>JAAUYD010309910.1_pt1 | contig 13532 bp, 8 predicted proteins | sample 7278101 | NCBI WGS metagenome assembly JAAUYD01 (sample SAMN14350128, study PRJNA611818) | marine sediment metagenome | isolation source: surface marine sediment (0.6m) | place: French Polynesia: Moorea | collected 2018-08
CCGGCAGGCTGGATCAGCGCCAGCCGAATCGACAACCGCCGGAGGAATGCGCTTCGATGCGTTCGGCGATCTTCTCTCGCTGCTCCGGCGTCAGTGTGCCGTGAAAAGCGATCAGTCGTTCGGCAACAAAATCGGCCATCTCTTGCATCTTCGCCAATTTTTCCGTAATCAACCCATCGACCGCTTCCCGGTCGATGGCATCCTGGCGGATCAGGTCGGCCGCTTCCTGACGCCGGCCGGCATGCTCCGCATGCATCGCCTTGGCCTTCTCGGCAATTTCTCCGGCAATCTGCTCCAGATCTGCCTTCTGGGATTCGGTCAGATCCAGCCGCGATGCGATACGGTTGGTTGCCGCCGCCAGATCGAACTCATCGAAGCCACCGGGATGGTGCCCCCGCCTACAGGCGGTTACGCCGCCGATGAGGAAAAGTGCCGCAAGGGCAATGACCACTGCTTGGGTTGTTTTTTTCATTGCTGCCTCCTTTTTGGGTATGACGTGGGTGATGGATGACGCCAATGTCATCGTTTGATTGGAACCTAACGCCATGCCTCAATAAGAGCTTTTCAAAGGCGTATCAGTTTGTAACAAAATGTTTTGATACTTGGTTTCAAGCCCAAGACAGATAATTCTTTCCTCATTTTTTTTAGATGGTTATTTTTCGATCTTTGGTTGATGGGAAACCACAACCGGGAACCATCCAATCCGTTTTGGGCCAGCGGCTGCAGCAACGATCGGGTCTTGATCATTCGTTACAATTTCAGATATAAAAAAATGGAGCAACCTCAACCCTGCAAACAAAAGTCCATGCGGGGGACAATACCTCCGGAACTTGCCGAACACGCCAAGCCAATGAATCAAAACGGGCAATCTGAGATGACCAAAGATATCAGCTGCCGGGTCACGCGTACCCTGCTTTTGTATATTAGGGAGAAAAACAATGGACGCCTGGGGAGTCTCTTGGATGGTTTGCCGCTGGATGAAGCCTATCTGTCCGACGCCAACAATTGGGTCTCCCATGCATTCCTGCAGATTCTCTACAAGCGCATGATCGACCTGCTGGGGGATGACAACGCCGTTTATGACATGACCCTGGCATCGGAACGGTTAAAATCTTTGGGAATTTTGGACCGTATTGTCCGGCTGCTTGGCAGCCCCAAGCTGATCTACTCGCAAGCACCGAAATACAATCAATTCCTTAAATTAAACGGCAGCGTGGTCATTCACGACATCGGCGATTCGTGGGTCGTATTGGAGGACCGCTACAACGACAGTGCCCAAAAGACCCGTTTTGACTGTGACTACACCCGCGGCATCCTTGCGGGCATTCCCACCGTATTCGACCTGCCCCCGGCCGAGGTCGAAGAGATCAAATGCCAGGTGGCGCAGGCCACCTACGGCCGGCGACGCTGGCCGGATCACCCGTCCCAGGGAAGTGACGGTTGTCTATACCGGGTCAGCTGGCTACCCAGGCGGACACCTTTTCTCAAGCGTTTCTTTCTCGGGCGGAGCACGAAATATCAGGCCGTCGAGGATCTGGTGCAGGCCAATCGATTAATCCAATCCAAATATGATGAGGTCAAGCGCCTGGCCACGGATCTTAAAAAGGCCAACCAGGAACTCATCAAATCGAAGCGGGCACTGGAATCTCAGAAAGCCAAATTAATGGCGTCGGAGCGCAAATACCGCAACCTGTTCGAGAATGGCTCAGATTTGATCGGCATTCATGATCTGGACGGCAATTTGTTGGAGACCAATATACCGTTCAAGAAGAAATATGGCTGGCAAAGCAAAGACCTTGAAGGCGTCAATCTCCGCCAGCTGATTCCCGAACGGCATCGTTCCGCCTTCGATGCCTACCTGGCCCGCATTCTCGAAAACGGCTCTGACGACGGCTATACCAAAGCGGTCGCCCGCTCCGGCCGCGAAATCACTCTGGAATACCGCAACAAGCTCATTCTTGACGACCGCGGACAACCCACGGCCGTTCAGGCCGCCGCTCGAGATGTCACCGAGAGAATCCGTTACGAAAAGGCGCTCAAGGAGAGCGAAGCCAAGTACAAGCAGATTGTCAAACATGCGCCGGCGGGCATATTCGAAATCGATCTGGAAAAGATCACCTTCATCAGCGTGAATGATGTGATCTGCGAATACACCGGCTTTACCGAGCACGAAATGTTGCAGATGGACCCGTTGGCACTCTTCAGCGAATCAAGCCGTGAAAAAGCCAGAAAACGTCTGGAACAGGTATTTTCGACCCAGCGGAATCCTGCACCCACGGATTATGTCGTTCAGTGTAAAGACGGCCGGCAACTGCCCGTGGTCATGACTTCCAAGTACTTTTTCGAAAACGGTGTTCCGAAGCGACTCATGGCGGTCGTCCATGATCTGTCGGAAGTCCGCAAAGCGGAAGAGGAGAAGAGATCCCTGGAAAAGAAACTGCAAAATGCCAGGAAGCTCGAATCACTGGGCACGCTTGCCGGTGGCGTGGCCCACGACCTGAACAACATCCTGAGCGGCATCGTCAGTTACCCGGATTTGCTGCTGATGGATCTGGAAGCCGACAACCCGCTGCGTCAACCCCTCCTGGCCATGCAAAAATCCGGTGAGAAGGCCGCGGAAATCGTCCAGGATCTGCTGACGCTGGCGCGGCACAGCGTCGCCCACAAGCGCGTTGTGAGCCTCAACGACATCGTCAACGATTTCGTCGCATCCCCGGAGCATGCCAAGATCGTCGGTGACCACCACGATATTCGCATCCAAACCAGGCTGGCCGGGAACATGCTCAACGTGATGGGTTCCGAAATCCATCTGTCCAAAACCGTAATGAATCTGGTAACCAATGCCGCTGAAGCCATGCCAGCGGGCGGAACGGTGACCATCACCACCCGGGACTGCTACATCGACGGCCCCTTGACCGCCTTTGAGGTGATCCCGGAAGGCGAATACGCCGTACTTGAGATATCGGACATGGGCATCGGGATGCACCCGTCCGATCTTGACCGCATCTTCGAACCCTTCTACACCAAGAAGGTCATGGGACGCAGCGGCACGGGACTGGGCATGTCCGTGGTGTGGGGCACGGTCAAAGATCACGACGGGTTTTTCGATATCATCACCGAAGAGGGTACCGGTTCAACATTTATCCTTTATCTGCCCGCCACACGCGCCGAGCGACCGACATCCCATTCCATCCGCATTGAAGACTTCCTGGGCACAGGGGAATCGATATTAATCGTCGACGATGTGATGGAGCAACGGGATCTGGCCGGCAGAATGATGCAGCGCCTCGGCTATCGGGTGACCACGGCGGATTCCGGAGAAGCGGCGCTGGTGCTGATCAAGCAGAATGCCTATGATCTGCTGATCCTGGACATGATCATGCCTCCGGGCATGAACGGCCTGGAGACATACCGGGCGATCCTTGAGGTCGCACCCGGACAAAAAGCGATTATCGCCAGTGGTTATGCCCAGACCGATCTCGTCCGCGAAGCACGCCAGCTGGGCGCCGGCAGCTACATCAAAAAGCCGTATACGCTCGAAAAGATCGGTCTGGCCGTAAGGGCGGAGCTGTCTTGTTAAACCGGATGGCCCCGGACCTGAACAACGCCGCTTCCCGCGTTGCATCGACGGACTTCACGCCGGCTTGCACACCCGGCAGCGGATTTAACCCGAACATTGCATGAAATCTTTTCAACAATTGACCAAAATGAAAGGAAGTTCCAAGGTTAAGCGTCCAAAACCTCGCGAATCAGGAATGCCAGCTTTTCCGCCACGATCGGTTTCATCAAAAATCCCTTGATACCGATCCGGGAGGCGCTCTCTTCAGAGAGCTTTTCGCTGAACCCCGTACACAGGATGATTGGCAGGTCATTTCTGATACGCAGCAAGCGTGTGGCCAATTCGTCACCGGTCATCTTGGGCATGGTAATGTCGCTGATCACCAGGTCGATCGATTGCGGCGCGTGCTTGAACAGACCCAGGGCCTCATGGCTGCCACTGGCGGTAACCACCGAGTAGCCCAACTTCTCCATCATCTGCTGGCCGATCTCAATCAGGACCGGTTCATCATCAACCAGCAAAATCCGTTCATTTCCCATCGGCAGCGACGCCGGTCGGAACGGCTTCTCGGATGCTTGCCGCGCGATGGCCGGAAGATAAACCGTAAACTTGCTGCCGCGGCCAAGCTCGGACTGGACATCGATGGCGCCTTTGTGGCTTTTGACGATGCCGTGGACCACCGACAAGCCCAGACCGGTGCCTTTGCCCCTCTCCTTGGTCGTAAAATAGGGATCGAAAATACTGCCCATGGCGTCGGCGGAAATGCCGGTTCCCGTGTCCTGGATGCACAGCTTGATGTGGGGCCCCGGTTTTAGCGGGGTCGTTTGAATGGCATCGCTCTTGCCGATCTCCTCCTGGGACAGCCGAATCGTCAACCGCCCCCCATTGGCTTCCATGGCCTGTGCGCCGTTGGTGCACAGGTTCATGATAATCTGCTGGATCTGAATCGGGTCGGCCATCACATTGTTTAGGTCCGCGGCAATGTCCTGGACGATCTCGATCGTCGTCGGAAGGGTGGCACGCAGCATTTTAAGCGCCTCTTTGGTCAATGATCCCACCTGTACGGGCATGAGTTCATGCTCCTGCTGCCGGCTGAACGCCAGGATCTGGCCAACCAGTTCGCGGGCCCGCATCCCGGCGGTCAGGATTTGCTCCAGGTTGTGATGCAACCGCGTGCCCGCCGCCATCTCTGCGAGCGACAACTGGGAGTAGCCGATCACCGCCGATAAGATATTGTTGAAATCATGCGCGATACCACCGGCCAGGGTGCCGATGGCCTCCATCTTCTGGGCCTGGGCAAGGGCGGCCTCAAGCTGCATGGTCTCCTTTTCGGCCTGCTTGCGGGCGGTGATGTCCAGATACATGGCCCGCGTGCCCCGCACCTGCCCCTTGTCGTCATGTTCGGGCAGGGCGTGCAGCAACGTGTGGATGTGACGGCCGTCGCGGGTTACCAGGCATCGCTCGGCGGCGGCAAAGGTGCCTTCCAGGGCATGGTCATAGCCGCCATGGGAGAGTTCATACTGCGATTCCCGGGTATAGTACCGCCCCAGGGGCGTATCGATGACCTCATCTTGGCGATAGCCCAGCGTATCCAGGAACAGGGTGTTGGTATTGCGGATATAAGGTTCGCCGCGGCGATTCTCGGTGATCACATACATTACCGGCGCACCATCGAACAACTCCTTGAAGCGGCGCTCGCTGGCGGATAAAGACTGCTCCCAGGACTTGCGTTCGGTAATGTCGGTCAGCACGCCATAAAAGGCCAGGCCGTCGGGCTCACGCTGCGGCATGGCGCTTCCGGAAAACCAGATGCGTTGTCCGTCGGGTTTGGTAAAAGCGCCTTCGTAGGTCCACGGTTGTTCCAGATCCACCGCCGACCGGATCGAATCCAGAAAGCCCGCCTGCTCACTTTGCGGGATACCGGCGCAGAACCGTTCGAAAACATCCCCGGAATCGGGGTCGATGCCGAAATACGCGCTGCATTTATCGCTGACATAGCGCACCGAATAGCGATGGTCCGCCGTGGCATGAAACTGGTAGACCACGCCGGGAAGGTTGGCGGTTATATTTGTCAGCAGGCGTTCGTTGGTTTTAATGATCTGTTCCTGGGCATAGGTCTCGGTCACATCCCTGAACACCAGCACCACACCGACGATGCGACCGTCGGCGCTGCGAATGGGGGCGCCGCTGTCGGCAATCTGATACTCCCTGCCGTCCCGGGCAACGAGAATCGTGTGGTTGGCCAAACCGACAATTTTTCCGCTGGCCAACACCTTTTCCACAGGATTCGGTTCGCGCCGACGGGTATGGGCGTTGATGATGTGAAATACCTCGGGCAGCGGCCGGCCAATGGCGCTATCGGCCGGCCATCCGGTCAATTGTTCGGCCATGGGATTCATGCGCGTGACCTTGCCGGTCGAATCGGCGGCCATGACCGCGTCTCCGATGGAATTGAGCGTGATCCTCAGGTTGTTTTCACTCAGGCGAAGGCGCTCCTCCATGCGTTTGCGCTCGCTGATGTCCTGAGAAACCGAAAGCAGGCAGGATTCACCGGAAATCTCGATGACATCGGCCGAAAACAGCATGGTCAGTACCTGGCCGGATTTGGGACGGCGCCGGACTTCGAAATTGCGGATCGAGCCGTGCGTTCGAATGGTGTCGATAATCGTTTCGCGATCGGCCGGATCGTCCCAAGCACCGATCTCCAGTGAGCTGCGTCCGATCACCTCATCGCGCGCGTAGCCCATTGCGCTAAGGAAGGTATGGTTGACTTCGATATAGCGGCCGGTCTCCATTGAGCTTAGGACCACCCACACGGGGCTGTTGTTGAAGGCCTTGAAGTATTTCTCCTCGGACAACCGGATGGCCTGCTGCGCTTTTCTTTGCTCGGTGATATCCTCTAAATGGCCTTCAAAATATGGCAGATCGGTATCCGGGTCGTGCATGAGGCGGGCATGGACGCTGACGTCGATATGCGCCCCATCGCGGCGTCTGATTTGGGTAACGAAACCGTCTACGCGACCGTCCCGGTTCATGCGTTCAATCAAGTCGTTGCGGTCTTCGGGCCGGACGTAAATCTGGCTGGCAACATCGGTGATGGTTGCCATCAGGTCGTCCGGTGATGCATAGCCCAGGATTCTGGCATAGGCGCTATTGACGGTTAAAAAGCGGCCGTCCATGGTTATCTGGAAAATTCCGTTAAGGGAGTTCTCGAAGAGCTGGCGGTATTTGTGTTCCGAATGGGCCAATTGTTCTTGGAAAGCGTTCTTCTCAATCCACGCATCGATCATCTGCACGGCAATTTTGGCAATTGGCCTGGACAAGGCCAGTTCTCCGGTGATGCCGAAACCGGCCACGATTTTTCCGTCAATAACGATCGGACAGCTATAGCCTTCACGGACCAGGGGATTGCGCGCGGCCTCCTCGGCAGTTACCGCATATTCGGAGGCCTTGCGTCGCATGATTTTTTCGGCACCGGCGTGCTGGTTGCCGATGCGTGACTTGTCCGTGGCACGGATGATCGTCCCATGGGTGTCATAGATCAGCACCGGGAAATCGGTTTCGGTCTGGATAACGCCCATGAATTGGTCGATCAACTCCCACAATATTTTGGATTCCAGCATGGACGACATCCTTCCGCTTGGCGTTCGATTCCAATACCCAACCCGGATAGCCATCAATAGCAGCGCATTGATCGGATATGACACAAACATATAAAATTGAAATTGCGTTTTCAACCGGTTTGATCGTCGGCGGCTTTGCTGCTGCTGGTGGCGGCGGTCTCGCAAGCGTGCCAATGATGGCATCCCGGAAACGGCGATGTGGATATCCGGGGCCCATGCTATGAATGTACATTTTTACTAAATCGATCGACGCCCGTCACGCCGCGGCTCAGATATTTTGAATTCGACTCAAAAGGCCGGGCGTCCGCCCTGGCGGGCATGAGACTGGCCATTGCCGCTTGCCGGCAAATTTAGCGTCAAACATGGAATAAATTGAAATTAAAGCGCGTCGCGTGTTCCAGGAATCAAATCAGTCGTGTGGCTGCGATCGATCGTCTTCCACCGCGTGCACCCCAGATCCTGGCCATTTGCCGCTTGACCATATATACTTTTGTACATTTTTTGTACTTGACTTTATCGTCTAAATAGGCCTATTTTTCAATTGACGGCCGGAATCATCGCCCCACATCCAATATTGACTCTGCAATCAATCATCGGCCGCATCTTCATCAGTGAGAGGATCGACACCGTATGCCTGCCACCAGTCAGTTGAGAAGGGAAATCGGTCTGTTTTCAGCCATTGCCGTCGTCGTGGCCAACATGGTCGGCACGGGCATCTTCACCACCTCCGGTTTCATTCTCCAGGAGGTCGGCAGCACTTCGGCACTGCTGTTGGGCTGGCTGATTGGCGGCGCCTTCGCCCTCTGCGGCGCCCTGTGCTATGGTGAGCTGGGGGCGCGCTTTCCGCAAGCGGGCGGTGAATACGTCTATCTGCGCGAGGCATTCGGCAAACCCCTGGCCTTCCTCTCGGGTTGGATATCGCTAATCGTCGGCTTTTCGGCCCCCATCGCGGCCGCTGCCATCGCCTTTTCCGTCTATCTGCTCAAAGCCATTGGCACCAGCAGCGATCCCCATCGCGTGATTGCCATTTTCGGCGTGCCGATCGTCACGCTCTCTTTGCCGGTAATGCTGGCCATCGCCGTGGTGCTGCTGCTATCGATGCTACACGTCCACAGCCTGCGTATCGGCAGTCGGGTGCAAAACCTGCTGACACTCTTCAAAATCGCTTTGATCGTGGGTTTTATCGGCGCCGGTATTTTCTCCTCTGGCGGTTCTGCCGAGCATTTCAGCCCAGACCTCTCCCTCGGCGTATTTTTGGACGGAAAATTCGCCGTCGCCCTGATTTTTATCAGCTTTGCCTACAGCGGTTGGAATGCGGCCGCTTACCTGGGCGGTGAAATCCAGCGCCCGTCGCGCAACATTCCCTTAGCGATGCTGGCGGGCACGCTCATTGTCACCGCACTCTACCTGCTGCTCAACCTGGTCTATGTTTACGCCCTGCCGCCGGAAGCGATGCGCGGCGTCATGGAGGTGGCTGCCGCCGCCGGTGCCCGGCTGTTCGGCACCGGTATCGGTCGCTGGCTCAATGCTGCCATAGCCTTGGGACTTCTTTCCGTGATCAGCGCCATGATCCTTGCCGGACCGCGCGTCTACTACGCCATGTCCCGCGACAACATCTTTTTTCCCCTTTTCGGCAAAGTCGATGTGACGCGGCATACCCCTGCCCATGCGATCGGGTTGCAGGCGGCCATTGCCATCGCCATGATTGTGTCCGCCTCCTACGATAAGCTGCTGGTTTACATCGGATTCACCCTCTCCCTGTTCGCCATGTTGACCGTCATCGGCTTGATGCGCATACGCATCAAGGATGCGGGCGAGGGGCCGGCATACCGGACATGGGGCTATCCACTGACGCCACTGATTTTCATCTTGGTCAATCTGTGGATCATCTACTTTTCCATCTGGAGCCGGCCGGCACCGGTCGTGTGGGGATTGGTCACCATCGCCTTCGGATTGGGCATGTACATTTACTTCTACCGCACCCAGTCCCCGACCCGCGAGATGAAAACCGACCATCTGCCGGAGGCGCGGTGCTCGGATTCGGTTCAGGGGCCAATCGGTTCGAAGACAACCACTGCAAAGGAGGACCTTTCATGAATGGTAAACGTCGATCGCATCGATTCATGTCTCTTCTCATGGCCGTCTGCTCATTGCCGGCGCTGTGCGTATCGCCGATCGCTGCTGCACAATTGGGAGACATCCCGGTAACCGCTGAGTTTGCCGCCGGCATGCGGGCCATCGCCGCCATGGATCCGGACGAAAAGATCCGCAATCCCGATTCCATGGCCAAACAATTTCTAACGCCGGCATTCTGGTTTTGGAGCTCGCTGGACGAAGACTATAAAAAGTCCAAGCAATTCATCAAATACTACCGGGTAAGCGCATACTACACCCAAAACGCCTGTACCAAGCACATCGACGGCATCCTGCAGACAGCCGCCCAAAATGGCCTTGAACAGGTGGTCATCATCGGTGCCGGATTGGACAGCCGCGCCTACCGCTTCCACCGGCAGATGCCGGATGTCCGATTCTTCGAAGTGGATCTGCCGGCAACCGTTGGCCGCAAAAAGGAACTGGTCCTGGCCGCCGTTGGCCAGCTGCCCCCGACGCTGATGTACGTTGCCGTGGACTATCGCGATGGACCCATCGAAACTGCCTTGAAACGGGCCGGATATGATCTCAATCGCAAAACCGTGTTTATCTGCGAAGGGGTCACGCGCTATATCGATGCCGCCGCCGTGGACCGAACCCTGCGGTTCATCACCCAACATGCGCCAACGGGCAGCGAACTGATATTCGACTACATCTTGGACGACATCGCCCGTGGCGATTATTCGAAAATGCCATGGGCCCGGTTTCAGGCCGTACGAATGGCCGCCTACGGCCATCCCTGGAAATTCGGCATTGCCGCAGACAAGGCCAATGAATTCGTCGCCAGCCGCGGTTTCGACGTGATTTCAGACCTGGGTGCCGCCGAACTGGCGCGACGCTACCTGGTCCGCGGCAACGGCAGCATCGACGGCAAACCAACGCCGTACGTCCGCATTATGCACGCCGTCGTGAAAAAGTAATGTCTATAAGGAACATTGACTGGAACCCAGACACACAAGAAACTGTCAACGGAGAAACGCCTCATGCAAACCAGCCTGCATCTAATGGATGTTATACGATTTCGCATCGGACTCATGGCATTGGTTCTTGGTTTCCCCCTGATCGCACCGGCAGCCTGGGCCGTCGAGTCCGGCATGCTGTCGATCACCGCCGAAGGGGTGACCGCCGCCCGCGCCATCTTTGCCCAGCACCCGGATCCCATGGTGCGCAACGACGACTACCTGGCCATGAAGCTGGTCGCACCGGAATACTGGCACTATTCGCTGATGAAGCCGGATTACCGAACGGGGGTATTGATCACCAAAACGTTTCGCTTTGATACCAATTATTATGTCAACGCCCGCACCAAACACATGGACGCCCTCTTGAAACAGGCCGCCAATGACGGTGCGACCCAGGTGGTCAACCTGGGTGCCGGCTATGACAGCCGCGCCTACCGGTTCAAGGATGCCATGCCCAGGGTCCGTTTTTTCGAAATCGATCTGCCGGCGATGATCGAAGAGAAGAAGCGCCGCCTCAAGGAGGCCCTGGGCCAGGTGCCCGGTGACGTGGTTTACGTGCCCATCGATTTCAACACCCAGAACATCCCCGACGAGTTGAAAAAAGCCGGCTACGACCCCGGCCAGAAAACTTTTTTCATTTGGGAGGGGGTTACCTATTACATCTCGGGCGAAGCCGTGGACAGCACCCTGCGCTTTATCGCGACCCAGTCGGCAGCAGGCAGTTCCGTGGTTTTCGACTATATGCCGTCGGGGGTCATTCAAGGTGACTTCGCGACCTATCCGGATATTCGTCGGCTCGCCTTCTGGGTGGCGTACAGGGGGGAACCTTTTGTCTTCGGTATCCCCGAGGGGCAAAGCGCCGCCTATGTGAGCCGACGCGGCCTGAAGGTGATATCGGATCTCAAACCGAAGGATCTTGAAAAGAGATATCTCACCCGCAGCGACGGCACCCTTGACGGGCCTTGTCCGAGTGCATTTCGCATTATGCATGCGACCGTGCCACAATAGGCAACCTGCCGAAAAGAGGTGAGAAGTGTAAACCGCTGCACAACCGCTCAACCCTTTTTTATCCATGCCAACATTCTTCTGACAGCCGGCACCGCTTTGTCGGACCGCTTGGAGGCAATTGGCCGCGATGGGCATCTTTTTTTAGATGCGGCCTTAGCCTTTTATACCCACCTACCCGTCCGCCCAAATAGGAAGACAGACTTTCTCCATCGCGATGCATCTTGCAATCCGTCGAGAATTCGCATACGATTATCGAGGAGGCTCACGCATCGACGCCTGCTTGCCCACCCAAGTCTCCTGAATCGATCCGCTGGTAAAGGCAACCGTAGGGTCCTCAGTTCCCCGCATTAAATTCCATCATCCCATCGGGAGGTCGCCATGAGGCTTTCAACCGTCCATTTGTTGTGTTTGCTGCTGATGCTGATCGGACATAGCGCCCCGGCTGTCGCAGAATCATTCGTCGGTGTCGTCAAGACGCTTGAAGGGGGCGCAACCATCTCGCGCAACGGCCAGACGATCACGGTCGCCACCGGTATGGAAATCCAGCGGGCCGACGTTGTCAAAACCGGTCGCCACAGCACCGTCGGATTGGTTTTTTCCGACGACACACGCATATCCATGGGACCGAACGCCGAACTCGTCGTGGATGACTACCTGTTCGATCCCCTGGAAAAAGAGCTTTCGTTTGTCGTCCGCCTGATCCGGGGGACCGTATCATTTCTATCCGGTCAAATCGCCAAACTCGCGCCTGATTCGGTTGAGTTGATCATGCCTGCGGCGACCATCGGCGTCCGGGGAACCCATGTGCTGATCAAGGTGGATTGATTGGCATCAACGTTTTTTAAGGAAGGTGAAAGCAGCCATGCGCAAATGGATATTTTTCTTGTGCTGTTTGACGGCGGTGTCTCTGACAACGGCCTGTGGCCGCAGGAACATGGTCGTACTGATCCCGGATCCGGACGGCTCGGTGGGACGGGTGACGGTTTCCAACGCCGCCGGGTCGGTTGATCTGGACCGTGCCAATCAGTCGACAACCGTCCGGGACCCCCAATCGGCGCCCGCCGCACCGGCCGAACTGAACCCGGAAGAGGTTCAAGATCTGTTCGGGCAGGTGTTGTCCAATACGCCGCCGCCCCCGGTTCACTTCATCTTGTCTTTTGCGTCGGATTCGGTGCAGCTGCTGCCGGCATCCGTTCAACAATTGCCGGAAATCGTCGCAACGGTTAGACAGCGCGCGCCGACACGCATATCGGTGGTCGGCCATTCCGACACACTGGGCGACAAAGCCTACAACCTGGACCTGTCCTTGCGCCGGGCCATGGCCGTCAAACGACAGCTGGTGGAAAAAGGTGTCGATGAGACATACATAGATGTCTCGTCCCATGGAGAGGAAAACCCCCTGGTCAAAACGGCCGACAATGTGGCCAACGCCCAAAACCGGCGAGTAGAAGTGATTGTGCGTTAATATCCCAACGGTCAGGTGGTTTGCCAAAAGGCCTTGCCTGGATCTGAGACGGTCACGAAGATGAATTCACCTGCGGTTTTAGAAGCGGTCAACCCACCCTCCCCCGACATCGATCCGTCGACCAGCGTAACGATTGCACTCGGCGTGTTGCTGGCGATCATTTGCGCGGCACTGTATCTGGTTCATCCCGAATTCATCGAAAGTCTCCAATTCAAGGTGACCGACGGCATCGTCGCCGATGCTGTCGAAGCCGAGATCACCGATCGCGTCGCCATGGTTGTCATCGATGAACAAGCCCTGGAAGCATGGGGTCAGTGGCCGTGGCCCCGTGCCCGGCTGGCTGAACTGTTGAAGCAGATTGCCGACATGGGTGCCCGGTCCGTCGCCCTGGACTTCATCATGGCAGAACCGGATCGGACCTCTCTGAAGACGCACCCGGAGGCGCCAGAACGTGAACGCGGCATCGCGCCAGATGACGGAGCTGCACCAGCCGCACCGGACAACGATGCAATCCTGGCAGCCACCCTCTCCAGCGGACCATTTGTATTGGGCTATTCATTCCAGTTTACCGAGGGGCAGCCAAACAACACCAATGTCCATCTGCATCCGCTCGAAATGGTCGACATCCAAAAACCGGCCAACGGGGCTGGTGTGCTTCGGTTGCCTCGGGCGCTTGGCGTCGTCGGCAACATCGATCGGCTGGCGCGAGCGGCACCCTACTCAGGATTTCTAAACGGCCAGGTCGACGGAGACGGTCGGCTGCG
>JAAUYD010075281.1_pt1 | contig 13531 bp, 14 predicted proteins | sample 7278101 | NCBI WGS metagenome assembly JAAUYD01 (sample SAMN14350128, study PRJNA611818) | marine sediment metagenome | isolation source: surface marine sediment (0.6m) | place: French Polynesia: Moorea | collected 2018-08
GCCCTTTCGTCCATGCAGCTGGGCGGCATGTTCACAGACCGCACCACGCTGGATCTGGACATTGCCCCCAACAGCGATGGCTCGCGCAGCATGAAGATCAAATCGACGAATGCGGGCGCGGCGTTCAGAGCCTCAAACCTCTATTCCAAGGTGCAAGGGGGAAAGCTCGATTTCAAGGCGAACCTGGGCAAACCCGGCGAGGGCACAATCCGGCGCGGCGATCTGGAGGTGCTCTCCTTCCTGGTGGCGGACGAGAAGCAGCTGCAACAGTTCCAGCGCGATCCCAACACCAACACGCAAAACGGCCCGCTTGCCTTCGACAAGCTCACATTGCCCTTTGCGGTGGACCGGGAATTTGTGCGCATTGGCGATGCGCGGGTGCAAGGTGCAGCCGTAGGTGCGCTCGCCAAGGGCTCGATCCGCAAGGCGGATGGAAAACTCTCCATCGGCGGAACCCTGATCCCCGCCTATGGCTTGAACTCGGCGCTCTCCAATCTGCCCATCTTGGGTCTGCTGATCGCCGGCGGCAAAGATGAGGGCGTGATTGGCGTGACCTTCGGCCTGCGCGGCACCATGAAGAGCCCTGAGATCAGGATCAATCCAGTGTCGGCTCTGGCGCCCGGGTTCTTGCGCAAGATGTTTGAGTTCAATGGCCGCGGCGCATTGAACGAGCGTCCGCCCCGCGTCTTGGGCAACGAGCGTGAGAACGACAACCGCTAGAGCGGCTGGAGCAGGGCGTGTCGCTTCTTGCCGAACGACAGCTTGATCACCCCATCCGCGTTGAGGTCGCTCTGCGAAAGCTCCAGCTTTTCGTTGTTCACGGCCACATCGTTGACCTTGATGGCCCCACCTTTGATGTGCCTGCGGGCCTCACCATTGGAGCTCGCAAGACCTGCTGCCACAAGCGCAGTGAGAAGGCCGGGCTGAGCACCCAAATCGTAAGCGAAAGTTGGCAGTCCTTCCGCCGCAGCGCCTTCCTCAAATGTCTTGCGCGCGGTTTCTGCGGCCTCTTCAGCTTCTTGGCGGCTGTGAACCAAAGCACAGACTTCCGTGGCCAGAACCTTCTTCGCCTCGTTCAACTCCACCCCGTCAAGGCTTTCCAGCCGGGCGATCTCATCCAGCGGCAGTGTGGTGAACAGCCTCAAGAAGCGGCCCACATCGGCATCTTCAGTGTTCCGGAAGTACTGCCAGAACTCATAGGGGCTCAGCATATCCCCGTTCAGCCAAATCGCGCCCGCGGCCGATTTGCCCATCTTCGCGCCCGATGCCGTTGTCAGCAGCGGTGAGGTCAGCGCGAAGGCTTGATTGCCGGCCACACGGCGGGTCAGTTCCATCCCGTTGATGATGTTGCCCCACTGGTCGGAGCCGCCCATCTGCAGGCAACACCCAAAGCGCCGGTTCAGCTCCAGATAGTCATAGGCCTGGAGGATCATGTAGTTGAACTCCAGAAAGGTCAGCGGCTGTTCCCGATCCAGCCGGAGCTTCACCGAATCAAACGACAGCATCCGGTTGATGGTAAAATGGGTGCCATAGTCGCGCAGAAACTCGATGTAGTTGAGCTCCTTCAACCAGTCGTCATTGTTGACCATGACCGCATCGGTCGGGCCGTCGCCGAAGGTGAGCACCTTGGCGAAGACCTTTTTGATGCCGGCCATGTTCTCTGCAATCTGCTCATCGCTCAGGAGCTGGCGGCTCTCATCCTTGCCAGACGGATCGCCGACCTTTGTGGTGCCGCCGCCCATGAGCGTGATGGGCCGGTGCCCGGTTTGCTGCAGCCAGTACAAGATCATGATCGGCAAGAGCGAGCCGGCGTGAAGGCTTGTCGCTGTGCAGTCGAAGCCGATGTAGGCGGTGATCACATCGTTGGCCGCGGCCTCATCCAGGGCCTCCGGATCGGAGCACTGGTGGATGAAGCCGCGCTCTTGTAAAATGCGCAGGAAGTCGGATTTAAACTGGGTCATGAGACTTGTGTGAATCTGCCAAGGTCTGCCAAATGAGGCATGGCTCATAACACGGGAGCGGCCAGTGACGGAAGTGCTCAGAGCAATCGGTTTGATGAGCGGCACATCCATGGACGGCATAGACGTGGCGCTGATCGAAACGGACGGCGAAGGCGTGCTGCGCCGGCGCGCAGACTGGTCCGTCGCATATGGCGCTGACCAGCGCAAAGTGATCGCCAATGCTCTTGCGGAAGCCAGTTCCATGACCGACCGCACCGCGCGCCCGCCGGCCATTGCCCAGGCGGAAGATGAGATCACCAACGCGCACATCCGCGCGGTGCAGGGCTTTCTAAAGGACCAGCACTTGGGCGCTGCCGATGTGGATGTGATCGGCTTTCACGGCCAGACGGTGATCCACAAACCTAATGAGCGCCTGACCGTGCAGATTGGAAATGGGGCAGAGATGGCCCGGGCATTGGGTATTGCCACGGTGTTTGACCTGCGCGCAGCGGATGTCTGCGCCGGCGGGCAGGGGGCGCCGTTTGCACCCGTTTATCACCGGGCAATGGCGCAGGCGCTGAACGTGGCGCCCGCAGTGTTCGTGAACATCGGGGGTGTTTCAAACGTCACCTATATTGGCCCTGATGGCGACCTGATGGCGTTCGACACGGGGCCGGGCAACGCGCTGGTGGACGATTGGGTGCACCGGCATACGGGCGCATCAGCTGATATTGACGGCGCCCATGCCGGCCGGGGCGCAGGCCAGTTCGATGAAGCGCTGTTGGAGCAGATGTTGGCCAATCCGTTCTTCGACCTGGCGCCGCCGAAATCGCTCGACCGCAACGATTTCGACACTGAGGCGGCCGAAGGATTGTCGTTGGAAGCAGGCGCCGCCCTGCTGACCTCCTTTACGGCCGCCAGTCTGGCGCGCAGCGCGGAATGGTTTCCCGATACCCCGAAAGAGTGGGTGATTTGCGGCGGTGGGCGCAAGAACCCCGAGCTGATGCGCCAGCTTAGAGACCGCTTGGGACGCTCAGGCGCTCAAGTGTCCGTGCCGGAAGACTATGGCTTTAACGGAGACAGTGTGGAGGCAGAGGCTTTTGCTTACCTCGCCGTGCGGTCCTTGCGAAAGCTGCCTTTGAGCTATCCCGGCACCACCGGGTGCCCCGAGCCGCTCACCGGCGGCGTACTCTGCCCGGCCTAAACCTTACCGTCCGACTTCAATCTGGCATCCAGATAGTTGACGGTGACATCCATCAGCTCTTCCAGCTTGCCTTCAAAGAAGTGGTTGGCGCCGTCGATCACTTCATTGTCAATCACAATGCCCTTTTGTGTCTTCAGCCGTTCCACCAGTTTGTTGACGTCTTCAAGGGGTGTCACGGAATCATTGTTGCCGTGCACGAACAGGCCTGACGCCGGGCAGGGGGCCAGGAACGAGAAGTCGTAGTGGTTGGCCATGGGGCAAATGGACAAGAAGCCATCGATCTCCGGCCGGCGCATCAAGAGTTGCATGGAGATCCAAGCGCCGAACGACACGCCCGCAATCCAGCATGTGCGCGCATCTTTGTTGAAGGTCTGCAGCCAGTCCAGCGCGGCGGCGGCATCGGAGAGTTCGCCTGCGCCATTGTCATACATACCCTGACTGCGCCCCACACCGCGGAAGTTGAACCGCAGCACCGAAAAGTCCCGTTGGGCAAACGCATAGTAGAGGGCATGCACGATCGGATTGTTCATGGTGCCGCCAAACTGCGGATGCGGATGCAACAAGATTGCGATCGGTGAGTTTGGCGTCTTGTTCTCGTGGTAACGCGCCTCAATACGTCCGGCGGGGCCGTTGAAGATGACCTCTGGCATGATGTTCCTATCGCTGAGACTAAGTGTGAAGACGGGCTCTGCGCTGCTCTTTTCGTACGGGTTTGCAGGCCCGATGCAAAAAAAGCGCCAAATGGAGGCAGATCACCTCCGCAGAATACTTGACTCCCCTAGTCGGGAAATATATATCCACATTAGAATTGTTCAAATGTGTCAGGACGAGACTGCCGGTAATGCAGCGTAACTGACGATCGAGGCGTTCTGATAGCACAAAAGTGCAGGCAAAAGGCAAGTCCTTGTTTCCTGAAACTTGTGTTCAGCCAGAACCGACCATGGAACCGAGGCGGATGAAGCTATCAACCAAGGGCAGATATGCCGTAATGGCCATGGCAGACATTGCCCAACAGGGTGATGCAGGGCCCGTATCGTTGGGGGATATCTCCGGGCGGCAAGCGATTAGCCAAGCCTTTTTGGAGCAGCTGTTCGCCAAGTTACGCAAGCAGGGCTTGGTTGAAAGCGTTCGCGGGCCAGGCGGCGGCTATTCTCTGTCCAGAGACGCCGATGACATCCAGATCGTCGACATTATCTCCGCCGTTGATGAACCCTTACAGATCACCCGTTGCCAGGGCGATGCGCTTGATGGCTGCGTGGATGGCGAAAAGTGTGTGACCCACGAGCTCTGGGCGGCATTGGGCCGTCAGGTCTATGGCTTTTTGGCAGCCGTGACACTGGGAGACGTGGTTGGTGGGCGCAATCTAGCCCTGGCGGCAAGCGTGCGCCGGGCCAAGGCACCGCCGGTGAGGTCTCAAGCGTGAGCACTCAGCGCACATATCTTGATCACAACGCCACCAGCGTGCTGCGCCCCGAGGCAAAAGCGGCCATGGTGGAGGCGCTGGATGCCGGCGGTAACCCTTCATCGGTCCATACCGAGGGCCGCGGCGCGCGCCGGCGGGTGGATCTGGCGCGCGAACAGGTGGCTGCTCTTGTTGGTGCGCGGCCCGATATGGTGATCTTTACCTCCGGCGGCACGGAAGCCAACTCACTGGCCCTGCGCGGCACAGGGGCAAAACGCCTGATCATCTCTGCAACCGAGCACCCTGCCGTGATGGACGCTGCCCGGGGCACTGGATTGCCCGTTGCGATCGTCCCGGTTGATGAAAACGGTGTGCTGGATCTGGAGGCGCTGGAGCGGGTGCTGAAGAATGATGACGGCCAAGCGCTGATCTCCGTTATGGTCGCCAACAATGAAACCGGTGTGCTGCAGCCCATCCAAGAGGTTGTGGCGCTGGCTCAGGCCCATGGCGCTCTGGTGCACACGGATGCGGTCCAGGCGGCCGGCAAAATCACCGTCTCCTTCCCGCTGCTGGGCATCGACATGTTGACCCTCTCCGCCCACAAACTAGGGGGTCCGCAAGGCATAGGCGCCCTGGTGGTGCGCGATGGATTGGAACTCGCCCCGATGTTGCTTGGCGGCGGTCAGGAGCTGCGCCGGCGTGGCGGCACCGAGAACGGGCCGGGCATTGCCGGGTTTGGGGCTGCTGCTGAGGCGGCACATTCGGGCCTTGCAGGATATGAATCCAATATCAAGGCTTTGCGCGATGATCTTCAAGCAAAGCTTATGGAGAGCGATCCACGCCTTCAGATCTTTTCCGGGGAGGCCGACCGGCTCCCCAACACTTTGTGCTTTGCCCATCCTGAGATGACAGCTGAAACGCTCTTGATCGCCTTTGATCTTGAGGGGATCGCCGTGTCCTCAGGCTCAGCATGTTCGTCGGGCAAAGTGGAACAGTCCCCGGTGCTGGCCGCTATGGGCGTGGAGGCAGCGCTTGCCTCCGGCGCCATCAGAGTGAGCCTGGGGTGGAATTCGAACGTAGAAGATGTTGAGCGTTTTGCTGACGCCTGGACCAAGATTGCCGCGCGCCATAAGGCCCGGAAAGCTGCCTAGAAAAAGAGAGACAGTGAATGGCGGATTTAGAAACAATTGAACGCGTTAAAGAGATTGACGTCGATAAGTACAAGTACGGCTTCAAGACGGAGATTGAGAGCGAGCTGGCGCCCAAGGGCCTGTCAGAGGACATCGTACGCTTTATCTCCGCCAAGAAAGATGAGCCGGAGTGGATGCTGGAGTGGCGCCTGGACGCCTTCAGGCGCTGGCAAACCATGGAAGAGCCCGAGTGGGCGCGGGTGGAATATCCGAAGATCGACTTCCAGGATCTGCATTACTATGCAGCGCCAAAAACCACTGAAGGGCCGAAGTCCCTCGATGAGGTCGACCCTCAGCTGCTGGAAACCTACGCCAAGCTGGGCATTCCGCTCAAAGAGCAGGAACTGCTCGCCGGCGTGCGCAAGCGTGGCGAACCGAGCCAGCTGGACGACATGGATGGCGAGAGCTACGGCTCGGGCAAGGTGGCCATTGATGCGGTGTTCGATTCGGTCTCTGTGGTGACCACCTTCAAGGAAGAGCTGGCGAAAGCCGGCGTCATCTTCTGCTCCATCTCAGAAGCGATCAAGGAGCATCCCGACCTGGTAAAGAAGTACCTGGGCTCGGTTGTACCCAAATCGGATAATTTCTACGCCACACTGAACTCTGCGGTGTTCTCCGATGGATCGTTTGTCTACATCCCCAAGGGCACCCGCTGCCCCATGGAGCTGTCCACATACTTCCGCATCAATGAGGAAAACACGGGCCAGTTTGAGCGCACCCTGATCATTGCCGATGAGGGCTCCTATGTGAGCTATCTGGAAGGCTGCACGGCGCCCATGCGTGACGAGAACCAGCTGCACGCGGCCGTGGTCGAGCTGGTCACGCTGGACGATGCGGAGATCAAGTACTCAACCGTGCAGAACTGGTATCCGGGCGACGCGGACGGCAAGGGCGGTATCTACAACTTCGTCACCAAGCGGGGTGATTGCCGCGGCAAGAACTCCAAGATCTCCTGGACGCAAGTTGAAACCGGATCGGCCATCACCTGGAAGTATCCGTCCTGCATTCTGCGTGGCGACAATTCGCAAGGCGAGTTCTACTCGATCGCCATCTCCAACGGACGCCAGCAGGTGGACAGCGGCACCAAGATGATCCATCTGGGCAAGAACACCTCCAGCCGGATCATCTCCAAGGGCATCTCGGCCGGTCAGTCGTCCAACACCTATCGCGGGCTGGTCTCCGCCCACCGCAAGGCAACGAACGCGCGGAACTTCACCCAGTGTGATTCCCTGCTGATCGGCGATGCGTGCGGGGCCCACACGGTGCCCTACATTGAGGCAAAGAACTCAAGCGCTACGTTCGAGCACGAGGCCACCACATCAAAGATCTCTGATGATCAGATGTTCTATGCCCAGCAACGCGGGCTCAACGAAGAGGAAGCTGTAGCCCTCATCGTGAACGGGTTCGTGCGCGACGTGCTGCAGCAATTGCCGATGGAATTCATGGCCGAAACCCAAAAGCTGATCGGCATCAGTTTGGAGGGCTCGGTTGGATAGGACAACAAACGGGGGGAATAGAATATGCCAGAAAGGGACGACCTTATGCTGGAACACCTGAAAGCGATACGTGCGGACATGTCAAAGATGGCAGATAGGATGGATACAATGAGTGTGGAGATGACCGAGATTCGTCAGCACTTATCGGGCGTTGTTACGCTTCAGGAACATGATCATTCAGATATCGCTTCTCTAAAAGCGCGCCTTGAGCGGATTGAGAAGCGGTTGGAATTGGCCGATTGATTGGCGCCTTCGCGCCCGAGACTTAAGGAACACAAAAGTGAGCATACTGGAAATCAAGAATCTGCATGTGAAGATCGAGGACGAAGACACTGAAATTCTTCGTGGAATCGATTTGACCGTAAACCCCGGCGAAGTGCACGCCATCATGGGGCCTAACGGCTCCGGCAAGTCCACTTTGTCCTATGTTCTGTCCGGCAAGGACGATTATGAGATCACCGACGGGTCGATCACCTATAAAGGCGAAGACCTGCTGGAAATGGAAGTGGACGAGCGGGCTTCAGCCGGCGTGTTCCTGGCCTTCCAGTATCCCATCGAGATCCCGGGCGTGCCCACCATGACCTTCCTGCGCACCGCGCTCAACGCCCAGCGGAAAGCCCGCGGCGAGGAGGAACTCACCACGCCGGCGTTCATGAAGCTGGTGCGCGAGAAATCGCAAATGCTGAAGATCCGCCAAGAGATGCTGAAGCGTCCCGTCAACGTGGGCTTTTCCGGCGGTGAGAAGAAACGCGCAGAGATCCTGCAAATGGCCGTTTTGGAGCCCAGCCTGTGCGTATTGGATGAGACCGATTCCGGCCTCGACATCGATGCGCTCAAGATCGTTGCTGAAGGCGTCAACGCGCTGCGTTCGCCCGACCGGGCCATGGTGGTCATCACCCACTATCAGCGCCTTCTGGAGTACATCGTTCCGGACTATGTGCACGTTCTGTCCCAGGGCCGCATCGTTAAGTCCGGCGGCAAAGAACTTGCCTTGGAGCTGGAGGAATCCGGCTATGAGAGCTTCACCGAGCAGGCAGCATAAAGGATCGGCCAAGAACAATGAGTGCAAACGCAAACAGAACGCCGGCCGAAGAGGCCTTCGTCAGCGGTTTTGCTGCTGCCGAAGCGACGCTTCCCTCGGCAGACTGGCTGAAGCGCAAGCAGGCCCTCGCGGCCTTCAGCGAGCTCGGTCTGCCCCATCGCCGCATTGAGGCGTGGAAATATACCGACCTGCGCAACCTGGTGGATGGTGCCTATCCGGCCCAGACCGAAACAACGCTCGTGGATGTTGAGCAGGTTCAGAGCCTTGCCCAACAGTCGATCTTTGCTGACATCAGCCGTTCCACGGCGGTCTTCGTTGATGGCCGCTTCCGCAGCGAGCTGTCTTCGTTGCCGGAGAGCGGCACCATTGAGATCGTGTCCATTTCTGATGTGGCGGAGAATGCGCCGGCTTGGGTCAGCGATACTCTGGGCACAGTGGTTCCCCAGCAGGACGATGCAGTTTCCGCGCTCAACATGGCGTATATGAGCGATGGTGCCGCCATTCACGTTACAGGCGAGAGCAAAGAGCCGCTGGAACTGGTGTTCGTGCACTCCGCGGGCCAGCCGCGCACGGTGTCGCAACGTGTGCTGGTTGTGGTGGAAGACGGGGCCTCATGCGAGCTGTTTGAGACCCATGTTGCACCTGCCGGGGCGCGCTATGTGAGCACTGTGGTCACAGAAGCGGTGCTGGGTGACGGCGCCACCTTTGACCACGTGAAAACCCAGCGAGATGGCGCAGAGGCCGTTCATCTGGCCAACCTTCACGCCAAACTGGGCACGGAGGCCACGTTCAACAGCTTCTCCGCCACGAGTGGAGGACGCGTCAGCCGCCAGCAGGCGTTTGTTGAATACGCAGGCGAGCACACGAGTGCGAACATCTCCGGCGTCTACCTCTTGGCCGGCACCCAGCATGGCGACAGCACGCTGGTGGTGGATCACGCGGTGCCCAATTGTACCAGCCGCGAGATGTTTAAGCTGGTGCTCGATGACCAGGCCCGGGGCATTTTCCAGGGTAAGGTGATGGTTCGCCCGCATGCTCAAAAGACAGACGGCAAGCAAATGGCCCAAGCCTTACTGCTTGGCCCCGATGCTGAGTTTGACAGCAAACCTGAGCTGGAAATCTTCGCGGACGACGTTGTTTGCGGCCACGGCGCAACGGCGGGAGAGCTGGACGAAGAGCTGCTCTTCTATCTGCGCGCGCGCGGCATCCCGAAAGACCAGGCGATGGCGCTATTGATCGCCGCTTTTGTCGGTGAAGCCGTTGAAGAGGTCAGCAACGAAGCGGTGCGCGATGCGCTGAACGAAATGGCGACCAACTGGCTGACAACCCATAAGACAGGTGCATAATGCTGAAGCAGGCAACGCCCTTGGATGTGCAGAAGATCAGGCAGGATTTCCCGATCCTCGCCCGCGAGGTTTACGGTAAGCCCTTGGTTTACCTGGACAACGCCGCCTCGGCCCAAAAGCCCAAGGTGGTGCTGGACGAGATCCAGAAGGCCTATGCGGAAGAGTACGCGAACGTGCACCGGGGCTTGCACTACCTCTCCAACACGGCCACGGACAATTTCGAGGCAGCGCGCGAAACCGTGCGCAAGTTCATCAATGCGCCCTCGGCCGAGGAAATCGTCTTCACCCGCAATGCGACCGAGGCCATCAATCTGGTGGCCCAGAGCTTTGGGGGCCAGGTGATCGGGGAGGGTGATGAAATCATCATCTCCATCATGGAGCACCACTCCAACATCGTGCCGTGGCACTTCCACCGCGAACGCAACGGCGCGGTGATCAAGTGGGCTCCGGTCAGCGATGACGGTGAGTTCCTTATGGAAGAGTTTGCCAAGCTGTTGGGCCCCAAGACCAAGATGGTGGCCCTAACGCACATGTCAAACGCGCTGGGAACCATCGTGCCGATCAAGGAGGTCATTGCGCTGGCCCACGAGAAGGGCATTCCGGTGCTGGTGGATGGCAGCCAGGCGGCGGTGCATCTGCACGTGGATGTTCAGGACCTCGATGCTGATTTCTACGTGTTCACCGGTCACAAGACCTATGGCCCATCAGGCATTGGCGTGCTGTACGGCAAGCGCGATCTTCTGAACTCCATGGACCCCTACCAGGGTGGTGGGGAGATGATCGTCGATGTGCACGAAAACGAAATCACATATGCCGAAACCCCTCATCGATTCGAGGCCGGGACGCCCGCCATTGTGCAAGCCATTGGCCTTGGCCACGCGCTCAACTACATGATGGACGTGGGGCTTGAGAACATCATGGCCCACGAGGCGGCGCTTGCCGAGTACGCTGACCAGCGGTTGCGTCAGATCAATTCGCTGAAACTGGTGGGAACGGCAAAAAACAAGGGAGCCATCTTCTCTTTTGCTATGGAAGGTGCCCATGCCCATGATATCTCAACCATTATTGACCGGTATGGCGTGGCGGTCAGGGCAGGGACCCATTGTACCCAGCCCTTGCTGGAACGGTTTGGCCTAACCTCAACTTGCCGTGCGTCTTTTGGCATGTACAATACCCTGGACGAGGTCGACGCATTGGCAGAGGCGCTCACAAAGGCATCGGAGTTCTTTGAGTGATGATGACTGACGACAGAAAAGATCCCAGTGCGGTGCGCGAAAGCTGTGCCCCGTCCATGCCTGCAGACGGACTGGACATTGCCGGCGAAAATGACGGTTGGGACAACCAGCAGGCGGTCCCCACGGGCAATATGTCTAGTGCTATTCCGCAGCAGGAACTGGACCGGATGACCGATGACATGATCACGGCCATCAAGAGCGTTTACGATCCTGAAATCCCGGTTGATATTTACGAACTCGGCCTTATCTACAAGATTGATGTAGATGACGACCGCAAGGTGGATATCGACATGACCCTGACCGCGCCGGGCTGTCCGGTGGCCGGCGAAATGCCGGGCTGGGTCGAGGATGCTGTGTCCACGGTGCAAGGCGTCCAGGATGTGAAGGTGAACCTGGTGTTTGACCCGCCATGGGACATCACGCGCATGTCTGACGAGGCCAAGATCGTCCTCAATATGTGGTAAGACATTTGCCGTATTCTAATTGGCGCAGCAACTGAGAAGAGATCACAATGGCCCCACGCCCCCGCCCGCAAGTGATGAGCCTGACCGAGGCTGCTGCTGAACGTGTGCGCGAAATTATGGCCAATTCGGACAAACCCATCGCCGGTGTCCGCGTGGGCGTAAAGAACGCCGGGTGCGCGGGTATGGCCTACACAATGGATTATGCCGAGCAGCCGGATCCCATGGACGATGTGGTTGAGGATAAAGGTGTCAAACTGTTCGTTGATCCCAAGGCCGTATTGTTCCTTCTGGGCACCGAGATGGACTACGAGATCACGCAGCTGAAGTCCGGCTTCGTGTTCAAAAACCCGAATGAAACCTCAGCCTGCGGCTGCGGTGAATCGGTGACGATCGCACCGGCCAATTTGGCGGACTTTGCGCCTGCCCGCTAAGCCTCTCAGTTCGGCTGTTTGGTTTTACCGCCTTGCTCTTCCAGCAGCACGATAGGCGGTTGAATCTCCCGCAAGAGCTTTTTACGGATTGCTTCAGGATAATCCTTGAACGTGTTGGCACTTATGACAAAAGCGCCATTGCCGCCGACCACGCTCTCCCGATAGTAGGACGCGAGAAACTCGCGCGGGCCCAGGATGGCCAAGCCGTTTACCGTTATGCCCGTGGAGACCACCCGGTTGCGCGCAGGCTCCACGTCCTCGCCTTCATTGTTGGGGCCGTCGCCGGACACATCAATCACCTGCCGGTCACAGGTATACGGGTTGGTTTGAAACAAGCCCGCTGAAAAGGTGAGGGCATTGCCGATGGCCGTGGAGTAGGGCTTGAAGGCCCGCTCGACCCGGTCAATCTGGTCGGCAAACAGGGCAATGGAGGCGTCATCTTTCAGCAAGGTCCAAGGGATCACCTGCAGTTGGTGTGGGTCCCCGCTCCATTGCATGACCGTGACCGCAATGGATCGGTTACCGGGGAACCGGATTGCGGAGATGATCTCTTCTGAACGGAACGCTTGGGCAAGGCCGCTGGTCTGCAGTTTGTATTCTTTCTGGTCAACGCTCCCCGAAACATCCAGCGCGAGAACCAAAGCCAATTTGCAATGCGGTGTGGCCAGCGCAGATCTGGGGCCAAACGTCAACAAGGTCACCGACAAAACCATGGCGGCGAAGACGCAGATCCATCTGTTACAGACCGCTGCACACATGGTGAGATGATAGCCGATGATGTAGGTTGCTAGAAGTGACAATCGTGTAAGTGCACCAAGGGGTTCTTCACATGGCGGTGTCCCAGGAATATCTCGAATTCATCCAGGAAGCCCTTGCAGCGTTCGGTCCGGTAGACACCAGGCGCATGTTTGGCGGAGCCGGTGTGTTCCGCGACAAACTGATGTTTGGTCTGATTGCCGATGAACAGCTCTACCTCAAGGCCGACGAAGAAAATCGGCCCGATTTTGAAGCTGAAGACTGTCCCGCCTTCGTCTATGAGGCCAAGGGTGGCAAGAGGACAGTCATGTCCTATTCGCTCGTTCCGGAGCGCCTTTATGATGATCCTGAAGAGTTGGCCGGATGGGCGCGCAAAGCGTACGACGCCGCCCTGAGGGGCGACGCCGCTAAATCAAAACGTAAGAAGAAGAGAGCTTGAGGCGTCAGCGTTGCAGGAACGCCGGAACATGTCCTGAATCTGTGATCTTGGCCACGTCCGGCATCGCTTCGACCTGTTGGGGCGGGCGTTGTGACCGGCGGTCTCCACGAGATTTCTTGGAGGCCTCACGGCGGTTTGAGCCAGACTCTTCAACTTTTTCCGCGCTCTTGGCCTCTTGCGGCTTTGCGGAACGTTTCCGGTCTCCCGATTTCCGGCCTCGGCCCTTATCGTTTCCGCGGCCACGCCCTTTGCCGCGCTTGGCGGAAGCTTGAGCAATCTCTTCTTCGGTTGGCGCATCACCGAGCCAGTCAATATCTTTCTGGATGAGCTTCTCCACATCCTTCAGATATTTGAATTCATCGGGCTGAACCAAGGTGACCGAATTGCCCTTGCGGCCGGCGCGTCCCGTGCGGCCGATGCGGTGCACATAGTCTTCTGCATGGGTTGGGATATCGAAATTGTACACATGGCTCACATCGGGAATATCCAGGCCCCGGGCCGCCACGTCGGAGGCAATCAGGTAGGTGATCTGGCCATCACGGAAGTTTGTCAGGGTGCGCAGGCGGGCGTGCTGGTCCATGTCCCC
>JAAUYD010110157.1_pt1 | contig 13528 bp, 15 predicted proteins | sample 7278101 | NCBI WGS metagenome assembly JAAUYD01 (sample SAMN14350128, study PRJNA611818) | marine sediment metagenome | isolation source: surface marine sediment (0.6m) | place: French Polynesia: Moorea | collected 2018-08
CTTTTTATTTGAAAAAATTGTTTTTATAACTACCACCAAAAACAAATCCTAATTGAATACCATAAACAGATTCGATACTATTGATATTACTAAATGGAGCTATTTCAAGAATGGTCTTCTTCGTAAGTTTTAATTGAGCGTTCGTTCTAAAATGCAGACCAATCGTACTCTTAGAACCATTATTTTTAAGTGTTATGGATAACCCCGATGCACTCCCTTCACCACTAAATGTGCCAGAGCTACCGGGGCAATAAGAATACACAAGCTCTTTTTTATTTAAATAATTGAAAGAAAGCCCGATAAAATCTACGTTTGGCTCAAGCTGGCTTAGAAGGAAATGACAAATTCAAAGCTGCTTGTGCATTCTGGTGAAAAAAATCGAACACTATTCTTCAATAAAATACTTCATAAAATAAACAGGTTGAGAAATTCTATTATGAACTAGGTTTTCAGCTCAATTCGTAATGAGATTTAGGAGTTTTAAAACTTATATTGTTTAATACTTGAAATAAAATTTTACCGTTTTGTAACATTCTTGTGTATGCTTACGTATATATAAGTACGCAACAAGACCGAACCTAGTATTAATTAAAACAATTATATGAGACAACTTAAAATTACTAAACAGGTTACCAACAGAGAAACCGCATCGCTAGACAAGTATTTGCAAGAAATAGGTAAAGTAGATTTAATCACCGCTGATCAGGAAGTTGAGTTAGCTCAACGTATTAAAGCCGGTGATCAGGTCGCTTTAGAAAGATTGACAAAAGCAAACTTAAGATTCGTTGTTTCTGTAGCCAAGCAATATCAAAATCAAGGCTTAACATTGCCTGATTTGATCAATGAAGGTAATCTGGGGTTAATCAAAGCTGCTAAGCGTTTTGATGAAACCCGTGGTTTTAAATTTATTTCGTATGCCGTATGGTGGATTCGCCAATCGATCTTACAAGCTTTGGCGGAGCAATCTCGTATTGTGCGTTTACCTTTAAATAAAATTGGGTCTATTAATAAGATCAATAAAACATTTGCGCGTTTAGAGCAGGAAAATGAAAGACCTCCTTCAGCAGAAGAAATTGCTAAGGAATTGGATATGACTGTAAATGACGTAAAGGAATCTCTAAAAAATTCTGGTCGTCATGTATCGATGGATGCACCGTTAATTGAAGGTGAAGATTCTAATTTATATGATGTTTTACGCTCCGGTGAGTCTCCAAATCCTGATAAAAGTTTATTGCATGAGTCTTTAAAAGTGGAAATTGAGCGTGCTTTAGAAACCTTAACACCACGTGAAGCAGATGTTGTATTACTGTATTTTGGATTAGGCGATCAACATCCAATGACTTTAGAAGAAATTGGTGAGACCTTTGATTTAACGCGTGAGCGTGTACGTCAGATCAAGGAAAAAGCAATTCGTAGACTGAAGCATACATCAAGAAGTAAAATTTTAAGAACATATTTAGGTTAACAACCTAGTATTTTATAATTTTATCACATTATGAGTAGTCAAGAACTATTCGTTTTTTGATTAATGAATCGAAAACTCTCAACGTTGTTGAGGGTTTTCTTTTTTCTGCCAACAGCTCTTTGGTTTTAACTATATTTGCCAAACTTTATTACACAACTAGTAAACATGTCTCATTTAATTGCTCCTTCCATGTTGGCAGCTGACTTTGCCAACTTACAGCGCGACACAGAACTTGTAAATAACAGCGAAGCCGATTGGTTTCACATTGATGTCATGGACGGGCATTTCGTGCCGAATATTTCTTATGGAATGCCGGTAATTCAGGCCATAAAAAAGCATGCGAAAAAGCCATTGGATGTACATCTGATGATCGAAAAACCCGAGCGTTATATAGAAGAATTCGCTAAAGTGGGAGCTGATATTATCACAGTGCATTACGAATCGACCGTTCATCTGCATAGAACACTCAGCCAGATTGAAAATGCCGGGTGCAAGGCGGGAGTGGTTCTTAATTTAACAACGCCTGTTTCTGTTTTAGAAGATATTCTTCCCAAATGTTATATGGTGTTATTGATGTCTATCAATCCCGGATTTGGAGGGCAAAAGTTTGAAGATATGACTTACGACAGGGTTAGGAAACTTAGAAAAATGATCGATGACCGTAGTTTGAGCACCCTAATTGAAATTGACGGCGGGGTAAACGATCAGAATTTACCAAAGCTGAAAGAAGCAGGAGCCAATGTCTTTGTTGCCGGTAGCTTTGTTTTTAAAAGTGAGCATCCTTCTCAGACTATTGCCAACTTGAAAAACATTTAGATTTGTCATTCCGTCCTTGATACGGAATCCACTCCAGGTTTGGATGCTGAGTCAATACTGAATCACGTTCAGCACAGGGTCCAGCATGACATGAGATCATACCATTTTCAATTTGACACCCATGAAAAACAAATACCGTTAGACTTGAACCTTAATATCCTTGACATTCAACTGCAAAGAAACCTTCCCGTTCCAGACATTTTCTTCAATGGTGAATACGCAATCAAATGGTTGTCTATTCTTCAATGGTTCACAGTAATTTCCTAATCCGAAACCAATAGCGTCAAAACTGTAATGACTATCCGTTATCTTTAATTTCAAATGGCTTTCATCTGCGCCAACAGGTCTTGCGTAGCCGGTATCAAAAACATTCCTGACCAAAAAAACCGGTTTCATATTCTTTGGGCCAAAAGGACCAAATTGTCTTAAAACTCTATAGAATTTAGGGGTAATATCCGCCAATTCTATTTCCTGATCGATCTTAATTTCAGGACTTCTCAATTCTTGAGGAATTGTATCCTTGACCACGGTTTCAAATTTTTCCTTGAAGGCCGGATAATTTTCAGGTAAAAGGGTTAATCCAGCTGCGTATTTATGACCTCCGAACTGTTCGATGGTATCTGAGCAACGCTCCAAGGCATTGTAAACATCAAATCCGGAAACAGAACGAGCTGACGCGGCCAATTTCTCTCCATTTTTTGTAAATACCAAGGTAGGGCGATAATAGGTTTCGGTTAACCGCGACGCCACAATACCGATAACACCTTTATGCCAATCTTCCTGATAGACCACCGATGTGAAGTTGTTTTGCTCGCCATTTGTTTCGATCTGTTGTAATGCTTCCTTGGTGATCAACTTATCTAAATCTCTGCGGTTCGTATTATAAGTTTCAATGGCCCGTGCAAATTCAAGCGCCTCCTCAAGATCGTCTGAAGTTAGTAGCTCAACGGCATGATTGCCATGCTTCATACGCCCGGCCGCATTGATACGCGGTGCAATGATAAATACAACATCAGTGATACTTAGTTTGGGTTTGTTTAGCTGATCAATGATCGCCTTAATGCCTAATCTTGGTGCTGTATTAATGCGTTCTAATCCATAGTAGGTCAGGATTCGGTTTTCTCCTGTTATCGGAACAATGTCTGCTGCAATCGCTGTAGCTACTAAGTCCAAATATTCCTGTAGGTCGTCAGTGGTTTGACCTCTTCGGGAAGCTAAAGCCTGCACGAGTTTAAAGCCCACACCACAGCCACACAGTTCATCATAAGGATACTTACAATCATCTCGTTTCGGGTCTAAAACGGCCACCGCTTTTGGCAGTTCATCGCCCGGCCTATGATGATCGCAAATAATAAAATCAATTCCTTTTTCTTTCGCATAAGCAACTTTTTCGATGGCTTTGATACCACAATCCAGTGCAATAATCAATGAAAACTCATTATCTTCCGCAAAGTCGATTCCCTGATAGGAAATTCCGTACCCTTCTTGATAACGATCGGGAATATAGATGGCTACGTTTGGATAGTACGATTTCAAATAAGAGGACACCAAAGAAACTGCTGTAGTACCATCCACGTCATAATCACCAAAAACTAAAATATTTTCTTGAGCAACTATCGCCTTTTCGATGCGCTCAACCCCTTTTTGCATATCTTGCATTAAAAACGGATCGTGTAAATCATCCAATGAAGGCCGAAAAAATGCTTTGGCCTCTTCGAATGTTTCGATACCGCGCTGTACTAATAAGGAAGCAATGAGTTGATCTACTGCTAGGTCGTCAGCTAATTGTTCTATTTTCTGTTGATCGCCCGCTTCTTTGAGTGTCCAACGCATGCTAGTTTTTGTGGTAGTTTATGGCAATTTCAAGATCTGCAAATTTTTCAAACATGGCGGTGACACCACAATATTTTTCTAACGACAGGTCAACGACCTTCTTTAGTTTTTCCTCATGGAGGTTTGGGCCATAAAAATTATAGTTGACCCATACTTTATGATAGTATTTCGGATGTTCTTCTGTTAGTTCGCCTTCCACTTGCACGTTAAAAGTGTCAACATTCAGTCGCATTTTTTTTATCAATGAAGCCACATCTAATCCCGTACATCCACCGAGAGATGCCAACATTAAGGCTTTAGGTCGGTACCCTTCTTTAGTAGGATCTTGACCATCATTAATAAATAATTGCCCTCCGGGGTTTTCTGATTCGAATTGCATGTCTCCTTGCCAGGAAGTAGTCACTTTATTTTTCATTGTTCTTAATTTAAGATTTGGCCTCAAGCAACGAGGTTCCGATTCCGTTTGATTCGCTAAAATAAATTTTTCCCTGTCTTATTTTGACACCCGTCGCAATATCTTTTTCCAAAAGTAGGGCCCCATCCATGTCAACGTAATCCAGCAGTGGTAATAAATGGGCGATTGCCGATATACCAATACTTGACTCTGTCATACATCCTACCATGGTTTTCATCCCTAAAGCTCTGGCTTTTTCAAGCATCCGTTTGGCTGGAGTGAGTCCACCACATTTCACCAACTTTACATTGATCCCATGAAAATGATAATGACATTTTTCAATATCAGATTCAATTAAACAACTTTCGTCTGCAATAATGGGCAATTCTGATTTGTCAAAGACTTCCTTATGCCCTTGCCAGTCATTAGCTTTTAATGGCTGCTCAATAAACTCCACGCCCAAATCCTTTAAAATTTTCGAGTTTGAGATTGTCTCTTCTACCGTCCATCCACAATTAGCATCAACTCTAAAAATGGCATCTGTATGCTTTCGCAACTCCGATATTATTTTGAGATCTTCAGGTGTGCCTAATTTGATTTTATAGATGGGCCAGGGCTGATTTTTTACCTTATTTATCATTGTTTCAATTCTGTCTATGCCTATCGTATAATTCGATATTGGATTGGTATTTATTGAGAGCTGCCAGTGCTCATACAGTTTTTTACCCAGCCTTTTTGCATACAGATCGTTATAAGCGATATCTAATGCGCACAGCGCAAACATATTTTCGGTAAAGTAAGGATACAATCGTTGCCAAAACTTATTCGGACTCAAACCACCACAGTTTTCAATATGTTTTTTGACCACGTTAATGCTATTCATCATGTTTTCAATTGTGCTACCATAGTAGTTCTTTGCGGCAGCTTCGCCCAAACCAGAAAATTCGCCGTCATTTAACTCAACGATCAATGTTTCCTGCTGATCATAGGAATCGCGCGCGATGGTAAATCGCTCTTTTAGTTGCAGGGTATATGTTCTTAAAAGGACTTTCAAAAAGCTTTAATTTCTATAAATTAAAGTTAATAAATTATATATTTGGCTTCTTTAAATTTTGAATCTATGCCTTTAGTGACTCCTTTAGACCCGAATCATGATGCCGAAACCAAGCGTTTGGCCGATTTCTATAATGAAACATTAGGTTTTTGTCCTAATTCCGTATTGACCATGCAGCGTAGGCCTGAAATCTCAAAGGCTTTTATCAATCTCAACAAAGCTGTAATGGCGAATCATGGAAGAGTAACGTCTGCGCTAAAGCGGATGATCGCCTGGGTAAGCAGCAACGCAACCGGATGCAGGTATTGCCAGGCGCATGCCATAAGAGCTGCCGAACGCTATGGTGCTGAACAAGAACAATTAGATAATATCTGGGAGTATAGAACGCATCCGGCCTTTTCTGATGCCGAACGTGCGGCGCTGGACTTTTCACTGGCGGCCTCCAATGTACCAAATGCGGTTGATGAAGATATTAAAAAGCGATTGCATGAGCATTGGAATGAAGGTGAAATTGTTGAAATGCTTGGTGTTATAGCTTTATTTGGTTACCTCAACCGCTGGAACGACTCTATGGGAACCTCTATTGAGGATGGCGCCGTAGAGAGTGGTAGACAATACTTAGGAAAACACGGTTGGAATGAAGGGAAACACATCTAATTAATTTATCGTCACCCTGAACTTGTTTCAGGGTCTCATTATATGTGATGCTGAAATAAATTCAGCATGACGGCCACCTCATTTTTAGATCATGCAAAACCTCGCAAGCGCGAGGTTTTTTTGTTCTGCACTTGAACTAATAGTAATTGAAAATAAAACAAAAACATGTCCAAATTATTAAATAGGTGAGGATATCCCTCAAAAGAATCTTAAAATTTAAAAAAAATGAATTTTATAGAAAGGAACTATAAGGACTTAATGGCATTTTCAATATTAATTGTTTGCTTAGCATCTTTAATTTTCAAGAATAATTTACCTAACAATCTTTTTCAAGTCCTAGCAAATATTATGACTGGATGTTTAGGGTTTATTCTAAGAGGAAAAATCTAATATCAATTCTTGTAGTTTAGGGACAATTTCATCTTCAAACCACGGGTTCCTTCGCAACCACAATCTATTTCTAGGCGATGGATGTGGCAGCACAAAATAGTGTGGTAAATATTCCTTATAATTTCTAACGGTTTCGGTCAATGTTTTCTTTGCAGCGTCTTTCAAATAATACTTCTGCGAATACATACCTATTAGCATAATCAGCTCCAGATTTGGCATCTCATCGAATAAAACCTGGTGCCATTGTGGGGCGCACTCGGGACGTGGCGGCAGGTCGCCACTTGATCCTTTACCGGGATAACAAAATCCCATAGGAACAATGGCAAACTTGGTGGTATCGTAAAACTCCTCATCACTTACGTTCATCCATTTTCGCAGTTGTTTGCCACTGGCGTCATCCCAGGGAATCCCTGAAGCGTGTACTTTGGTTCCCGGTGCCTGGCCAATGATGATAACTCTTGCTTCTTTGTGTGCACGAACTACCGGACGAGGCCCTAAAGCCAGATGATTCGAGCAAATGGTGCAGTTTTTTATTTCTGATAAGAGTTCTTGCATTCGTTATTCATTTATCATTCCACGTGAAATGAAGCAGCTTATTTATTGAGATTCTTCACTTGAGATTCTTCACTGCGTTCAGAATGACATTATTTTCTTCCGGCGACAATAATCACTAGTTCTCCCTTTGGAGGTTTTTGTTCAAAATGAGCTAATACGCTTTTCACCGTTCCACGTATAGTTTCTTCATATAATTTGGTCAGCTCACGTGATACAGAAACTTGTCGGCCTTCACCAAAATATTCTGCAAAGTGGGTCAAGGTTTTTACAAGTTTATGCGGACTCTCATAAAAGATCATAGTTCTTGTTTCTTCTGCGAGAAATCTTAATCGTGTTTGGCGCCCCTTTTTGACAGGTAAAAAACCCTCAAAGACAAATTTATCATTGGGGAGACCTGAATTTACCAGTGCGGGTACAAATGCCGTAGCACCCGGTAAACATTCTACTTCAATACTATTTGCAATACAGGCCCGTGTTACTAAAAACCCGGGATCTGAAATCGCCGGTGTACCGGCATCAGAAATTAGAGCAATGGTCTCCCCAGATTTCAATCGTTTGACGACTATATCCACCATCTTATGTTCATTATGCATATGATGACTTTGCATAGGTGTATCAATGTCAAAATGCTTTAATAACTTGCCCGAAGTTCGAGTGTCTTCTGCTAAAATCAGGTCTACTTCCTTCAAGACCTGAATGCCTCGTAAGGTCATATCTTCTAAGTTTCCAATAGGAGTGGGAACTATATAAAGTTTGCTCATGAATTCAAAGATAAGACTTAATTGCCTTTAGTCTTGATTTCTCTGAACACTATGGTCTTGATAGAAAAACTTGTCAAAGGTTTTATCTGTGGTATAATTATCGGTCAATACTTTATAAACCATAACCACCACCAAAATATGTCCTAGTATCACTAAAAGGAAATACCATTGAAAACCTATGGTAGTAGAAGCCAAAACGGTTAAAACAACCAAAAAGATGGTCGTAAACCAGACAAGAAACATAGCCGTATTTTTCATTCTATCTTGTTTTATGATAAAAATACGAAACTAAATTCTTGAATAGTGTGTTGTTGAGGTGCATTTGCCAAATTATAACGAACTTTTAACTATACTTCGAGTGTTGACCCATGAAAGCTTTTCAAGTATGCTACTTATCCCAAGCAAAATCACTAATTTTGCTGCTTCAAATTTGAACAGAAGAGAAGATGTACAGAACACATACAAACGGTGAGCTGCGTTTGGCAAATATTGGTGAACAGGTAACCTTATCGGGATGGGTACAAAAAGTGCGTGATAAAGGCTTTATGATATGGATCGATTTACGCGATCGCTATGGCATTACGCAATTGATTTTGGATGAGGAGCGCACTGATAAATCATTGATTGAACAAGCGAAAGTTTTGGGGCGTGAGTTTGTGATTAAGGTGGCTGGTGAAGTGATTGAGCGCAGCTCAAAAAATCCTAATATCCCTACCGGAGAAGTTGAGGTATTGGTTACTCAGTTGCAAGTTCTCAATGAATCTATTACACCTCCGTTTACCATAGAAGACGAAACCGATGGTGGTGAAGAATTGCGCATGCAATACCGTTATCTGGATATTCGTCGTAACCCTGTTAAAGAAAGTCTGATCTTTCGCCATAAAGTGACGCAGGAAGTCCGCAAGTATTTATCTGATGAAGGGTTTATAGAGGTAGAAACACCCTATCTGATCAAATCCACACCTGAAGGTGCCCGTGATTTCGTGGTACCAAGCCGGATGAATGAAGGACAATTCTATGCCTTACCACAATCGCCACAGACTTTTAAGCAATTGTTGATGGTGGGAGGGCTCGATAAATATTTTCAGATCGTCAAGTGTTTTAGAGATGAAGACCTGCGTGCCGACAGACAACCTGAGTTTACACAAATAGACTGTGAAATGGCCTTTGTGGAGCAGGAAGATATCTTAAATGCCTTTGAAGGATTGACGCGTCATTTATTAAAAGAAATTAATGGTGTTGCAGTTGGTGAGTTCCCAAGAATGACTTATGACGAAGCCATGAAAACCTATGGCAATGATAAGCCTGACATTCGTTTCGGGATGGAATTTGGTGAATTAAATGAGGTTGCACAGCATAAAGATTTTAATGTATTTAATACTGCCGAACTCGTTGTTGGGGTTGCTGTTCCGGGAGGAAATACGTTCACCAGAAAAGAAATCGATAAACTCATTGATTGGGTAAAACGTCCTCAGATTGGTGCCCTGGGAATGGTCTATTGTCGTTGTAATGAGGATGGCTCTTATAAATCATCAGTAGACAAATTTTACGATCAATACGATTTTGCAAAATGGGCTGAAAAAACTGGAGCAAAGCCTGGAGATTTGATTTGTATACTCTCTGGCGATACCGACAAAGTAAGAGTACAATTAAGTGCATTACGGATGGAATTGGCCGAGCGCTTAGGTTTACGAAAAGCAGATGAATTCGCCCCGCTATGGGTGTTAGATTTTCCCTTATTAGAATGGGATGAAGAAACTGAACGCTATCACGCCATGCACCATCCATTTACTTCTCCTAAGCTTGAGGACATTGGGTTGTTAGCTACCGATCCCGGTAAGGTACGTGCCAACGCTTATGATTTGGTGTTGAACGGAAATGAAATCGGCGGTGGTTCCATTAGGATTCACGATAAAGCTACGCAGGCCTTACTATTCGATCACTTAGGGTTTACTCCTGAAGAGGCAAGAGCCCAATTTGGGTTTTTACTAAATGCCTTTCAATATGGAGCACCTCCACATGGCGGTATCGCTTTTGGTCTGGATCGACTAGTGGCTATTTTGGGCGGACAGGAAACCATTCGCGATTTTATAGCCTTCCCAAAAAATAACTCGGGACGCGACGTAATGATCGATGCCCCTGCGCCCATTGATGCAGAACAGCTCAGAGAACTAAATTTGAAGCTGAACTTAGATACTTAAGGTCATTCTGAACGCTGTGCTGAGCCCTGTGCTGAACATGATTCAGTATTGTTTCAGAATCTCATCATAACTTTAATCCCGCTCAAGCGGGATTTTTTTATATTTAACCATGCCTAAACCTAAATCACTACTATCCAAATTCTCAATCTGGAGGTATAAATATATTTCCGAACGAAATTTCATATATATCCTCAGTATTCTGGTAGGATTTTTAGCTGGTATTGGTACGGTTTTACTTAAAAATTTCACACATTACATTCAGCTGCTGTTGGATCTGAGACTTTTTAAATCATTTCAGTCATCATTATACTTTATTCTACCCATAGTTGGCCTTGTATTAGTATTTTTCATAAAAAAGCACTTCCTAAAACGAAAAATTGGGCACGGTATCCCGTCTACCTTATACTCCATTTCAAAGAATAGTGGTATTATTCCAAGTTACCGGATAATTGCCAATCTCATCACTGCACCTTTAACGGCGGGTTTCGGAGGTTCAGTAGGATTACAAGGACCGGCTGTTAGCACCGGGGCTGCCTTCGGTTCGAACGTTGCGCAGTTCTTTCATATGAACCAGAAAACAAGGATGCTTCTGATAGGCTGCGCTTCTGCCGGCGCTATGGCTTCCATGTTTAAGGCGCCTATTGCAGCTTTAATTTTTGCGCTTGAAGTGTTTAGTTTAGACGTAGCTTTTGCCTCCTTAATCCCATTGTTACTCGCTTCCGTTTCAGCTGTAGTGACATCCTATTTCTTTACCGGAACGGATGTATTGCTTCGTTTTGAGCTCGTCGATAAATTTGAGATCAATGACATTCTTTTCTATGTGATTTTAGGTGTTGGTACCGGTTTGGCGTCCGTTTATTTTTCTAAAATTTACTTTGCAATTACCAACTTTTTTAAGAAAATAAAATCTGCCAAAGCGCGACTAATTATTGGTGCGATTACCATCGGAATTCTCTTATTTTTTATTCCGCCGCTCTATGGTGAAGGGTATGGGCTGATCAATAATCTCCTTGATGGAAATCATTTGGAAGCCATTGGTACAACACCATTTAAAGCCGATCTCAATAATGTTTGGATTGTTATCGGCCTACTGATTGGTATCACTGTTTTTAAGGCGATTGCCATGACTACAACTTTTGCCGCCGGTGGTGTTGGAGGTATTTTTATACCCACCCTGGTCATGGGCAGTGCTTTAGGTAATGTCTTCGCTAAATTCATAAACAATATTGGGCTTAATTTTAATATTTCAGAATCTAATTTTACCCTAATCGGTATGACCGGATTGATGGCCGGGGTACTGCATGCGCCTCTGACGGCCATCTTTTTAATTGCAGAAATTACCGGTGGCTACGATCTGTTCGTGCCTTTAATGTTGGTCGCAGCGATTTCATTCGCCATTACTAAATATTTTGTCTCACATTCAATTTATACTATGGAACTCGCCGAGCGCGGAGAACTACTCACGCACGACAAGGATCAAAACACTCTTCTATTAATGGAATTGGATAAGATCATTGAAACCAATTTTGTGAGTATAGAACCAGATATGAAGTTAGGTGAAGTGCTACGAAACGCAGTAGCCAAATCGAATAGAAATATTTTCCCTGTGGTAAGTGATACCAATGAGTTTTTGGGTGTGTTATTGTTAGATGATATTCGAAAAATTATGTTCGATACGAAGTTCTATGATGCGCTTTCTGTGCATACAATGATGCAAAATGCACCTGATGTCATAAAATATGAAGACGACTCTATGCAAACTATCATGAAAAAATTTGAGATCAGTGGAGCTTGGAATTTACCGGTGGTCAAAGATGGAAAATATGCCGGGTTCATTTCAAAATCGAAGATGTTGACTGCTTATCGTAGAAAACTAATTGAGGTTAGTTCTTGAAGTATCCATCATTGCGAAGTAAATCTTTGATTTGCTGTGGCAATCTGTTTATTGATTAACAGGTTACTTCGTCATACTTCCTCGTAATGACGTTATTTAGATTCCTGCCCATGCAGGTATGACACTGCCCTATCAGGATGGTCTGTAAAAATACCATCCAGATTTAAGATGTTGAAGCCATAGTCAAGCAGCGCATCAAAATCCTGGAAATCGCCGAGGTCATCTGCGCGAAAGGTATAACCATGTATCTTTAAGCCTAGTTCCTGAGCTTCTTTAATAAATTGTGGTGAGACTACCTTATACCATGGTCCGACCCCATCAGCATAACTGGAAAATGCTTCGAGGTTTTCTTTTGTTACTTCTGATTCAATTAATTGTACTAAAAATAATTCCGATTGTAATTCCCGTCGAATACGCTTTAGTTCGTTATTGTCAAAACATTGTAAGATGCAATTATCTTCCTTGTTACTATAACCATAGAGCGCGAGAACATTTAATACAATTTGAGTGATGTCTTTACCTTCTTTTAGGTGAAAAGCAGGTTTCTTGATTTCAGGATAAATGCCTATATCATTCGTGGTGCTTTGGTTCAAACCTTGAATTAGTTCTATTTCCTCATATAAGGAATGAAGTTGAAAATTACTTTTCCCTTTCGGAAATCGCCTTGGATATACTTGCTGGCCTGTTTCAGGGTCGAAGCGCTCAAACACTTGTAACAACTTCAGTTCCTCATAGGCAAAATCAATGACGTAATAACGGCCATCTTGTCGTTTTCTGTTTGGAAATTTTTCGGCAACATCGGTGACCTCGTCCAAATAAATGTCGTGCAGTACAATTGGAATGTTATCCTTGCTCAAGACCAGATCCTGCTCAATATAATCGGGTTGCATTGCATAGGCCATGGCCTTGCCTGCCAACGTATGTTCAGGCAGGTATCCTGAAGCTCCACGATGTGCTATGACAATTTTATCTGATTTTGGCATCGGTTTCATCGGCTCTTTAGCTTTTTTCTGGCATCCTAGTAATAAAACTACAATTAAAACATATGATAAACGCATTTTTCACTTTTAAGTATTGTAAATTTAGTAGTTTCGCTATTGAATCAGTGTTATGAAACTATTATTAAAAATATTATTTGCTTTGTTCGTGATCACTTTGGTGGTTGGATTCTACCTGAAGTATTTTACTGATTTTGAAAAGGCAGATGTCGTTATAGGTTTAGATATCTTATTCCTTTCCTTTGTTTTAATGCCCTTATTCATATTCCATCGCCATCGTCTAGGGAAGTATAAAAAGTATATTCTTGACGGAAGTAAAAAAAATCCCTTTAAAATTGACGAGGACAAAATGGTTTAGTCATTAGGCTCGTCATTCTGAACCCTGTGCTGAACTTGATTCAGTATTGTTTCAGAATCACATAAATAATTTAGAACATTACATAAAAAGACCTGAAATTACTTAGGGGTGACGTAGAGCATCAATTCAAATTCCTTTTTTGGATAAAAAAG
>JAAUYD010014763.1_pt1 | contig 13526 bp, 10 predicted proteins | sample 7278101 | NCBI WGS metagenome assembly JAAUYD01 (sample SAMN14350128, study PRJNA611818) | marine sediment metagenome | isolation source: surface marine sediment (0.6m) | place: French Polynesia: Moorea | collected 2018-08
ACCAATTCAAATAATGTTTGCGACACATAAATTAAATTACTCGTAGGGGTTTAGCAGTGCTAAACCCCTACCCATCTGTCGCATTCTTTTTTTAAATTGGTATAAGTATCTTGGCTCTCCCACACATTTTCTCATTTACCCGGAGGTAGGAGAGAAAAGTTTACTACGCCTTCATTCTGGATTCTCAATTTGTCCTAAGTAGTGGACTGACACAGCTAAAGTAGTAAAATAGATTTTTTGGAAAAGCCTTAATTTATAAGGGATTGCGCGATTTTCCTATTGCACCATTTTAGTTGTGTCACGCCACTACTAGACTGACACGCCTAAAAATGTAGGTTGGGTTGAGCGATAGGAAAACCCAACAAAGCTTTACTGGTGTTGGTTTACTCTGCTCCAAGCCGCTGTTGCGTCTACATTCTTCAACCCAACCTACACCTATTGCACTATTTTAGCTGTGTCAATCCCCTACGTATTGTTTCTTATCAGGTAGGCGTGAGGCTTCTTGCTGTTTCAGCTAAAAATATATTCAAATATAACAAGACTTATGTGTGCAACGAAAATGGGAAGGAAATGAGCGATTGAGAATTACGGTGGGCAAGAAAGTAAACCCGTGGGTTAGCAAACAACTTTAATTTCAAACAAATAAGACCATAATTTACCTGTAACAAATATTCTATTCCTTTTAGAGTCATAGGCAATTCCGTTTAGAACAGCTTCCTGATTGAGATTTTGTTCAGATTTGTTTATCCCTGTAAGATCAATCCAACCAAGAATTTGACCTGTTTTTGGAGATATTCTGGCAATACGTTCTTGACGCCATATATTTGCATAAATCTCACCATTTATATACTCAAGTTCGTTTAATTGCTCAATAGGTTGACTACCTTCTTGTACATATACAGTCTTAAGGACTTTAAATGTATTAGGATCTAAAAAGTACAAAGCGTTAGAGCCATCACTCATAATTAAGTGATTATCATCATTGGTTAAACCCCAGCCTTGAGTAGGATACTTAAAACTTTTTATCCGCCTAAAAGACTGTAAATCATAAACAAACCCTTGATTAGATTTCCAAGTTAGCTGAATTAATTTATCTTTCCAAATTGTTATTCCTTCGCCGAAATACTGAGACTCGAGCTTAGAAATCCGCAGAACCTTACCTGTTTCCAACGCAACTTCGCGTATCGATGAACTTCCATAAATACCTGTACCTTCATACAATGTTTGATTAAAATACACTAACCCCTGAGTAAATGCCTTTGAATCATGGGGATAACGATTAACCACTTGATAAGTGCACTGTGTCACAGATGAAGAAGGTACATCCTTCACAGTTGTAACAAAAGGAATACATGCAGAAGTAATCATCAAGATGAAAATACTGGTCAAAATACGCAAATTTATCATATGTCTTAGTTCAGAATATTTTCAAAAATATGGTTCTACCGTTCCTTTTATGATTTTCAAACATTAAAATTAACCTATTCAATGGTTGTATCTCTTACTGAGAATATTGTTGCAATTTTAATGTCGCAATCAAATCAAATTTCAATATCTTAGTAAGAAAACTATTGTCATTTATAGAACTTACGCAACTGGCATATTTTTTCTGTGGGGGAGGCAAAATGCGGTATAGATTTTCTAGGGTGCATTATTGCCGTTGCGTGACATTGCGAGAATATTTGAACGTAGCAATCAGACTTGTAACATCACGCACCAATGACCGATTGTGACAATTGTGTAAGTCCTGATTTATTGGTGGTAGAACTAAAATATTACCTTAAAACTATATCTGTGGGATACAGCTAGTTTCACATCTTGCACCACAAGATTATTGAGAAAATTAGAGCCTGAAAACCTTGATTTAGGGTAGGGTGGGCACTGCCCACCTTACTCTTCTTGAGAAGGTGCAAGATATGTGTAGTACAAATCGGCGAAAATAAACATACCATTTATCAAAGTTCAAAGCCAGAGAACACAATAATTTTGAATGCGTCACTTTTGAATTCCGTTTAGTGGTACTAAGCTGTTAAGCGTCTAAATTGTATACATAAAGCGGGCAGGATGCCCGCACTACAATAACCATGCTGTATAAGCAAAAAAATAAGGGGAAGATTAATTTCTCTTCCCCCTGCCTTCTTTTTTGATTGTTCTGAGATTGGTTGTCTAGCTTGTCCTTGCCTTTGAGCTTTTGTCTGAGCATTTGTTGCTGCTTTTTCAGTTGTCGCTTCCTGGCGGAACCACCCTTACCCTTGTTATTTCTCCCTTGTTTACGGGGAGACTCCCATCTTTTTAGTCGCATGGTAATACTGTGTTCACTAATCTTGTACTATACATTGTATTATCTTGTAACCTAGGTTGTCAACTCCCTTGGGAGAGGGAACAGGCAACAGGCAACAGGCAACAGTATCGATTGTAGGTTGGGTTGAGGAAGGTAGACGTGCAGCGGCTTGCCGAAGGCTAGGGTAGAGTAACCCAACATTTTCCGTACACCCAGTTGGTTTACCCTGCGGGAAGTCCCTTCGGATCTACACTACGTTTTACCCAACCTACTGGTCTTTTTCATTAATTTTGATAGTTTACTGTAGTGTGGCCGGAAAGCCCACTTTGTGGAAACAGGAAGCGAGACGCTCCCACTACATTTTTTGCCCTTCAGAACTTATGGGACAAACCACTACGTTATAGGTAATCTTCGCAAGTAATAAGTAATAAGTAATAAGTAATAAGTAATAAATTTACTGTTCATAGGTTTGGTGCATTTAACAATGTCCTAACATATGTACGTAGTTCTATATGGGGTGAAAATTAACATATCGTGTGAAAAATTTACATTCTATTTTTTTTGAGAAATATTATTGATTAATTACAGTAATTGATGCTATTAGTTGAGAATAGCTAATTGTTGCGAAAAGTTCCTTTTAATTATGGTGGAGTTTCAAAAGGTGAGAACCGCGTCTTTGATGAAAATATCAGCAGGAGCGTTGGCTTTTATTATCAGTGTGGGGATGGGTTTGGCAAGTAGTGCCCAAGCTAAAACATTGACTATCTATTCAGGTAGGAATAAAAAGCTGATTGGACCCTTGATTGAAAAAGCGAAGAAGGATTTAGGCTTAGATATTCAGGTGCGTTATGGTGGTACATCTGAACTAGCGATCGCTCTTTTGGAGGAAGGTAGAAGAAGTCCCGCTGATTTGTTTTTTGCTCAAGATGCAGGAGCTTTGGGAGCAGTGCAGCAAAAGCAACTCACTCTCAAAATTCCATCACAATTGTTAAATCAGGTTGATGCCCGTTTCCGTTCTCCCCAGGGTCATTGGTTAGGTATTTCCGGAAGGGCGCGGACAATTGATTACAATACCAAATTAGTCCAGAAAAACCAGTTACCATCATCAATTTGGGACTTAACTAAACCCCAATGGAAAGGTAAAGTAGGTTGGGCACCTACCAATGGCTCATTTCAATCCTTTGTGACAGCAATGCGGGTGTTGGAAGGGGAGCAAAAAACCTTACAATGGCTGCGGGCGATGAAAGCCAATGGAGTCAAGGTTTATCCCAAGAATACGCCCATTGTCGAGGCTTTGGGAAGGGGAGAGATTCATTTGGGACTAGTAAATCACTATTATTCAGAACGCTTCAAAAAAGATAATCCCAATTTTCCCGTAGCACACCACTATACCCGTAAAGATGCAGGTGCTATGATAAATGTGGCAGGGGTGGCAATGATGAAAACCACCGATCAAAGAAAAGATGTGGAAGCATTGATTAGTTATCTGCTCAAACCAGTATCCCAAAATTACTTTGCCCAAAAAACTTACGAGTATCCCTTGGTATCAGGAATCAGCGCGTCTGCCAAGCAAATATCTTTGAAAGAACTTAACCCACCTAAAATTAACCTCAGTAATTTATCTGATTTGGGAAAAACCCTGGAATTACTACAACAAGCAGGAGCATTGTAGGAATTGAAAGCGGTTCGTCCTCCATTGTTTCTCATCCTCGCAGGGGCAGTAGTAGCCATTGCCATTGCCCTGCCATTGGTATATTTAGTTATTCGTACCGCAGGTATGGGCCATGAGGATTTGTGGGGATTAATTTCTAGTTCCCGCAATCTCTCAATTTTGGCTAATAGTGCAGTGATGGCGGTACTAGTAACTGTGTTCTCTACCCTGATTGCCGTTCCCTTAGCATTTTTAACTGTACGCACAGATTTACCCGCACGGCGGTTTTGGTTAATAGTCACCACATTACCCTTGGCAGTCCCTAGCTATGTGGGCAGCTTTACCTTGATTGCTACTTTAGCACCGAGGGGTAGTTTTTTGCAGATATTACTAGCACCCTTGGGAGTGGAGGAGTTACCATCTATTTATGGTTTACCGGGGGCTGTGTTAGCAATTACCTTGTTTACCTATCCCTATATGTTGCTGAGTATCCGTTCTGGGTTACAAGGTATCGATCCCTCCTTGGAAGAAGCTGCTAGGAGTTTGGGTTACAACAGACGAGCAACCTTTTTTAAGGTTATTTTACCCCAGTTAAAGCCCTCAGCGATCGCCGGGGGTTTATTAGTGGCTTTATACTCCCTCCGGGATTTTGGTACACCCTCCCTCATGCGGTTTGATGCTTTTACTAGGGCCATTTTTATTCAATACAAAGCTAGTTTTAATCGTAATTCAGCTGCGGCATTGTCTTTAATGCTAGTTACCCTAGTATTAGTAATTTTATGGCTAGAGTACCGCGTGCGATCGAAAGCTGCATATTATAGTCGGGGTTCTGCATCTCTGCGCCCTATACCAGTGATGAAGTTGGGCAGGTGGAAGTGGTTGGCTTTTGGTTTTTGTTTGCTCATTGCCAGTTTCAGCGTCTTTCTACCCGTTGGCATCACTCTATTTTGGTTGATAAGGGGCTTAAGTACCGGCTATTCTTTCCCCAATTTATTGCCAATAATCCTCAATTCCCTGGGAGTAGCAACATTAGCAGCCATAGTCGCCACGGTATTTGCCTTACCAATTGCTATCCTGGCAGTCCGATTTCCCAGTAAAATCACTGCCATAATTGAGCGTTGTTCCTACATTGGTTTTGGAGTACCGGGAATTGTAGTTGCCTTATCTTTGGTCTTTTTTGGGGCGAATTACTTGCCAATACTGTATCAAACATTGCCCATGCTCATTTTTGCATATTTGGTTTTATTTTTGCCTCAAACTCTCGGTAATATCCGTAGTTCTCTTTTACAAGTAAACCCCCAACTAGAAGAATCAGCCCGTAGTTTAGGCAGATCCCCCTGGCAAACCCTCAAAGAAGTTACCCTACCCTTAGTTAGACCAGGGATTTTAAGTGGCGCGGTACTTGTATTTCTCACCAGTATTAAAGAACTACCCGCTACCATGCTCTTATCTCCCATTGGTTTTAGCACTTTAGCAGTGGAAATTTGGCAAGCCACAGAAAATGTAGACTTTGCCGACGCAGCAGCAGGTTCCCTGACAATGCTCTTGGTTTCGATGGGTTCAACATTGCTCATTCTTTCCCAAGAAAAAGTTCAAAATAAAACATAAATAACTAGATTTTTTATACATAATTTAACTATGAAATCAGTCATTTTAAACTTACAAAACATCACCAAGCAGTTTGCGGATGATTCCTTACCCGCAGTTAATAACGTCTGCTTGCAATTACACACCGGGGACATCCTGGGATTGCTTGGACCATCTGGTTGTGGTAAAACCACCCTATTGAGAATGATTGCTGGTTTTGAACAACCACAAACAGGAACCATAGAAATTGCAGGGCAATTAGTTTATTCACCCTCCCTTGCTATTCCCCCAGAACAGCGCGATATTGGTATTGTCTTCCAGGATTATGCCTTGTTCCCCCATTTGACAGTGGCAGCTAACGTAGCTTTTGGGTTAAAAAAGCAACCTAGAGATATAGTAGAAAAACGGGTGTCTGAAGTTCTGGCTTTAGTGCAGTTGCAAGGTTTAGAAAAACGTTACCCCTACGAACTTTCAGGGGGACAACAACAACGGGTTGCCCTAGCGCGGGCTTTAGCTCCCCAACCCAAGTTAATGTTGTTGGATGAGCCTTTGAGTAACCTGGATATCCAAGTGCGGTTACAACTGCGGGAAGAAATCCGAGATATTCTCAAAGCAGCGGGGACTTCGGCAATTTTTGTTACCCATGATCAAGAAGAGGCTTTAGTCATGTCTGATATTGTGGGAGTGATGCGCCAAGGGAATCTAGAACAATTGGGTACCCCAGAAGAAATTTACACCCATCCCGCATCCCGTTTTGTGGCAGAATTTGTTACCCAAGCCAATTTTTTACCTGCCCAACTTCAAGGTAGTATGTGGTCAACAGAAGTTGGTTGTTTTGAATTCGCAGAAAATACTATGCCTATGAACTCTGACAACCATCACATTTGTGAATTGATGATTCGCCAAGAGGATGTGATTTTACAACCTGCCACCGATGCCCCGTTATTCATTCGCACCCGACGTTTCTTAGGGCGAGAATATCAATATTGTTTGCAAACCCCCTCCGGCAAAGAATTGCACGCCCGGACAATGTTGGATACTATGTTACCTGTGGGTACAAGGGTTAATCTAGCGATCGCAGGTGGTAAATTGAGAGTTTTTCCTCAGAAGACATAGTGGCTCTTGTCATACTTCTAGCCCATAGAATCATTAGGACTCTGGAATACTGGTATAGATCCCTCATTTGATATCTCCAGAAAATTAGCAACAGCATATGGTGGTAAAATATTTGAGTCCAGAACCCTAGTTACATCAAAATATCAAGTAAAGTTCAGAGCCAACTTCACTTAAACACAAGATTACGTGGAGATTGGTTTAGTTTCCCAAGCAAAAAGAACACTCAACTTGTCTCTTCTGCGTAAACATAAACTCAAAAAAATATGCCATTTAGTATCGATTCAGCTAGGAATATTTTTCCCAACACTTTAGCTGCTGATGCTGTACCTGCAACCATCGCTAGGTTCAGCCAACTCAGTGCTGAAGATCAACTAGCATTAATCTGGTTCGCCTACTTAGAAATGGGCAAAACAATTACAGTTGCCGCTCCCGGAGCAGCTAGTATGCAGTTTGCCGAAAGAACTCTCAAAGAAATGTGCGACATGACTCCCTTAGAGCAAAGTCAGGTCATGTGTGACTTAGCCAACCGCACTGATACGCCAATTGGTCGCACCTACGCCACTTGGACAGCGAACATCAAGCTCGGTTTTTGGTATGAATTAGGAAAATTGATGGAGCAGGGGAAAATAGCACCGATTCCTGAAGGTTACAAGCTTTCAGCGAATGCCAATGCGGTTCTCGTGACCATCATCGGCTTAGAACCTGGTCAGCAAATCACCGTTCTCCGCAATGCAGTTGTGGATATGGGTTACGACCCCAACAAAATAAGTGGCTTCAAAAAAATTAGCGCACCGGTTGTCCCACCTAAAGACATCTCACTACGAACTCAAGTTAAGATCGAAGGCGTAGACAATCCGACAATTCTCAGCTACATGAATAACTTGAATGCCAATGATTTTGAGGCATTAATCGAGTTATTTACCCCGGATGGAGCTTTACAGCCTCCATTTCGCCGCCCCATTGTTGGTAGAGACGAGGTTTTAAAATTTTTCCGCGAAGAATGTCAGAATCTCAAATTGATTCCCGAACGGGGAGTTGCCGAACCAACAGATGATGGTTTTACCCAAATTAAAGTCACGGGTAAGTGTCAAACACCGTGGTTTGGGGGTAACGTCGGCATGAATATTGCTTGGCGATTCTTACTCGATCCTCAAGGTAAGATTTTCTTCGTGGCTATAGATTTGCTTGCATCTCCTAAAGAGCTATTAAACCTAGCTCGTTAGTTCAAGCAAGCCCCAAAATTAATACTCCAGTAAGAGCAGACTAAAATAATTCAAAACCGTAATTAAAATACACGCGCTCTATTCTCAAGGGCGTTTTTTATTCACTTCCATGCTCGATATGCAACAGAAAGCTCCGCAGTGGTCAGAAACTGAACAAAAAATAGCTCGTGAAGCATTAAATAAAGCTTATACCAGAGAAACTGAAGCCCTGATAGCTGAGATTAGCCAAAAAACCAGCCAAATAACTGAAATAAATGATATTTGGACTTTAAACGACTATTTAAATGCCAGAAGATACGATATAGATGGTAAGTACGACTACAGAGACTCTACGCCAGTTTTCGTTCTTGCCAAGTTAATCAAAGAAGGATGGTTATCTAGCGATGAATTAGCAGGTTTAACTCCTGATAAAAGAGCTAAAGTGGCTGCCCTGGCAAGAATGTAATGATGCTTTACCATTACATTGCTCGCTCGACAGGTCTAATGGTGGCAACTACAATCTTAGGATTGTGGTGTATTAGCCTGTCTTTCTTGCTTAGTTATGATGCTACAACAATTCATCCCCTAGGTTTGGTTCTGGAAATTCTCTTACAAACTTTTCTCGATACGGGTTTATTTATTACCGCACACGAAGCGATGCATGGACTAGTTTGTCCGCAAAATCCAACACTCAATCGCGGTTTCGGTGTGCTGGCAATTTCTTTATACGGGCTTTTTGACTACGAAAAACTCTTACGTAAGCATTGGTTACACCACCACTATCCAGCTTCTATTAAAGACCCCGATTTCCACGATGGCAAGGATGCACGCTGGTTTGCCTGGTATTTGAACTTTCTCAAAGGATATTGGCATTGGGGGCAGTTTGGATGTTCCCTCGGCATTGTGATTCTGCTTGGTTACACATTCCATCTGGCTCCCGTCAATCTCGGTTTATTTTGGGCATTACCTTTGAGCTTGAGTTCCTTGCAGCTATTTTATTTTGGTACTTTCCTACCTCATCGCCAACCACTAGGAGGATACGATAATTTTCATCGAGCAAACAGCACTAAATTGCCAATTTTGTGGTCGTTTTTAAGTTGTTACCATTTCGGCTACCACCGAGAACATCATGAGCATCCCCATGTTCCTTGGTGGCAGTTACCGCAGCTTTATAGAAACTAGTCGAAGTGTTACTTATTCGTAGATATTTATGCACAATAATTATATCTTAACAATTTCTCAAGAAGAGTTGGAAAGTTGTGAAATTCTCTAAATAAATGGGGAACTATATAGGTAAGACCTTTCCCTTGCTGATTGGAATTATCCTCTTTATATTAGTAGGATGCCGACAAGTGGGAGAAGTTTTATTTAAGTGTACGCATATAAAAATTATTATCATCGATGCAATCCCCATTGACTTCAACAAACAATCAAATAAACGAATCGATTCGCCTTCCAGAGCAACTGCAACAACAAAAAACACTGGCAAGTATAATCAAAAATATTAGGGAATCCCTAGATTTAGATACTATTTTTCAAACTACTGTTACCCAAGTCAGAGAAGAACTGAATGCTGATAGAGCAGCAATTTTTCAGTTTTACCCAGAAAAAGACTGGGAAGGGGAGTTTATTTATGAGGATATTGCATCAGGTTGGGATTCTGTTGTTTCATACAAGGTTTACGATTACTGTTTTCGAGAACAGTTTGCTGCCCAGTATCAACAAGGTAGAATACAAGCAGTTGCAGATATATATGATGCTGGACTGAGCGATTGTCACGTAGAGATTTTGGGTCAATTTCAAATCCTGGCAAACTTAGTAGTTCCACTGTTAAAAGACGAAAAACTGTGGGGTTTGTTATGTATTCATCAATGTCAGGAAGTTCGTGATTGGCAGGAATCTGAAATTGAATTTCTCCAGATTATTGCAGATCATTTAATGCTTGCAGTTCAACAAGCTGAATATTCTCAAAAACTAGAATCACAAAACGTTCAATTAGCTAATGCTGTTCGTCGAGAGCAAATAATTGACCAAATTGTGAATAAAATTCGCACTCCACTGGATATTGACACTATCTTCCAAATAGCTACTCAAGAAGTTCGAGAAATTCTCCAAGCAGATCGCGTGGCAATTTTCCGCTTTAATGAAGATTGGAGTGGTAATTTTGTGGCTGAATCCTATGCAGCAGGTTGGACTCCTCTAGTTGGAGTTCAGCCTGTAATTAAAGATACTTATATCCAGTCAAATCAAGGCGGGCGATATGCTGATAATCAAACATTTCTAATCAATAATATTTATGAAGATGGGTTGACAGATTGTCATATTGCTCTTTTAGAACAATTTGAAGCAAAAGCGTTTGCTTCCGCTCCTATTTTGCAGGGAGATAAACTGTGGGGCATAATTGCAGTTTATCAAAATAGTACGCCGAGAATTTGGCAAGAGAATGAAGTGCAAATAATTGCCCAAATTGGCACACATATTGGGGTTGCAATTAGACATAGTCAGGTACTCAAACAAGCTCAAAACCAAGCAGAACGGCAAAAGGCATTAACTGGGGTAATTACCCGTATTCGAGACTCTCTAGATTTAGATGTTATTTGCCAAACCACGGTTGTGGAAGTACGTCAATTGTTGCAAGCAGACAGAGTGGGAATTTTCCGTTTCTATCCCGAGAATGATTGGGAAGGGGAATTTATTTACGAAGATGTTGCTGAGGGTTTGAGTTCTGCGATCGCTAAAAAGGTGTATGATCATTGTTTTAGTGAAGATTTTGCACCACTGTATGCTCAAGGTCGAGTAAATGCGATCGCTGATATTTATCAGCAAGAGTTTAAAGATTGCTACATCAGTATTTTAGAACAATTCCAAGTCCGTGCCAATGTGGTTGCACCTCTACTTCAAGAAGGTGAACTTTGGGGATTACTGTGCATTCATCAATGTGGTAAACCTCGTAATTGGCAGGAATCTGAAATTGAATTTGTTGCCTTAATTGCCCAACAATTAGGAATAGCATTGAAACAGGATGCACATGTAAAACAGGTGCAAACCCAAGCCGTTCAATTAGCAGAAGCCGCCGAACGGAACAAAGCTATGGAAAGGCAAAAATTGTTAGCTGCAACCATAGATAAAATCCGTAAATCCCTTGATATCGAAACCATTTTTAAAACTACTACCCAAGCAGTGCGGGAATTATTGGAAGTAGAACGAGTATCGATTTACCGTTTTCATGCCGATTGGAAAGGAGAATTCGTTGCTGATTCTTTCAAAGAAGGTTGGCAAAAGTCTATCTTTTTACCTCAATCTATTTTAGAGGAGTTTGGAAATAATGATGGTAAAAAAATGCCACGAAATGAATTTTTTGTTCCCATTTCCCAAGGTGATAATTTATGGGGATTACTAATTGCTTATCAGTATTCTCAACCACGTTATTGGCAGGAAGAAGAAGTCAGTTTATTAGCTCAAATTGCAGTGCAATTAGGTATAGGAATTCAACAAGCAGAATTATTAACACAAACTCAAACCCAAGCCACAAAACTTATTCAAACTATCCAAGAATTAAAGCAAGCCCAAGCCCAGTTAGTTCAAGGAGAAAAAATGGCAAGTTTGGGAGAACTAATGGCTGGTATTGCCCATGAAATTAATAATCCAGTCAATTTTATTTTTGGCAATATTCAATGCATCAAAGGATATACAAAAGAATTGTTGGAATTAATCCAGCTTTATCGCCAGAATTATACTGAACCAGTCTCTACAATTCAAGAATATATTCAAGACATTGATTTAGATTTTATGATAGCAGATTTACCAAATATCATAGAGTCGATGAAAAATGGTTCAGAACGTATTGCTGGGATTGTTCAATCCCTAGGTCATTTTTCCCGTAATAATGAGTCAGATTTTAAACCAGTAGATATTCATGAAGGTTTGGATAGTACTTTATTGATTTTGAATCATAGATTAGAAGCTACTGGCGATCGCCCAAATATTATAGTGACGAAAAATTATGGTAATCTACCATTATTAGAATGCTATCCAGCACTATTAAATCAAGTATTTATGAATATCTTGGTAAATGGAATTGATGCATTAGAGCAGAAGTTTCAAGATATTAAAATAAAACATTTAAATTATTCCACAGAATGCCCTCTAATTCCTCTCAATATCTGGATTAAAACCCAGGCTACAGAGCAAGAAATTATCATCAAAATTAGTGATGGTGGTTTGGGTATGTCTGAGGAAGTATGTCAAAAAGTTTTCGACCCTTTCTTTACTACAAAAGAAGTTGGTCAAGGTACGGGATTAGGACTGTCTATTGCCTATAAAATTGTGATAGAAAAACACCAAGGAACAATTCAATGTTTATCTAAACCAGGTCAAGGTACAGAGTTCATCATTCAACTTCCAATAAAAAATGGTGTTTAGGAGTTAGAAGTTGTGCCAAATATAGCGCTACGCAACTAGGTTAGGACATTTTTGAGAGCTACAACCCTTGATTAGTAAGCTTATTACTTATTACTTATTACTTGCGCGTAGCGCTATATATTTCGTAGAGACGTTGCATTGCAACATCTCTACAATCCTTTTCAGCAAGCCCTATTTCAAAATCTGCCAACTGTCATGCCCTGAATGGTATGGTGAAGCAATAAACCATTTTCGCTTTTTTGAAGTAGTTGGTATGTCTTCTGTTGTTAATTCTTCCTTTGAGCAAGCTATCCCCGTTGACAAAATTCGCTACGATGAACGGGGACTGGTACCAGCCATCATCCAAGATTATCTAGATGGCACTGTGTTGATGATGGCATGGATGAATCAAGAATCTTTGCAGAAGACATTATCCACAGGAGAAACTTGGTTTTGGAGCCGTTCTCGTCAGGAATTATGGCATAAAGGAGCTACTTCTGGACATATTCAAAAGGTACGAAGTATGCGCTACGACTGCGATAGTGATGCCTTATTGGTGGGAGTAGAACAGGTAGGAGATATTGCCTGTCATACCGGGGAACGCAGCTGTTTTCATCAGGTAGATAGTCAAATTGCTCCTCCACCAGGAGATACTTTATCCCAACTATTTCAGATTATATGCGATCGCCGGGATAATCCCAATGAAAGTTCCTATACTTGTAAGCTACTTGCAGGTGGTGACAACAAAATTTTGAAGAAAATTGGTGAAGAATCCGCTGAGGTAGTAATGGCATTTAAGGATGATGAGCCAGAAGAAATCGCCGGGGAAGTAGCTGATTTGTTGTATCACACCTTAGTGGCTTTAGCTCACCATCATGTTGATGTCAAGGCGGTTTATCAAAAACTCCAGCAACGACGACGGTAGTTTGCCAAGTTACAGCGATTTTCGGGTAAATGAACCACATTTTCATATCTCACGCAAAGGCGCAAAGACGCAAAGATAAGAAAGAAATACAGATATCAGAGTGTGGTCTAAATACATGAAAACTGCTGTAAGCCGTGAGCGCGACCTCACCTACTATGCTCTCGTTAGGGATTTCTCGGAGGAAAAATGAAAAATTTACAGGCTATAAGTAATAATGCGTATGATTTAGTCATAATTGGTGGGGGAATAAATGGTGCTGGGGCTGCGCGAGATGCAGCCCTGCGGGGACTGAAAACACTATTGATAGAAAAAAACGACTTTAGCAGTGGCTCTACAAGTTGGTCTACAAGGCTAATTCATGGC
>JAAUYD010085903.1_pt1 | contig 13520 bp, 9 predicted proteins | sample 7278101 | NCBI WGS metagenome assembly JAAUYD01 (sample SAMN14350128, study PRJNA611818) | marine sediment metagenome | isolation source: surface marine sediment (0.6m) | place: French Polynesia: Moorea | collected 2018-08
CCCCGAGCGGTACCAAGATCTTTGCAAACTGTCCCTATCCCACCCTCGATGAAGACGCTGTGCCGACCGCGCCAGTGACGATAGGACCGTACGCGCGTGAACCGTACGAGGCGACCTCAATCTTCAACGTGTCGGGTATGAGCTACGGCGCCATATCGAAGCCCGCCGTGCTGGCGCTGTCCAATGGCTCACGCATGGCCGGCAACTGGATGAACACAGGTGAGGGAGGCCTGTCACCGTGGCACATAGAAGGCGGGGCTGACATCGTTTTCCAGATCGGCACCGCCAAATACGGCGTCCGTGCAGCTGACGGTTCCCTCGATGACGACAAACTGCGGGAGGTTGCTGCCCACGACACAGTGAAGATGTTCGAGATAAAGTTGAGTCAGGGCGCGAAGCCCGGCAAAGGCGGTATATTGCCCGGCGAGAAGGTGACCGAGGAGATCGCGGCTATTCGTCACATCAGGGTGGGCGAAGACTCGATCAGCCCCAACCGGCATCCCGAGATAAATTCGGCGGCCGACTTGCTCGACATGATCGAGCACGTGCGTTCGGTCACCGGCAAGCCGGTTGGGTTCAAGGCCGTCATCGGGGCTTACGGCTGGCTCGATGAACTCCTCGACGAGGTTAATCGACGCAGTGTCGAATCGGCACCAGACTTCATCACTGTTGACAGCGGCGATGGCGGGACGGGTGCTGCACCAATGAGTCTTATCGACAACGTCGGTCTGCCGCTGAAAGAAAGCCTGCCGATGGTGGTCGATGCGCTCTGTCGCAACGGTCTGCGCGACCGCGTGAAGGTGGTTGCGAGCGGCAAGCTGATAAACCCGGCCGACGTTGCCTGGGCATTGTGTATTGGTGCCGACTTCGTCACGTCCGCACGCGGGTACATGTTCGCGCTTGGATGCATTCAGGCGCTGCAGTGCAACAAGAATACCTGTCCGACCGGAATCACGACTCACGACAAAAAGCTGCAGCGGGGACTCGTCGCCGAGGACAAAGCCGAGCGAGTTCGCAAGTACTCTGAGACCATGAACAAAGAGGTCGGCGTAATCGCCCACTCGTGTGGCGTACGGGAGCCGCGTCGCCTGAAACGGTTCCACTGCCGCATCGTGCAGGAGGACGGCCGTTCAGTGCCGCTCAATGAGATCTATCCGGACGTCGCTTGAGCGGCACGCTCGGTGACTGCAAGCACGGTCCGCTTGAATAGAAACAAGTGAATCGGCAGCAACAGATACCAGTACAACAGTCCCCACGCACCGGCCGGGTGCCAGTGCGCCGTCATGTCCAGTTGCCGCATTTCGCCGTCGTCTTCGATCGCGAATTCGAGCACCCCGGCGCCAGGGGCTTTCATCTCCATTAACAACGTCAGGCGCTTTTCGGGCTCGAGGTCGATGACGCGCCAGACGTCGAGAACATCGCCGACGCGCAGCTGCTCAGGATGTCGGCGTCGGCGGCGAAATGCCGGTCCGCCGGCGAGCCAGTCGAGGGCCCGCCGCAGCCACCAGAGCATCCGACCGTAGAAGAAGTCGCCGCCATTGCCGAACTGCTGCAGTACTTGCCACAGTGCAGCCGCTGTTCGCTCTGTCCGGACACTGCCACCGGCGGTCTTTCCGTAGAAGCTGTACCCGGGATCGAAGTCCGGTCGCTGGCTGGCGTTTTCGGTCCAGTGTGCCGGTATGTCGTGCCGGCGATCGGCGTTTAGCGCTTCCTCGGCAGCTTCGTCAAAACCGAGCAGCCGCTGCGGGATGAGGTCTGCAAGGCGATTGTCCCGCGCGATGACGTCGTGCGACAGGCCATCGATCAGCGCACGCGCAACGTCAGTCGGCACAGACGTGACCAGGCGCAGCCAATACGACGACAACTGCGGCGTAAGGACCGGGACCGGAATGATCAGGGGCTTCTTATCCACGAGCGCGCCGTAGCGGCGCATAATGTCGGCGTAGGTAAGGGTATCCGGTCCGCCGACGTCGTAGGTCTCGTTCGCAGTTTCATTGAACGACGAGGCCTCGCACAGATAGTGCAACAGGTTGCTCAGTGCGATTGGTGTTGAGCGTGAGGCGACCCATCGCGGTGTGACCATCACGGGCAGATGATTGACGAGGTCGCGTATGACCTCCCACGCGGCGGATCCCGGACCGATAATCATGCCGGCACGTATTTCGGTAACTGGCACGCGCCCGGAGCGGAGTATTTTGCCTGTCTCTTTGCGTGATCGAAGGTGCGCCGAGTCCGGTGGGTCGTCGGGAAGCAGCCCACCAAGATACACGATGCGCCTGACATGTTGGCGCCCGGCAGCGGCAGCAAAATTTCGCGCGGCTTCGGCGTCGATTTGTGGAAATTGTTTGCCGGCCGCCATCGAGTGCACGAGATAGAACGCCGTATCGACGCCCTGCAGGGCCGCGTCGAGGGAGTCAGGTTCGAGCGCGTCCGCTTCGATCAGCTCGACGTCGCGCCACTGTCGGCCCTCGAGCACCTCGATGTTGCGCGAGCTTGCGCGAACACGGTGTCCTGCGTCGCGCAACATCGGCGTCAGGTGCGCGCCGATGTAGCCGCTGGCGCCAAAGACTAGAAAGTTATCGGGCGTCACGAGTGTCCTGTTGACCGTGCGTTCTGAGCGACGCTAGGAAGCTTGCGAAATTTGCGTGGGCGAGTCTACCTCTCCGGCCCCGGCTATCTCGTGGTCCGCCCTTGACGGGTGCGTCATAATCGGCCTTTAAACGGACATCAGACGACGGACATACGCCATGGCCTGGACGACGCATCGGTCTCGCACCGTATACGAAAACGACTTCATGATGGTCCTGGAAGATCAGGTCACGAACCCCGGCGGCGGCGAGAACCTGTACGGACACGTTCGGTTCAAGAGCGTTGGCGTAGCGATACTGCCCATTGACGAGAACGGTGACACCCGGCTTGTCGGGCAGTCGCGCTATACGCTGGACGCCTATTCCTGGGAGCTGCCGATGGGCGGCGCACCGCTGAGTGAACCGCCGGCAGATGCCGCGCGTCGCGAACTCGAAGAGGAAACGGGACTGATCGCCGGCAACGTAGTCGAGCTCATGCGCTTGCATCTGAGCAATTCGATCACGGACGAACTCGGCATCGTGTATGTCGCGACCGACCTGCAAGCGGGAGCGATGCGGCACGAGGAAACCGAGGACATCACCGTGAAGACTTTGCCCGTCGGCGAAGCCGTGCAAATGGTGATCGACGGCGACATCACCGACGCGCTCAGTGTTGCGGCCCTGCTGCGCTATACGCTGACTGCCTAGACAGCGCCGCGACGCTCCTCGAGCTGCATGCGAACCTCGTGTGCCTTTTCCTCGGTGATCGAATACGTCGCAATGGCCCAGATTGCGATTGCCGAAGAGACGGCCGGTATGAGGGCATCGCAAAGGCGCATCAGGCGTATCGCCTCGGGGGTCTGAGCGCCGCCGAGTTCGACGTCGAAGCCCGTCCAGACGAGCAGGATACCGCCGCCGAGGATTGCGGCCGACTGACCGAGTTTGACAACCCACCAGAAGATCGAACCGTACATGCCCTCGCGACGCTCATGCGTATTGAGTTCGTCTGCGTCGACAACGTCGGCGACCATCGATGGCATCAGCGTAAACAGGCCGGCAAGACCGAAGGCCATCAACGGGGCCGGAATCAATACGAACCAGGGATTCTCGGGCGTGTAGCAGAACCACTTGAGAATGTAACCGACCATGGAAACGCCCGTGGACACGTAGAACGCCCGGCGCTTGCCGATCTTCGTGGCCAGCCAGGTAACGATGCCTATGACGACCAGTGCGGAAAGCGCCTGCACGAGGCCGGAGTGTCCGACGAATACCGAACCGGCAGCCTGGTCACCTTCGAACACGTAGTAGATGATCACGTACGACTGGAATGCCGCGATCAGGATGAAGCCGTTGAAGACCAGAAACGTCGCGACACAGAGTTTGAGAAACGGTTTGAACGACAGCGTTTTGCCGAAGCCGCGCAGGAAGTCCATGATGATGTGGCCAATGCCGCCACCGCCTTCTTCATCGTCATCGCCGCCGACGTTCTTGAACCGTTCACGCAGGAGAATGGCCGGGAGTATGCCGAGAACAATGACAACACCGGCAATGACCATCGCAAGATAGCCCGCGCCCGTGACGACATCGCCAAACTGTGGCAGGTACATGATTGCGAGGAAGTACGGCGAGATCATGTAAGCGATGTTGCCGAAGAAGTTCTGCACGCCCATCAATCGCGTGCGTTCGTGGTAGTCGGGGGTGAGTTCGTATCCGAGCGCGACCCAGGGCGTTGCGTAGACTGTGTAGGCAAGGAAGAACACCAACGATCCGGCAAGGAAATACCAGAAGTACCAGCCCTCGCTCTTGCCCGGTGGGAGCTGCCACAACAGCGTAAAGACGATTGCGACCGAAATCGCGCCGCAGAAGATATACGGACGGCGCCGGCCCCACTTCGATCTGGTGTTGTCCGAGATGTAACCCATCAGCGGGTCGGTGATCGCGTCGGTCAGGCGCGGTAGCGCGCCGAGAAGACCGACCAGGGCAGGGTTCATGCCGAGGCCGAGGTTCAACACGATCATCATTCGACCGATGGCGTCAGCGAGCGTGTTGTTCACGAACGCGCCTAGGCCGTAAACCACCTTGTGTGTGAAGGGGATACGGTCCTGGGGTGCGGTTTCGTAGTGCTTGCCAGCGCTCATGATATTTCCCCCGAAATCATTGTTCTTATAGACGCCGAAAACCATCCTGTAACAAATTGACAGCGCTGTCAAATGTTGCTACAAGCCACTCGACCGGAGCCGTTCGTCGGCCTGGCCGGCGTGGTTTCGGCCATGTTCCGGCCCGGCCGGGCATTCGCGGCCACGGGGGAACAGTTTCTATACTAGCTGAATGTCAGATCATGAATGCACTAACTGCGAAGATTTTGGTTAACGACGAGCGACCATCAGCCCGGGCCCGCGCGTTGCTCGCGGAAATGACGCTTTCCGAAAAGATCGGTCAGATGAGCCAGGTCGAGGCCACGCACGGCCATCCGCCCGAGTACCTCGGTGAACGTCTGCGTGGCGGCGAGGTCGGCTCCGTCATCAACAACGTTGACGTCGACATTGTCAATGAACTGCAGCGCATTGCCGTCGAAGAAAGCCGGCTCGGCATCCCGTTGCTGGTCGGTCGGGACGTCATTCACGGCTTTAAAACGATCATGCCAATCCCGCTCGGGCAGGCCGCGACCTGGAACCCGGAAATCGTGCGTGAGGGTGCGCGTGTGGCCGCGCTCGAGGCTTCGCGTTGCGGCGTGAACTGGACCTTCGCGCCAATGATCGATATTTCCCGTGACCCGCGGTGGGGCCGGGTTGCAGAGAGTCTGGGCGAGAGCGTATCGCTGGCGAACTCGCTCGGTGCCGCGATGATCGAGGGGTTTCAGGGCGAGAATCTCGGCGAGTCGGGATCGATCGCCGCCACAGCGAAGCATTTTGCCGGCTATGGTGCCGTCGAAAGCGGCCGGGACTATGCGACGACGAACATCCCGGACACCAAGTTGCGCAACGTCTACTTCCGGCCGTTCCATGCGGCCGTCAATGCAGGCGTGTCGACGGTGATGACGTCATTCTCCGATCTGAACGGCGTACCGGCGACGGGAAACAGCTACATCCTCGAAGATGTGCTGCGCGGCGAATGGGGATTCGACGGCTTCGTCGTCAGCGACTGGGATTCCATCCGTCAGCTTCGGGTTCACGGGCTGACCGAGAATGACAGGGAGTCGGCGTACGAGGCCGCCAATGCCGGCGTCGATATGGAGATGGCGGGAGACGCCTACAGCAATCATTTGCAGAGCCTCGTCGAGGAAGGGCGTATCGAGATCGAGACGATCGACAGGGCAGTGCTGAGTATTCTGACGCTCAAGTTCGGTCTCGGTTTGTTCGAAAAACCGTATACGGACCCCGATGCGTTTCCAGCGTATGGCAGCAAGCGCGCCCTGGCCGCGGCACGCGCGGCTGCCCTGCAAAGCGTGGTGCTGCTCAAGAACGACGATTCGGTGCTGCCGCTCAGGTCGTCACAACTCAAGTCGCTCGCCGTGATCGGCCCGCTCGCCGACGCGCGCTACGAGCAGCTCGGCACGTGGATATTCGATGGCGACGAGGAACTCAGCGTGACGCCGCTCCAGGCGATGAAGGACATGGTCGGCGACGAAGTCGAGATGCGATACGTGCGAGCCATGGAGAACTCCCGCAGTCGCGAGAACCCGGAATTCGACGCGGCGGCCGCAGTTGCGGCGGAATGCGATGCGGCACTGCTGTTCCTCGGCGAAGAGTCGATCCTGTCGGGCGAGGCGCACTCGCGCGCAGACATCGGCCTCCCCGGCGACCAGGTCGAACTCGTGCGCCGCGTGCGTGCGGCGGGCAAGCCCGTCATCGCCGTGATCCTGGCGGGTCGCCCGCTGACGCTCGCCGACGTCGTCGACGAGGTCGATGCCATCCTGTACGCCTGGCACCCTGGCACGATGGGCGGCCCGGCCATTGCCGACCTCGTTTTTGGCGTCGAATCGCCCTCGGGCAAGCTGCCGGCGACGTTTCCGCGGCTGGTGGGCCAGATTCCGATCTACTACAGCCAGAAGAACGGGGGCAAACCGCCGTCGAAGGACAATGTCGTGTATATCGATGACATCGACGCGTTTGCGCCTCAGACCTCACTGGGCATGAGCGCGTTTCACCTCGACACTTGCTTCACGCCGCTGTTCCCGTTCGGACACGGCCTGTCGTATACCGATTTCGAATACAGCAACGTACGCGTCAGCTCGGACGAGATTCGCGTGGGCGACACAGTTACCGTGAGCGCGGATCTCAGCAATCGCGGCGATATGGAAGCCGAAGAGGTCGTGCAGCTCTATACGCGAGACCTCGTGGGGAGTATCACGCGCCCGGTCAAGGAACTGAAAGGTTTCCGGCGCATACGCCTTGCACCCGGCGAGACCCGGACCGTGAGCTTCGATTTGCACACCGACGATCTGAAGTTCTATGGCAGGGACGGAAAGCACCGGGTCGAACCCGGCCTGTTCCATGCGTGGATTGCAGGCAGTTGCGATGCCGAAACGCGAACGGAATTTCGCATCGTCGAATAGAGTATCGCGTTGAACTCCGCCAACCGGTTTACCGTTACCGTCGCGATCATCGTCGCGCTGGGCGGCTTCCTGATGGGCTTCGACGCGTCGGTTATCTCCGGCGTCGTCGGTTTCATCGAGACCGAGTTCGAACTGACGCGCCTGCAACTCGGCTGGTCCGTCGCTTCGCTGACGCTGACGGCGACGCTCGCAATGATGGTCGCGGGTCCGATCAGCGATCGCGTCGGACGCCGACCGGTGCTAATGGTCGCTGCTGCGTTGTTTGCGGTATCCGCGGTCTACTCGGCCCTTGCGCCGGATTTCACGTCGCTTGTCGTCGCACGAATGATCGGCGGCTTCGGCGTCGGCGCTGCGCTGATCATCGCACCGATGTACATCGCGGAGATCGCTCCGCCGGCGATGCGCGGCCGGCTCGTGTCCTTCAACCAGCTCAACATCGTGCTGGGAATCTCGGTCGCGTTCTTCAGCAACTACCTGATCCTCAAGCTCGGGCAAACCGGCGCCGATTGGGCCGAGTCCTTGCGGCTCGGCGAGTGGGCGTGGCGCTGGATGCTTGGCGTCGAGTCGATCCCGGCAGTCCTTTATTTCTTCGCGCTGTTTTTCGTCCCGGAAAGCCCGCGCTGGCTCGCGATGCACGGCCGCCGCGACGAGGCACGAACTGTCTTCGAGCGCGCCGGTGACGATGAATCGGCTGCAGCGAATCTTGCCGCCGTTGAGCAGAGCATCGGCGAGTCCGGTGACGCGGAGAAAGTTGCGTTGAGGGAACTCTTCGCCCCGGCAATGCACCTCGTCATGACCATCGGTGTATCGATCGCGGTGCTGCAGCAGATCACGGGGATCAACTCCGTGTTTTTCTATGCGCCAATGATCTTCGAACAGTCGGGCGTCGGCACGGACGCCTCGTTCATGCAGGCTGTTCTTGTGGGCATCGTGAACCTAGTGTTCACTGTCGCCGCGATGCTGTTGATCGACAAGCTCGGCCGCCGGCCATTGCTCGGCATCGGTCTTGCCGGCATCGCGACCTGCATGTTCGTCCTGTCCTACGGATTCGGTTCGGCAAGCTACACGCTGCACGCGGATGCAGACCTGCCGGCCGGAATCGAGTCTGCGTCGCTTCAGGATGTCTACGACGTCGAGTACGGCAGCGACGTCGAATTCCGTGAAGCGATGATCGCCGCGATCGGTGAGCAGGCTTTCCAGAACAACGAATCGGAGCTGATCACGCTGGCCGTCGATCTGAATGCCTCTTTAATCCTCTTCGGCATTCTCGGTTTCGTTGCGAGCTTCGCGTTCTCACTGGGTCCCGTGATGTGGGTCCTGTTCTCGGAGTTGTTCCCGAATCGCCTGCGCGGCCTTGCGATTTCGGTCGCCGGTCTGATCAATTCAGGCGTCAGCTTCGGTGTGCAGCTGGTGTTTCCCTGGGAGCTTGAGAACTTCGGCAACGCATTGACGTTCCTGATCTACGGCGCATTCGCGCTGATCGGATTGGTGATAATGCTGCGTATCCTCCCCGAAACCCGGGGCCGCTCGCTCGAAGAGCTCGAGGAAACTCTCGTCAGGAGATGAGTATGAGGTTTCTATCCACACTTCTGGTTTTGACGATCATGACGGCTGCCTGTACATCATCCAGCGACGACATCGAGGTGACCGACGATGCTCTGTTCTCGCAGCAGCCGGGCGACCTGCTGAATGGAGAGGTCATGGCGATGGCCTACTCGGGTTTCCGCATGGGGCAGCACCCCGACCGGGGCAGCGGCGCGAACAACCCGAGCCGCGAGGAAATACTCGAAGATTTGCAGATCCTCATCGATCACGACTTCACGCTGATTCGCATGTATGACGTGGGCGAGAACACCGTCGATACGCTCGAGGTTATTGAAGAGCACGACCTGCCGATCAAGGTCCTGCTCGGTATGTGGCTGCGTGCCGAGATTTCCAACCATGAGGGCTGCCCGTGGCTTGACGAGCCGATTCCCGAAGAGGTACTCGCGGCGAACACGATCGAGAATCGGCAGGAAGTCGAACGCGGCATCGAACTCGCTAAACGGTTCTCCGACATCATCGTCGCGATCAACGTCGGCAACGAGGCGCTCGTCGAGTGGAACGACCACATGGTACCGCTCGAGCAGGTCATCGCGTATGTGCGCGAGGTCAAGGCGGCCGTGACCCAGCCGGTGACAGTGGCCGACAACTACGAATGGTGGATCGCCGACGGCGCGCCGCTCGCTGCCGAGCTGGACTTCATTGGCGTACACACGTATCCCGCCTGGGAGAACAAGACGATTGACGAGGCGCTGGCTTACACGATCGAGAACATCGAGGATGTGCACGCTGCGTTGCCCGGCAAACCGATCGTGATTCTCGAGGCAGGCTGGGCGACGACCGCCCTGGAGTTCCCCGAGCAGGCGAGCGAGGCCAACCAGGAACGTTATTACAACGAAATACTCCAATGGGCGACGGCGTCGAACACGACGGTCTTCTTCTTCGAGGCCTTCGATGAGCCGTGGAAAGGCAATCCCGACAACGCGGACGGCGCCGAGAAACACTGGGGCATATTCTTCGTCGATCGCACACCGAAACAGGTGATGCAGTAGGATCGTGACAGCATGGCCTCACTCAAGAGCACTCCCCGGGCCTCCTTACGCGGGTTGCGTACGTTCTGCGTCGCGGCCCGTTACGAGAGCTTTCGTGCCGCCGCCGACGAACTGTTCATCACGTCGTCGGCGGTCAGTCACCAGATCAGAGGCCTCGAGGAGGAACTCGGCCTGCAACTCTTCGACCGCGGGACGCGCGAACTCAAACTGACCGAAGCAGGCAGTTCGCTATACGAAGAGCTGGCACCGTTGATCGACCAGCTGGACGCGGTCGTCGCCGACCATCGCAAGTCAGGCAGTCGCACTTCCATTCGTCTTTCGGTGCAACCGTTCTTCGCAAGTGAGTTCTTCGTCCCTCGCCTCAGCGAGTTCACCGCGCAACATCCCGATATCGACATCCAGGTCGGTACCTCGGATGAGAGCGCCGAAAAGCACCCGGCCGATGCAGATCTGTCGGTACGCCTCTTTCGCTCGCCACCGTCGGGATATCGTGCCGATCTCCTGTTTCCGCTGCGCATGGTTCCTGCCGGGTCTCCGGATTTCAAGAAGTCGCTCGTGGTGCAGAAGAAACGCATCAAGAGCCCGTTTCCGCTCATCGTGCACGAGACCCGCCCCAAGGCATGGAAATACTGGTCGAAATCAACCGGCATACAAATTCCCGACGACGCCAAAGTGACCCGCCTGGATTCGATGATTGCCGTCGTTCGAGCGGCGGAGCAGGGCATCGGTGCCGCGCTTGTGCCGGTGCCGATCGCCGATCTCTGGTTCAAGCAGGGCAGTATCGTTCGCCTGTTCAGGCAGGAACTGGTCGCAGACGTTTCCTATTACCTCGTGTCTCGGGAGGACCGCGACGGTGATCCGGCCATTGAAACGCTGCGTCGCTGGATCCTCGAAAAGTTCGCCGAGCAAGGCTAAATTTTTCTCATCTCCAGGTTGAGTTCTTTCCGTTTGTAGAAAACGGGCAGTGCCCATAGTGTGGCATCGTCCGGCGGAAAAAGGACCTCCGGCGGGCTTGGGCTAAAGACCTCATCAAGGAGATAAGGCAATGAAAGATAAAGTGAAAAAACGGATCGACGCGTTCACGTTAGCGCTCGGTGGCGTCGCGGCGAAAAGCGCCTACGCCAATATGCCGATCGTCGCCGATGACCGCATCAACGCGGCATGGGACGAGAAGTTGCGCAAGGGGCCAGCGGAATGCCGCCAGGACCCGGCGCCCGAAGGGGCGTGCGCGGGTTGGGCGACGTGACATGAAATCCTTTACATCTAATAACACACAATGAAAGCCGGGCATTTGCCCGGCTTTTTTGCTTTTACCTGCACCAAAACAGTGCCTGCGGTCCCTTCCGATACGTTACAAATTGTTACGTATTGGCCCGAAATTGACAACGCTGTCATTCTTTGGTATCCCTCACAATCAAGAACAGAAAGACCGGTTTTTCTGCATTTCCGTTTTGAGGGGGAAATCTATGATGCTTCGTTCGCGAGGGATCCTGCGCTATGCGGTTCCGTTTGCTGCCCTGTCGCTATTGTCGGCCTGCTCCAACGATCGCGCGCAACCGCTGTCAGAGCTGGATCCGATCGATATCCCGGCGGCCGACGTCAACAATCAGCAGAACACCAATATATCCAACCCGACGCTGAACATTCCGGTGACGAATGAGGTCTCGCCGGGTGACACGCTGACGCTGGTCTGGAGTGAGGAGTTCGACAGCCCGCAGATTGACCCGGAAACCTGGTTCTTCGCGACGGGCGACGGAAGCGAAGTCGGGTTGCCCGGTGGCTGGGGTAACAACGAGCTGCAGTACTACCTCCCGGACAACGCGATGATCGTGAACGGCGTGCTCGAGATCACTGCGCGCCGTGAAACCGCCGGCGGTCTCGACTACACGTCGGCCAGGATCAATACGGAGGATCGCTTCGCGTTCCAGTACGGCCGCATAGAAGCCAACATCAAATTACCGGCCGGACAGGGTATCTGGCCCGCGTTCTGGATGCTGTCGCAGGACAGTGACTACCTCTGCACGGCGTTTCCCAGCCAGAATGACGGCGAAGATGCTTGTCGATGGGCGGCTATCGGTGAGATCGACATCGTCGAAGCCGTCAATCTCGATGGGACAGGCGAGAACGAGATCTTTGGCACGATTCACTATGGCGGGGAATTCCCCTACAACGAGAGTACCGAAACGCGCTTTACGCCGGGTGCTGACGTAACCGAGAATTTTCACCGCTATGCGGTTGAGTGGGATTCGGACGAAATCCGCTGGTACTTCGACGGCGAGTTGTACGCGGTGCAGAACTCCTGGTTCTCCTCGGCGGACAACGGGGGTCCCGGTGCGCCGTTCAACCAGCCGTTCCATATACTTCTGAACGTTGCCGTTGGCGGTAACTTTCCGGGCTCACCCGACGGGACGACGCCTTTTCCGGTCAAGATGGAAGTCGACTGGGTAAGAGTCTATTCCGGCGAAGCGCCCTGAAGGTCGTTTTTTTGCGGCCCCAAAGCGATCCAAGAAATCGCGTTTAAATCAGATATTCACGCAGAGAGCTAAACTCATGCACGCAGAATCAATCATGCGCAAATTTCGCGTCCTGACCTTTGTTATCCCGGCCCTCGCAATCGCGGGTTGCGACACGGGCGACGGTCCGGAGTCAATTCCTGGAACAGCGGCGACGCCTTTGCCGGATCTGCCGCCCGGATTCTGCGACCCGATCAACTTCGAAATCGGCTGTGATCTTCCGCCGATCACGAACTTCGCGTCGGGCGTCACGGAGGTCATCGACAACCCCGATATGAGCGGCATCAACGTCAGCGAAAGAGTTGCGCGGATGCAGAAGTTCTTAAATCCGGTCGAGTTCTTTGGCGGAACACGACTGGATCTTGAGGCTCCTATCAGTTTCGCGGGCGCCGATACATTCCAGGCATATACGATCAAGGTCTGGTCCTCGCGCCCCGTCGGGCTTTTGCTCAAGGCTGAGGAAAACACCGACGGCTCAGGAGGCATTGGACGGGTCAAAGGTCACAGCGGCAGCGGTATGTGGGAAGAGCTCTGCTATGAATTTGCCGGTGCGACCCTCGACGTTATCGGCATCACGGTTATTTTCGACAATGGCGTTCCAGGTGCCGCCGGCGTAGATCCTGACAACTGGACTTTCTTCTACGATGACATCACGCTCGTCGAGAACTGCCCGCCAGGCCCGCCGACAGAGCTGCCGGTCGATTTCGAGAATGATCCGTTTGATTACGACTTCGGACCGGACGCCGGTTTCGAGGGTGCCTTCGCGTCGGTCGTTCCGAATCCGGATCAAAGCGGTATTAACACAAGTGCCCAGGTGGCGAGGATGGTCAAGGCCGCGGCTGCCAGTGGCCTGACGTTTGGCGGTGCGACGCTGCAACTTGATACACCCGCGGATGTGGTTGCCGGCAGCTCGTTCACAATGAAGGTCTGGTCGCAGCGGCAGGTTCCCGTATTACTGCAGCCGGAGCCGCAGGGTCCGGGCAGTGGCGTCGAGGTGATACACACCGGCACGGGCTGGGAAGAGCTGACGTTCTCCCTGCCGGCACTGGCGGGCACCGTCAGCGGCCTCACGGTGATCTTCGACATCAATGTACTCGGCGATTTCGACAACAACCCCGCCGACTGGACGTTCTACTTCGACGACATCACGCTCCTTCCGCCGGGTAGCGGCGGTGGTGGTGGCGGCGGCGGTGGCGGTGGTGGCGGCACAGGCGTCACACCGGAGTTCGTGCTGTTCGGCACGAGCGCGCCTGCGGATGCGGCCATTCCGGCCGCGCCGGATGGGCCGCAG
>JAAUYD010076306.1_pt1 | contig 13518 bp, 10 predicted proteins | sample 7278101 | NCBI WGS metagenome assembly JAAUYD01 (sample SAMN14350128, study PRJNA611818) | marine sediment metagenome | isolation source: surface marine sediment (0.6m) | place: French Polynesia: Moorea | collected 2018-08
ACGACATCTTTACCAAGCTCATGGGCGATGTCGTTGAACCAAGGCGCGAATTCATTCAATCGAACGCCCTGTCAGTCGAGAACCTGGATTTCTGACACCTCTACGCTTGACATGGGGTCAATGGGGGAAAATTTGTAAACTTTTTCGTGAGCAGAAAATCTCCCGACACCAAATGTTTGAATCAGCGAAAGTCCTAGAGGCATTGCATCATGCAGTTTCCCGAACTATAAGGGGGAAATCTTCACCTAGACAGGGAAGGAAAGTTAAATCTGCTTCAAAACCAGTAGTTTTTTCAAACAGTAAAATCCAGGGGGAGTCACCGATGCCCCAAAACTGTTAGTCTAATAACACATTATTAGATATTAATAGGTTTTTAGTAGGTGTTAGTTCCCTTAGTGAAACCTTAGAAGACCTATGAAAAAACTTCATACCATTGAACACAATCACCATAACACACTATCTTTTGTCAAAATTCTCCACGGAACCGTCAAAGGAAGATGTCGTTGCAAAGTTCAAGGATTACTTTATTCCCACCAACTCAAGCAATATTTAGAGTTCAATTTATCGATCCACAAAGATATTACATCTGTCAAAGCGAACCCAACCACCAGCAATATCCTTTTATACTTTGATCCCAACAAAAAAGTTAAAGAAATTGTGGTTATTATTAACCAATACGTCAAGGAATATCATCAATACCCACAAAGGTCGATGGAATTCCTTAATCAGCACAAGAAATCTCTCTTAACCTCATCCACTGCTTGGCACCGGCAAGAGATAGAAACCATAGTCTCACAACTCAAAACCTCAAAAGACACAGGACTCTCCCATTCAGACGTTGAACAGAAGTTAAGAGAATACGGGATCAACGCCCTTAGCGAAACAGAACCCCGTTCAGGAGTGACCATTTTCATTGACTACTTTAAATCCGTTCCCGTTGCCCTGTTAAGCAGTGCAGCCTTACTCTCAGTGTTAACCGGTGGCATCGCTGATGCCGTGGTTATTATGGGGGTAGTCACCATTAACGCCATTTTGGGTTACGCCACGGAAAGTAACTCAGAACGGATCATTAACTCTCTGAAAAACTTTGTCAACCCCTCAGCTTGGGTGCTTCGGGAGGGAGAATTAATCGAAATTGACACCAAAAACATTGTTCAAGGAGATATTTTATCCTTGCAACCCGGTTCTTATGTGCCGGCCGATGCGCGATTAATGGAAGCCCAACGGTTAACCTTGGATGAATCAGCCTTAACTGGGGAAAGCCTCCCCATCAAGAAACAACAAGGGATAATCACCTCCAATAAACCCATCATTCCCTTAGCAGAACGAAACAATATGGTGTATCGGGGAACCTTTGTGACAGGGGGACAAGGAACAGGAGTGGTTGTGTCTACAGGCAATTTAACAGAAATGGGCAAAATCCAAGCCTTAGTGGGAGAAACCAGCCAACCCTCAACCCCCATGGAACGACAACTAGAACAGGCCGGTAGTCAACTGGTGTGGCTTTCCAGTGCCGTTTGTGGGGTGGTGTTCGCAATGGGGTTATTGCGAGGTTACGGGCTATTAGAAATGGTGAAAACCTCCATTTCTCTGGCGGTAGCTGCGGTTCCCGAAGGCTTACCCACGGTTGCCACCACAACCTTAGCCTTGGGTATCCTCAAGATGCGTCAACAAAAAGTCCTCATTCGTCGTTTAGAGGCGATCGAAGCCCTGGGGTCTATTCAAGCCATCTGTCTCGATAAAACCGGAACCCTCACCAGTAACCGAATGTCCGTGTTAAAACTGTGTTGGGATGGTCGACATATTGATCTGACGGACGGTCGTTTTCGGTCAGACAAGCAAGAAATTAACCCCTATGGCTGCGACGAATTACTAAAACTGATCCATATCTGTGTGTTATGTAACGATAGTCAAGTCAGCTACAATCACGATCAAACCTACATCATTGACGGGTCTTCCACCGAAAACGCCCTGATGGAAATGGCCATCGCTGCTGGGGTAGACATCACAGAACTTAATGACAAATACCCTCGCTTAGTGACCCATCATCGTTCCGAGTCCCGTAACCTGATGGCCACCATTCATCACATCCATGAATCAGCCTACTTGATCGCCGTTAAAGGTAATCCCAGAGAAGTTTTAGAACGGTGTTCTACTAAGATGGAAAAGGGTCAGCCCATCCCCTTAACCGAGACAGAAAAAGAAGCGATCGCAACTCAAAACGAAACCATGGCTGGTCAAGCGTTACGGGTATTAGGGGTAGCATATACACAAGGAGAAAGCAACAATCCTAATTCCGTAACCCTTTCTAATTTGATTTGGGTGGGATTAGTGGGTATGGCTGATCCCATTCGGCCTGGGGTCAAAGAAACCATGAGCAATTTTCACCAAGCTGGTATCAATACCCTGATGATTACCGGGGATCAAAGTCCAACGGCCTACGCCATTGCCAAGGAGTTGCGTCTCAGTCAAGAAGAACCCCTAAAAATTCTCGATTCCACGGAATTAAGCGATCTAAGTTCAGAGGTTTTACCTGGTTTGTGTGAACAGGTTCACGTCTTTGCCCGCATTAGCCCGGCCCATAAATTACAGATTGTGCAAGCCCTACAAGAGAGAGGATTGGTGGTGGCTATGACGGGGGATGGCATTAATGATACCCCGGCCCTCAAAGCAGCCGAAGTGGGCATTGCTATGGGTCATACAGGGACCGATGTGGCCAGGGAAGTGGCGGACGTGGTACTAGAAGACGATAATCTGGAAACCATGATTATTGCCGTGAGTCAGGGTCGTACCATTTACAATAATATTCGCAAATCCGTTCATTTTCTCCTTTCCACTAACCTCAGCGAAATTATGGTCATGTTGTTGGCCAATATGGGAGGGTTGGGTCAACCCCTCAACGCCATGCAGTTACTGTGGTTGAATTTAGTAACGGATATTTTCCCCGGATTAGCGTTAGCTTTAGAGGCCCCTGAACCAGATGTTTTAAGCCTTCCGCCTCGTTCTCCCGATGAACCCATTATTAAATCTTCTGACTTTCAACGCACTCTCTTCGAGTCCACTAACTTATCAGTCAGTGCCTTAACTGCCTATGGTTATGGCATCTGGCGTTATGGCATTAGTCCCCAAGCCAGTACCATTGCTTTTATGAGTTTGGTCAGTGGACAATTACTCCATGCCTTGAGTTGTCGTTCTAACAAACCTTTATCTGCCCAGAAACTCCCTGATAATCATTATTTAACCGCAGCCCTGGGGGGTTCTTTCGCTCTACAGTGGATTTCTTTGGCAGTTCCTGGCCTGAGAAATCTCCTCCATATTACCCCCATTAATCTTGCTGATACTGTGGTCATTGGTAGTAGTGCCATTTTACCCTTACTCATCAGCGAAGCCACAAAAGAGAATGCTCCCTCGACGGTTGTTCCTGTCAACAGTCTCATTCAAGCTGATATGGCAACAAGGACTAACCTCCCCAGTGTCTAGCACTTTCATCAAATCAGAAGTCAGAACACTGAAAAAACTGATAACTGATAACTGATAACTGATAATTTTCCTAAATAACCATGAAAAAAGATTTTATATTTATCTCAGAATCTGTAACCCAAGGCCATCCCGATAAACTCTGTGATCAGATTAGTGATGCGATCGTCGATCAATTCTTGCGTCAAGATCCTTACTCACGGGTGGTAACTGAATGCGCTGTAGCAACCGCCATTGTCTTTATTGCTGCTCGTTTTCAATCCGATGCGGTGGTGGATTTTCCTAAAATTGCCCGACAAGTGATTAAACAAGCGGGTTATGAACAATCGTCCTTTAGTGCTAAAACCTGTAGCATTGTCACCAGTCTTCAGGAAATTCCCTTTGAGAAGGATCGTTGTTTTGACGAAAGAACTATCTCAGACGCAGAAATTGAGTCCATTACGGTTAAAAATCAAGCCACCGTTTTTGGCTTTGCTTGTAACCAGACCCCCACGCTGATGCCGTTACCCATCTGGTTAGCTCATCAATTGGCCCGACGGTTGACCCAAGTTCGAGAGGATAACGCCCTTCCCTATCTTACCCCCGATGGCAAAACCCAAGTAGGGATCGAATATGTGGATCGTCGTCCCCATCGTCTTCACAGTATCACCATCATTGCCAGTCAAAATCCCGATTCTCTCACCCCGACTCCTAAGTTTGAGCAATTTCAGCAGGATATTCGAGAAGCGGTGATTGATGTGGTTTGCGCCGATCATTCCCTTCCTATCAAACCCGATGACAATACCCAAATCTTTATCAACCCAGAGGGACCGTTGTTTATTGGTGGTCCGGCGGTTCATTCTGGTTTGACGGGGCGCAAAAACGCCATTGATACTTACGGAGAATATGCTCGACATAGTGGGGCTGCCCTCAGTGGCAAAGATCCCACCCGGATCGATCGCATTGGGGCCTATGCTGCTCGTTATGCGGCTAAAAATATCGTTGCTGCAGGTTTAGCCGATGAATGTGAAGTGCAATTAAGTTACTCTATTGGTAAGGCACGACCGGTTAGTATTCAAGTGCAAACCTTTGGTACAGGAAAAATTCCAGATGAGGATTTAACTGCTATTCTCGAAGAACAGTTTGAGTTTCGCTTAGCAGGTATTATTCGCCAGTTTAACCTAAGATTTTTGCCCGATCTCTTTAAAGGAGGGTTTTATAAACGCTTAGCTACCTATGGCCATGTCGGACGCACAGATCTGGGTTTAATTCCTTGGGAAGATACAGATAAAGCAATGCGGATCAATTGTTAATTGTTAACCCCCCTGGCGAGAAATCCCCGATTGAGCAAGCAAGCTCGCGGAGGTTTCCTCCGCAAGAGCCGGTCTTGCTTGAGGGACGAAAATCGAGGGATGAAAGCCAGGGCAGGGGTTTTGTGATACACTGATTAGGCTTTAAACTGTTCTGTAATACGTTTCATGGCTTCTTCCACATTTTCCCGACTATTAAAGGCAGAAATGCGAAAATAGCCTTCTCCGGCTGCCCCAAACCCCGATCCAGGGGTTCCTACCACATTCGTCGTTTGTAACAGTTTATCGAAGAAATCCCAACTAGACAGGTTATGGGGGGTTTTTAACCAAATGTAAGGGGCATTGACTCCACCATACACCTCAAATCCTGCGCTGGTCAGCTTGTCACAGATGATTTGGGCATTTTCGAGGTAAAAGTCAACTAACGCCTTGATTTGGGCTTTTCCTGCCTCGGAATAGACCGCTTCTGCCCCCCGTTGCACTACATAGGAAACCCCATTAAATTTGGTGGACTGACGACGGTTCCACAGTTTCCATAATTCTACCTCAGATCCGTCGGAGGCTTTGGCGGTTAATTGTTTGGGAACCACGGTAAAGGCGCAACGAGTACCGGTAAATCCTGCATTTTTGGAAAAGGAACGAAACTCAATGGCGCAGTCTTTGGCTCCTTCGATTTCGTAGATAGAATGGGGTAAACTATCATCGGTGATAAAGGCTTCGTAAGCAGCATCAAAAAAGATAATGGAGTCGTTGGCTTTTGCATAGTCTACCCAAGCTTTGAGATAGGCTTTCGTGGCTGTGGCCCCGGTAGGGTTGTTGGGGAAACAGAGATAAATAAGGTCAACTTTTTCCCTGGGAATGTCTGCAATAAAGTTGTTATCTGCACTGATGGGCAGATACACTAAACCATTATATTCTCCTTTGTCATTGGTTTCTCCTGTATGGCCGGCCATAACATTGGTATCCACATAAACGGGGTATACAGGGTCAGTTACGGCAATTTTGTTGTTTTTGCCAAAAATGTCGAGAATGTTGCCGGTATCGCATTTTGCGCCGTCTGAGACGAAGATTTCAGAGGCATCAATATCACAACCTCTGGCTTGGAAGTCTTGGGCTGCGATTTTTTCCCGTAACCAACCGTAACCTTGTTCGGGACCATAGCCTTTGAAGGTACTGCGATCGCCCATATCTTCTACCGCTTTAATCATAGCAGTGCGACAGGCTTCGGGCAAGGGTTCGGTGACATCCCCAATACCCAGTTTAATGATTTTGGCTTCGGGGTTGCCTTCCACAAAGGTGTTTACCCGTCTTGCGATTTCGGGAAAGAGGTATCCTGCTTTGAGTTTGAGATAGTTATCGTTAATAGTTGCCATATTTTATGTCGTTACAAATGCCTTTAACTAGCTTACTCTGCTTTCTGTCCTTAATTTTTAAGATTAACTAAAATCTTCTATTTTTTTGCTAGCATAAAATGCTTAAGCCATACTAATAACGATACCTTTTTCTTGGATCACTGCTTCTAAAGCCACTTCTGAATCACTGAATGGTAAGGAAACATCATAGTAGTGAATCCAATCTTCTTCTTCATCTAATGCGTTATACCAAAAGTCAAGGGTTTGGTTTTCTTGCCATTTTTGGACTAATATTTTCCAATCGACTAAATAAGTAATAATCTCAACACTCATAAAATTTACCTAATTTCAATTTAACATATAATTAGATTAAGCCGATAATTGTTTTTTGACTATGTAGTTTTCTTCTACTTCTAAAATTATTTTACCAGGAAAAGAAGAAGTCCGCGATCGCCTGGGTGCATCAATTAAATTAACCGTCGCTTCTATTTGCTCAAAATTCGGTTTCGTTATCATAATTCTAGCTAAAAATTGACGCATGACTCGTCTTTGTAACGCTAAAGGGACACTTTTTAAAACATCTCTATTTAATCTAGAGTTATTGTGATCAAATGCTGCTTCTAAAATCTGGTTAGCTTCTGCTTCTAAATAATCAGATTCTGCTTTTAAAACGTCTGCGGTTTGAGATAAGGTAGTTTCTACATTGGGGTTAAATTTTTCTTTTAAATAAGGTAATAATTCCTGACGAATACGGTTACGAGCATAATCTAAATTAGCATTAACTGCGTCTTCGCAAATGGGTAGATTAAACTGTTGACAAAATGCTAAAGTTTCAGCACGAGAAACCTTCAATAAAGGACGCACTAAATTAATTTGATTGGTTAGGGGACGTTTCCAGGTTAACGCACCCAATCCCTCACTACCGGCTCCTCTAATTAAATTATATAATAACGTTTCAGCGCGATCGCTTAAAGTATGACCAGTTACCACTTCAGTAAACTGGTTTTCTTCAGCTATTTCAACTAAACTTTGATATCGCCATTCTCTCGCTGCTGCTTCGGTTTCTTTCATGGCTTTAGCTACTTTTAAATAAAAGGGAATTCTCCAATTATGAGCCAATTCTCTGACATGATCGGCAATTCCTATATCAGAAGCCCAACCATGATCACAATGAGCAATAGCAATATACCAACCCCATTTTGATTGTAAATCTATCAATAATTTTAATAAACATAACGAATCTTGTCCCCCTGAAACCGCAATTACTAGCTTACTTTTATGAGGCAAAATTAAACTATATTTTAGCGTTTTATGTACCCTAGCATGAAGATTTGTCCACATTGAATATGACTCATTTTTATCATTAATTATCGATTATTTGATTCAATCAAGTCTCATACTTAAATCTAACCAAGTTGAACGAGTAATAGGCGCACTACTAGAAATATAATTCACTCCTGTTAAAGCAACTTTTCGGATATTATCAAGGGTAATATTACCTGATGCTTCAATTTTTATCTGTTTATTTTTACTCCGAATATAAGTAACAGATTCCTGCATTAAATCTAAACCCATGTTATCTAGCATAATAATATCTGCGCCATACTCTAACGCTTCTTTTACTTCTTGAAGTGTGGTTGTTTCTACTTCAATGGTAAGGGGATAGGGAATGGTTTGACGAATAGATTTGATCGCCCCTTGAATACTGCCCACGGCTTTGATATGATTGTCCTTGATCATCACCCCATCATCTAAGCCCATACGGTGATTTTTTGCCCCTCCTACCTGAGTCGCATACTTTTCTAGTATCCTCAATCCTGGAGTGGTTTTGCGGGTGTCTACCAATTGGCTTGGTAAATCAGCTATCATTTCTGTATATTGTCGCGTCATGGTGGCAATACCACTTAAGCGCATGGCTAAGTTTAAAGCCACTCTTTCCCCTGTTAACAAGGCATTTAAGGGTCCTTTGATTGTGGCAATCGCTTGACCGGTTTTGACCCTTTCCCCCTCTGCTACCACTGGGTTCAAGGTAACTTCAGGATTTAATAAGTGAAAGACCCTTTGAGCAATGGATAAGCCAGCTATCACCCCTTCCGCTTTAGCCACCCATTGACCTGACCCCATAGACTCAAGTGATAAGCCCTCCGTTGTGCGATCGCCTCGTCCAATGTCTTCTTGTAACCAGGCTGTTAATAACGGATCGATAATTATTGTAGAAGGTATCACAATTGTCGTCTTTTTTCAAGTTATTTTCTGTTTTTCATCATAACCTAGTCACTGATAACTAATTTATAAAATTGTTATAAAACTATAAAGAGGATTACAAAACTAAATAAAAGAACCATTCAGGTTGATCAAAGTGCATTTTGTCTGTATGATGCTTTACATTTTTTCTCATCAATGAATATGACAATGATGATTGTCTGGATTATTATTCAGAAAACTCATTAATGGTTGCATTATTAGGATAAAATCCCGCTCCAACTGGATAACATTAACCCGAAAGAAAAGACACAGTTATAGTAGAATGTTCATGATAAACATAAGCGGAAACGTTTATTAAATACCATAACAACAGTGAGAAGTGTTAGATCATAACCTGGCACAATACCAGTGAATTCATAGTAAGTGCATAGAATTTTTACTATCCAAAAAATTGATAGATAATATCAGGATAGTATCTTTGTTGTGTGAGAAATAAATAAAGTATTGTGCTAAACATACTGCATCATGGAACAATTGCCAGATTGATCATTAATCTAGTAATTGAACGATATGATCCTATTTTGCTTCATTTGTCACTCTTCATAAATCGCCATGTCTTATACAATTTCTGAGAGTTGTCCAACTTGTAATAATTGTCAAATTAACTGCCCAACCGATGCCATTAAATCAGAAAATGGTGAATATTGGATTGATCAAAAAAGATGTAATAATTGCGAAGGTTATTATCAAGAACCTCAGTGTATTGTGCAATGTCCTATTAGTAGTCCAACTCCCACACAAGCCAAAAAAGGAAGATATAAAAATGTCACGAGAATTCCCACATCTCCTGAACTATTTATTAATGGAAAAAATACCCCTTTTGCTTCATCCATGATTATTTGGGAAGCTTGTACAGTGCTAACTCAAGCTTCAGTCCTTTCTTGGGAAAAGGATAGGGAAGGAAACCTTTATTATGAACGGACAGTGAAACAAGGAAGGGGAACAATTGTCTTCCGATTAAATGATACTTTAGACTCACAATTATCAGACCCAGTCCACTATTTATCAGACCCGAGTCAACTAGAAAAGATCGATATTAGAGCAGCTTGCTTACATCTTTTATTTGCTGGCTATGCAACCCTATTAGAAAAACCTTGGGAAGAAAAATTTATTATTAGTGATCAACAAATTGAACAATATTTAGGACTAGATAAACGAAAAGATATCAGTAAAGCCTCCAAATTAAGCCTGATTAAACTATTAATACAACAAAGCTGTCAATTATTAGCCACCATTGATTGGCCACAGCAAGGAAAAGTCAAAAGCTTTACTGTACCAGAAAGTCCGATTTGGAACTTAGTAGACATTCAACATCACTTCCAAGAAGATAATTTAGGGTGTCAACATTTAATCGGGTTAACCTTTACTTTACAACCCGGAATATGGGCGAAATACTTCTTAAATAAACAAGGTTATAGTCAAAGAATTGCCTTCTATCAATATGGTTCCTTACCTCAATTTATTTTAAGTAGTGTGATGAGTATTTGGCAACAACATCCAGGAGCAGTTAGAATCATGCTCTGGTTACTTTTTAAGAGTAAGATGGGCCGTAAACAATGTATTACTGTTCCCACCTTAATGCGGGTGGCCTATGGTCAACAAAGAATTGCTCAAGCAGACATTCAACGAGAGCAACGAAAACGGCTCCTGCGAACCTTTGAAAGTGATTTAGAAGTTTTGAATCATTATGGATTAAAACCCGTGTTTGACCCCGTTTCTTACCCAGAAAAAATACAACCCTTATGGGTAAAATTAGATCAACTCCCCGATGATGCAGAAGAAGCGTTAGACTTTTGGATTAATGATGGTTGCCAAGAACACCGTTTAACCGATTCAGGACCGAGGGAAAAATGGAATTGGTTAATGAAGGCAAGAATTCTTAACTTTGAACTTCCTCAAGAATGGGAAGAACAATTAATTAAATTTGAACAAAAAAAACAACGCAAAAATCAGCGAAAAACTCGCACAAAAAAACCTCCTGAGTTATCTGCTCAGCAAATTTTAAACGCAAGAAAACGCAAAGGGTTAAGTCAAAGAGCTTTAGCCAAACAAATCGGAAAAAGCCAAAGTTGGATTCGAGACCTGGAAAATGGCCGCTTTTCTGCTAAACCAGGAGATCGCCAAATTCTCCAAACTGTTCTAGAATTGTAACTAACACTAAATTGTTGTCACAAAAGGCCAAAAAAGGTTTATTATAGTACCTATGTTCTGATAATTAGGGAAAACCTATGGAGCCTTTAACCCCTGCCCAACAAGAATTATACGACTGGCTAATCAAGTATATTCGCGAAAATCAACACGCTCCTTCCATTCGTCAAATGATGAAAGCGATGAATCTGCGATCGCCAGCACCGGTGCAAAGTCGCTTAGAAAGACTGAGAAACAAAGGCTATATCGACTGGATCGAAGGCAAAGCCCGTACCTTAAGAATTTTACAGCATCAGCCCAAAGGAATTCCCATTTTAGGAGCGATCGCAGCCGGGGGATTAGTAGAACCCTTCACCGATGAACAAGAACGCTTAGACCTCTCCCATCTCCTCCAGGGTAACAATTATTGGGGGTTAAGGGTAACAGGGGACAGCATGATTGAAGATTTAATCACCGATGGAGATTTAGCGATTATGCGATCGCTCTTACCGGATGAAACCTTAAAAAATGGTGAAATTGTCGCAGCCAGAGTAGAAGGAGTAGGAACCACCTTAAAACGGTTTTATCAGGAAGGAGAAATGGTGATGTTAAAACCTTCCAATCTTAACTATCAACCCATAGAAGTCAAAGCCAACCAAATAGAAGTTCAAGGAATCTTAATCGGAGTTTGGCGAGGTTATTAACTTGAATTTTTGTCAAACAAAGGGAACCTGTGTTAACGAAGTCAGAAGTTCCTCACTACTACCATCCCTTGATGACCATATGATTCTTAGGAAAGCACTATGCTATAATGAGGTAGAGTGCGTAAGCTGATATTGGCCTCGACTATTCAGGTAATTTGAAATATATGGAAAATATACCCAATCACCTCAGTAAAATAGATGGGCAGTTAGGAAAGTTAATCATATTAGGATTTCCCTTTGAAGAGCTTGCCATGAATGCGTCCTTTGAAGAGATGGTTTTCTTATTTTTGCATAATCATCTTCCTAACAAAAACGAACTGGATAACGTCACCAAAAAGCTATTATCCCATCGATATCTTGACGAAAAAATATTAGATGTTCTCAAAAAGGCAGCAGCTAACGACATTGAACTCATCGAAGGGGTAAGAATAGGGGTTAGCTGTCTCAGCATGGATATGCAATCCCATCGCATTGATAAAGAAGGGATCAACGGCGCGCTGAAAATTATTGCCTCACTCCCCATTATTACTGCTTCCTATTGGCGGTTACTCAATCATCAACCTATTGTCGAACCTCACCTGGAATTAGGCCATGCTGCCAACTATTTGTATATGCTGACGGGAGAAAAACCCTCCCCCGAAGATGTCAAAACCCTAGAGATTTACCTCAATACCGTCATCGAACATGGCATGAATGCCTCTACCTTTGCTGCACGGGTTGTGATGTCCACTCGCTCCGATTTTGTCTCTGCGGTAACGGCCGCCATTGGTGCCATGAAAGGGGTTCTACACGGAGGTGCGCCCGGTCCTGTGCTAGATATGTTGTTAGAGATGCAGAAATCCGGAGATATCGAAGGCTATTTGCGTCATAAGTTTGAAAACCGAGAACGGTTGATGGGGTTTGGTCATCGGGTATATCGAGTTAAAGATCCCCGAGCCATTTTACTGTCAAAAGTGTCAGCTGATGTCTGGAAACGTAGAGAAGATAAGCAGTTTTGGGGTTTAGCCGTTGACGTGGAAACCACGGCCCTGCGATTACTCAAGGAATATAAACCCAATCGCAGCATTGAAACCAATGTAGAATACTATACGGCCTTAGTGTTGCATGGGTTAGGACTGCCGTCTGCTTTGTTCACCTCAACCTTTACCGTCAGTCGAGTAGTGGGTTGGTTAGCCCATTGTTTAGAACAGTTGGAACTCGATCGCATTATTCGTCCTAGTTCTGTTTATACTGGCCCTAGTGAACAAACATGGTGTCCTATTGAAGAAAGATAAAGTTGAGACATAGGGGAGGAAAACGTTTCTCCCCTGAAAATTAAGGACTTATGAAAATGAGTGGAAAATCTCCTATAAATTGAGAGGTAATTATCAAAAAATAAAGAAAAATTTTAGGTTTGTTATCTAAAATTAGTCCGAGTTTTTTTTATAATAAATGTAGTTAACGACCTAACCTTGGCACAGGAACTTATCGAATGAGTAGTGATCACAGTGCAGAACTACCCCTTTGGGTACAAGATCGCAATACCGTCTTAGATCATGATCAAGGAGTGAAATGGCGCAACGGAGAAAAGCCCGACTACTCCCATACTGACCAATATTTACACAAAGAAAGCAAATATAATCATGCTCCTGGATCTTTAGAGGCGATCGCTCAAAATTTAGTGAGAACCTTTGAAATGGAAGCCTCCCATAAAGCTGATCCTCAACAATGGCTATCCATTGTGGTTGATAAATTTCAAATGAGTAGTAACGGCGGCCCCATTTACAGCGCAGAAGATGTCAGTGATCAAGGTACATATAACCTTTTTATTGATAAAACCCCAGGTTACGATCCCAACGCAGAAGACTTTGAATCCTCATTTGAACTGTTTCATAAAGCCTTTCCCAATGGCTTTTTATGGGAGTTAATTGAAGTGTTATCAGGTCCTCCTAATATTACCTTTAAATGGCGACACTGGGGAACCTTTAGCGGTCCTTATAAAGATCATCAACCCACAGGAGACACCATTGAAATTAGAGGCATGAGTGTGGCTAAAGTCACCGACGATCTCAAGATTTTATCCGTTGAACACTATTTTGATAATAGCACTTTCCTCAAAAAGTTAACCTCTGGTTGTCCGGTTGCTCATTAACTTTGACACTCTCCCGTTAACCGCTACTTAGTGTAACGGGAGTTCCCTTGCGACATTTAATGATTTAGCTTCTTCCGCAAGAAGCCCCACGCCATAAATACGCTCAAAAAAGCAACATTTTGGCGTGGGATGAATTGCGGGCAATAATTTTGATATAATACAAATAAGCGGTA
>JAAUYD010185383.1_pt1 | contig 13517 bp, 13 predicted proteins | sample 7278101 | NCBI WGS metagenome assembly JAAUYD01 (sample SAMN14350128, study PRJNA611818) | marine sediment metagenome | isolation source: surface marine sediment (0.6m) | place: French Polynesia: Moorea | collected 2018-08
CCAAATGCCGGCAGACCAGGACGGCATTTGGGCGATGTCGGCATTTTGGCAGAAGCGACATTTAAAATTGCAGCCCAGCGTGGCGATGGAAAAGGGACGGCTGCCCGGCATCAGGTGAAATAGCGGTTTTTTTTCGATGGGGTCGTCTCCGGCTGCGATCAGACGTCCATAAACCCGGGTATGCAGAACACCGTCGCGATTGTCGCGTACCCCGCAGAGCCCCCGCTTACCGTTGGCAATGATGCAGGCATGGCTGCACAGCCGGCAGCGAACCTGCTGGTCTTCCATGGTGTCGTAGAGCCAGGCTTCCATCGGCAAGCCCCTTTATAGCAGGGATGGTTCCGTAAAAAGGCCGATATCTGCGTTACGCGCCATCCCTCGTCACCGCGGAGTACTTGTAAGCACTCCGCATTCCTCGGTATTTGCAAGCCTTGATCTCGGCGCTTTTTACAGAACCATCTGAAATGCGACGTTTTGCCGGTTTATCGATAGTGATTTTTCATCCATTCTTTCCATGATCGGATGAAAAATTATAAATTTTTTAATTTAAACAGATATTTGACCGCTTTGTCAATGGATCTTGGAATGCTGTCCCAGTTTCAGCCGTAACGACGCCTGTTTTTGGCTCGTCGGCCGGTACGGGGAAGGGTCAGCACCTTTGGATGGGCCATGCCCGAACAGCCAGCCGCGCCGGCGGCGACGCCGCCGACCTTTTTAGGCTGGTAGCGGATGGCAAGGGGGCGCGTGCGGAACCGGGGCACCAGGGTCACAACGATGCCGGCAAAGGTACCGAATGGAAACCGCTGAACCAGCCCCGACCCTTCGATCTGTTTCATCCAATTGCCCCAGGGACCGGGAAGCTGGCACACGGTGCGCCAGCAGATCGGAACCGGCCCCAGCAGTTTGCGGACCATACTTTTGACTTCCCAAACACTGAAAAAGGTGGCCCGGTTGTAAATGGTCGGCGTGAAGATCCCCTGTACCCGACGCCCGATGCCTGTGAGGGCGTAGCGATTCAAAAAGCCGATGAATACCCGATCCTTGGCAACCCGAAAGGCTTCGGCCAGCGCTTTTTGAGGGTCGTCGACGAATTCCAGGCTGGTAAACAGACAGGCGTGGTTGAATGAATTGTCGTCAAAGGGCAGGTCCTCGGCGATGCCCCGATAGAGGGAGACGCGATCGCCGAAGGTTTCCGACAGAATATCGAGCATGTACGGAGATGGGTCGATGCCGGTTGCCTCGAGGCCTTTGGCCAGCAACGGTTCGATTGAAGCGCCGGTGCCACAGCCGATGTCCAGGACCGATTCGCCGGCCGCCGGGTCCAGCATGCCCAGCATGAGACGGCTTTCCAGGTCGGCAGCAATGCGGTTTCTGCGCTTCAGGAACCACTGCTCGTAGCGTTTGGCATCCTGAAAGTCGAAAACGTATCCCATAATCAGAACGTGTAAGCGATCGCTGCGGGTTTATCAAGAGTGTTAATAATATATTCCTTGATCATCGCCGTGCAAGTTGATTGTATAGTCCCGTTATTGCCATGCTTCTTTCACCGGAGACCGCCATGCGTGACACCTATTGCCTGCATCCCATCGGTTGGATTAACCAGGACCCGGATGATGTGCACATCGACATCGATCCCAGGCTTAAAGATGGCCTGTTGGGCCTGGATTCATTTTCTCACATTATTGTCTGCTACTGGTTTCACGAAAATGACACGCCGGCAGCGCGCGCGCAACTGCAGGTGCATCCCCGCAAGAATCCGGACAACCCGCTGACCGGTGTGTTTGCCACCCATGCGCCGGTTCGTCCCAACCTGATCGCCCTGTCCCGCTGCCGGGTGCTCTCAGTCGACGCCTGCACGATCCACATCGATGCGATCGACGCCCGCCACGGATCGCCGGTCATCGACATTAAATGCTACATCCCGCACCCGCTGGCGCCTTCGCAGATTCGGCTGCCGGACTGGGTCCGCCAACAGCCTGGAAACAGTCGCGAGGTTCGGCCGGAAGGCCGTTAAGTGGCCATGGGTGCCGACCGTTCCACGCCGGCGCCGGCGACCTTGCCGGCCGGTACGATAACCGAACGGCTGCGGGGAATCGTTGACCGGGTCACCTTCCACAACGCCGACACCGGCTGGTCGGTCCTGCGCGTGCGACCCATCGATACGCCCCACCGGCAGGAGACCGTCATCGTTCATCAGACCAAGGTGTTTGCCGGTGCGACCATGGCGTTTTTTGGCGCCTGGACTGTCAACCCCAAGTACGGCCGGCAGTTCAATGCGACCCGGGCCATCGAACAACGCCCGGCGACCAGCGCCGCATTGGAAAAATACCTCGGTTCGGGTCTCATCAAAGGGGTCGGCCCCAAAACCGCCCGCAAGATTGTCAACCACTTCAAGGCGCACACGTTAGAGGTCTTTGAAAGCGATATCGAGCGGCTTACCGAGGTTCCGGGTATTGCCCAAAAAAAATTGAAAAGCATCGAGGCGGCCTGGGTCGAACACCGCGCCATTCGCGATGTCATGATGTTTCTGCAGACCCACGGCATCAGCACCCTTTTTGCCGTGCGGATCTACAAGGCCTATGGTGATGCGGCCATCGCCATTGTCACCGACGATCCTTACCGGCTGGCCAGGGATTTTTATGGAATCGGCTTTTTCTCGGCCGACAAGGTCGCCTTGAGCATCGGCCTGAATCGAGACAGCCGTCGGCGCTTGATGGCCGGGATCGCCCACGTGCTGGCCGCCAGCCGGGATTTCGGCCACTGCTACCTGACCGAAACGCAGATCCGGTCGCAGGCCAATGATCTGCTGGATCTCGACATCAGCCAGCGGCTGCCCGATGTGCTCGCGGAGATGGCGGCCGAAGGTCACTTAAAAGTGCGCGATCGAGGGGTCGGCGATGGTACGGTCGAACGCTGCTACTACTCCAAAAGCCTCTATTTCGATGAACTCACCGTCGCCCGCAAGATTGCCGGCATGGCCGGCGCGGTGCCCATCGACATGGCTCGGGTACAGCGCTGGATCGACAACTACTGCCGCAGCCAGGGCATCACCTTGAGCGACGAGCAGTCCCTTGCGGTGCAGCGCATCGTGGGCCGGCAGTTTTCTGTGCTGACCGGCGGTCCCGGCGTGGGCAAAACCACCACGACTCTGGTGCTGGTCAGACTGCTCGAGGCCATCGGCGTGCGGGTTGTCCTGGCAGCCCCCACCGGGCGGGCCTCCCAGCGGATGAGCGAGGTAATCGGCCGGGAGGCCAAAACCATCCACCGCCTGTTGGAGTGGCAGTTGGGAGGATTCAACAAAAACGCCGACAATCCCCTGGACACCGACTTTATCATCGTGGATGAATGCTCCATGCTGGATATCGGCCTGACGGCATCGCTGCTCAAAGCGGTCGACGAAAAGGCACAGGTGCTGTTCATCGGCGATGCCGATCAGCTGCCCTCGGTCGGTGCCGGGAATGTCCTGAAAGATATCATTGCATCCGGACGGGTTCCCTGTTTTCGGCTGACCCGCATCTTCAGGCAGGCGGCCCAGTCCCTGATCATCAAATATGCCCATGGAATCAATCGCGGGGAGATGCCGCGCATCGATTCACCCTTCAAGCAGCCGGCGGTCTGGGAAAACGGGTCGGACTGTTTTTTCATGGATTCGGATGAGGCCACCCAGGAGCAACTGCGCTTCGTCTCGCGTGTGAAGCGATTCGATGAAGTCAGGCACGGCACCGTGCAGCAGACCTTGAATGAAGCTGACGATCCATACGAATTCCGTGTCGCCGAGCCGCTGGTGCCCTACGAGACGGAACTGACCATCCCCAAGAAATTTGAACACGTCGACTTGGAGCGGGTGATCCGGGCCGAGGGCCGGGTTGCCGAACTGCTGGCAGTATTGAAAAAAGTCCACCCCTGGTCCTCGCTGCATTACGGGTTGTCGGCAGCGGACACGATCAGAAAGCTGGTCCTGGACTGGATTCCCAAATATTATGGTCACGGGTGTGAGATCCAGGTCCTTTCACCCATGACCCGCGGCAGCCTGGGAACCTTAAGCCTGAATGCGATGATTCAGGAGGCGGCCAATCCGCCGGCATCGGGCAAACCCCAGCTCAAGGTGGGCGAGCGGACCTTCCGGGTCGGCGACCGGGTCATTCACCGGCGCAACAACTACGATCTGGGAGTGTTCAACGGGGATATCGGCGAAATTACGGCCATCGACAACCAGACGCTCAGCTGCCGCGTCTCTTTCTTTCCCGACCGACGCATGGTCGACTATCAGCGCGACGATATCGTCGAACTGGACCTGGCCTATGCCATCACGATCCATAAATCCCAGGGCAGCGAGTTCGAAGTGGTGGTCATGCCCCTGCTCACCCAGCACTTCAAGATGCTCTACCGAAACCTGTTGTACACCGGTTTAACGCGTGCCCGGCGGCTGGCCGTGCTGGTGGGCACCCGCCGGGCCATGGCCATGGCGGTGCGCAATCAGGATACCAGCCGCCGGCAGACGATGCTGCAGGAACTGCTGGGAGATAACCGGAGGACGGAAGACTGAGGACGGATAACTGAGAACGGATGACAGATGCCAGAGAAGGGATGCCTGAATTCCGGGAATTGAGCGATTGAGGAATTGGCATGGCTTTGATATTGTCAACGGTGTTTGATTACCAATCAATTCGAAATTACAGGAGTCATCCATGACACTGAGCCCCTTGACGGCCCTTTCCCCGGTGGACGGCCGCTACCGGCGGGCCACCGCCGCCCTGGCCGACTATTTCAGTGAAGGCGCCCTGATCCGCTACCGGGTGCGCGTGGAGATCGAGTACTTCATCGCCTTGTGCCGACTGCCCCTGCCGCAGTTGGCCACTGTCGATCAGGCTTCATTCGAGCGGCTCAGAGAGACCTACCGCGCTTTCACGGTCAACGATGCAGCCAAGATCAAGGAGATCGAGAAAACCACCAATCACGATGTCAAGGCCGTTGAGTATTTCGTCAAACAGGTCTTTGACCGTTTGGGATTGACGGCCTACAAAGAGTTTATCCACTTCGGTCTCACCTCCCAGGACATCAACAATACGGCCGTGCCCCTCTCTTTGAAGGAGGCCTGGCAGACGCTGATGCTGCCGGCGTTAGAGGAGACAGTCGCCGACCTTACCGCCAAGGCTCAGGTCTGGAAACCGGTGCCCATGCTGGCCCGGACCCATGGCCAGCCGGCGTCGCCCACCCGGTTGGGCAAAGAAGTCTATGTGTTTGTGGATCGACTGCAAGAGCAGATAAAGCTGCTGGACGCCATTCCCTTCGCCGCCAAGTTCGGCGGCGCCACGGGAAATTACAATGCGCACCATGTGGCCTATCCGGAGGTCGACTGGATCGCCTTCGGCGACCACCTGGTCAACGCCGTACTCGGGCTGCATCGCTCCCGGACGACCACCCAGATTGAGCACTACGATCACCTGGCGGCCTTTTTCGACGGGGTTAAACGAATCAACACCATTTTACTGGATCTGTGTCGCGATCTGTGGACCTACATATCCATGGACTACTTCAAGCAGAAGATCAAAACCGGCGAAATCGGCTCGTCGGCCATGCCCCACAAGGTCAATCCCATCGATTTCGAGAATGCCGAAGGCAATCTGGGCCTCGCCAACGCCGTTCTGGAACACCTGGCGGCCAAGCTGCCCATCTCCCGGCTCCAGCGGGACCTGACCGACTCCACAGTATCGCGCAACATCGGGGTGCCGCTGGGCCACACCCTGATTGCCCTCAAATCGATCAAGCGGGGTCTGGACAAGCTGATCCTCAACGAAGACAAACTGCACGCCGATCTCGAGGACAACTGGGCCGTGGTGGCCGAGGCGATCCAGACCATCCTGCGGCGGGAGGACTATCCCAAGCCATACGAAGCCCTGCTGGCCCTGACCCGCACCCACGAGGCCATCGACCAGGCCGCCATCGCGGCCTTCATCGACGCCCTGGAGGTGACGGAGGCGGTCAAAAAAGAGCTGCTGGCGATCACTCCGCACAATTACACGGGCATCCATAACTATTGATGGACCCGTAAAAAGTCGAAAAGCGGATGGTTTCGTAAAAAGCGCCGAGATCAAGGCTTGCGAATTCCGAGGAATGAGGAGTACTTATGGGTACTTCGCAGTGACGAGGGATGAAGCGTAACGCAGATATCGGACTTTTTACGAAACCATCAACTATTGAAGACGCCCTGAACAGATCCGTCGCCGGGTTACCCCTGCAGCTGCTGAACGATTGGCCAACCGATACATCGATGCCCAAACTATACCTGAAAGAATACGGACGCGCCATTGCCGGCCGGGAAGTTTTCATTGCCTGTCGGGAAGGCATCCTGCGCGACCACTTTCAGGACATTATTGCCGATATCAAGTTCCTGGTGCGCCACGATGCCCGCACCACCCTTTTGCACAACATGCCCAACCGCTTCGCCAACCGCAAACTGGACGAGGCCTTGAAAGGCCGTCTGCCGGCCAGCGACATCGTGCGAATCTCACCCGCCGGCGACTTCTACGAGGCGGTGCTCACCCATCGGCAGACCATGTTCAAGGTGATCTTTTTAGAACGCAACTACCTGGTTGACGGCGCGGGCAACAAGATCAATGCGATTACCACCGGCCGGGCTCGGCAATCCTTGACAGATGCCGGGGAACTGATCGCCAACGTCAATTTCATGGGTGCCCTGGCCGCCATCTGCCGCAAGATCGAGTCCGGCGCATGCGACCGGGTGCATATTCTGCCGGCGGGCAAGCACACCATCAAACATGAGCTGTTTACCGTGGAAGGGACAGGCAGTCTGATCGCCAACAACTTCCAGGAGGAATTCCGGCAGGTACGCACCGACGAAGAGGTGGCCATCGTTCGCCGGATCCTCGACATGTACAAGCGGTCGGGATACTTGAAGCCCCGCTCCAAAACCTACCTGAGTGAAAATCGTCACCGCTTTTTCGTGACCGCTATTGATGGTATCGTGGTGGGTTGCGTTGAGCAGAAGATCATCGATGCGCAGACCGTTGAGATGGGTGCCCTGGCCATCTCAACCCGATTCCGCAACCAGCGGGTGGGGGTGCATACGGTCAAATCCTTCATGGCCCAGATGCAGGCCCAGGGGTACACGCGCTTTATCTCGCTGACCAACAACCCCCGTTTGGAAGCGCTGTATGATCAGTTGGGATTTGTTCAGGAGAGCCGACCGGCATATCGGGAGAGGCAGGCCCGGAGCCCGGGCGTGAAGATGTTTTTCAAACAGTTCGATTGAACCGGTTCGCCTGGAGATTCAGTCGTGCGGATCGCGCAGAAGGGCATCGATGGAGCGGCGAAAGTGGCGGCGCATCATGCGCTCGGCTGCTTGGCCATCCCCGCTGTAAATGGCCTCGATAATGGCCCGGTGTTCCGGCAGGGTCTCCTCCGGTCTTCGAACCAGGCCGTCCGTGGAAACCAGCTGATAGGAAAAACTGATAATGTTAAAGGATTCCAGAATGCTTTTGAGGAATTCACGCGAACCGATTTCGGAAATGTATAGGTGAAAGCGGCGGTCCTCTTCGGCATAGGCCCTGTTGTCCGCGATCGGTGCGCCTTCGCGAAAACGGCTGAAAAATTCTCTCAGGGTTTTTTTCTTCTGCGCCGTCAGAGCGGTCGCCGCCCGCCTGGCCGCCAGGCCTTCGAGCACTTCCCTGAGTTCGAAAATGCTGACCGCCTCATCCCGGGTAAAGGCGCGCACGTAAAAGCCTCGCCGCGGCTTGGATTCCACCAGTTTTTCCTTTTCCAGAAATTTCAAGGCGTTGATCAGCGGGGTGCGGCTGATGCCAAGCTCAGCGGCCAGCTTCTCCTGGCGGATTTTTTGCCCGGGAACCAGTCGACGATCGGTAATCATCGCTTTAACGATCAGGTAGACCTGATGGTCCAGATTTTCGTGGGCGGCACCGATGTTTATCATGGCGTGTGGCAAGGTGTTGATTGCGGGTTTTATGCGTACATGGACACGTGAGATGTCGACACCCATTGGCACGACGGGGCGGGACCAGGGGCCGATCGCTCACCATGGTTGCGTTCAACGACACGTGTCTTGATAACACAGATCGACGAGGAAGCTCAACCGAATCGACGCCATTGGCAACCCCATTCCAGCCGATGTGCGCTCAGTTTCTGGCGGGATTGACGCGCCTCAATGCCGATTCAATCCCCTCGAGGATTTCCAGGCGCAATTCAGGAATGTCTTTGAGTTGGTCCAAAATTTCCCGCATCTGCTGCCAACCCGATGGCACCGGCGTTTTGCTCATCGCCTCCCGGTGAACGATCGTGTCTTGAAGGACGCTTTCCAGATATAGCAATCGGTAGTAGCTTTTTTCAGCCTGTAACCCCGCTTTGCCCGGCGGGCGTCGCTTGGGCGCGCGGGCGTCGATGGCGTTCTGAAAAAGCGTTGCGATCATGTCCAGCATGTGCCTTCGGTCGCTGGCCATGGCTGTTTGCCAAAGATTTTCCAGATGGGTGTAATCGTTCAACATTGCCCTCTACTTGGATAAAGGCTATAAGAAAACCATCCGGCTTGTCAGCTGCCGGCCGGGAGTTGAGGACTGAACCGTTACCATTTATAAGCCGGGCGTTTCCAAATGTTCAGTATTAGTTGTTGTGCAGTTTGACAATCTTCCTCATCAGTTTGAATCGCCCGGTTGATGCCCTTGTTACCGGTCAATCATTGTTCAGGAGAAGCGCCGTGCCCAAAGCCAGCAACCTTAAGAAAGGCAATATCGTCAATATTGACAACCATCCCTATCAAGTCAAGCAGATCGAAGTCCACACCCCGTCGGCAAGGGGCGCCAATACCTTGTATAAAGTCCGCTATGCCTCGTTGATCAGCGGGCAGAAGCTGGACCAGACGCACAAGGGTAACGACACCCTGGAGGAGATGGTCGTGGACAAGCGCCGGGTGAGTTACCTCTACCGCGATCAGAACCTGTATACCTTCATGGACAGTGAGAATTATGAACAGTATTCCCTTTCCGAAGAGACGCTCGAGGATCAGGTCCAGTGGCTGATCGATGGCCTGGAGAACATCACCATTCTGATCAGGGACGGCCACCCCCTGTGCATCGAACTGCCCCAGAGCATCGATCTGGAAATCGTCGACACCGCACCGGCCATCAAAGGCGCCACAGCCACCAACCGCAACAAGCCGGCCACCTTGGCCAACGGCGTCTCCGTATTGGTTCCCGAGTATATGACCGCCGGTGAAATCATCCGGGTAAACCCGGAAAGCGGCCAGTACATGAGCCGGGTTAAAAGCTGATGGAGAGCCGGTGACCGAGTATCCACGACCCGGCCGATATCCTCCCTTCGTGGGAGCAAGCAAAACGTACTGGGTAGCAGCAGAAAAGGAGTGTGCCATGCCAGAGCGCCGTCTAACTCATGCGGTAACCGATCTAAACGGCAGGGAATTGCTGGCCGCCGGAACGCGCTTGACCCCGCCGGTTCTGCAATCGCTGGCCGGCGGGCAGAAGGCGGCCTTTCCCACCTGCGGCTTGCTGGATTATCGTCAGGTGCACGCCGATATGTTGGCTTTTATCAAAGCGCCCCCCTACAGTGTCATTTTCCACCAGGCCGATCGCCACCAGGCCCTCTTCGACACCGCCGGCGATGTGGTCATGCCCGAACCGGTGCTAGCGTCGCTTTACCGCTTCCGCCAACTGGATGCTTACACCTATCGCCACACGCTGCTGGTATTTGCCCTCTCCATCCTGATCGCCCGGGAACTGATCGATGATCGGGAAGCCCTGCTGCAGGAGGTCATGGCCGGTCCGATCCATGATATCGGCAAGCTTTGCGTGCCACCGGCCATTTTGACCAAACAAACGGCGTTGACGCCGTCCGAACACGCCCATCTGCGGCACCACGCCCTGGCCGGTTACGTACTGCTGACCCATTATTTTGGGGATCACGAGATCCTGGCCGCCCGGGTGGCCAGGGACCACCATGAGCGCAAGGATGGCAGCGGCTATCCGCTGGGAATATCCATCGACAACCTGATGATCGACATCATCATGGTCAGCGACGTGTATGATGCCCTGATTTCGCCGCGCCCCTACCGTCCTGTGTCCTATGACAATCGCTCCGCCCTGGAAGAGATCACCCGTCAAGCCGAGGCAGGCGTCATCAGCCAGACGGTGGCCCGGGTGCTGATTGCCCTGAACCGTCGCTCGCAGCCCCATCACAGCCGCTGCATCATTTCCACCGAACGCCGGGGAGAGCCGCCCCAAAACAACCTCTATGGAACCACCAGCACCCACAACGACGGCCATGGTGACTAAAGCCGCCACCGGTAGCAAGATCGGATCGGGAGTGATCCCGACGGCCTTGATTTTGGTGGCAGGTCTGCAGGCGGTGGTTCCATGGCGGTCACATCGCCACAGCAGGGCGGGGCATGGGTTGGGGTTGTAACGGCGGTGCTCGAATAGGCAATAATATAAAATAACTACAGTTTTCTATCTTTGATGGACAATGCCGACAAGCAGCTTCGTACACCACCACTGTACGGGTTGACTCACTTTGCCGGCGTTGCTAAAATCTGATTGTAATCAGTCGCGACAACGCTGACCGAAACGGTAACCGATTCACGTAACTCAACTGCTTATACATTAACGACTTGCGCACTGCTCAGGCATGAATGGATGCCGTTGGAAACGATAACGGTTCCCGTCGCCGCTGTATCACATCGCTTGTGGGATGGGGTCGCTGGGATTGCCGCCTACCCACTGATTGCTTAGATGGCCAGAGGATTGCTATGGAGAGAAGACAAACCGCAGAGCGTCGGCAGGTTCACCTGTTCGTGGCCGAAGATCGCCGGAAGGGCCCCTACGACCGCAGAAGGGCCAATCTCAGGCTGGTGGACCTGGAAAAGGAGCGGGCAAAAATAGAGCGGATTCGTGCCTATAGAGAAAAGGATAAAGATAAACCTGAATCCACGAAGGCGCCGCTGTTTTCCACAAACCGTCTGATCTATTTGGGGCTGGTGCTGGTGATAGTGCTAGCTGTCCTGTTCCTGATCACCTGATGCTCACCCAAATTGAGCGTTTCGTCTTTTTCGAAAATGTAGAAAAGACAAGGTGTAATGATGTTAAGCGCAGTTTCTACAGTCAAATCTTGGCCCGCTGACGGATCAAGGCGATGCCGGCTGACATACCGGACAGATGTGACTGCTGCGCTGGCCAACGATAATGCGACGAATGGTACTATGGCAGCGCGGGCAGGGTGCTCCCGTACGACGAAAAACGTTGAGTTTGTCGGCATTGCGCCCAGGACGGCTGCCTACTGCATAGAAATTACCCTTTCCGCTGCCCAATGACGTCCCCAGATTCTTCAACCCCTGATTCAGAACCCGCCGAATGGCCCGGTGCAGGGCTTTACTTTTTTCAACGGGCAAAGCATGGCTCAAACACTGGGGATGAATTCCGGCCTTCCAGAGGGCCTCGTCGACATAGATGTTGCCTAAACCGGCCAGAAAAGTCTGGTCCAGCAACAGCGGTTTGATTTGGCGCTTTTTGGCCTGCAGCATGTCGCGAAAGCGTGCACCGGTGAACCGCCTGCTCAATGGTTCCGGTCCGAGCTTGCCCAGAACCGTTTGCGGGGTTGCGGTCAGAACGATGCGACCGAATTTGCGGGTGTCCTGGAAGCGCAGTTGCCTGTGCGGCCCTATCTGCAAGACGACGTGTTCGTGCTTGCTGCGCGTTTGATCAGGGGGCGTCACGTTCAGCCGCCCGGTCATGCGCAGATGAATCAGCATGGTCAGTCCATCGGACAGATCGAAGCGAATGTACTTGCCCCGGCGCGAAATCCGACGGATCGTGCATCCCTTGATTAGTCTGTGGAACTGGTCCGGCGTCAGGTCAGCAATGGTTTTGGGCCAATATACCTGGGCACCGGTGATGGTGCACCCCACCACACCACTGTGAGTCAGGCTGTCCACGACGGTTTGGACCTCGGGCAGTTCAGGCATGCCGATCCTTTCAAGTCTGCTTCGTGTAAAATCGATAAACCGGTAAAAAGTTATTTTTCAGATGGTTTTGTAAAAAGCGCCGAGATCAAGGCTTGCGAGTCCCGAGGAATGAGGCGTACTTACAGGTACTCCGCAGTGACGAGGGATGACGCGTAACGCTGAAATCGGACTTTTTACGGAACCATCAAAATCAAACCAGGGTATTGGCCATAGCCTATTCCAGCGCTGCCGGCAAGGCATTCAGGCACCGGATGAAGGACTATCCCCATCTCTCTTCGGTGGATGCGATCCATCCAGGGATGGATAACGACAGTCAGGTCGGCCAATCGAATGCAGCAAGATGGGTCCAACAGCTTTGATTTGGGCTATGGCAAATGTGGGTTGCCATTCAAGCGTTGTCGGTGAGTGATGTGTTAGCATGGGGCAACTGGATAGAATGCTGCTTTGAATCCGATCCTGACCCCATGCGGTCAAACGGAAAGCAGGTAGCACTGCCAGATGACCACGCTGCCAAAACCAACGGCGAACAGATGCAGGAGGTTTCTCGTGCTAAGGAGGTAGCGGGTGGCGAGTATATCCTTCATCAGCAGAATGATGAGCACCGAAAAAACGGTCAGGCCGTACTTGACCAGCAAAAAAACCGAGGGCCCATGACCCAGGTAGTAGTCCAGAATCGGGTTGAGTTCGGTAGCGCCCTGGGACAGCAATATCAGGGTCAGGAAGGCGTCCAGCAGGCTCAGGCTAAGAACGAGGATGACCCCCATGGACAGAGAAAGACTGTAGCGATCCGGGGGAATCAACCGCCGGCGGTCCTCGGCGCGCCGAGAGGACATGCGTTGGCCCCTGAAAAACACTTTTCGTAACCAGGGCATCTGGTTTTGTCGTCGATCCTGCCCTGAGCGCCGTTCAACACCCGCATATTCAGCCATGGCCACCGTTCCAGTTCTGTGTGTACATTTTTCCCGCTCGCTCGCTCGATCAAACGCCACATTCAACATAAACAAGAAACATACCAAGCCATAAAGTCCATTATTTACAATTACATGTATAAAATGTACGTTCTGCGAAACGGTAGAAAGGACGATAAACTTCCCAACCGCTAAGCAATTTATTACCTATTATTCATCGAGACATCGGTAACTTTGGTTGATATTTCTCCGGCGGTTAAATATCTCACGGCCGTCATTCCGGCGAAGGCCGGAATCCAGTCTTATGTGGATGCCGGATCAAGTCCGGCATGACGAAACCTCAGCTATTTAATCGCCAGGTTAATAACTAAACGTACGAGAATCTTTAACCGTAGACGCCCCGGAGCAATTGCTCTCGGGATGTATTTGGTTGATATCCAGATGTCATAAAATAGAGCACGACGCAGTGGTCTGGCAAGTTGTCCATTAATGGGTGGGCATTGCCTGTTGTGACTGGTTCGGGCGTCTGTGGATGGATAATACCAACACGCGGCTCCTCTCTCCGCGTATCGGCCGGGATCGATAATCGCTCGAAAAAGTATTCG
>JAAUYD010055379.1_pt1 | contig 13516 bp, 12 predicted proteins | sample 7278101 | NCBI WGS metagenome assembly JAAUYD01 (sample SAMN14350128, study PRJNA611818) | marine sediment metagenome | isolation source: surface marine sediment (0.6m) | place: French Polynesia: Moorea | collected 2018-08
CTTGGTAAACGTTTGGTGCATACCATCAGTGCCACACAGAAGGTCTCAGGTATCATTGTTGAGACTGAAGCATACACCGGTATTGAGGACCCTGCTTGCCACACCTATGGTAACAAAAAAACGAAGAGAAATGCCTCCATGTATCTGGCGGGAGGTCACGTCTATGTCTACTTAATTTATGGAAAGTATAATTGCCTCAATGTCGTGACACGGTCCCCACACGACCCCGAAGCGGTGTTAATTCGCGCGCTTCAGCCGGATCATGGACTAAATACGATGATGAAGCAACGCAATACCAAGATACTGCGCAATCTTGCCAGCGGTCCAGGAAAACTGTGCCAGGCCATGTCCATCGACAGGACGTTGGATGGTTACAATTTGGCAGGAGAAAAGATATACATAGAGCATGCGCTGCGCCCTTCTACTGGCAGTATCGTCAGTCGTTCAAGGGTAGGTGTCGATTATGCTGGTGATGCAGCAACCTGGCCTTACCGTTTCTATTTAAAGGGTAATGAATACATTTCAAGGCCATAATTAATTTGAGAGGTGTCTCAGAGAGTTGCCTTGGAGAATGGCACTTACCCGATTTTTCTATGACTGTCAGTTAAATACAGCAACTTTATATGCGCGATTGTTTACATGCCCTATTGTCATTTATCTTTCGTTTTTTACTGTGATGCCACCTCTACTCTTGCCGGAGATGCCGGATAAATCTATTCTTGAATAATTTTCACATTGTCAATTAGATATTCTGGTTGCGTGGTTTGTTGCCCACCCGGCACAGTCCCATTAAACTCCATACGCAATACCAGAGCAGTTGGATCAAAATTATTCGTCGAAAAATCACCGCACACTACATTTGGAAAAACGCAGGGATCTATATTGTTTGGAGGAGTGACCAAAATGTCTCCGGCGATTTGGATTTGATAGCTCGCATTAGGTAATACCCGGATAAAAATACTATGCTCTCTACCGAAATCGTGAGTTACGATTTCGTGCAAGGTGTTGTTGCCTAATCTTACTTCCATCCGATCAGGCCTGATTAATAGTCTTAATATTGAGAAAAGCTCTCCTTTTTCACGTACCGTTACGACCATTTGAGTGTCAGGAAGTGTATTTGAAAGTTTTCCATTCCAAAAGAAAAGAATGGGAATATCACTGCCGTCTGGTGGTATGGGAACAAAGTCGATAACCGCCAGGTCTTCGCATATGCCGCAACTCTCATCACAGTGCAGCAGTCTGGCGTACTGATAGAGCAGACTCCTTTGGCCTGATATGGAATCATTGGAGCGGACCGAATATGTGGACCCATTGCAATTGGGAAAGCAAAGTGGTGCGTCAGGGTCTTGAGTTGGACTGCATACGATGATTTTGTCGCCTGAAGGCAAGCCGGGAATTTGCTTGCCAGCTAGCGGGTCCACATCTTGTCCGGTGGGCACTATAGGCTCTCCGTCTTGATACCCTTCGAAATCAGCTTTTAAAAGCAACCCTTCTGATTCGGGGTTAATAAATGACTGGCACCCAGCAATGACAAAAGCGCATAAAATCAGGGCAGTCCTCCAAAAGCGGATAGTGCCGAAAAAGCGACGTGTAAAGAACCAAGGTGAAAAGCGGTCGCTGTGGCGAGATCCTGGCAGATGAGTACATGACCAAGAATGGTGATGATTTTTTGCCATATTACTATTCATGATGTCCTCCTCATAAAATTCGTTAAAATTTTAGATTTACTTATGTCTTATAATTTTAACCGATAGATTGTAGGAACAGATCGAAGAGTTGTTATGGAGATCAACACACACCACAACGTAGTTTTTTACTTATTCGTGTCAAGCACTCATATGCCAATATTTGAAACTAATGAATTTAGCTGTCTTATTTCGCTACCGATGTTGTGGGGGGGCTGACTTGGTGATATCTTTAATATCCAATGAAATCAGGAGAGTATGATCCTTTGTTTACATACCAACATCTCTTGGGCATGTAGAACCTGTGATAATCTGATATTTCATAAGGTCGGTCACTGTGTTGAACGTTTTAGCATTTAACGCAACTGACATTTATACAAGGCATCAGTCTGCACAGTTAGGTGATGCTAACTAAGCAGACTTTGTAGGGCGGTAAAAGATTTGTTTACGCAGCTTGAAATTTACGCATAAACTTTCGGTCGATGTAGTCTTTGATGAAAAAGGCCAAGCGCCCTCCAAACAGGAGGGGTTTTTTATAGTAGATGCCGGTGCCGTCGCCCAGGTTGAAGATCAGCAGGTAGTTGCCCTGGGGGTCAAATGGCTGCATTTGACCACCTTCAAGTGCTGCCATGAGGTTGTGTAGCAGGATAGGATTCTGGCGTACGGCAAATACGCCCACCTTGTCCAGGGGAGCGTTCTGAAAATGGATGCAGTCGCCGCCACCGAAGATATTCGGGTGTTCGATGCTCTGCAAATAGCGGTTTACCAGCATGCCGCCGTCCGGTCCGGTGGGAATTCCAGAATCTTCGAAGGCTTTGTTGGGACGGACACCCACGGCAACGAAGATAATATCCAGGTCGTATTGATTGCCGGAAGAGTCGATTGCACTTCCGGTCTTGATCTCCTCGATACGGCAATCCTCCACGATTTCGATGCCGCGCTTTTTCAATGATTGGATCGCTTTGGCCCTGACACCGGCAGGATGATTGGGCATAATCGACTTGGAGGTGAGTATTTTGATGTTTACGGACTGCATGCCTGCGTCCCGGGTCAATCTGCAGAGATTGCCGGCAATCTCTACTGCGGATGGGCCGCCGCCGATGATACCGATGGACGATTTCTTTCCGCTATCCAGTTCTAGAACCTGTTTCTGGGCCTCGAGCAGCTGCTCTATGGGCTTAACCGGATAGATGTTATCCAGTCCGTTGGTGATCATATTTCCGGGCACGAAGCTGCCGAGGTTGCACGACAGCACGTCGTAGGCGTGCGAATCGCCTGATGCTGTTTTGACACTCTGAGCTTTGGGATCAATGCCTACGACCCTGTCCAGCACGAACCGGGCGCCATTATCCTCAACCTGCCGCTGGGTATTAAAGCGGATCTCTTCTGGGCGGTAGATTTTGCCCAACATGCCCGGCCCCATGCCAGAATAGTAATGATGAGATGACGGCTGAATGACGGTTACCTCGTATCCTTTAGCCACGAACTGATCGAGATGGGCCAGGGTCATCATGTGGGCGTGGCCGCCTCCGGCAAGTATCAATCTTTTCATTATTCACCTTTTCCCATACTAGAGGGTTTCGAAAAGTTTGCCCAATTGTTCCAGGTGGGCATTCTCTTCATTGGCGATTTGGGTGAGAACAAGCCTGCTGTCCTCGTTCTCTGCCTGTTCGGCCGCCCGTTGATAGAGGTCCAAGGCCTGGGCTTCAATGGCCATGGCCAGGGAGATGACTTCTTCCGCGACGTCCAGATCCGGCTTATAGATATCCAGATACTCTTCGGTGGTCAGGCCACCTTCCATTGCGGGGGCCACGATCTTCTGGGCAAATTCATCCAAGGCCAAGAGGCTGTTGGTCAATGTGTTGTACTCCTCAAGGATCCGCTGCTGGTGCTTGACCTCGATGCTCGCCAACTTGGCAAACAGGCTGCGGGCACTCTCACTATTGACCTTGGGTGTCATGGTCTCATAGAACTCCTGAAGGCCGGCCTCGAGGGAGAAAGCCACCACCAGTGCATCCTGGGGCGTTTCCTTGCCGGAGAACAAATCCAGGCCCAGGGTTTCATCCCCCATTGCGGTATGACCGTTCCATGCCTTGATCCCGCCGGACATGTTGATCACTTCGCTAAATCCTTTGCCTTTCATCATCTGGGCAGCGACACGGCTGCGCCCGCCGACGGCTCAGTAAACCACTGTGGGTTTTGTGGGGTCGATCTCTTTGATGCGTTCATTCAAATCGGGCAGCGGTAAAAGCTTGGCGCCGGGAAGGTGCCCGCGTTCATACTCTTTGGGCTGGCGCACATCCACGAGGTTGATCTCGTCCCTGTCTTTACCTTCCATGAATTTCTTTGTTTCGTCACAACTCAGTGATTGTACGCGAGTGAAAAATTGTTTCCAACGCATAAGGTTCACCTATGGATAAATGTCTGTTGTGTTTGACGACACCGCATTTGCTCGTGTTCGGCCCACGCAATTGCGGATGCTGGCGTGAGCATATGAAAGTACGATGTCGATGATGGATTGTCCGTAGACACGTTCAAAATTAACATGATCTGCATTCAATTTCAATTGTTTGCGAAACACCGGGATGCGGCGGGCAAAGATTGTGAGCTGCACTAGGATGAGTTGCATATACTGCAACAAAAACCATTTGGTTTAAAGTATAGCATAAACTCCTACCAACCATTGAAACGTCCTGGGGACTCAAAAGATTTAGACGGCCAAGGATGAACCTAATTGAAATGATGGGCACGCTGCGCTTTGCCCATCCTACAAAAATCGAGATATTTATGGATTCCTATACCCACCAAATAGCGGCAGGCTGGAATGCCGGAGGGCTCCAGAGTCAAGGCGGAGAGGATGAAGCCGTATTCACAATACTGCGAATCCTCGACAACGCAGGATCTGGAGTCCTCCGGCATTCCAGCCGGGAAGATTACCCAAATATAGTCTATCCACCCTACAAAAATGAAACAGTCGCTCCATTTACTTTGCTCTCTGCACACCATATAATCAATCTCAAACATTGGGAAGAAATCTTTTTATATAGGATTTTAGATAGTTACACACAATAAAGAAAGGTGCATAAATGATATCATCTCCTTGCAAAGACTGTCCCAAAAAGAACGCCCCGAAAGATGAGTGCCTTAAAGATTGTGAGATGCTCCAAAATATTCAAGGCATGCAACTCAGCCGCAAAGAGAGCAATGTCTATACAGCCGTTGACTTTTCGGAAGAGTGCCGCTTCCAAATTGCCTCTCCTTTTGCCAGCGCTTTGAACGCATAGGCCGATCGGCCCTAATATTTGAGAGGCGGGAGCGAACCCACAATATAATTTTTTTCCCGCTGGTTCCTCCCAACACTTTTGTGACTTTTTCCCAAAGAGTGGGAATTATTCCCACTTATCAGGAAAAGACGGTTTATATCTGAAATACCCTTAGCTTCAGTTCCTCATTTTAATTGAAAATCCACGGAAGGGACCGACAGGCGTAATCTATGATGATCGATCAACCTAAGCCCCCCAATAAGTCGATGCCATCCAAAACTGAAAAAAGCATAACCAATAACTGTATGGCCAATTTCGTTCCAGGTTCACAACCGGGAACGGTCAATATCACCGACATGATCCGCAGCCTCCAGCGCACGGAGGGATTGACCGACTGTTTTAGGCGAGGTTTGGCAGACTGCGACCAGCTTGAATGCGCCTGGCGTCAATATTGCCTGAACAATATAGACGGCCTGCCTCCTTTGTCTGAACCCTGAATGCTTCTTACACGCTACTGCAGCCATACGATTTGGATGGGAAATTTTAACTACTTCCAGAACGCTTCCAACTCCTGCTGAAAAGTTGCTTCGTCAGCGATGCGGGTCAACTTCCAGGAGTTCGGAAGTAAACTTCTGTATCGATTTTCCCGATACCGACGGTCGATGAGCAAAACCACGCCTTGGTCTTTTTCGGTACGAATCACCCGCCCGGCTGCCTGTAAAACACGATTAATGCCCGGATATTGATAAGCGAATTCAAAACCATTTCGATTTTTGCGATCGAAATAGGCCTTGATCAAATCACGCTCGAGACAGATACCCGGCAATCCCACCCCCACGATCACGGCACCGGTTAACCGGTCCCCCCGCAAATCGATTCCTTCGCCGAAAATGCCGCCCATGACCGCAAATCCAACAAGGGATTGCGCAACGCTTTCATTAAAACGCCCTATAAAGAAAACTTTTTGTGCCTCCGTCATCTCCGGTGTCTGAATTATGACCTCCATATGCCGGCATTGGGATTGAAATGCATTGTACACCATTTGCATATATTCATAGGATGGGAAAAAGAACAGATAATGGCCGCGGCGCCGGCCGACCAGATCTAAAAGAGTGCGGACAACCGCCTCACAGGAATTTTCTCTTTGACGATACAGGGTGGAGATCCGGTCAGCCACAAAGACCGCCAGGTTGGAGGATGGGAACGGTGACGGCAGATTCAGCGCCACGGTATCCTCATGGCATCCCAGCTGAGCCTGAAAGTAGCCGGCCGGTGTTAGGGTGGCGGAAAACAGCACAGCGGATTGGCTTCTTTTCCAGGCTAACCGCAACTGGCCGGCCGGGTCTATACAGAAGAGCTTTACGCGCAGTTCATCTCTGTGGGTCTCATAAATGACAGCGTAGGATGGGTCAAAACTTTCGGCGATCCTGACAAACCGAGATACATTGAAATAGAGTTCCAGCAAGTCATTGCGAAAGTCCATAGGTAAATTGAGGGCCAACCACTTTTCGGATCGGCGCAGAAAATCCCGCAAGCGGTCGATCATGGCTTGGGGCAGTTCCACCTCCACCATCTGGCCGCCGGCTTCTTTGCATTGGCGACGTCTGCTGGCCATCCATGCATTTACGCGCCCCAGGCTACGGTAAATGCCGGGCAGCTCATCTTTGATACGCCGTCGCAGCAATAGAATCGGTAGTTTGGACAATTGTGCCGAGAACATATCTCTGGAACGGTCAACCAGGTTATGGGCTTCGTCCACCAAAACCGCATGCGCGCCGCCCTCTTCACCAAACAATCGTTGCAGCATAACGCCGGGTGCAAAAGCGTAATTGTAGTCGCATATGACGCAATCGCACCAATTGACCAACTCCAGGCAGAACTCAAAGGGGCACACCCGATGATCGGAGGCGATTTTTTCGATGACCGCCCGCGTCAATGCGTCGTGCTTTAGGCCGTCTGCCAAGGCGTCGTTAATCCTATCGAAATGACCTTTGGCGAATTCACAGGTGTCCGGATTGCAGTCATTTTCCGGTTGGAAGCAGATCTTTTCCTTGGCGGTGATGCTAACGGACTTCATGCGCAGTCCCTTGTGCCCCAATGTTTGCAGAGCCGATTCTGCCGCCAGCCTTCCTGTGGTGCGCGCCGTTAAAAAAACGATTTTGTCGACGAGCCCCTCACCAATGGCTTTGATGGCCGGGAATAGTACCCCCATCGTTTTACCGATGCCTGTGGCCGCTTGTAGCAGTAAATGTCCGCCGACACGGATATTACGAAACACCGCCACTGCCATCTCTCGCTGCCCGCTCCGGTACCCTGAAAAGGGAAAATCCACCCTGGCGATGGACCTTCCGCGTACATCAGCCCATTTTGCCAAATGCGTGACCCAGCGGGCATATTTATCCACTAAATCTTCAAAAAAAACAGATAATTCGTCCAGTTCAAAAGCTTGGTCAATCTCACGGTACCGACCATTGTCTACATTCATATAGGTCACCCGGACGGTGACCTTATTGACTTGATGCTGGGAGGCCCAAATGTAGGCATAGCACTGGGCCTGCCCCCAGTGCAGAAGATTGGGTGACTTGTCGAGCTCATCTAATGGCCGGCGAGTGCTTTTTATCTCCTCTACCACCGCCTCGGAATCTTGTATCATCACCCCATCGATACGCCCGGTTATGCTGAGCACAAAATCCGGGCGATCGACCACATGGTTTACCGGTACTTCGGCAGTATATTCTGCAGGGCGTCGGCGCTGTATGGTTTGATGAGCCCGAATGCCCTCTATGGCTCTGACCGAACCTAAAAAATCGTGGCGCAAATCGCCGCTGCGCAGGACATATTCCACCAGAGAACGAACTGCGATGGAAAAGGTGGGCTTTGAAGTAGTAGATTGAACTACGGGCGAGGGCATTAGATAGAAAAATTTTAGGTTTTAGGTTTTAGGTTTTAGGTTTTAGGTTTTAGGTTGTGGATGGCATCTCATTGCAAAAAAAGCAATATCAATATCATAATGACTTCTCTATACTGGTATTCATGCAACCCCAAGTAGAGAAAACATTAATCTTTTCAGTAATTTATACAATAGACAGGATACCACTGCTTAAAACTTAAAACCTAAAACTTAAAACAGTAATGAGTTCGAGAATCGCCAATTCATTATATTACTGTGAATATGCGGCTTAATCGGATGCATTACGATCATGGACAATCGTAGGCTTGAGCGGTGGCCATTGAGCCTGTCCGGTGAAGCCAAACGAGATGGGTGGCCCCTATTTGCCCAGCCCTCTCTCTGACCCTGAAAACCATATTGGTTTCTGCTGCCAGAGACCATGGATTGGCAGCATCGGCGGTTTCAGATATCACACCCAGCATGTTACACCCATGAACCTGCTGCGGCTCTGCTTCGAGGAGATCCGGATAGGGCTCGTCATAGACATGGCGGGAACACCCCCAGATCGCCACGATGAACACAACCAACGTCATTAACCATTTCATGGACCGGGGCCTCCGGAATACAGATGATCGCCAAGGGTACGGAACCTTAATTCGCCATTGAACGATTCCTGGCTCAATATCCGACATATACCCCCTTGCAGAAAAGGGTGTCAAATCCAAAACGAAAAAGCCTTGCAAAGGGCCCCCAACCAGGATAGGTCTCAGATTGATTTTCTGAATAGTCAACCTGTTACCTTCAATAAGGAGTGCAACATGGAACTGCGGCCATTGGGAACATCTGAGGTTTTGATATCCCCCATTATCATGGGCACCTGGCAAACTGGAAAAGCCATGTGGACCGATATCGACGACAACCAAAGTCTGAAGGCCATAAGGGCCGCCTTTGACGCCGGTATCACCACCTTTGACACGGCGGAGGTGTACGGCAACGGTCACTCCGAGAGGATCCTTGGCAAAGCGTTGGAAGGCTTCCGGCATGAAACGGTTGTGGCTACAAAGGTCTTTTCCAATCACCTGAAACACGACCAGGTTATCAGCGCTTGTGAACGATCGTTGAAAAACCTCAAGACCGATTACATTGATCTTTATCAAATCCATTGGCCGCCAGGTTCATTCGGGCACGCAGCGGTTCCCATGCATGAGATCTTCCAGGCACTTAAAAAGCTCCAGACCCAAGGAAAAATCCGCACCATCGGCGTTTCCAATTTTGACCGTTCCCAGATGGAAGAGGCAGCGCAATTTGGAGAGATTGTCAGTCTACAACCGCCTTATTCGCTATTTTGGCGACATGTCGAAGCGGAGGCCGCGCCCTATTGCCAGGAGAACAAAATGAGTATTTTGGCCTATTCGCCCATGGCTCAAGGGCTCCTGACCGGTAAGTTCGGATCCGACCACCAATTCAAGAAGGGTGATCACCGCAGTTCCAACCGACTTTTCCAGGCCGAACACTATGATCGTGTTCAAAAGGCCTTGGCAAAGCTCAAACCCATCGCCGAAGAAAATGATGCCACCTTGGGCCAGTTGGCCCTGGCATGGGTCATTGCCCAACCCAATGCAAATGCCATTGCCGGCGCTCGCAGTCCGGAGCAAGCAACTCAGAACGCCGCCGCCGCTCAAATCAAACTCAGTTCAGGCGATCTGGCGGCAATGGATGAAATCGGGCGCTCGGTCACAGACCATTTGGACGACGATCCGGTCTTGTGGAAATGGTAGCCCGCACGGATAGAATGGCATTTTTCAGAAACCGTCCTATGGTATAGTAGTGCGCGACGCGAACATATTCTCGAAAGGCACCACCCTTAATGAACAATGCGCCCCGAAAATCAATGCTCTGCCCCAACTGCCGTAAACTGATCAGTACGGATGAACCGCGATGCCCTCACTGTGGTATCAAAACACCCGGTTCAAGAATCAAAAACAACCCGCTCACCCGCGGATGGGGATCAGGGGAACAGTTGGTGCGCATTATCATCTATGCCAATGTGGCCATTTTCATCTTCTCATTGATCATTAGCAAGGGCGTTATGTCCGGGGGAGGCAACCCCCTCGGCCTGCTCTCCCCGTCGACGCGCGGGTTAGCCGTTTTAGGTGCTACCGGGACCCTTTTGGTGAGGGACGTGGGATGGTGGACCCTCGTCTCAGCCAGCTATTTGCATGGCAGTGTGATACACATTTTATTCAATATGATGGCATTTAATCAAATTGCACCGCTGGTGACAAAGCTGTTCGGCACTTACCGATTCTTCATCATCTACACGATCAGCGGCATCGGCGGTTTTGCCATGTCCTATGTGGGCGGTATTCCCATCACGGTAGGGGCTTCTGCCTCCCTCTGCGGCCTCATCGGCGCCGCCGTATATTACGGAAAAAGCCGCGGCGGTCTATTTGGCCAGACGGTCTATAAACAGATCGGCGGTTGGGCCATAGGACTTATTCTCTTTGGATTCTTGGTACCCCAGATCAACAACGCCGCGCATATTGGCGGCATGGTTTTCGGCGCTCTGTGTGCCTATTTAATGGGGTATCACGAGAAGAGCCGGGAGGGCACAACCCACCGTTTTTTGGCCGGGGCATGTATGGTGCTCACCATTTTGGTACTTTCGTGGTCGATTCTCAGAGGAATGATTTACTTGTTGGGTGGATAGCAAAAGCGAGATACCCTTCATTGCCCTATTGATAACACGCGGCACGAAGCATATACGAGCACTGCTACATCGAAACGCAGAATTCCCTGTCTCATCAATTGAGCCTCTCCGACGATCTAAAACGAGTTGCCGCGCCTTAAAAGAATATGATGAAATAGCAGCATCCTGTTATGGGGTCTATGGATACACTTCAAAACTTGATTAGTGTATGATCGGCCGTACTTTAAACTCTGAGTCTTCGACTCCTCGGAAGGCAGGACTTTGGATTCTCGGCCATAAGCCGGACAGAAAAAAGCACTGTTGCAATGACTAAAATGCGTTTAGATATGGGGGATCGCGCCCCTGGTCTAGATAATGGCCATTGCGAGGAAGATAAATCTAACAAAGAAAGGGGGTCACTGATGGCAACCCTGATGCGCACCCTGCTCTACCCGCGCCACGTTGAGCTTGGCGCCCAGATCGTAGAATTCGGGGGATGGGAGATGCCGGTCCAGTATCCCACTGGCATCATCAAGGAACACTTGGCCACCCGGCGTCATGCCGGCTTGTTCGATGTGTCCCACATGGGCCGTTTTTCCATTGGCGGGTCGGATGCCGTCCCATTTTTACAGCAAGCCCTAACCAATAATGCGGCGGCCCTGGAACCGGGTGAGAGTCAATATACCATCTTGGCCGATGAGGAGGGCGGCGCCATTGATGACGCCTATCTCTACCGATTTGAAGATGAGCGCTATCTACTGGTGGTCAATGCCGGAAATAGGGAAAAAGATTGGACCCACCTGCAGGAATTGAAGTCCGGATTCAATGATGTGGTCATGGAGGATCTCACCCTAAACATGGCAATGTTCAGTCTCCAAGGGCCAGAGTCCAAGACCATTCTCACCCAAACCCTTGGCAGCGACGCTCTCCCGCTCCCCCAGCGCAACGCATTGGCCGTCACAACCTATAACAATAGCCGAATTCTGATCGCCCGCACTGGATATACGGGAGAACCATTGTGTTTCGAGCTTTTCGTAACAGCCGAGCATGCCGTGGGATTATGGGATATGTTGCTGAATAACGGCGCCACAGCGGTAGGATTGGGCGCCCGGGACACCCTTCGCATGGAGGCCGGATTGCCCCTCTACGGCCATGAACTGGGGGACGATCCCACCGGCAAGCCCATTCCTATTTTCGCCATATCCCTGGCACGCTTTGCAGTCAGCTTTTCACCCTTGAAGGGTGACTTTTTCGGCAGTGCGGCACTTCGTCGGCAATACAACGCCCTGCAAACCGTTATCGCGCAAAAAGAGGGCGACATAGACGCACTGCCCCGGCGCGTGCGTCCCTTCGAACTCGCGGGAAAAGGAATCGCCCGTGCCGGTGCAGTCGTCTATTACCAGGATCGTCCGGTGGGACACGTCACCAGCGGTACCATGGTTCCCTTGTGGCAATTTGACGATAAGGGTCTTGAAGGTCGCATGGTCGATCAAAGTGCCCGCCGCGCCATTGGCTTGGCGTTGATTGACAGCCCGATACCGGATGGTGCCAAGGTCACCATCGAAGTGCGGGCAAAGCAGCTGCCGGCCGTGGTCATGCCGTATCTTCTGCGCAGCGAGGCACCGCCCATGGCCAGGCCTATTACATGGCAGGAGATCCGCCGGGATGCATCGCCGACGAATGTTGATGCGGAGGCGGCAGGTCAGGCCCGTAAATGGGTGCAAAAAGCCATCGATAACAACCGATGGCGGCAAACCCAGTGCATAAATTTAATCCCCTCAGAAATGACAACTTCACCGGTGGTGCGAATGCTGTCCATCACTGATCCAGCTGGTCGCTACGCTGAACATAAACCAGTTAAAGCATTTGCGGAAGAAGAGGTATTCTACTACCAAGGGACTGAATTCATAGCCGCTGTGGAAATGGCTCTGGCCGAGCAATTCAGCCAATTCTTGGGCTGTAACAAGGTCGAGACGCGACCCATATCCGGGCAGATGGCCAATATGGTCGTTTTCTCCGCCATGGTGGACTTTTTAAACCGGGGTGATCGCAAGATAGAACAGCGCCGCATCCGCCAGGTTATGAACCACCACATCATTCGCGGCGGACATCTCTCCTCCCAGCCCATGGGCGCACTGCGCGACTATGTCATGCGCGATGCCACTACCGAGCGTCCGGCGGTGGTCAACTTTCCTGTGTTGTCTGACAATCCCTACCAGGTAGATATAGAGGCCTGCGGCCCCTTGCTTGAACGGTATAGACCGGAACTGATCATACTGGGTAAGAGTATGATTCTGCACCGGGAACCGGTGGCACCTATCCGTAAACTGGTAGATGAGATCGGACTCTCTACCATCATCATGTACGACATGGCCCATGTACTTGGCCTGGCGGGTCCCAGTTTTCAAGACCCCTTTGCCCAGGGCGCCGACCTGGTCACCGGATCGACCCATAAGACTTTTTTCGGCACCCAGCGCGGTGTGGTGGCCGGGAATTTCGACCCGGACGACAATCTACGGCAGGAGTTTTGGGAAGCTATCAACCGGCGTGCTTTTCCGGGCGCCACCAGCAATCACCATTTGGGCACAATGCTGGGACTGCTCATTGCCGCCATGGAGATGAACGCTTATAAAGATCTTTATCAACCCCGGGTAATTGCCAATGCCAAAGCATTTGCAAAAGCCCTCAAAGAGTGCGGTTTGCAGGTGGCAGGAGATCCTGCTATCGGCTTCACCGAAACCCATCAAGTGATTGTAGAGGTCGGCTATGCTCAGGGGCCGTTCATCGCCAGCGCATTGGAACAAAATAATATTATCTGCAACTACCAGGCGTCCCCTGCAGAGGAGGGTTTCACCGCCTCCGGCGCACTCCGTCTGGGGGTTGCGGAAATGACCCGCTTCGGTATGGGCGAGGGAGACTTCCAATCCCTGGCCGAGTTGATGGCCGACGTAATTTTGCGCCAGAAGCAAGTACAAGAGCAGGTCACAAA
>JAAUYD010025534.1_pt1 | contig 13515 bp, 14 predicted proteins | sample 7278101 | NCBI WGS metagenome assembly JAAUYD01 (sample SAMN14350128, study PRJNA611818) | marine sediment metagenome | isolation source: surface marine sediment (0.6m) | place: French Polynesia: Moorea | collected 2018-08
CGCGGCCTTCGGCCAGCCGCCGAACGACCCTCAGTGCGGCATCATTGAAGCGTATACCGGGGACAAACCGCGGGAGTTCTGGCTGACGCGGCAAAACCCGGCAACCGGCAGCATCACGGCGACCGTCGACGGGGGCGCCATTGCGACCAACGAAGTATCCGCGGCGGTCTCGACCGTCACATTCACGAACGGACAGGCGACAGTTCTCGCCAAGTACAAGGACGTTGGCCAGATCCAGCTCAACATGAAGGACACGTCTCCGGCGGACCCGGATCTCGCGACCGGCATACGCGGCGCCACGGCCGGCTTCGTCGTCAAACCCGCAGAATTCAGGGTTACCAACATCGTCAGCGGCGGCACGCCGAACCCCGGCGCCTCGGATGCCAGTGGCGGCGCATTCATCGCCGCCGGCGAGGCATTCTCGGCGACGGTGACAGCCTACGACGCAGAAGGATCGGTCACGCCCAACTATGGGCAGGAGGCGAGCGCCGAAGGCGTATCGCTGGCTTCCAACATCGTGTTGCCTGCTGCCGGCAACAATCCGTCGCTGGGATCGGCGACCGGTTTCGGCTCCTTTTCGGGCGGCAGTGCGACGGGCACCAATTTCAGCTGGGCGGAGGTCGGTATCATCACGCTGACGCCGTCTGTCGGCGACGGCGATTACCTGGGCGCCGGCAATGTCAGCGGGCAGACGTCCGGTAATGTTGGTCGCTTCATCCCGCAGCATTTTGAGACCTCGACGAACGTCCCGACGCTTGCCACGAGTTGCGCGGCCGGGTCGTTCACCTATATCGGAGAGGCCTTTGGCTACACGACGGCCCCGGTCATAACATTCACGGCCAAGGCACTCGGCGGCCAGACGACCATCAACTACGAGGGCGACTTCTTCAAGATGAGCGGTCTCGCCGCTCCGACCTATTCGTCCACGCCGGCTACCCTGGATACGTCCGGACTGCCTGGCAGCGGGGACCCGGCCGTCGCTGCATCGGGCTCGGGCGTCGGTACGCTGACATTCTCGAGCGGTAGCGGACTGTTTTACACACGGGGCGCGGAGGAACCGGAATTTGATGCCGACATCCGCTTGAGCCAGGTCGTCGCAGATTCAGACGGTGCCGCGGCGTTGAGCAACCCGGTCGTGTTCGGCAACCCTGGCGGCATATTGTTCGATACCGGCGCCGCTCAGCGTTACGGGCGCGCCAGAATCCTGAATGCATTCGGCTCGGAGCTCGTCAATCTCGCGGTTACGCTTCGAACCGAGTATTACCTCGATGCCTCAACGGGATTCGTGTCGAATGTGGCAGACGACTGTTCGACGCCCGTGACCATTGCGCTGGATCTGTTTACTGACAACCTCGCCGCTGGCGAGACCTGCGTGCTGGATAGCGGTGCGCCGGGACTCAGCGGGGCGGGTTGTACGGCGGCCGCCGCGCCCGCTTTCCAGTTCCGAGATCCGTCTGTCGCCGGCAATTTCAACCTGAATCTGCAGGCACCCGGCAACGGCAACGACGGGAGCGCTCGAATCAGCGCCGACGTACCAGACTGGTTGGAATATGACTGGGATGCCGGAACCCCAGGTAACGAAGATCCCGAAGGCAATGCGACCTTCGGCGTCTTCCAGGGACAGGGGCGCCAAATCTATACGCGAGAACTGTATTAGGCTGCTGGCGAGCTGGCCTCGTCAAAATGGGCGAACGCGTCGGATCAGCGCTTTCGGTCGACGCGCTACCGGCTCAATGTCGTGTTCGCTTTCCGGCGTCTTCGACGATCCCGTCAGGGAGCCGGCCGGATAGCGACCCGGTCGCCGCCGAACGACCCTATCCAGAGCTCGCCATTTCTCTCAATGGCCATCGTGATGTTGCTGAATTCAGCCCTTGCCGGCTGGCTTGTCAGCACGGTCTCGGCCACGTTGCCGGGGTCAAATCCCGACACCTTGAATGGACGCGGGCACGCGGCGAACTCGGCAAGATCGAAAACATCGTCGCGAACGTTGCCGCATTGATCGTCGTCCGCCATCAACCCGGCCGTAATCAGCTGACCATCCGGCCCGAATCGCAGGTTGTCCGGCACAAAATCGAGGGGCTCCGATTTGCGCAGGACGCGCGTCGGGTTTTCGTGAGCGAATGCGATGACGCTCGGTCGCCCAGACGACGCGACGTAGAATTCGGTTTCGTCGTCCGAGATTTCTATGCCGTTCCCGTACGGCAGTTCACTGCCCTCGAAGCGCGTCCACGTGTCGTCATCGACTGACCAGGCGTACACGGCACCGGTCGGCCGGTCACGCATGGCGTCATCTATCGTCATTCCTGGCAGCAGAGGCACCGTCGCGAGCAGCGATCCGTCATCGAACGCGGCGACGCTGTTGGCCACCAGGCCTTCGGGCAACATGGCGCAGCCGACCCGAGTCATCGAGAGCGTCTCGCCGGACGCGTCGACGTCGTAGACCTCAATGGATTCCCTACTGCCGTGCACAACGACGTACAGTGTGTGCCGACCGTCGCCGGCCGACTCGATGTACAAGCCGTGCGTCGAAACGGTCTCGGCACTGGGCGCGCTCGGGCATGAAGGAAATCGCTCTGCATCGTGCGATTCGGCCGGCGCATTGGTTCCGGTTAAAGCAGTCCAGCTGCGATCCCTCGTATCGACGACATAGAGATAGTCGCCAGGTGTGAGGCTGCTGACTATGATCCACGGGCTATCTTCAACCGGCACGAGGTCTTCAGGATCCACGAACCCGCAAATAAACTCGAGTTCGCCATCCGGCGTACATGACGGTTCATCGGCGTGGGAAATCGAGAACACGAGCGGCAGTACTGACACTGCGAGAAGGCGCGTCAGCGCTGTATTGAACGGATGCGTCATGGTCATTCCCCTTTGTGACCGTGCGAGATGTCTAACCTCCAGCCATGTGCTGCGCCATGGCCAGCGCCTCAGCACTCGCGCCGGCGACGGCCCAGCCGCCGTCGACCGGCAGCTCCACGCCGCTGATGTACTGGCCCGCGTCCGAGGACAGGAACATCGCGGCTTCGCCGATTTCGCTGGCCGTACCGAAGCGCTGCAGCGGCACGCTCTTCGCGATCTGCGCCTCGATAGCCTCATTCGGCGCCAGCCGCCGCATGCCCTCGGTGTCCGCGATCGGACCTGGCGAGATGCTGTTCACGCGGATGCCCATCGGTCCCCACTCCAGAGCCAGCGTGCGCGTCAGCATGTCGACACCGGCCTTGGCCGCACAGACATGGATCTGGCCCGGCATTGCGAGGAATGCCTGCGGAGCCGATATGTTGATGATCGAGGCGCCCGGCTTCCTGAGAAACGGCAGCGCCGACTTCAACACATGAAATGACCCCATCAGGTCGATATCGATAACCGACTTGAAGCCGTTCGGTGACAGGTCCTTGGCGAAAGCTGGAAAGTTGCCGGCGGCACCGGATACGAGCACGTCGAGTTCGCCAGCCGCCTCGGCATGGTGGGCAAGAGCGGCACCGACCTCCTCAACGTCTCGAACATCGAGCGCGTATCCGCGCGCGTTGCTGCCCAGTTTCTTCAGGGCGGCCACAGCTGCATCGACCTTCTCCTGCGATCGACTGGCGACCGCCACGTCGGCCCCTGCCGATGCGAAACACTTTGCGATGCCGAGGTTGATGCCGCTGGTTCCGCCGAAGATAAAAACCTGCTTGCCGCTGAAATCGAAACTTGCGTTCATAGCTGACGTCCATTGGAGGAGGGCCCTGCAGTGTCCGACGCGGGATGCCAAAAATCAACGCAGCGGCACGTTGTCCCCTGAGGCAGCGGCATTCACCAGTGGATCGATAAGATTAGCTTGTTACGACGCGCCCGGCGTCGCTATCGATGGACTTATAGCGGTCGTGGCGCTATGGGCGACGAAGTCGCCGACGTGTCGCGAATTCAGGAAGCGTGGCGCGCCGCAATGGCGTTTAGCCAATCGATCAGGTTTCTTACGACCTCATCGCGATTGGTCTCGAATAACATCTCGTGGCGACCGCCCTCGTAGATCTTGATCTTCAGGCGCTGATGCATCGTCTGTGCGTAGTGCAGCATCAGCTTGCCCAGGCCCTCGTCGCCACCGACGGCGTCGTCTTCACCGCCCGTGATCAGGATTGGCAGGTCCGATGGTATACGCAGCAGCGCCTTGTCGGACCCGACGCCGAGCATGCCCTTCAGAACGTCGAGCCAGAATGCCGTCGTGAAGGTGCCGCCGCACAGCGGATCCTCGACATACTTGTCGACCTGTGTCTCGTCGCGCGACAGCCAGTCATAGTCGGTTCGCGCCGGCTGGTAGGGTTTGTTGAAGTCACCGAAGCCCATCTCGTCTAACAGCGCGCTCTTGCCCCGCCGGCCGAGCCGCCACGACTCGATCTTGGCGAGCAGCAGCCCGGGGTAGATCAGCGGCTTGTTCGGCCAGGTCGACGCCGACAGGATCAGGCCGTCGAGGCTATGGTCCATGGCGTAGTTCTGCGCGAAGAAAGAGCCCATGCTGTGGCCCATCAGCACGATCGGCTTGTTGCGAAATCGCTGGCGGGCGTGTTCGTTGACGCTGCGACTGTCGTCGAGGTTCATGCGCCAGCCATCCTTGTCCGCGTAATGACCCTGCAACTCGGCGTTTGGCCCGTGGCCGCGAAAGTCGTGAGCGATCACTGCGAATCCAGAGGCATTCAACTCTTTCGCGAATGTGTCGTAGCGGCCCGCGTACTCGCCCATGCCATGCAGCACCTGGAGGACGAGCTTTACCTCTCCTTCCGGCGACCAGATGTGTCCATGAATATCGACGCCGTCCTGCGCGGCGATCTTGAATTGCTCAGTCATCCAGCTTCCAATTCTTCATCGTACAAATAGTCTCTTCCAGGCCGTCGCAGATCAACAGGCCGTAGGCGTGTTCGATCACGGCCGACATCCTGTGCCGCCGGCTGATATTGATCGCTACGGCACCGAGGAGTTCCCTCGGTCGACCGGCATCGATGCCGCCACACCGCAAGCGAACAGTAACATCAACTTGGCGATTTCCAGCGTGGCATAGGTCGCGTGGGCGATGGACGGCGGTAGCTCGATGCCGCTGGCGACCATGCCTGCGCGAGCAGTCAGTTCGGGGAGCAACCACGCCGATTGTGCGACTAGAATCAGCGTCAGAACGCCGCAGACGGCCCACCATTGCGCAGCGCGTCCGGATACCCGCACTACAATCAAGAGCAGGACCAGCGCGACGAACTCGGCTTTGTTCAGGGCCGCAAACGTGACGGCGCCAACATCGAGCGCGACGGGCCGGGTAATGAGCGGTGCCGAGAACTTAACCGGAGTCGCGAGCAGAGACACACCGGCCGTCATGCCAAACCAGGCAAAGCAAACCCACGCCGGGGACGCGAACGCGGACTTCAATCTTGGCAACAGGGCTGACATCACACTCTCCTCTTGAAAAGCGGTAGCGGCGGGCGCAAGCTCCGTTCACCCGGCAGGCGACTCTATGATGACAGGCGCAGAATCACAACTCGCAGACACTGTGCTGATGATACGGCCGGTGCGCTTCGAGCAGAATCCGCTGACGCTGGCATCGAACAAATTCATGGCGGAGCTCGACATGCCTGCCGAGGAGCAGCAGGCCGCCGCGGCGCGAGAATTCGAAGCCCTGCGCTCGGCGCTGATCGATGCCGGAATCCGCGTCATCGACGTCGACGACACGGCCGAGCCGCACACACCGGATTCCGTCTTCCCGAATAACTGGGTGACGTTTCACGCGGACGGGCGCGTCGTGCTGTACCCGATGGAGGCGCCCAATCGCCGAACCGAGCGCCGCAGCGATATCCTCGATCAGCTGCAGGAGGAGCACGGCTTTGCGATCAGCGAAGTCGTCGACCTCAGTCAGAGCGAGGAGCAGGGTCGGTTCCTCGAGGGCACTGGCAGCCTGGTGCTGGACCGGAGCCATCGCGTGGCTTACGCGTGTCGCTCGTCGCGTACGGATAGCAGTCTTCTCGCGGAGTTCGGCGACAAACTCGGCTATGAGATCGTCGAGTTTGCCGCCGTCGACCGGTCCGGCGTTCCCATTTATCACACGAATGTCTTCATGAGCGTCGGCGAGGCCATTGCCGTCGTCTGCGTCGAGGCGATTGTCGATCCTGACGAGCGCGAGCGGGTGCTGGAGCGACTGCAGTCGTCGGGCCACGAGATCCTGGAGCTGAATTTCGATCAGCTGGATGCCTTCGCCGGCAACATGCTCGAACTCAGGAATTCGGCTGGAGAGCGTGTGGTCGCCATGTCACAATCGGCTTACGATTCATTGCGTCCCGATCAGCGCGACAGGCTCGCGGAGAATGGACGCGTTGCGGTCGCCGATATCCGGCACATTGAGCAATCAGCCGGCGGCAGCGTGCGATGCATGCTCGCCGAAGTGCACTTGCCGAAGCGACTCGACTGAACCAGGAATAATTCGAATGCCCAAGACACAAGACCGGATACTGATGTGTCCTCCGGACTATTTCACCGTGGACTACGTGATCAACCCGTGGATGGCGGGGCACGACGAGCCCCTCAGTCTCGACAAGGCCCGCGAGCAGTGGGAGCAACTGCGTGACGCCATCTCCCGGCACGCCGACGTCGTCACGATGGACCCGCAGCCCGACCTGCCGGACATGGTGTTTACGGCGAACGCCGGTGCCGTGTACGGCAACAAGGCCATCGCCAGCCATTTCATGCCTATGGAGCGCCGCCCTGAAGAGCAGTATTTCAAAGCCTGGTTTACCGAAAATGGGTTCGAGCTTTTAAACCTCGACGAGAAGATCGGATTCGAGGGCGCCGGCGACTGCCTGCGCGACCGACGCGGCTCCTGGTTGTGGACCGGCTATGGTTTTCGTACCGAGATCGAGGCGCACAAGGAGATCGCCGAGTTCTTCGACATCGAGGTTGTATCGATACGATTGACCGATGCGCGTTTCTATCACATCGACACCTGCTTCTGCCCGCTGACGGACGGCTTCCTGATGTACCACCCGCCGGCATTTGACTACGATTCGCGCATCGCCATCGAGTCGCGCGTGCCGCCGCACAAGCGCATCATCGTCGATACGATGGATGCCGGTAACTTCGCGTGCAACGCCGTGAATATCGACGACCAGGTGTTTCTGCACCGAGCGTCGGAACCGCTCAAAGCCCGCCTGATGCTGGCCGGTTTTCATGTCAATGAGGTCGAGTTAACCGAGTTCCTGAAGGCCGGCGGCTCGGCGAAATGCCTGACGCTGAAGCTGACAGAACCGCGGGTGTCCTGATGCCGCATCGCTATCGTATCGAGCCGGTCGATCCGGCCGCGCACCTGTTCGAAGTCTCGTTACGTATCGAAGCCCCTGATCCCGAGGGCCAGCGGTTGCGCATGCCGGCCTGGATCCCAGGCAGCTACATGATCCGCGACTATGCGCGCCACGTGGTCGAGTTAAGCGCTGTGTCGAAAGGCGAGCCAGTTACCGTGACGAAGCTCGACAAGAGTACGTGGCAGGCCGACCGTGTCGAAGACGAGCTGACCGTCGTTGCGAAGATCTATGCTTTTGACACGAGTGTTCGTGGGGCGCACCTCGACACGACCCACGGCTTCTTCAACGGCACTTGCTGTTTCCTGGAAGCGCTCGGGCAGGGCGATCACCCCTGTGAGCTCGAGATCCTGCCGCCACCGCACACGGACGCATGGCAGGTCGCGACGTCGATGCGGACGGATGGGGCACAGCGTTTCGGTTTCGGCCGCTACGCGGCGGCCGACTATGCCGAACTGATCGATCACCCCGTCGAGATGGGCACGCTCGAGGTCGCGGAGTTCGAGGCCGGCGGCGTAGCGCATGCCATTGCAATCCGTGGCAGGATTCGCGCCGACCTGGACAGGCTGACGAGTGATCTCAAGGCTATCTGTGAGCAGCACATGAGCTTGCTTGGCAAGCCCGCCGACCTCGATCGCTACCTGTTCCTGTTAAACGCACCCGGGTCGGGCTACGGCGGACTAGAGCATCGCTGGTCATCCGCCAATATCTGTTCGCGCGACAGCCTGCCGGTCGTCGGCGAGGAAAAAGTCAGCGACGCCTACCGCAACCTGCTCGGCTTGCTGAGCCACGAGTACTTTCACCTGTGGAACGTGAAGCGCATGAAGCCGGCGGCGTTCTCACCCTACCGGCTGCATGAGGAAAGCCACACCGAGCTCTTATGGGTGTATGAGGGCATCACGTCCTACTACGACGACCTCGCGCTGCTTCGCGCCGGGTGTATTGATGAATCGAGCTACCTCGAGCTGATCGGCCAGACCGTTACGCGGGTCCTGGCCGGAGAGGGGCGCCTGCGGCAGAGCGTTGCCGAATCGAGCTTCGATGCCTGGACGAAGTTTTACAAGCAGGACGCGAACGCAGGAAACGCCATCGTCAGCTACTACGCCAAGGGTTCGCTGATTGCGCTGACGCTGGATCTCTACCTGCGCCGTGAGACATACGGTTCCGTATCGCTGGACGACGTGATGCGCAAGTGCTGGAAACGCTACGGCGAGTCGGGGACAGGCATGTCAGAACGCGGTTTCGAGGAAGCTTGCGGTGAGGTGTCCGGACTCGATCTCTCAAGTTTCTTCGATACGTTTGTGCGTGGGACCGACGACCTTCCGCTCGACGAGCTGCTCGACGCCCACGGCATCCAGCTGCATCTTCGGCCGGCTGCGACGCTGTCGGACAAAGGGGGCAAGTCTGCTGACGCTGCCGCAGCCGTATGGTTGGGCGCTACGCTCAGAGATGGCATTGGCCGGACCTCCGTGGCGACAGTCGCGAATGGCAGCCCGGCGGAGACCGCCGGCCTGGCACCCGGCGATGAGCTCGTCGCCTTTGACGGGCTGCGCATCTCCGCATCGACGATTGACCGCCGCTTGAAGGACTTTGAGCCCGGCGACAGTGTCGCCGTCGCGGCCTTCCGGGGCGACGAGTTCTACGAGACCCAGCTGGATCTGGCAGCAGCGCCAGGCCGCATCGCGTGGCTGGAGTCTGTCGACGATATTGATACGGAGACGGCAGGGCTAAAGGCCGCCTGGCTGTCCTGAATGTCTGGTTGCCCGTCGCCCGCGGGCTCCTCGCCTGTATCGGCCTGCGCTTACTCCTCGTCCGGGCCAAAGCCCTCGATGCGCTGGTAAAGTATGAACGAGTAGGCGATCGGTATGACGGCCGCGATGATGATCGTTCCGGCCATGACAATTTCATTGATGCCGAACACACCGCTCAGCGCCAGAACGATACCGGCGAGCACGAACATCCAGCCACCGAGCCGATGCGTCTTGCTCCAGACCTCGTCACTCGCCAGCGTCCAGGGCGTCCGGATGCCGATGAAGAAGTTCTTGCGCACCTTGCCGAGGTAGTTGCCAAGAACGACCAACAGCATTCCGACAGCGACGACGACGTAATTGGTCATGTCCAGGCCGAAGTTGCGTGCCTCGAGCATGACGGCGACGCCGATCAGGCTCATGAATACGACCAGTGCGACCTGCAGGATGTTGACCGTCTCGCTGAATTCGTCGGTGCGAAAGCCCTTCGGCGATATCACCGGGATGAGCTTCATGAGTCCCCAACAGAACAGCGGCAGGCCGAGCAGCAACGCGACGTTCTTGTCCTTATCCATGAAGCCATCGACTTCGCCTTTCGCGTTCCAGTGCGACGGCATCGGGTCGGGCAGCTCGGAGTACCAGAGCCCCATCAATATCGCGAGCGCAAGCACCGCGGCAAGGCTAATCAGATCGGCAGGCAATTTCTTCATGATCGTTCATCCGTTGCAGTGTTCTTTGTAGAAAACAGGTCCATCAGGATCGCTGCCGCGTCCTCCATGACGCTGACGTTCAGTGAGTACACGATGTGCTGGCCACGTCGCTCGGTTCGTACGAGTTCGGCGTTCTTCAATATGTTGAAGTGATGAGACAGCGAGGCACGAGTCATCGGGAACTGCTCCGCCAGTGCACCCGCGGTCTGCGACTCCTGCTTCAGCGATTTCAGGATCGCCCGGCGGGTCGGGTCTGCGAGTGCTTTCCATACGTTCTGTTGCGACATGTATATATTTAGACAAATCTCTAAATATAAGTCAATAGCGATGTTTCACGTCCCGGGCGACGAGGCGCGGAAAGTCGTGATTCAGCAGGAAAACTAGCCTATGGTTCGACGATGTCGCTCACACAGAACATGCACCTTCGGCTATTCGCAGGCGCCGCGCTGATCAGCTTGTCGCCGGTCTGGGTGCGGCTGGTCGACGTGTCGCCGACCACCAGCGGCTTCTATCGCGTCCTCATCGGTGGTGCTGCCCTGGCTGTCTACCTGGTCGCTACCCGACGCAGCATGCGTCTGGGCCGACGCGTCTGGTCGATACTGATCGCCGCCGCCGTGTTCTTCTCGCTGGACCTCTGGTTCTGGCATCGCTCGATCATCTACATCGGTCCCGGCCTGTCGACGCTGCTGGCCAATTTCCAGGTGTTCATCATGATGTTCGCCGGGATCGTGTTCCTGGGCCAGAAGCCACGCCTCGTGCAGCTGGTCGCGGTTCCGCTCGCCTTCGTCGGTCTGGCACTGATCATCGGCCTCGACTGGCCGTCGTTGCCCGAGGATTACCGGATCGGCGTCATACTCGGTTTGCTGACGGCATGCGCCTACGCCGGCTACATGCTGAGCCTTCGCGCGTCACGCCGGGATGCGACCGACCGGCTGCCGACGCGCGAAGTCTTCGTCGTCTCGATCGCTACGGCCGCTGTACTCGGGGTGTCCGCGATTGCCGAAGGTCAGTCACTGGCCCTGAACGCCACCGACTTCGGCTGGCTGCTGGGCTACGGCGTATTGTCCCACTGCATCGGCTGGCTGTTGATCGCGAGCAGCCTGCCGCACGTCTCGACGACGGAAGCCGGCCTCGCATTGTTGCTGCAACCGACCCTGAGTTTCTTCTGGGATGTGCTGATCTTCGATCGGGGCATGACGGGACAGGAGTTTATCGGTGCCGCGATTGCGCTGTTCGGGATCTTCCTCGGCGCCAGGGCACCGTCAAAGCAGAATCAGCGCTGATTCTCGCAAGCTGATATTGAAGGTCTGGTTGGGCGATTGCAGCTCACCATCGAGGTGCGCGACGACCGGTTCCTCGCAGTGTACGACGATGCGGCTGCCGACGACGTGGGTGATTTCCGCCGCACTCAGGTGCTGGCCTTTCATCAGCGCAGGCAGCAGTGTCACAACGCGAGCGCGCGATACGGCGGCCGCGACGACGACATTCAGCTGGCCGTCGCCAGGGTCCGCGTCAGGCGCGATGTGAAACTGGCCGCCTACCCAGGCGCCGTTACTGACGTTGGTCAACGTGGTGGGTCCCGACCAGATCGTCTCGCCGTCGACGTCCACGGTCATCGCCGGTGTCGCAATGCCGTCCCACAAACAGCGCATGACGCCGATGATGTAGACGAGGTCGCCAATGGGCAAGCGAATGCCGGCCGCGATGCTCGCGACCTTCGCGTCGATCCCGATGCCGACACCGTTTGAGAAAAAACGGCCGTTGCACTCGCCGATGTCTATCGTGCGAAGCGGCTTGCCGCTGGCGATGCGCTGTCCCAACTCCGTTGCGGCACGCTCGGAATCCGCGGCGATGCCCGCGGCGCGGGCGAAGTCGTTGCCCGTGCCGACCGGAATCAGGCCAAGCGCTGTTCCGCGTCCAGCGGTCATCAGGCCATTGGCCGCTTCATGCATGCTGCCATCGCCACCGGCGACGATGACACGCGCCTCGCCGTCCGTCGCGGCCTTGCGGATCTGCTTTTCCATGTCGCCCCGCGACAGGCTCTCGCGCACGTCGGCCTCTACGCCTGAAGACGCAAGTGCCTCGACGATGCCAGGAAGCCTTGCAGACGCACGTCCTCGGCCGGCGATAGGATTAATGAATAGCGGAACTCTCATGCGTGAGTGCTGAACGTCGAAGCGCCGATGCTACAATGGCCTCGGATTCTCAGGCAAAGGTCACGCATGCTGGAGCTCGGCGCAAAATTCCTGATCAGTTACTTCCTCGGCTCGATTATGGGTGCGATCGTCATCGGCAAATTGCGCGGTGGCGTCGACATTCGGGAGATGGGCAGCGGTAACGCGGGTGGCACCAATGCGTTGAGAACCCAGGGTGCCGCTTTCGCGCTGGGCGTCATCATTATCGATATCGGCAAGGGCATGCTCGCCGCTGGCGTGGTGCCCTTATTAGATATCCCGTTCATCGCGATGGACCCGGACGTCTCCCGAACCTGGCTGGTTCTTTGTTGCGCGGCGGCCGCCGTACTCGGCCACGTCTGGCCCGTGTACCACGGGTTCCGCGGCGGCAAAGGCATGGCAACTTACATCGGCACGCTGCTTATCCTCGCGCCGAAACTGATCATACCGATGCTGATCGTGTTCGCCGTCGCCCTTGTCATCAGCGGCTTTGTTGGCCTGTCCACGATGACGGCTTCCGCATCTCTGCCTGTCATACTGGCCATCACCGGAGGCTCGATCGAGCTCATCATGTTCACTACCTTCATGGCCGCCTTCATCGTTTACTGTCATCGCGCGAATATCCAGCGCATGCGCGACGGCGTCGAGAACAGGAACGAGCGCGCCATGCTGTTCCGGAGAAAGAGCTAACGTGACGCGCTCGGAGGCGTCCGGCTTCGAACGCGCGCTGAACGACGGACTTCGTGAAAGTCTGTCGGACATCCATGTCTTCGACACCGTTGATTCGACGAGCTCGTTCCTGCTTCGGCAGGCGCCGCCGGCGCCCGGCGGAGCGAGCATTGCTCTCGCCGATGATCAGACGGCCGGCCGGGGACGGCACGACCGGCGATGGGTGTCGCAGAAAGGGGCCAGCCTGTGCCTGTCGGTCGCCTACACATTTGCAACGCCTCCTGCGACGCTACTGGGGCTCACGCCGATCATGGGCGTCGCCGTCAACCGCGCGTTCGATGCGACCGGCCTTAGCAATGTGCAGCTCAAGTGGCCGAATGACCTGGTGTTTCAGGACTGCAAGCTCGGTGGGCTCCTTGCCGAGACGCAGCTCAAGGGAGATCGCCACGTCACCGTCGTCGCCGGCGTCGGCATCAACTTGAACCTGCCGACGGAACTGCTGGACCTGTCGGTTTCCGATTGGGCACATCGCGCGATCGATCTTCGTAGCGCGATGGCATCGCCGCCATCGAGAGACGAACTCGCTGCGATGATCACCGCCGAACTGATTGACGCATTCGACGCTTTCGGTTCGGGCCGGGCTGCGTCGATGCTTGCGGAATGGCGCAGACAGGACTGGTTGTTTGGCAAAGACATCGAGGTGGAAGAGGCCGGTGTCACGGTTCGCGGTGAGGCTGTCGGTATCGATGACGAAGGAGCGCTACTGCTCCGAACGGCCGATGGGGTCACGCGTGTCATATCCGGCTCTATCAGCCTTGCGGATCCGGTCGCGCGATGATTCCCGTTGCGCGCCGAGTTTCAAACGGGCGAGGCTTGACCGTCGTCGGCACAGACAGCATGCTCGAATTAC
>JAAUYD010148865.1_pt1 | contig 13515 bp, 13 predicted proteins | sample 7278101 | NCBI WGS metagenome assembly JAAUYD01 (sample SAMN14350128, study PRJNA611818) | marine sediment metagenome | isolation source: surface marine sediment (0.6m) | place: French Polynesia: Moorea | collected 2018-08
GGCCAGAGGCCCCGTCTCATATGAAAAATATTCCAATTGCCGTAATCATTTTAGCAATCCTCCTCTGGATACGCCCACCCGCTGAGGCCGCCTGGCTGCTTGACGCCGAAAGGTTTCATTTTGGTGTCCACGGCCAAATGTCCTGCCAAGAATGTCATGAGGACATTCATGAGAAAAAACGCCACCCTAATCCGGGCGACGTCAACAAATCGTTATTAGATTTTTTTCAGATAGAACACTGCACTGCCTGCCATGAGGATGTCGCCGAGGAAATCGAAGAGGGCAGTCACGGAGGAGAAGTGGCAACCGCCTGGCAGCGCTTCGAAAACTGTATCGAGTGCCACGATCCGCATTATCAAGTCAGCGGTGCAGACAACGATGCCATACCGGATCCCAATCAGCCGGCGGCCGAAAAATGCAGCCGATGTCACGAATTCCAACCCGAACTTCCAGCTCTTCGAGAGCACGATCAAACCTGCCTTGAGTGCCATTTTGGCGCAACTGGAAATGCGCCCGAGTCAGCCGAGCGAATCGCTGCATTTTGCTTTCATTGTCACAGCTCCGAAAGCCGTTATTCCGGCAGTCAAGGAAATTCCTTTCCGTTAATTGACAAGGCCCAATACGAAACAACCCCCCATGGGGATGTGTCCTGCATGGTATGCCATCCCGAAAGCGCGGAATTCGGCCACGGTGGCCAAACAAGGGGAGATTGCCGACAATGCCATCAGCCCCATGATGAAAGTGTCGCCCATGATGCCCATACCAGTGTGACATGTGGTGCTTGCCATCTCAATGCCGTTACGCCCGCGAGGGACCGCGAACTTGGACATATTGGATGGGAAAACCCCCGCTATGCGAACAGAATCAGTCCCGTTCATCGAATGTTAAAGCCAAAAAAAGAGGAGTCTTGCCGAACGTGTCACGCTAGGGATAATGGTATTGGCGCGGCCGCTATGGTGCTTCCGGCCAAGTCCGTCATCTGCATGCCCTGTCACGCAGCCACATTTACCATCGGAGATACGATCACCCTTTCTTCACTTATTCTGTTTTTATTTGGATTTGTTGCCGTAGGATCGGTATGGTTTGCAGGCGGCGATCCTTCTGCCAGCGCGGGACGTAAACTAAAAGAATCACTCGGCGCCGTCTGCAGGTCGCTTGTTTCACTGCGATTTTTTACCATTGTTAAAAGTTTCATTCTCGATGGTTTGTTGCAGCGCCGTCTTTTCAGAATTTCCAGGGAGCGCTGGCTGCTGCATGCATTCGTTTTTTATCCTTTTATATTTCGGTTTACCTGGGGGATAGCGGCACTGCTGACTTCTCTGTGGCGGCCGGATTGGGCTGGAACCTGGACACTGATCGATAAAAACCATCCTTTGACGGCTTTTCTGTTCGATTTAAGCGGCCTAATGGTCCTGGTAGGCGTTGCCGGCATGATGATGCGCAGATTTCAAGAGCGTGCGGATCAACATATCTTGGGATTGCCGGCTGCCGACTGGGCGGCCTATGCCCTGCTTGGCGGTATCATGTTGGGCGGCTTTTTACTGGAAGGTATGCGTATGGCAATGACCGGTAGTCCCGACGGAGCGCCCTATGCGTTTGTCGGAGATGCTATCAGTCGCATGCTGAGCGGCATTGATTTAACCAATATATACGGGTATGTGTGGTATCTGCATGCGATTCTCACCGGGGCGTTTGTGGTATACCTTCCTTTCAGCCGGATGTTTCACATGATCATGGCACCATTGAGTCTGGCGATGAATGCGGCTTCTGAGAGGAATAATTAGATCGCTTGTTTTATTCAGCATCTAGGTCATATAATCGGGGTTGCGGGCCCATGAAAATGGTTCGCCGTATGAGCCCGTTGGCCCGTTTGCCGGAGTGAGATGAATTTGATAATACTCCATTTCCTGCCGGCTCAACCGACTTAACCGGCAAACCGGCAAATCCATTGTTCAGTGACTGAATTATGACTCAAAAAGACTACTCGATTAAAGAACTCGTTCAGATGGAGGCGTGCACCAATTGTTGCCTGTGTGCAGATGTGTGCCCGGCCGTGTCCGCCTCGCAGGATGGACAGTTGTCCGGTGTCTATCGCCTCCTTGAAATGCGAAAACTGATGCGGTCGCGTTCGGGACTCCTACAACGTTTCTTCGGCAGGAAGCCACCCACCCAGGAACAACTCAAACAATTCAGTGAAACCGTAGATCGCTGTACCCTGTGCGGACGGTGCCAGGAAACCTGTCCGTCGGGTATCATGCTGCGGGATCTATGGTTGTCCTTGCGTCAGGACCTCGTCCACACTGACGCCTACCCCCGGAAAGTGGATATGATACTTGAAAACGTGACCGAGAGTCACAACGTTTTTGATGAAGACAACGATGAGCGGGTGGACTGGGTGGAAGATCTGCGGAGTCCACCCGAACATGGATATGTTAAAGACACGGCCGAGGTGGTCTATTTTACCGGCTGCGTGGCGTCATATTTTCCCATGGCCCAAAAAATTCCTATGGCATTGGCCGCCGTGCTGGACGCCGCCGAAGTCGATTTTACCCTGCTGGCCGAGGAGGAGTGGTGCTGCGGATTTCCACTTATGGGGGCCGGCCTGAGGGATCACCTAGAAGACCTCATCGAGCACAATATTGAAGCGGTGCGGAATAAAGGCGCTCACACTATTGTATTTGCATGTCCTTCGTGTTTTCAGATGTGGCACGAACACTATCCCCATGATTTTGAAATTTATCATGTAAGCCAGTATCTCGGTCAATTAATCAGAAAGGGACAGTTGCCGTTAAAAGAGCTTGACCTTGTCGTCACCTACCATGACCCCTGCGATTTGGGACGTGGAAGTCGGGAGTATGACGCCCCCCGGGATGTCATTCGAGCCCTTCCGGGAGTTCAGCTGGTCGAAATGCGCCACCATCGCGAAAAATGCCTATGTTGCGGCGGCGGCGGCAACCTGGAGATGATCGACAGCAAATTGTCCGGCAAGATAGCCAAGGCCAAGGTGGACGAGGCCCTGGAGACAGGAGCCCAGGCGGTGGTGACCGCCTGCCAGCAGTGTGTGAGGACTATGGCGACCTATGTTCGCAGAAATAAACTTGGTTTGGAAGTTATGGACATTGTGCAGCTCGTTCAAAAGGCCTTGACCATTGATGGGTAGTGTTTTCGTTTGATTCAGCCCTTATCCCAAGACCGAAAAACTGCTATCCGTATTTATTTCACGGAGGCGGGAAAAAAATTTCAGGTCGATGTCTCGTTTGAGGTGTTTCAGGCGAAAGACCACCGGATCTTTATCATGGTCTTTGCCGTTTTCACACTGCACAATTAATTCCGCCATCATTTTTCCCACCACCGGGGCGGTTTTATACTGATTTCCCGAAGTTCCCACCGCCATATAGTAGCCGGACAAGTCCGATTTGTCGTAAATGGGGATCCAGTCATCAGCGACATCGTATAAATCCACGACACCCTGAATTTGATTTGGTATTTGCATATCTGGAATTCTCTGGGCAAGGCGGTAAGCCTGTGCTCTGGCCTGTGCGGTCAGATTTCGATTAAAATTGTCGGGATCATCGATCCATTCTTTGGGATCACATGGCGGATCTTCGCTACCGGTAAGAATGTGGTTGCCGACTTCGGGCCGCCAGTAAGCTCCGATATCACTGTCTGAGCTCGGACACCCCACCGCTTCGAAATCAAAACCGGAAGGAGCGGGCAGGTGGGCCACTTCATGCCGCAAGGCCTTGGTTTTAATACTCATGCCCTCTTCAACACCTGCAAGACGATTGATAATGAAAGAATGGGGACCGGCCGCGTTGACGACCACAGGGGCCTCAATCCTGACGCCATCCTCTAATTCTACACCCCAGATCCGATTATTATTTTTAAGAAGGTTGACCACCTTGCTGTTAAATTTAAATTCAGCGCCTTGGGCTTCGGCCGCTATCTGGACGTTGTGGGTCGACAGAACGGGATCGGAGATGTATCCGCCATCGGCGTAGTAGAGCGCTCCGGGAAGGGGCGATTTGTTTTTTAATCCAAAATCAGGATCTTCCGGTCGCCGAGGCGGATAGTAGCTGGAATCATCCAGAATCGGGAATCTTTTCTTAATCGTCTCGAATCCCCAATTTTCGTAGCTTATCCCAATCTCGCCCATGATGCTTTCGACATTTTTTAGATTGTCATTTGCTTGGGACTTGAAAACCAATACGCCCCTTTTAATGAACTCGGCATAACCTTTGGGATCTTCCGCACTTAAATAAGCGGCCCAGTCATTCCAGTATTGGTAACTTTCGTAAGCGATGGCCGTGCCTTCCAGAGTTGAGTAGTGGACCCTGACGACGGCGCAGCTGTTTGCAGTCGAACCGCTGCCGGCCGCTGACAGTTTGTCAACGTTTAGGGTTTGCCAGCCTTTTCTGCTCAATTCTAAAGCAATGCTGCAGCCGATGATGCCAGATCCCACGATAATCGCGTTGTATTTCGTATTCATTTTTTCTCCTTTAGTCCTGCAACCTCCAGGTCATGTATCACCCTTAAGTTTGCCCCGAATTTGCCGATAATTTAACCGCGCCACAGTATTTACCAGTTTAATCCATACTATTCAATAAAATCCATCAGAGGCCCCATATGAAGCCTATTGTTTTATTCTTTTGCTTGGTGTTCAGTTTTGGTTTTTTTATGTGTTGCAGCGGTGCCAAAAATCAGGTTGAGATAAGCAAGTCTAAAACTCAATATTTCAGGCCTCAAGCTTCAACCACATTATTAAAAGGTGATCAGGTCCACTTTGAGGTGTGGGTCGATAATCATAAGTGGGAGATTTTTGATTCCAGCGATACTGTATTCGTCGATTTCAAGAATTTGCTCGGAAGTCAGGGAACCGGTTTGAGTCACGTACTCAGACATCATTCGGGAGATTCCATGGCCATCATCCAACAGATCAATACCCATGCGGATTTTGAAATTCTTCATCAAACACTCTCGAAATCATTGGAGCAGGGAAAGGGCCGCATCATTAGTGAGGACATCCGCACGGTCAACGGCAGTGATATTTTGTTCGTTAAATGGAAAGAGAATTTGGGCACATCCAAAATTGTATGGCTCAGTTACTATTTATCAAATACATCCGGCCATATGAGACTCGCCGGCGGAACGACAGAAGATCTTTTAGCCGAATATGAATCCGACATCTTCGACCTGTTAAACGGACTAGCTGATGCCAAACTGAAAGTCTCACCCAATATTACCGCCGATGAGGATATCGAAAGAAAGCCCTTCAAGTACAATGGCTTGCTAAAAAAAGGATTAATCAATTAGAAACATTAAAGATGAAGGGGTCATCGTATAATGCGGCGGATCTGTTTTTAATCAAACACAATCAAAAGGATGAATTGGCTAAAAAAAATTATAATTTCAAACCCAATTCTACTATAAATTTGCACATGGACAGGAAAGATTCACGCACATCCGAGAATTTTGCTAAATATCGACCCCTCGCTGTTTGACTATCACTTTCGAAAAGCTGCGGTCTCTGAAAAATTCGATCGCAAAGCCTTGGTTGTCTCTGCGCATTATTTGACCTTTGCATTTGTCATTTTTGCCCTTTAGAAATGGCAAGGCCATAGTAATGATCTCTCCGATCCGAAGGCGAGCTTTTGAGTTTATAAATAATCCTGAACGGCTTAAATCTTTAAGTCTGCCTTCATTGAATCCATTTTTTGCGACAAAAAAAACGCTTCCCGAGTAAGGCTTTCTTGGATAAACTCTTTTGTCCATTTTGGCTTTTCGATTGAATAGTTTCATTTTATATTCCCTATTATGTTGATTCCGAATTGAGTGTGCATATCGGTAAAAAGATTTAGCAATGGGTATGCCACACATCAGCTAGCTAATAAATACAATAAATTTCAAATGGTTATTAAAAAGACCAGAATAAAGGGGGCCATGAATATGAAAATCGGCTACTAGAATTGTGGGGAAAAACTCATATGATTAAGGAATTTGGGATATATATTGGCTTAACAGAAATTCAATGGTGTATGTCTCAATGCCCTTTGGAGAATTTTTAGAAAATTTCGGTAATGGGGCTTCTATTTTGCTGAATTCGGATCCGTGTATTGAAATTTGATAAAACGGTAGATCGTTAGTTCAACAAGATACATAGGCCTGCGACTAACTGGACGCTCAACAGGTTATAGAAGCTTTCCCTGTAACACGGCCCCTCAATTTTGATTTAGACAGGAAACGGAGCGGTTTTGTCGTCAACGCTTGGCAAACATCGGCATAAAAGAGGCCTAGGTCGCTCGCTGGGTGCGAACTAAAATGGTATTTCGCAATTTAGAAACGGTGCGCTCAAAGCCTGAAAATGCTTTTTTGGATTCATCTCCCCAGCTATTTTCATTCTCGACTGCGGTTTTCAGAGTTCGGACCTTATCTTGACAGTTTTCCAGAAAAGGTTTGGCCTCAGCTGTTTTTACAAAAATTGTCTGTTTCGCTTCCTCAAGGTCTTTGATCAACAGTAACAGTTCTTTGCGGTCATTCTCTTCAGCTTTATCCAGAATAACCTTGGCATCTGTTAAGATTTCTTCGACTTGGTCGATGCTCATCAATATCTCCTAATTTTTATTGACGTCGGTATACTGATATTCCAACGACTTGTTCAACTTTGTATATTTTAAGCGGTTAACACTTTATAGTCCTCTTCCCTGGCTACGCCGAGTCCGAGTTCAATTGCTCTTTTAATAAGCGGCATCTCCCAAACCGGCATTTGGATCAGGTTGTCGCGAGGATATGATTGGAGAATTTTAACTCCTTCAGCGTCGATCGCTATTCGATCGCCAGAAGCCATGATGACATTGGGTTCGACGACTTCACCCTCGGCAGGACCGTTGGTTACAAACGACTTTCGTCCATCCATGATGATCAAATCAGGGCCCAGGGGCAAAGAGAGCTCGATCATTTTCATGTCCATGGGTTCATCGGTCTTCCCCAGTCTATAATCGGCGTGCATATACTGCATGTCGACAGGGTGGGTCACTCCGACAATGAGCTTCAGGCTCATGGTAAAACGAGCCAAGAAATGATGTTTCATACAAGGCAAGAAAACAATTTTATCAAACTCCTTTAACGATTTATGATATCCGGCCTTGGTCCACCATCTGGCCTCTGATCCCAACTTGATATCCATCCAGGGACCGGGATCGAAATCAATGACCGGCAAATCCATTTTTTCGGCGAAGGTGTCAACACCCATCTCTTCCAGCACGCGGGCGGTGGGCATCCACGGCCAGCCGGCACGCTCCCCCAAGGTTAAATTGGTGATACCCTCTTCCCGTAACAATTCAACCACCGCACCGAGAAATCCGAGGTCACTGGATGCCGGGAAAGGATCATCGCTGTTAAAATTGGCCTTAAGCAGGACCCGATCTCCGGGGTTCAATGCCCGACGCACACCGCCGATCATGTTGACGGCCTCTTTGATCGCTTCCTTCAATTGGCGATCGCTTGTGGAAACAATGGAAACCAGCGCTTTACCATCCCGGGCGTAAACATTCTCAGGGCGATGCCGCCATTCGTTTTCTTCTTCCACCTCGCGTTTCATTGCGAAAAATTCTTCTTGTCTCATAGATATTAACCTCCGTGATGAAATAATTTATCCTGAACTTTGCTATCCAGTGCCCATCCATAAAAGACAATTTGTGGAGGGAAACTAGCTAATTGCTTCTTTGTAGAGGGCCCTTAACTGATCGATAAAATCCTCAAACGGATGATTTTGATATTGCAGCAGTCTCTGTGATTCATTTGTATCGTACCAACCTGTCCAGCCTGGCTTTTCTTGGAAAGTGGCGCTTTCAGGAGGAAAATCGAAAGCCTCGCAGATAGCATCTGAGTATTCATGACCGATCAATTGCCAGGTTTGACCGCCGGCAATCTGTAGGATTTTCCCCATGGTTGCTTCATTGCCGATACAGTTTACGATAGCATCGGCGGCATCCATGAGATGAACAAACTCTAAAGGTTGATTGGCCGTAAAAAACCACGGACGCGGAATTTCCAATAGTGCCGGCACCGAAACGCCAGAAATTCTCAGCATCACAAAAGGTCTACCATTTTTTAAAATATCCTTCTCATTTTGCAGTTTTGTCTCTCCGTAAAAATCAACAGGGTTCTGGGGGTGATCCATGTTGACGATTTCCGCTGTCGGTGCTCCATAAGATGCCACCGAAGATGCAAAGACAATGGGTATCGCAGGATCCAATGCATTTAATATATTTTGCGTGCCTAAAATGTTTATCCTGTTGGCAAGCTCATTATTTTCTTCGCTTATCGGCGGCATAATTGCAGCCAGATGAACAGCCCAGTCGATACCCTTACAAGCCCGCGTCAACTCTGATTTTTCACAAATATCCCCATGGAACACTTCGATATTAGGATGTGTATTGGTAAATGAATATTCAAGATCCGGCAAGTCTAACACACGCACATCATGGCCACCGAGAGCCAGCTTCGTCACCACCTGTCGGCCCAAATTTCCCGCCCCTCCCGTAACAAGAACGACACTCATCGTTATATCTCCTGGTATTTATGCTACTAGCACAGATTTCAGAGGTCTCTCTCCGTTTTGGCATCAAATAATACGGTACGACTGGGGCCAAAGGCAAGACATATTTGTAATTGGATCTTTCTCTATCAATTTTTATGAAATACGACTATACTTGTGGACATTATAACCAAAATTAGAAAGGAAGTATAAAAATGAAACGCATGTCGAATCGAAACGGCGGTTATTATTTCTTAACCGGTATTGCCCCTTATTCTTCAGGGGTTGCCGCGATGCCGGGTAATGAAATCTTGCATGTCATCATGCGCAATCCGCCGCCATACCGTGAAGGCTTCGAATTCATCGATCGCCACTTGGCAGCTCTGGGTAGACCCCGACAAGCACTGTGCGCCATCCAACTCAGAATTCCGCGGTCGTTTTCCTTTGAAGAATTTTCTGAGTTTAACCAAGGCTACTTGGATATTCTTGACGATTGGGGGCTGCCGATTGATGGGGTGAACCCGGTCGCCAGGACGAATGTTGCGCCAGAGGTTGGACCGCCGGAAGAAGCGGTTTTATACGCCTTTTCATTCACTGTCCCGCAGGAAAACAATAACCTGCCGCCCACCTTCATCATCGCGGGCGCCGGCGAACTGAAAGAAGGAAATCTATCCCCCGATTATATTGTAAGGCCAGGTGAAACAGGTACGAACGCAGTCAGGGAAAAAGTGAAGTTTGTGATGGGTATCATGCAATCACGGCTAACCGGACTGCAAGTGAAATGGACGGAGGTTACCACGGTGAATATTTACACGGTGCATCCGCTCCATCACCTTCTGGCTGAAGAACTCCTCATTCCCATGCAGGAAGCCGGATGGCACGCTGTTCGCTGGTATTACAGCAGACCCCCCATATCCGGTTTGGAATATGAAATGGACATGCGGGGAGTGCGCACGGAATTCTACCTTTAAAGGCATCGGTCTATGAAATCGGCGTTGGTGCCAGACTATTGAAACCGTTGACCTTCGAATGATATGTCATTCTTTCTACCTGGGAGTTGATGCACCCATTGCCGTTGCCAGGTTGCGAACCGCTTTTTTGCGGGAGCCCTTTTCTAATATAGCACCCAGAATCCCTTGGGGCAGAAAAATAATGAACAAAATCAGCATCAGGCCGTAAATAGTGGTATCCAACCCGACCATCGCTGTTCCAATGAGAACCCGTAAAAATTCTGCCAATGAAATCGTTATAATGGCGCCCACCGTGGGACCGAAGGCCACATACATGCCTCCGGCAACCACGGCGAAGACAATCTGCAAAGATATGCCGACGCCGGATACTGTGTGTGGATTCATGTACATTTGGTACTGGGCATACAAAATTCCGCCGAACGCCGTCATCACCGCGCTGATGACGGTGACCCGCAATTTTTGGCGGGTTACGTTGATGCCCACCGAGGCGGCGGCATCCTCATCCTCGGAGATGGCATCCAGGGCATAACGTTCCATGCTGGTATCAATCTTCTTCCAGACCCAGATCCCAAAGGCCCAAAATGCCAAAACGATCAGGTAAAAAGTTTCTTTATCAGCAAATTGCAGGGCATAAAGCGATGTCCCTTCACCGAAACGCTCCGGAGTCAATCCCAACGAGCCACCGGTATAATTTCTTAACGCCATGATGATCATGCGAATCACCTCACTCAATGCAAGGGTGACCAAGGCAAAATAATGCCCGACGATTCGAAATCTGAAACAGGGATAGCCGATCAAAATGGCAATTCCCATTGAAAGCAATAGCGCTAAGGGGATACCCAGCCAGGGGGTCAGGGAGAGATAATTCCATAACATAGCGACGGTGTAGGCACCCACTCCCATGAAGGCGCCATGGCCAAGGGAAACCAGACCGAACCGTCCCATTAAGGACCAGCTCGTATACGTAAAGCTCCAAATGAGGATCGTAATGAGCACGTGCATGTAATATTGTGGTACACCTATAAATGGCAGCGCTATCAGTACGATGGCTCCGATCAAATAAAATAGCTTATTCATGAACGGCTCCCAAGAATTCCCTGTGGTCTGATAAACATCATGATGATAAAAACTGCGAATGCGATCACGTAACCCCATTCGATCTCAGTGTAAAATCCACCGATTGCAATAATTTGGCTGAAGATGAAAGCTGCAATAAACCCCCCGAGCATGTTGCCGAGCCCTCCGAGTACACAGATCATAAAGGTAATGGGACCGAATGAAAGTCCTATGGCCGGGTGAATATCATACTGAAGCACCAGCAGACAAGCGGCCAGTCCGGCGAGTCCGCCGCCGATGGCCGATGTGGTCAAATAAACCTTGCGGCTGTTGACTCCCATCAGGACCATCACTTCCCGGTCTTGTGAAATGGCCCGGATAGCGGTTCCCATATAGGTCCGAGACAGAAAGAAATACAAAACCAGCATTCCAATCAGAGCGGCGCAGAAAGCCAGCAGCCGAGCAAAGCTGATGTACATCCCAAAAACCTCCAGGACGGGCAACCGAAGACCGATGTTGCGAAATTCGATGCCGAACAACAGCGTGGTAAAACTTTGCAGAAAGAAGAGCAGTCCCCCGGTAGCTAGCAGTTGATTGATGGGGGCACTACCCAGAATGGGTGAAATAATCAAAAAATGTACGAGATACCCAGCCACTGCAACCACTGCGATGCCGGCCAGGCATGCGAGTATCAATGGAATTTGAAATTTCACATAAAGGTAAAAGATGGCATACATGCCCAGCATGACCAATTCCGCGTAACAGATCCAGACGACATCAATCACGCCGAAAATCAGATTCAACCCGAGTGCCAGAAGTGCCAGAACACCGCCCAGCAATATTCCGTTGACGATTGTTTCTAATAGATAAATATCGAACATGTTGTTTCACCAAATTGTATACGGTTGCTAAACGCCGATATAAGCTTTGCGGATCTCTTCACTGCCCAGCAATTCAGAGGCGCTGCCACTGGCTTTGATACTGCCGACTTCCAGCAAATATGCCCGGTCCACTACTTTGAGAACCTGCTGGATATTTTGCTCTACAATTAATACGGTAAATCCTTTCTCTCGAATCTGCTGAACCAGTTCGAAAACCTGCTGAACGATTACCGGCGCGAGTCCGGCCGATGGTTCATCCACCAGGAGCATTTTTGGATCCGACATCAAAGCTCTGGCAATGGCGCACATTTGCTGTTCGCCGCCCGAAAGTGTGCCGGCAGATTGTGCACAGCGTTCCGCCAAGATTGGAAACAGTTCATACACAAATTTGAGACGTTCTCTGAACTGATTTCTCGCAGCCGGGGTAAATGCCCCGATCTTCAAGTTGTCTTCAACTGACATATTGGGGAAAAGGCGTCGGTTTTCAGGAACATGGGCAATGCCGAGGTCGATGATGGAGTGGGGCGGTACGGTCTGCAAATTTTTACCTTCCATGGTCAACATACCATCACCGGCCCTAACAAGACCCGATATTACACGGAGTAGCGTGGTTTTTCCGGCACCGTTAGGTCCAATGACCGCAACCGCCTCCCCTTGTTCGACGGTCAGACTGATATCGAATAGTGCCTGGAATGAACCGTAATATGCATTTACGGTTTGGAGTTTGAGCACTCTTTCTCTCCTTAAAAACGGTCAAATTCTAAGTGGAAAAAAGGTAAAAAACAATTCTAGACAGACTTTTTTTGCAGCTGGACCTCTTCACGTCCGAGATACACTTCAATCACTCTCGGATCAACGGCCACATCCTTGGGAAGGCCCTCTGAAATCTTCTGTCCGTGATCGAGCACAACCACATCGCGAGAAGCCAACTCCTTTTTCTCCGGCTCGTAGTCCGGCATGAAGCGCTGCTCATTACCATCCAGCAGCAGACCGCCGTCGCCGCGACAGCCCTCGGTAACCAGGATGCCGGCCGGAAAGATTCCGGTGGGGTGAAACTGCACCGCCTCCATATTGCCCAGGGTCGCCACGCCGGTTTCCAGGGCGATGGCCGCGCCTATCCCCTCGTTGATGACGGCATTGGTGGAGACGTGGTAGATGCGCCCGAAGCCGCCGGTGGCGATACAGGTGGCCCTGGCGACGTAGGCGAGCAGTTCGCCGGTGACCAGATTGCGCACGATGGCGCCGTAGCAGCGCCCGCTGTCGTGGATCAGCGCCATCGCCTCCATGCGTTCGTGCTCCGGGATGTTCTCGGCAATCGCCCGGTCGTTGACGTTGTAGAGCATGGAGTGGCCGGTGCCATCTGACACGTAGCAGGTGCGCCAGCGCTTGGTACCACCGAAATTACGCGCGGTGATCAGGCCGTGGGCCTCGTCTTTCTCCGCGATGGTCACCTTCTCACCATTAATCACCACCTCGCGCTCACCGCGCTCGACGCGGTTCCACGGCACGCCCCAGGCCGCCAGTTCACGCACCGCCTTGGGCGCGGTGTTGACGAACATGCGCACCACTTCCTGATCCGCGCCCCAGTCGCTGCCGCGCACGGTGTCGGCGAAATGCACGTCCTCGTTGTCGCCCATGCCCTTGATGCTGTTGGCCAGGCTGGCCTGCATACCACCCTGGGCCGCCGCCGAGTGGGAGCGCTTTGAAGGCACCAGGCTCAATATGATGGCCTCGTGACCACGCCGCCTGGCGGCAATGGCGGTGCGCAGGCCGGCCAGTCCGCCGCCAATCACCAGCACATCGGTCTGAATGATTCGCATCTTAGTGCCCTGCCTCAATCTGCTGCACCACCCCGACGGGTTGATAGCGCTCGCCCGCGCGGTCGGCATGCTCGATGCCGATCTTCATATAGGCCGCCAGGGTCAGTAACCCGAGCGCGAGGAAGAATCCGGTGATCGACCACTCGGCGATTCTCAGCCGTGTGCGGCTGCGTGTCAGGTCGAACCAGCCCCACTTCAGCGCCATGCGGTAGAGCCCGATGCCCCCATGCAGTTCGACGCTGAACAGCAAC
>JAAUYD010061143.1_pt1 | contig 13514 bp, 2 predicted proteins | sample 7278101 | NCBI WGS metagenome assembly JAAUYD01 (sample SAMN14350128, study PRJNA611818) | marine sediment metagenome | isolation source: surface marine sediment (0.6m) | place: French Polynesia: Moorea | collected 2018-08
ACGGTGCTTGTTTCATGTCTTGGATCATGTTTGGTGTTAGCACCTGACGCCGATACTTAGTGACAAAAACAATATGCAGGTGAATAGAGAAAACAACGTGTGAGCCTCTACACAATTTAGTAGTAGACTGACACGCCTAAAAATGTAGGTTGGGTTGAGCGATAGGGAAACCCAACAAAGCTTTACTGGTGTTGGGTTTCATTCTTCAACCCAACCTACACTTATTGCACTATTTTAGCTGTGTCAGTCCACTACGTATTTTTTCAAAAATTAAGTATGATTCCTATATCCCAGACTTGATATTAATTTCGTAAATCAAGATTAATTCTATATTATTGACAATTTCAGGATTTAGAGAGCCATCCTTTTTCAAATTTTTAGGAACTTTAGTTAGGTCGAAATTAATCACCCAATCCCCAAACCAATTATTAGCAACACTTTGATTAATTGAATTATCATTTTCATTAATGATATTGTTACCTCCAATAGTAATAGTGTCAAAGGACATAGGTGATGATACATCAGGAGTATCAAGCTTAAAAATTATCCCCGTCAGTTTGGCTTCTTTGATGTGAGGTGGAATAATGTCTTCTGAAATTTTAAATTTCAACTCTTGCGATTTCGTGTTTTTATTTAAATTCAGAAAAGTATGCCATTCCCCTGTAAATAATTGTTTTAGGTTGAAATAATAAGCCTCAGAATATTGCTTTAATGGCTCTAAATTAGTGACTTCTTCCCTAAATTTATCCCCTCCATCTAAAGCGGTGTAACTCAAAGTAATAATAACATCGGAAATGGTATCAAAATCAATGCGATTGGCTGCTTTGGGTAAACTGAGTTCCCAAGTAGACACTGCACCTGTACCTTCAAAGGGTAGATACCGTTCATCTTGGAAGTTGAGTACAAACATACCGTTGTCGTCAGTACCTTTGGAGAGGGCTATTTGCTGGTTGTTACGCCAGCCTTGACGTATTGATTTGGTATAGTTCATCGGAATTGCTGCATTCTTATCTGAATTAGTTAGTAACCATTCAACAGCATTTTTATTTGGCTCAACTAGGACTTTATCACTGGTTTGCTTGAGAGTAGCATTGATGTTTTGGTAAGGACCAACAACAGCAGGTATGGAGACCGAAATAGTTTTGATTTGGCGACAGTAGTGACCAGGAAAGTCGAAATCAAAAAGTTTTTCGTCAAAGCTGAAGAGGCATTTTCCATACTTGATTAAGTTAAGAAAAGCAAGAGGATCGATTTGACGGAGGGAAATAATTTTTTCGATTTCTAAGTCACGTTCATTGCCATCTAGATAAGCTTTTTCCAGATGGTTTAAACCTAACATTAAACTTTCCCCTGCCAAGAGACCTTTTTTCTGACTATCCCAGTGAGTGGGTTGAATGTAGGTGTCGTCTTTGTTGAGTTCGTATTGGTAAGCTTTTTGGGCAGAATTTGCCATGTCCAAGGCGATTTTGTAAGTTTGGAAATAGAGACCGGACAAGCGACCCACCATCCACTGATACAACTCTTTGTTGGTGAATTTGTCTTTTAGGAACTGTTCGATTTCGCGGGAATGTTCCATGCTCTTATTGTGAACGTCGAGTTCGGCTTTAGCCATCTCAATTCGCACTTGGGCGGCTTTGATTTGCTCTTCAATTTGCTGAATGTCCCAGTCTGCCATTTTATGCTGGAGTTCCCAGTCTTCTTGACGGCGTTGGAATTGGGCAATGGTGGAAGCTAAAGAAGCTTCTTGGCTATAAATACCTGCAAAACTATCCAGTACAGTAGCAGCCATACTAGCTGCTTCACCAAATTTCATCCCTCCGTTAGACATTCCGTATATACTTGGCAACAAGTAGGCAGCAACTGAAGCGGTTCGGATGCCAGTCGTAACCTTCTGAAGGTCTAAAGCAGTATTCATGTGTTGTACTGTATCCCTTTCCCCAGCATTCCATCCCCCAACAATCAAGTTTTGATAGTGTGCTTGACGATCACTTGCTGAAGCTAAACTTTTCTTGAGAGACTCAAGGTTGACTTCGGCTTCTTCGATTTGCTTTTCTTTAGTTTTAGTAATCAATTGCAGCAATACAGGTTCTTGAGTAGCTCGCAGCAGAGCTAGTTCTTCTGCATCTTTTTTCTCTAGGGTGCTTAATAGGGTAGAACCAAGTTGGATGACTGTGGATACCATGCCTTTGGCACGTTCGAGTAGGTAAGAGAAGCGATAGTGAGGAACGATGTCTGTGGTGGAAAGGCTGAGTGTGCCATCTCCTGCGGCAGCTTGGCGCACTAATTGCCTGGGATCGATGGGTGGGGAGAAGAGGGCAAGCTGCCGTTCGATGCCTTGAATATTTTGGCAGTGGCGGATTTTGAAGAGGCGATCTTCGACGCGATCCCAATATTGGGCGAATTCTTGGTTTTCGCTAACGCAGAAGTAGGCATCAACGGCGTTGAAGGGAATGTCATTGCCAAATTTTTGGTTGAGGAATTCTTTGTATTCTGGGCAAGTCTCTAGATCGATGAGGAAGTCAGAAATGTTTCCTTCTGATTGATTAATCTTTGCAAAAGTTTTGGCATCTCGTGCGGGGAGTTTGCCTCGATTTTTGGGTTTTTCACCAAGCAATTCATAGGCAAGCATATAAAGAGTCGTGGCTTGGGCAATAGACTCCCAATTATCTTCAGTGAACAGTGCGTCTCCCCAATCGAGTAAGTTGTCGATATATTTCATCACCACTGCTTTTTCGTAAGCACCCACTCGCAGGCGGGCAATGGCGTGGGGATCGAAGGGATTTTCTTTATATGCTTGGATAGCTTGAGTATTCTGTAAAGTATCTAGGAGTCCTTTGGGAGTTCGATATTGGAACGGTAGGAAATGCCAGTAAGAATATGTTACTACCTCTGCATTAGGGTTTTTAAAACGTTCTTTAATAAGAGCGTCACTGAGTGCTACATTCCAAATCCGAAGGTTAGCAATATGACCTTGAAAGTAGTTATAGCCTCTACTATGAGTGAAACCAATATAAATACTATCTTCATTCTCTGCAAAAGGTTCAACGTTTTTCTTAACAGCATCTAGCTTTCCATTAATAAATATAGCTTGCTCCTTGGTAGAAAAGTTATATCGCCCTACGATGCAATACCATTTATCATTCTTAAGTTCCTCATCTCCTATTACACCCGGGGGAAAATCTAGACCATGTTTGCCGCCATTAAAAGTAAAGTTTACTTTGTTTGCACTATTAATTTCTAAGGTAAGTCTTTTATTTCGCTCACTTCCTAAACCTCCTGATATCATACCAAGAATTGCAGCTGCATTCGTGGGCTGGTTGACTTTCACGGGAAGACCTTGAGGCTTTACCCAAACTTCTACTGTCAAGCTACTCTTTGCAGTAAAGTTTAGTGTTCCTATGTCGATAAATGTGTTTTTTCCGTCGAACCGCAATACGTTCCTAGAGCTATCTTCGGGAAAATTTGTATTTTGTTCCCAATCAGGTGTTCCATTTATGCTATGCTCGGTTTTTGTTTCTTGCTCTACAACTTTTGTTGCGCCTCCTCCTTCATTCAAAGGCAAGTTTGCGATCGGATGGAGAGGTGAAGGTTTTGTTGGATTGAAAATATACTGATACCATTTCCTTGCCTCGTTGTAGCGTTGGTGAGCGTTTAAGGTGGAGGCAATTAAAAAAGGAATGTGGAAGAAAATTTCCCAGAAGTAAGCGCCGTAAGCACCATCGAAATCAAGGGAGTTACTTTGGTTTACAAACGGGCGGAATTCAGGTTCGGGGATTAGCTGAGACTCTAGGGAGAGTAAGCCATCTATCCCTTTGGCGAATAAGGTTTGACTGAATTGCTGGATCGCATTGGTTGTTAGTCGAGAGACTGGCTTTTGACCTAAATAGGAGAATGCTTTGCTTCGGTTTTGTAGAATAAAACCTTGGGATTGGTTTTTAATTGGAGTAACAGTAGTATTATTGGGAATTTCAAGGTCAGAGGGAAGATAACTCAAAGATATCTTCATCTCAGTAGTAATATCATTATCTATAGAAGCTGGTAATAAATCACTAGCAATGCTTATTCGAGATTTTGGAAAAAGTCTACCTCCTAGAACATGATTCTGAAATGTGACAAGCAATTCTCCTGTATTCTTATAATGACTTGATAGTATATTTTGCAATCCTCCCAATATAGCTATTATCAGATTAGACTGGGGATTTGACTTTGCTAATACCACGGGAGTCACACGACGATAAAAAATCTTTACTGCTTCTGAATCGATCGATACTTGTGTATGAGGAATTTCTACATCTTCGTCATGAGTTTGCGGCGAAACCCATTTTTGACTGGTATTCAAAAAAGAATACTTAATTGTTGCTTCTGTTATTTCTTTTGTTTTAGAGGTATCAACTCCCCCATCCTCCTTTTTATCTTTTTTATCTGGCTTCTGAAGTTCCTTTTTATCTTTTTTATCTGGCTTCTGAAGTTCCTTCGTTTCTACCCAAAAAACGAACAACCGATTAAAAGCATAAACCGACGAAAGATAATCTGAGTTAATTTGCAGATCAATTTTTTCCCAATGACCCCATGATGGTTTTTCAGCAGTAGGATGCTCGCAACGTCGATAATAGAATGTATGGGGTTGAGACACAGTTTTTGCAAAGAGGAACAAAGTGTCGATCGCCTCATTACTTTTAGGCGTTTGAACATCATAGCGACAGCCTTCGACTATTTGTAGATTAGATATCTCGGCTAATTTATCGAAGTAATGGCGATAAGCTGTTTCCACAGTATCTGCCGTGATTTCCGATTGTAATAACTCGTCTTGCAGTTCCTTGAAAAGTGGAGAAGCATCCTTCCGCAAGGTAGGGTCGATGTAGTTCTCTGGGTATAAAAATACCTTGCGGTTGGCTTCCCACTTGCGGTAGTTCATGATCCACTCCCACCATACTTCAGGAATCTCGACTTTAGTGACTCCCGCTTCTAATCCCATGCGACAGCGCTGTAAATAGGTTTGTAGGGACAAAATGCCAAGCTGAATGCGAGAGTTACAGGCACAACTGGTCATTTCCACATCAAGTAGCAGGTATTCTGACAGTTGGCGCGGATTTTCTTTACGGAGTTTCCACAACGCAAAATCAGTGAGAATTTTGGTTTTTCGCTCTTCAATAGTACCGTTCAATTTCTCAAAAACTTTCGTCCATTCTTCATCGTCGTATTTAGCTTTTGTGAGAGAAATAATAGTTTGAGCTAACTGCTGATACTTGTCCCAATTGTTTTGTGCCGAACTATTCTCCAACAGATTGCACAATTCTTCTAGAAAATCTATGCTACAGCCTAGCTTCCTTGAGAGATCGACACGTTGTTTGATTTGAAGTAGACTTTGAACGGTAGCAGAATTGTAGAGTGCAATGATTTGATCATCGCTAAGTCTCTGTTTCCAAATCCGGACATTAGCAATTTGCCCTTTAAAATAAACTGAATTATTCCAACGACCAATATTGACTACATCAGTTCCTATAAACGGTCCCATCTGTGCGTCTGGTTTATCTAGTTTACCGTTTATGAAGATAGCTTGTAGCTTTTGCCCTATGTCATATAGGTATACTATCTGATACCATTTACCGCTTTCTAGGGGATTTTTCCCGTGTAGATCATCATGAGCAAAACCCAGATAAGCTTTTTTATCCCTTATAATTAGGTGAAGAGTTTTATTGCGACCGATGTCAGGGTTGTGATCGTAATTATCCATACCAAGAACTGGTTGATCGTTCTCATAACCACTCCATGAGAGATCATCTGCTTTAACCCAAGCTTCTACAGTAAAGCCACTATTAGTCAACCCTAATGTTGATGCATCTGTTAATTGCACATAATTGCTACTTCCATCAAACTGCAACACTTTCCGAAAAACTGTTCCGGGAAAATCTGTGGCTGTTTGCCAATTAGCATTTCCTTTTAAAGTACCATCATTATCTCCTGCTTTATCAGAGATTTTGTTTCCCTGGCCCTCATCTAAAGGCCAGTAGCCGGTCTGTGCCGAGCTTTCAGGAAAATCAACTAGGTATTCCTCAGATCCGTTGAAAACTCGAACTAGCTGATTTTTAAAGTTATAGAGATTCTGAATATTTTGAACGGTGAGATTAAGCAACGATTCAATATTGTAGATTTTAGGATAAGTCCTAATGTTACTCAGTTCTGTTTCAGTTAGTGCTAATTTGCTAACGAGCAAATGCCATTTCGATATGGATTTTAAACAATCAACAATTTCCTCCCAATCACCTGCCTCTGTTTTGAATTGGGTCAACAGAAATGAGATATAATCTTTCTCTCCTTTTGCTTGTAAGGCCAATTGAGCTAAAACAGAAAACAATCTTGGAGCGATACCAAAATGGTGAGCGAGTTTTTCATTGAATTCCGGGTTTATTTTTTCAATAGAGTGGAATGATTCATTAGCCCGCAGCTCTTTTATTTGAAACTTGATTTGTTCCTGATATTGTTTTATTTTGGTGATTTTTCTGATTGATTTTTTGTCAATATCCTTAGCACAGATCTTATCTAGTACCCAATCTAAATCAGCAAAAGACCAACCTGTCTTACGGGCAAGGCGCAAGAAGCGATCGACACGATCTAACGTCTCTAAATTAAGATTTTCGAGTTTTTGTAAAAGCATTACCCAAAGTAACGAGATAGCAAGGGTTTCAGTACCCCTTAAAAGAGCTAACGTGCATAATTGGATACAACAAGCTTTTGTCAGGTGAATATATCCATTATTTGGTAGTTTTTGATTAATAAAAAATTGATGAGCTTTGCCAGATTTAATATCGTCATCCGATAGATTTTGATAAAGTAATTCTGTCAATTCCTGCTCAGAAAGTTTTGTTTGTTTGAGAAATGTGCTTTTGTAAGTTAACCCGCCAAGGTTATACTCGGAAACATCAACCCCGTAGCGATAGCTCAAACTCTTTTCAGTATCATTTTTTGTTGTGATTAACTTATAGTCTTCTGGAGAAAGTTGCCATTCTGTTTGCCATAAAGACTCCATGAGGACAGCCATCTTCTCTTCTGGCAAAAATACCTCGACAGAAGGATATTCTGTTCCATTAAGAATGTAATCAAGTTCGTAGACACTGAATCGTGCTGTTTTAAGCCATTCCGCAAATTCTATTATTTCGATTAATTGATCTATTTCTAGTTGATCGAATTTAATCTCCTCTGAAGATTCGCGAGACTTGTTCAAAAGTTTCAACAGCAGTTTATATTCATCTACCTTAAATCCAAGTAATTTTATTATTTGAGCAATCCGGAAAAGTTTTGATAAATTGGTAAGGTTTAATGTAATTTTTGGTGGGTTTTCCCAAATTTCCTCGACAATCTCTGTAAGCTGGCGATCGCTTAATTGTAAAGCACCAATAAGACGTTCTCTACCGAGTCTTAAACTTTGTGTATTTTGTTTATTTTGTTTATTTTCTTCTGTTTCATTTGGATGGATATTTGGTTTCCACCGATCTTTCCCCTGAAGCGTCAAAGGATTGTTAAAGATGCGATTAAACAAATCTTGTGGACGTTTTTCATTGTCACCTTTACCGATCGCTTTCATATCGTGCCAAAAACTGCACAGCACATCTAAAGGCAGCTTGGTTTGGTCTTGAAGTTGTTTTATTTTGGCAATTTTGGTAATCGCATCTTCGTTGATATCATCAGCTTTAATCGAAGTAAGCACCCAGTCCAAATCAGTAAAAGACCAATTTAATTTATGAGGAAGGCGCAAAAAACGATCGACGCGGTCGAGCGTGTCTAAATTCAGATATTCTTCAGCCTCGGAATCAGGTTTTTTAATTTTTATTTCGCCTCTATCGTTCAAGTGTAGATACTTGTTCTCTTGCAATTTTTTGTTGATAAAAAACTGATGAGCATCGCCCGCTTTAATCTCGTCTTGAGAAAGATTTTGATAAAGCAACTCGTTTAACTGCTGCCAAGAAAGACCTATTTGTTTGAGGAATGTTTCTCTTTTTATTAAACCACCAAAGTCATTTTCTAATACATTGACTCCATAACGCAACGATAAGTCTCCAGTACTAGAGTCTGTTGTTGTAATGAGTTTATACTCTTCAGGTGAGAGCTTGAGAAATGCTTGCGACCAGATTTTATCTTTACCTTTTTCCGGATGAATAACCTGATAGATATCAGCCAGATTTGTCTTTAAATGACCAAGATAAGTCCAAATTTGTTCTAGATAAAGATTGAAGGGTACGTTATGTGGATATTTAGCAGTAGCGAGGTGCTGATAAACATCTTTATCTTCTCTACAGTTTCTGAGCTTTTCCTTTTCTTGTTCACTAGGGTTTTCTTCTTTACAGAGAACTTGTTTGAGCTTTTCTACTAAAACGTCGTTGACAATTTGGGTATAGGGAACAGTATCATTAGTATTGTCACAGGTTAGTTCAATTTTTTTTAAATCGGGGCGGCGTTGGTCTAGACTCTCAAAACCGCTATTGCCCATGTTGTTAGGTTCGGAAATATGACTCTTGCATATCCGCATTAAATCGACAAAATAAGCACTGGGACTAAAAATCGACTGACAGGGATCGCACTGTAAAAAGTCGAGACTGCCAAATAGCTTTTGGTAGCTGGGGAGTGATCGCAATTGCTGGCGGATTGGAGCGGTATTATCTGCCAGCATGGTTTCGCAACGGGGCGAACACACCTCTACTCCTTCTGCTAACAACATCATCAATCCGGCATTTTTCTCTGTTGCTTTGCGATGAACTTCTCGTGCTTTTTCTGGAGTGATGGAGAAAGCCTGAACATATTTGACATATTCCTCTTCTGAGAGAGATGCGATTGCACATGCCGAATCTAATTTAGGAAAATCTGTATTACTGTTTGTGGTTGATGCTTCTAAATGCTTCTTTGCTTGTTCGCCATTAAGACCGAGATTTAACAGTCTTTGGTAGGCTTTGAGGCGTATGCATATGTTTTCCCGCTCCAAATCTTCCCAATTTAATGAATTTACAGCAGCTTCATCAAAAAAGTTAAAGCTTTGTAAGCTGAGTAAGTCGAATTCTCGGTTTTTATCAATAAAGTCTTTGATAATGTTATCGGATTTGAAATGGGTTAAATCTGACATTGGTGTTTTCCTCTATTTATTTTGTAATTGGTAATTAGGTTTTAACTTTGGTGCGCTACATTGTCGTTAACGTACCCTACCCACTCGGGCGATCGCTCTGTTCTAATTAGCTGATGTCTGGGAAGTAGATTTGTTGGTTGTTCTTCCCCTCCTCAAGTTCCCCTCCTCTATTTCCCCTCCTTGGAGGGGTTAGGGGTGGGTTCATTGACTTTTCCTCGCAGTCAAAGCATGGGGTGGGTTCATTGACTTTTCCTCATAACCTAGGGGTGGGTTATTTCCCCTCCTCAAGTTCCCCTCCTCAAGTTCCCCTCCTTGGAGGGGTTAGGGGTGGGTTACTTCCCCTCCTGGGAGGTCTTAATCCAACTCTCAATCACCCTTAGCACCCCCTCTACCTGACTGCAAACTTCCTCTTCCCGAAACCGCAAAAATCTGACTCCCAAAGATTCCAAACGAGCTTGTCTTTCTGCATCCCGCTCTTGTGCTGACACACTATCATGGGAAGAACCATCAATCTCAATTGCTAGCATCAGCTTTTTGCAATAAAAGTCAACAATAAATTGATCAAGGGGACGTTGGCGATCAAAATCATAACCACACATTTGCTTTCCTTTGAGATGTTTCCAAAGGGTGATTTCACCAGGGGTCATATTTTTGCGAAGTTCCCTAGCTCTTTCTTTTAATAGTGGATTGTAGGGAATAATCTTAATAGGCATAACGCTGATAATGGTGATGTTTTTTGACCCGCCCTTAGCCTCTCCGAGGATTTGACCCACCCCTAGCCCCTCCAAGGAGGGGTACTTGAGGAGGGGTACTTGAGCAGGGGTACTTGAGCAGGGGGACTTGAGCAGGGGTACTTGAAGAGGGGAGTCGAACTAGGGAAATCGGAGTAGAAGGAGAAGCAAAGAAGTCGCAATAATCGCACTAACTATTTTTATCGGTGTAAACTTTTTTCTCTATCGGCGATCGCATATCTTTTCCCGATCCAAACTATCCCTATTTAATTCGTCTACAGCAGCATTTTACTTAGTATAAACACTGATGATGGTAATAGCAATAGGTAAATAGCTACAATTTTTTTCTCTGTATAGACAGAAAAAAATATGAAAAATTTAGGGATTAATACTGAGTGATTAAATTACAACTTTATCTTCCAAATCACCGTGAGTCCGTCAGCTAATCCAAGCCATTACAGCAAGGCTTTCGCTTCTGACTCAATCCCACCCGTCCGTAGCATCCGGGAGAGCACCTACTCAGAAATCGACCTGTTCTGAGAGCATACGGGGGGTTACTTCGTTCCTAATAGCCATTGATTGAATCTTTAGAGCGATGCTATCCACCGGGATTATTGGGAGTGCTACTGATAATACCGAGACTTATCAGCCCCTAATCCGTTGCCTTTTGGCTCCAGCGTGTACAGCCTGATTTCGCTGGTTTCATATCACGATGGTTCTGGTACATCTTCGCTTTCGCTGCTCATAAATTCTTGCTAAAGGGATGACCAACTTGGGCTGTCAGTTACCTTCAATCGCCCCGCTTTACCAATTTGATGGCTAGTCGCTTCAGTAGGGGTCGTGCTTTCACCATTGCACCTATGGGGTAGGACTTGGGCTGTTGCCCTCACCTATATGGCTATCAAGTTGTCAAGGTTCAGTTAAGATTACTCCCTTCAAAATACCTTACCTCTCATCCTTGAGTATTTCTACTCATTTCGAGAGAACGAATCGCAGCTCGGCTTTATGAGCAAGGTGCGGATGAGCGCCGCATTGAGACATATTTGAAGTACTGGTGGCGATGGGTTATGGATAGAGAACCCGGTGGGGTTACTATAAAATCTAGGAAAATCTGGGCTGCCTTCCCCTCAAAGTATGGATTTGTCGTAGAGAGTGCCGCCCGCCGCCGTGCGGAATTTGTGAATTGAACACAACAATTTGAGGAATATATCCCCCCGGACCTTACCTGTTTTCCGTGGTCCTCACCTTTCCCTTTGCTGTCTTCTCTCCGTTGCCATTATCTACCCAGAGCCTTCGTCATTTCCTCTTTGCCCATTCTCTGCCTTGACTGCGGTTTTTCTTTGTTACACCTTTGTCTCTCTTTTTCCATCTGTTCCTGCCTCTGCTGTCCTTCTCTCATTCCTTCACTCCCTTGTTGCTTCTTACGTTTTTATCGTCTTAACCACTGTCCTAATTTCTGCAAGCCTTGTCCTACTAATTTTTCCCCTCCCGCCCATATCATCGCCCTCCACCCTTTTCGGCGCCAAGCACGACGACTCAAGAGTACCTTATCTGCATTTTCCTCCATTACCTTTCCTATCGTCTCTGCCGTGTAACCTAAACCTTTCCTATATCCTCCACTTTCTTTTTTTTCTTCCTTTCTCTGGGTCCGTGCCTCTTTCTTCCCGATTCTTGCTTTTACGTTTTCATGCTCTGATAATTTGCTTTCTACTCCCTCGTAAGGGCTTCTATTTCTTTCTTGTTCATACCTGTCATCCTTGTCTTCGTAATGTAATTGATACTCTCTATTCCGTAATGATCCCTTTTCCTTCTCTTCCGCTCTCTCTTTCTGGTGGTGCCGGGGTTGTTGTAGCATGTTTAGCCATCCTTCGGTGGGCATCATCATCGTCAATTTCATCCCCTCGTTCCCTTGTTCGTTTTTTTTCTTTTCTACTTGGTTTCTCACTACTCGTATTGCTGTTTTTTGTTCCATCTTTCCATAATCTATGTTAAAGATTCTTCCCTTTTTTACCTCATTTGTGATCATTTTCTTTTTCGTACATCCTCTCACATCTACATTGGACAATGGATTTCCCCCCACAAACCCATACATATTCAATCCATCCACCGTCCCTACCGGATCTGGCTTCAACCACCTCCCCAACCAAGGTGCATAATACCTCGCACCGTAATAGTAAAGCCCAGTGCTATCATCCCTTTCCTTCCCGCTATAACGATATTCCTTCAGCTTCACCTCCTTCTTTCTCTTCCCTGCCATAAACGCAGTTCCCCCATAGGGAAAATACTCCTCATAACTGATTATCTGGGCATCATCATCCACTTCCAAAGAAACAGAACCCAGGTGATTATCCAGTTGATTTCGCTTCTTTCTCGTCCCCACTTGCTCTACTTCCTGTTGTAAATCATCCTGCTCCCAATAATGGATAATCGCCACACATCTTTCTTCGTCCTTTACTCTTAGGGTTTGCCGTTTCAGGATCGTTTTTTCACCTTTTTGGGTTTGCTTCTGCAAGCGTTTGACTTCATAATTCCCCAAATAGATTTTTGATTCCTTCTCTATCACTGCACCGCCATTTACCAAACGCTCCGACACCTTGCGAGTTCGCATTTCCTCGCTATCATAGGTGTAATAATCGCTATCTTCAGGCAGATCATTGCGTTCGATTATGCATGCTTTAACCAAATTTTCACAGCAATTAAAAGTCAACTTAACCGTACTTTTTCCATTAAGCTGTTGCTGGTTGCCAGAACTGTCATAAGTAATCTCCAGTGACTCAGTAAATCCGTTTTTACTGCTAACCGATTTTAAGCGATTGGAATCCGGCATAATTTCCTGGGTGCGCGTCCAGGAATTGGTTTTTGCTGTATGAACTGTTTTAATTAAATTGCCCCCATCATCATAGGTGTAACATTCCTGATACTGTTCCAAGGCATTACTATCACTCAGGGGAATAAACTTACTCTGCTTAAAGTCCTCTTCTTGGCTCGTATTTTTATGAGTCCTTGCATTAATACCTGGATGCTTTCTGCCATTTGCTTTTATTAATCGATAATGAGCATCATAGGTATAGTCAGAAAGGGGTTCTACTTTTTGATTGTTGTAGAAAACTGTTTTGTAACTATTATCCTTAAGTCGAGTAATATTCCCCACCGGGTCATAGGTATAGACAATGTCCTGAAGAACTTTGTTTCTTTCTTTCCCTTTCCTATCCTTATTTGACCTGGTACTACACAGCTTTCTTAAACGCCAGGTGGTATCTTCGTAGCAATAAGTTGTCTTCACCCCATTAGCATAACAAATAGCAAGCCTTTGTCCTTTGGCATTATAGGTAATCTCGTCAATAATCGCTTGTTGCGTGCTATCTTCATAGGTGACACTTACAGTTTCTAATAATCCCTGCTGATTATAACTTTTCCTTGTTACTGTTCCGTCAGGAGTAGTTTCAGAAATTACTTGTTGAATAGCATTTAAAGCAACCAGGCTGGTATAACTTTCGGCTTCCAACTTATCATCCTCAACTTTTTCTGACCAGTTGATATAATCCTTGTAATTTTGGGTTAACTGCCGATTAGTTTCTAGTAAATCTCCCTGCAAGCTGTATTTGGGATTAGTAATCACCCCAGATTGATCTTTTAGTTGATAGAGTTGTCCTCGTAAATTATTCTTTTCC
>JAAUYD010018031.1_pt1 | contig 13510 bp, 10 predicted proteins | sample 7278101 | NCBI WGS metagenome assembly JAAUYD01 (sample SAMN14350128, study PRJNA611818) | marine sediment metagenome | isolation source: surface marine sediment (0.6m) | place: French Polynesia: Moorea | collected 2018-08
CTTTGAAGCGAGAGGGATTTTTACCCATGATTGCTTCATACTGGGCTTGGGTAACTACAAATTTACCCATATAAAAGGGGGAAACAGTAACTTGATGCTGAGGACTTTCATTCCCCACTAGTGAACCCATTATAAAAGTTCCCCCTGGTATCTCCACCATCTCCAAAGTGACACCATTCCCCAAATCCTCAACAAAGTATTTTGCTTCCAGATTGCGACGATTAACAATGTTTCCTTGTGGGTTTACGGTAACAGTCTCAAATGAAAATGTTTTGAGAGGTAAACCAGATTGCTGTAGAGGAGAAACATTTATACTTGTTTGACTCAGTTGCACTGGTTGAAAAGGAGCAATAATAGTTGATGGTGGAGAAAATACAGGAGATTGCAAATCATTAATCACTTCTGCTGCCGATTGATATCTCTCCCTAGCAAAATGTTTGAGTAACTTATCCAGCACTCTCCCCAAATCATCACTAACTGTTACCCCTGGTGGTAAATGTTTTCGCCACGTCCACTCAGCATTCACCGCATCATACAACTTGTCATGAATTATCCCTTGGGCATCTCGTAGGGGTATACATTTGGTTAATAATCTGGCACAAGTCGCACCCAATGCATATAAATCACTAGCAGCAGAGGCATACCCCTGTATTTGCTCAGTGGGTGCATAACCAATAGTATGAATCCCCGTCCCTTGTCTGGCTAAACTAGTTTGGGTTACTTGTTTTGCCCCACCAAAGTCAATTAATACCAGTTTTCCATCTCTACGACGGATGATATTTTCTGGTTTAATATCCCGGTGAATAACATTATTTTCGTGAACAAATTGTAAAACTGGCAATAAATCATCCAGTAATTGACGAATCTTTGCTTCATCGAAGGTTTGCTGTTTCAACTCAGCCAGTAAATTTTCCCCTTCAATGAACTCCTGCACCAAATACATCCCCAAACCTTGTTCAAAGTAAGCCAGCAAGCGGGGTATTTGGGTATGATTCTCTCCCAGTACAAATAAACTCTTTGCTTCTTTCTTAAATAGTTCTTTACCCTTATTCAGTGCTGCTGTTCCTTGAAACTGGGGGAGGAATTGTTTAATTACACAAGCTGCATCTAGCCTATCCCTATCTTCGGCTAAATAGGTTCTACCAAAACCACCTTCACCGATGACTTTTTGTACTCGATAGCGGTTTCGCAATAGGGTAGAAAAATCTCCCAAACCACAACTGATGCAAAATTTGTTGCCATCAGGGTTGAAAGGATTAGAACAATTGGGGTTTTGGCAAACTTGCATAATTCGGGGATTTTGCAGCTTTATTATCCCAAGTTAGCCTGAAATTAGGTCGATTGAAAGTGGTAGCATCCCAATTTTTTCACGCAATACCTTGGAAGGGTATCGCTACACAGATATGGTCTTGGAAGCATCCCAAATGTGTAAATTCACATCTTACACCACAAGATTATTGAGAAAATCGGTAGGGTGGGCATTGCCCACCTTACCCTGATTCTTGCAGGAGCATCCCAAATGTTTAAATTTGTAGTGCGGGCCGGAAAGCCCGCTTTGCACTTAAAGGGAGCAAGATGCTCCCACTACCCTATATTTTTGAAAAATTGGGTGCTCCTCTACTTATTCGCATCCAGCAAACGGGAAGTTGTAAGACGATCCAACCATTTTTCTAAATATACCTGATTTGCCTGTTGTTCCGATGGATCTTCAGTATCCCCAGGATAAGGCATCAACCCAATAATCGCAGCACTAGTCACACAAAACATCGATTTCTGAAATGTGGCACAAATTTGCACCAGCAAATCATCTTCCTCCCGCCGAGTACGGCGATAAACCGCGTGTAAGTACTCTGGTATGTAGTGGCGCATATCCTGCATGAGCAAGGTGGGAGGAATACCCGAACCACCAATTGGTAAAGGATCAGCATACAATGCACCATATTGAAATCTACCCTGATCTGGAGGTATTTGGTATGCCTGGGCATTGTAGGAAACAGTACCGGGGAAAGGGGTTCCTCTAAAGAAAATTGCTTCTACATAGGGTATGGCTGTATCTGGCAAAAATGTTAAACCTGCTTTAGGTGGCAGAAGATCGTAAACTTGCTCGCGGATTTTCACCTTGTAGACAATTGGTCTACCCGCATCCGCCACTAAACCCGCTTTTATATGCTCGATAATTTGGGGTATGGATTTAATTTCGCCGCTATCATACAAGTCTGACAAGCTGAGAAAAATATCAGCCATTACCCGCCAAAACTGTCCCAAACCACTGTAATAGGAAGAAACTCGTAATTGTTCAATTAAAAAATCTGGGAATAATTGATTGATTCCGAGTATCAAGGGATTATTTTTAAATTTGGCTTTAATTACTGCGTTTGCCAAAATTTGAAAATCCTCTGAATCTAAATATGCATCTAATCCCCCCCCACCATGCCACACCATAGCTTTCATGCAATATTCTGCATATTCATAATTAATGCGATTGTGCCACCAGTGACGCAGTAATTTGGCAAAATTAATTTCACCATTAAAATATTTAAAAAATGGGAAGAATTCTAAAAATTGGTTTTCGGCAATATAAATTAGGTTGTTGGAATAAGCATCCAAAACTACCCCATAACTTTTGAGAATTCCTACTACTTCCAAAACATTTTGGGGAGTATCAACAAGTAATCCTTTGCCAGTTTTGAGGCGTTCAATAAACTCATTTAAAGGGTGTTCGTCTGCCTGCTTAGTAGTAGTAACCATTGCAATTTTTCCAAAAACAAAAATAAAAGAGCAGGGGATGATTAACAAAAATAATTAATCATTAATTATTTCGGAACCAGACTGAATTTTTATTCCCCATCGCGGAATCCTGCCGATCTAGCACAACACTAGCTAGGAAGTTTTGGTTATTTACCATTGTTGAGGTCGTTGCTTGGGTCCATCGCGCTAACCAAGATGGTTGGATGCCAAAAATGACAATCAATGCAGCTAAAACAATTGCCGGGGCGCGATCGCTCCAATATACCCGTGGTAAATTTATAACCTGGGCAGACAAACGCCCAAAAAAGGCACGATTCATCAAAATCAAGAAATATACCGCAGTCAAGCCTGTGCCGAGCATACATAGGAGGGTTTGCAGCGGATACACCTCAAAACTGGCACGAAATACAATAAATTCAGAAATAAATCCCACCATACCAGGTATACCAGCACTTGCCATTACACCCAACACCATCAAGCTCCCAATTAGGGGTAAACCTCGTTCTGGGTTGAGCAATCCCCGAATGACTTCTAAATCCCGACTACCTGCTTTCTTATACACCACACCCACTAATAAAAATAGCAGTGGGGATATTAAGCCGTGACTAACCATCTGCATAACTGTACCCAAAATACTTAAGGGAGTGGCGGCAGCAGCAGCTAGGAGAATATAACCCATGTGTCCGATGGAACTATATGCCACCATTTTTTTCATGTCTGTTTGGGGAATGGCACAGGACGCGCCATAGAGTACGCTAACCACTGCCCAAGTTGCCAACCAAGGGGATATATAAACCCAAGCGGTGGGTAAGAGATTCATGCCAAACCTCAGTAACCCATAAGTTCCCAGCTTTAGCAGCACCCCTGCTAATAATACTGAAATTGGTGTGGAAGCTTCTACGTGGGCATCTGGCAGCCAGGTGTGGAATGGCACTAAGGGAATCTTAATTCCAAAACCAATAACAATTCCTACTAGCAGAATAATTTGAGTTGTCATGGGTAAAGCACTGGTATCTAAACCCGCTAATGCAAAGCTATGAGAACCACTTAACCAAACCACACCCAGGAAACTAGCTAAGACTAAAATCCCAGAAACAGCTGTGTAAATCAAGAATTTTGTGGCAGCATAACCCCGTCTTTCCCCACCCCAAATTGCAATTAATAAGTACAGGGGAATCAACTCTATTTCATAAAAGAGGAAAAACAATAGTAAATCCTGTGCCAAAAACGCGCCCATTACTGCTGCACTTAACAGTAATAACAAAGAATAATACAGTCGCGGACGCTGGATATCTGGATTCGTACTATAAATCGCAATGCCTGTTAATAACCCATTTAAAATCAATAATGGCAAAGATAAGCCATCAACACTAACTTGATAAGTCAAACCTAAAGCATCTATCCAGGGGAAAGATTCAGTAAATTGTTGACTGACATCGGTGGGCTGAAACTGAATAGCTAAGACAATAGTCCAGGAAAAAATGACGGTAGCAACAATTAAAGCCAAGTTACGGCTAGCTTTTGGTGTGATACCAATGGGGAAGAAACCAACTACAACTGCACCCAATAATGGCAGTAAAATCAACGCACTGAGCATAATCAACTAGGTAAAAGAAAACAGGCAAAATTCATTCGACACAATGGTATGACTAGTGGTCTGTCCCATTAATTTTCATAGGTAAACCAAGTTCTATACTTATCCTCTCCTTCTCTTTCTTCGCGTTCTTTGCGCCTTTGCGGTTCATTATCCAACCCTTCATAACTAATGGGACAAAGCACTGGGTAAATCGCTTTTACCTTTAAAAGGGTAAATTATCCAACAAACCTAAAGACCAAACAATAAAAAATCCCAGGAAACTGATACCAATGAGGATGGTTAGCAAGTAGCCTTGGGACTGACCAGAAATACTATACTTCAAACTTTGTCCGCTAAAAATAGCCGCAAACCCCACCAAATTTACCAAACCATCAACTAAATAGCGATCGCACCACGCCGAAATCTTGGATAATAAAGCCACCGCACTCACCACTGTCAGTTTATAAATGCGATCAATATAAAAGTCGTAACCCAATAAGTTTTGCACAAATCTCCAAGTCTTAATTCTTGACTGAGACCAAGCTTTGTGCAGATAAATATTACAGCCGATGATTACCCCCACCACACTAGAAAGTACCAACAAAAACAACACATACCAATTAATACTCTCCCAATTAGGTAGTAAATACCATTGCTGCAACATTAATGGCACTAAAAGGGTAACTATTGATAAAGAAACCATTGGTACGGCAAGAGGCCAGGGAACTTCAGGTGTGCGACGGGTTTTCTGCTGCGGTTCTCCCCAAAATATCAAGCGAAACACCCTAGTTAAATTTAATGCTGTTAATCCATTCACCAACACTAATACCCCTAATACCCAAGGGGTGATTAACCACAAACCTTCAGCCCAAGAAAGCATCGCCCAAAAACTACCTAGGGGCAGGAGAGTGACCATCCCCGCAGCTCCCACTACATAAGCCGTGGTAGTAGCTGGCATCCGCGACCATAACCCCCCCATTTCTGTCAAATCCTGGGTGCTGGTGGTCAAAATTACTGAACCAGAACTCATAAATAACAAAGCCTTGGCGATCGCATGGGTAAACAGTAACATGAGTGCTACCCCACCTTGCTCCAAACCCACTGCTAAAAACACCAAGCCCATATAAGCACTGGTGGAGTGAGACAATGCCCGTTTAATATCTATCTGAGCCAGGGATACTAAGCTGGCACCCACAGCAGTTAATACACCCATAATCACCAAGGTGTTTAAAGCTAAGGGTGAAAAAACTAAAATTGGTTGCAGTTTATATAAAACATAAGCACCACCAGCAACTACCATAGAATTTCGTAGTACTGAAGCTGGGTTTGGTCCCTCCATAGCTTCATCCAACCATAAATGTAAGGGGAATTGGGCACATTTACCCGCAGGACCAGCAATCAATGCTAAACCCAGTAAATTCCAGGTCAAGGGACTCAATTGGGCTGTTTGCGCCCACTCATACAAGTCAGAAAACTGCAAACTCCCGGCAAAAGTAGAAAGAGCTACTACTCCCATCAACAGCAATAAATCTCCCACCCGCTTAGTAAAAAAGGCATCCCTAGCAGCTGTCACCACTAGGGGTTGGGCATACCAAAATCCTACTAACAAGTAAGTAGACAGAGTGAGAATTTCCAGCACAGCATAGGTGAGGAATAGGGAATCGCTCATCGCCAAGGCACTGAGCGCCGCTTCAAAAAATCCCATTAAGGCAAAGAAACGGGCAATAGCCCAATCCTTTTCCATGTAACCCAAGGCGTAAATCTGTGCTAATAAACTTAATCCAGTAATTAAGACAACTGCACCAATGCTGGTTTCAGATATTTCCCAGGTAAGAGATAGGTGGAAATCAGCAGCCTCAAACCAAGTAAATGAAATATTTTGTGTTTCTTGAGACCAAATATCTCTCAGAATAAATACACTATGAAAAAAAGCTAATATAGTCGCCAATAAGTTCACATAAGCAGCCGGTCTAGGACCTGTACGGCGCACTATTCCCATTGACCACGGTAAACTAAAAATTGCACCTATCAATCCATAAATAGGCACACACCAAGTTGTTGAAAATAGCAATTGATTCATCTACATTTCCCTGAATAAGTTAGCCTCAAAATATCTCTGTCAATTCATATATCCAACACAAAGGTGTATATATTTGTTTTTTATAATGACTTTTTTCTGAGTCCATACCTATGTCTTACAAATCCATCTAAAAATGTTTTTCTTCAAATTAATAAATTATTTATAAATCTTAATATTCCCTGGTGTATTATGTGAATTTTTATCAAAAAAAAGGCAGTTTATTTATAGGGATTACCAATGTTACAAACAACACTGGTAAATGCGTCATAAATGAATGTAGTAAAAATAACTATATACCAACAGAAAAATGACTGATATGCTCTACAAATAGAAAAATATGTTGTAGAACATCTGTCACCATCAGCCTTATATTTTAGCTAACAAGTAAATTATAAGGCAGAAGCATCAGTTATAAAACCATGTATATTTCCACCTCAGGTAAGCAACAACTTCCAGATTATTAATTTATCTAAACTTTTTTATTACAAAGTATTATGGTAATTTATATTGCCAGGGGGACAAAGCTTTTCTATGCTTGATTGTAAGAATACTTAATAGCCACAAGATGGGTGTTCCCGTCAAAAAAACAGACTGAAGTGTACGAAGCGAATTAATTTTAGTGGGAGTTCTGCGATGTCAATTGCGGTTGGGATGATTGAAACTAGAGGGTTTCCAGCAGTTGTAGAAGCTGCTGATTCGATGGTGAAAGCTGCTCGCGTAACCTTGGTTGGTTATGAAAAAATTGGTAGTGGTCGCGTGACCGTAATTGTGCGAGGAGATGTATCTGAGGTACAAGCCTCAGTAGCAGCTGGAATAGATGCGGCCAACAGAGTTAATGGTGGTGAGGTTATATCAACTCACATTATTGCTCGTCCCCACGAAAATTTGGAATACGTCTTGCCCATACAGTATACGGAGGCTGTAGAACAGTTTCGGACATAGGTAGTTTGTCAAGGGGTTGAAATTTTTGGCATCAGTCCAAAATGTTGATTCCGGAGGAACTGGTTTAGGGCAAATCCTATTTATGGGTTGTATGTAATGAAAAAATAAGTATAGTTGCAGATTTGCAAGGAATATGCAATCTCAAACTAGAATCTCCAAATCTTGTCGGGGTTTCTTTCTTGTGGCTCTAGTTAGGTGTTCGCCTCAATTTTTTGGTTAAGGATAATTAAAGATGTCAATTGCAGTGGGAATGGTAGAAACCTTAGGGTTTCCAGCAGTAGTAGAAGCAGCAGATGCGATGGTCAAAGCTGCCCGTGTAACCTTGGTTGGTTATGAAAAAATCGGTAGTGGTCGGGTGACTGTAATTGTGCGGGGAGATGTTTCTGAAGTTCAAGCTTCAGTGGCAGCGGGTATAGAAAATGTGAAGCGAGTCACTGATGGAGTAGGAAAAGCAGGTGCTGGGCAAGTACTATCTACCCACATTATTGCTCGTCCCCATGAAAACTTGGAATATGTACTGCCGATTAATTATACCGAAGATGTAGAACAGTTCCGCGAGAGTGTCAACCCCATTCGTCCTTTCGGTCAAAGATAGTAGCCTAAACATGCAAATTGCCAAGGTTCGTGGCACAGTAGTTAGTACCCAGAAAGATCCTAGTCTTAGGGGTGCCAAGCTACTGTTGTTGCAGTTTGTAGACGAAGAAGGACAGACCTTACCCAACTATGAGGTGGCTGTGGATAGTGTTGGTGCGGGAGTGGATGAGTGGGTACTCATCAGTCGTGGTGGCAATGCAGCACGCCAAGTTCAAGGTAATGACAAGCGTCCCATAGATGCAGTAGTGGTGGCGATTATCGATACAATTTATGTTGAGAATCGCCAAATTTACAACAAAAAATCACAGGATCGCTAGATAGCGATCAATCGATTATCTAGCCATTAGCCATCGGCTGTTTAGTTTATATCAATCCTAATTTTTGATTAATGTAGATAAGCTGATAGCTAATAGCTAGTAGCTAGTAGGTAGTAGCCGAAGAGAGGAGGAATCCAATCATGGTAGTCCGCAGTACGGCGGCTCCCCCAACCCCATGGTCAAGGAATTTAGCTGAACCAGAAATCCATCACACCGCTTACATACATTCTTTTTCCAATATTATTGGCGATGTCATCATTAGTCCTAATGTCATCGTTGCCCCAGGTACTTCTATTAGAGCCGATGAGGGTACGCCCTTTTATATTGGTGAAAATACTAATATTCAAGATGGTGTAGTCATTCACGGTTTGGAGCAAGGTCGAGTTATTGGTGATGACCAGAAGGAATACTCGGTATGGGTTGGTAATAATACTTGTATTACCCATATGGCTCTGATCCATGGACCAGCTTATGTCGGGGATGACTGTTTTATTGGTTTTCGTTCTACAGTATTTAATGCCAGAATGGGTGCCGGTTGCATTGTCATGATGCATGCTCTGATTGAGAATGTGGAAATTCCCCCGGGAAAATACATACCTTCTGGAGCTGTAATTACTACCCAGCAGCAGGCTGATAGATTACCAGATGTGCAAGCTGATGACAAGGATTTTGCACACCACGTAGTAGGTATTAACCAAGCACTACGGGCTGGTTATCTTTGTGCTGAGGATAATATATGCATTGCACCCATTCGGGATGAAATGAATAGCTCTTATACAAGTACAAATTTGAATGGGTTTGAAAGGAGTAATCAAGTGTCTAGCAATCGGTTGGGTGAGGCAACGGTAGATCAAGTCCGTTATCTGTTGCAACAAGGGTACAAAATTGGTACAGAACACGTAGATGAAAGACGGTTCCGTACAGGTTCATGGTCTAGCTGTCAGCCAATTGAAGCCAGAAACCTGGATCAAGCGATCGCAGCTTTAGAAGGTTGTCTCACAGAGCATAGTGGTGAGTATGTACGTCTGTTTGGCATTGATACTAAGGACAGGCGGCGGATATTAGAAACCATTATTCAACGCCCCAATGGAGCGGTACAAGGGTCTACTTCCTTTAAGGCTCCCTCCCGACAAACTACTAGTTACAGCAGTAATGGTAATGGTAGTGGCTACAGTAGCGGTTCTCTAGGGACGGAAACCGTTGACCAAGTGCGTCAGTTATTAGCTGGTGGTTTTAAAATTGGTACGGAGCACGTAGATGAGCGCAGATTCCGTACAGGCTCTTGGCAAAGTTGTCAACCCATAAATAGCACTTCTGCCAACGAGGTCATTGCTGCCTTGGAAGAATGCATGACCAATCATCAAGGGGAGTACGTGCGGTTAATTGGCATTGATCCCAAGGCAAAACGTCGGGTACTGGAAAGTATTATTCAGCGTCCCAACGGTCCAGTGGCTGCATCTGCTAGTTCCAAGACAGTGGCTAGTAGCAGTTATGGTGCTAGTAGTGCTAGTAGTGGCGCAGTGACAAGCAGCAGCTTAGATTCTGAGGTCACAGACCAAATTCGACAATTGTTGGCTGGTGGCTTCAAAATTAGTGCTGAACACGTAGACCACAGACGTTTCCGCACCGGCTCTTGGTCAAGCTGCGGGCAAATTGAGTCCCGTTCCGAAAGAGATATAGTTGCTGCCTTAGAATCCTATTTGGCAGAGTACCAAGGAGAGTACGTGCGGTTAATTGGCATTGACCCTAAAGCCAAACGTCGAGTACTGGAAAGTATTATTCAACGTCCATAAATGGGTAAATTAAGTTACTAGTTGCTAGTAATAAGTTACTAGTGACTAGTATTTAATTCTCAATTACTAATCACTGAGGTTACAATTTCCATGTCTGTGCCGCCACTGCGTCTAGGCAATAACTTTGATTCTTATATCAGTGGCGAGGTGATTATTCATCCCAGTGCTGCGATCGCGCCAGGGGTGATTCTCCAAGCGACTCCCAACGGTAAAATCATTATTGGTTCAGGAGTATGTATTGGCATGGGGTCTATCCTCCAAGTCGAACAGGGAACCTTGGAAATATCAGCAGGGGCTAACTTGGGGGCTGGATTTCTGATGGTAGGTGAAGGTAAAATAGGAGAAAATGTCTGTATTGGTGCGGCTACCACAGTGTTTTATTGCTCTGTTGAATCAGGACAAATCATAGCACCTGGTTCCATTCTGGGAGATAATAGTCGAGCGATCGCCAAATCTGTAAGTGAGACAGAGAAAACTTTGCCATCACCATCATCTACAACTGCTGACTCTGAATTAAGTTTAGAAACTACAGGAGAAGAACAAGTAGACATCAAGGTGAAAATCACAAAAAATGTTTCTCCACCAGTGATGGAAGCTCAATTAGAAACAGAAGATGTTGCCCAAAAAGAGGTAGAAGCTCAATTAGAAACTACTGCCACAGAACAACCAGATACCTCCACAGAACAAGTTGACACCTCGACCGAAAAATCAGAAAATTCAGAACCTGCGATCGCTCCCTCGGAAAATTTTGGTGCTCATATTTATGGGCAAGGAAGTATACAACAGTTGTTGATCACTTTATTTCCCCACCGCCGATCCTTAAATAAACCCGTCTCTGACGATTGGTCTGATTAAGTGTTAATTATAATTTATTACCTTGAGTACCCTGGAGAATTAACATGGAGGCATACCAAAAATCCCGTCGTCGAGATTATTCCCAAGACAGTTCCTTAGGATTGGTATCTACCCATAGTTTTCCAGCAATTGTGGGTACGGCAGATATGATGCTTAAATCTGCCGAGGTTCACTTAATTGGCTATGAAAAGATTGGTAATGGTCATTGTACCGCGATCGTCCGGGGTGGGATTGCCAATGTCCGTTTAGCAGTGGAATCCGGGGAACAAACCGCCAAACGATTCGACCAGTTTGTTTCTAGTTTGGTAATTCCCCGACCCGATCCCAATCTGAGCGTGGTATTACCTATTACTAGTCGTCTACATGAAATTGCGGAAGGTGGAAGTTATAGTCGTCTGAGTAACCAAGCCATAGGTTTAGTGGAAACCAGAGGATTTCCGGCAATGGTAGGAGCCGCAGATGCGATGTTAAAATCGGCGGATGTCCAGTTAGCAGCGTATGAAAAAATTGGTGCTGGCTTATGTACGGCCATAATTCGTGGTTCTGTAGCTAATGTTGCAGTAGCGGTTGAGGCGGGAATGTACGAAGCAGAGAGCATTGGGGAGTTAAATGCTGTCATGGTGATTCCTCGACCACTAGATGAATTAGAACAGACTTTACCAGTAGCAAGTTGTTGGGTGGAAGAACTTCAGCCGGTAAATTTACCAGTGAATATCAAAGACCAAGTTGCCGAAAAAGAGGTTTTGGCATTGCCAGATTTAAACACACTGCCTGTCAAGGTTACAGAAGAAACATACGAAAACTAACAACAAGAAAAACGTTGTACACACCTGTGTGAATCAGGTTAGGATAGCCCTTATAACTACCATATCCTCATTATCACGTGGTAAAGGTGTGCAACGTTGACAAGAAGGCATCTTACACTTTGCTTGTTGATTCGATCATAACTGCTTTCTTGCATAAGTTAAATACAATTATTCAAATCAATAGCATAGATTTTTTTCTATGATTATGGGTTGTGTATTGTGATGGCATTCTATGGTTTGCCATCCCTTAGAGGTATTACATTATTTATTAGACCTCTTGCAGGAATATACTTTTGCAAGAAAGGGGAAGGGAAAAAGATTCAAGGGTAAAGGATTTACCCCTATGGGGTGACAACAAGGATAAAAAGGAGACGTAGCTTAGGGTAAGTACATGGGCAACATTGGCAACATTAAAGCAATCATCAATTCTATTTATTGTTCCCCATGACATTGGTCTAGAATAATTTCTCCATTACCGTACTACCCAACACCTTGTTCTTCCCTGAATATTTTCCCTTTTCCCCTTCACCTTGTCCCGTGACAAAGGAGCATATCTTTTGAATCAAGCAACCTTACACCAGTTAAAAGTATTTGAAGCTGCGGCGCGACATGGTAGCTTTACCCGTGCTGCAGAAGAGCTATTTCTGACTCAGCCCACAATTTCCATGCAAATCAAGCAGTTGACGAAGTCGGTGGGATTGCCGTTATTTGAACAGGTAGGGAAGCGTCTGTATTTAACGGAGGCTGGCAGGGAATTATTTGCCACGTGTCGGCAACTTTTTGATACCATGGCCCAATTTGAAATGAAAGTAGCCGATTTGAAAGGGCTAAAGCAGGGACAATTGCGTTTAGCGGTAATTACAACCGCAAAGTTTTTTATTCCTCGTTTATTAGGTCCTTTTTGTCAACTTTACCCTGGTATTGATATATCCCTACAAGTGACAAATCATGAAGGAATGCTAGAGCGTATGACTAGTAATCTTGATGATTTGTATATCATGACCCAAGTCCCAGAAAATATGGATGTCACCCACCGGCAATTCTTAGAAAATCCGTTGGTAGTTTTAGCACCTGTCGAGCATCCTTTGGCTCAGCAAAAGAAGATTCCCATTCAGGCTTTAAATGGGGAACAATTTATTATGCGGGAGCCTGGTTCGGGAACACGCCGAGCAGTGCAAAAACTGTTCGATGATCATGATGTGGAGGTAAACGTCAAGCTGGAATTGGGCAGCAATGAAGCTATTAAGCAAGGAATTATCGGTGGATTAGGTATTTCTGTTTTATCTCGCCACACTTTAATTTCAGCAGCTGAGAGAAAGGAAATTACAATTTTAGACGTGGAGCATTTTCCTATTCGCCGGAATTGGTATTTTGTCTATCCATCTGGTAAACAATTATCTATAGTTGCTAGTACTTATATGGATTATTTATTGGATGCAGTCAAGCAGTTTGAAGAAGAGACAAAATTGGTATGAGGCAACAGGAAGCAACCTTAGCTTATGGCTCAGGTATAGCACTACGCGCAAGTAATAAGTAATAAGTAATAAGTAATAAGTAATAAGTAATAAGTTTACTGTTCATAGGTTTGCTGCATTCAACAATGTCCGCGCCCTAATTGCGTAGTGCTATACTTCCACAAATTTGTTTAAGTTTTTTGTAGCTGTTGTTAAGCCCCTTCAGGTTCCTTGTGGCTTCCCCTTTTTTTGTCTCTAACTCCTCAAGGGCGCACGCAATGCGCCCCTACTCCGCGCTGATTAACTATTTTCAAGCTAGCCCCCCATGAACTTTGGTACACAACC
>JAAUYD010026108.1_pt1 | contig 13502 bp, 9 predicted proteins | sample 7278101 | NCBI WGS metagenome assembly JAAUYD01 (sample SAMN14350128, study PRJNA611818) | marine sediment metagenome | isolation source: surface marine sediment (0.6m) | place: French Polynesia: Moorea | collected 2018-08
AGCCTAGATAACTGGCGTAGAGGCATGAAGCCTCTGTGGGCAGAAATATCCCGTCGTGAGTCGGGAAGCCCCAACTATAATCTGTGATTTAGTTGGGGAGGATGTCACAAAGGCTTCGGGGTAATAATCTTAGCTGTCAATGTCCCGATCGCATACTGGTCTTTTAAATCTAAAAAACTTATCCTGTCTATGTTAGCGCAAGTTTAAGTCCATATTCTAGCTAAAGTCCCATTAGTCATTCAATAAAGAGTTCGGAGTTGGGAATTGTTAATAATTATAACCAGCAATAATTCTTTCAATAATTTAATCTAGATTAGGGCTACAAATTGCTAACACATAGTCTCCTTGATTGACTGAATAATTAATAGAGACATCAAAGACAAAGCCATCTTTTTCGGCACAAACATTAATAACTTCTGGTAAATCACCTTGCTTATTAAAGCTGAGAATTTCATAAAGTTTATCTCCTGCTTTTACTTCAGTTTTTAGTGATAATCGATTTTGAATCATGCCACCAGTCGGGGCATAATAATTTCTAATATTTTGACGAGACACTAAAATAATATTATTACTTGTTAGAGAATAATTTGCTAATTTTAAAATTTCTTTTTGAACTAAATAGTTGATAATTCCTTGGACTCCAATGGTAACTGATGCAGGATTCATTTTCATTCCTGAACCTAATTCTAATGTCCAAGATTGTCTATCAAGATTGATTTCTCTTCCTGCTTTTTCAAACTTCTTTTCTAACGCTAACCAAGGTTTCATAAACGCTTCATCAAATGCGTCTCCATCATAAGTATCCATTAAAATACCATAATCTATGTGAAAATATTTGGCACTTTCTTCCTGTTGTCCAGGAAAACAAAAAAGATAATCAATACATTGGTTACTAGAACTATGAATATCAATCACATAGTTAGCATCCATAGATAAAGATTGTAATTTATAACGATACTGTTCAAATAAAGGCGCACTACTGGGATTATTGATTTTCTCTAGTTGTTGACTAAATGCTGTTTTTTGTTGCTGTAAAAAATTTTCTTGAATGGTTAATGAACCAAACTTTAGATTCTGCTTAACAAATTCATCTAAATTTTGACAAACTTTTTCATAATCCCAAAAAATACGATTCCAATCTTTTCCATCATAACTATTATATCGTCCCGATGAAAAAAAATGATTTCGTTGATTTGTTCCCAAAGGGTTACACACGGGAAGTAACCAAATTTCACCATCAACTTGACTTTTATTGAGGGTTGCTAAAAAATTAATCAATTGAGAAATTACTGCGTTACCAACAATTTCTGATCCGTGTAAATTTGATTGGATATAAACTTTTTTCCTCCTTTTTTTGCCAACAAACTTATACAGTTGCCAAAAAAATTCGTCACCAGAAGCAAGCTTAAATAAATTTAACGTTTCAATGGTTGGTTTCATAGAGAATGGGATTTATAAAGGTTTAATCATTAATAAATTTTTAAGAATACCATAAAAAGTTGACAAAACTGCTAGAAAAAACTACCGTAAAAAAGTCCCTTCATTAAGACATAAATTTAGCAGGTAATGTCATATGGTACAAGCTAAACTCGGTGATACAGTCAAAGTCAACTATACAGGTAAATTGGAAGACGGGACAGTTTTTGATTCTTCTGTGAATCGTGATCCCTTACAATTTTCCCTTGGAGAAGGTCAAGTTATTGCAGGGTTTGAAGAAGCTGTCGTGGGAATGAGTCCAGGAGACAGCAAAAGTGTTACTATTCCTTCAGAACAGGCTTACGGACCGTATCAAGATGAATTAGTGATTGTGGTGGACGAAAAACAAATGCCATCAGATTTATCCGTAGAGGTGGGACAACAGCTACAAATGCGTCATTCTAGCGGTCAAGCGGTTCCTGTAATGGTTACCCATGTTACTGATGATAAAGTTACTTTAGATGCCAATCATCCCTTAGCAGGAAAAGATTTAACCTTTGATATTGAGTTAGTCACTATTCAGTGAACAGTGAATAGTCAACAGTTAGTAGTTGTCAGTTATATCAACAGTGTTAACGAAGTCAGAAGTTCCTCACTACTACCATGCGCTATCGCACAGAAGTTCCTTACTCTGAGTTTAATTACTTGTTTGTGATTAAAATTATTGGATTTAAAAAATATGAATTATCCTCAATCAGAGATAGAAAAAGATCAGCTGATTCAAAAATTACAAGCAGAAATTATCCGCTTAAAAGCTGATCAAAAAGTGGCTTTAACCATGCAAGAAACCTTACGAGAAAGTGAGGAAAGATGGGAATTAGTCTTACAGGGAACCAATGAAGGAATTTGGGACTGGAACTTGAAAACTGATGAAATGTTTTTTTCCCCTCGTTGGAAAGAAATGTTAGGCTATGGCAACCAAGAATTACCTAATCATATTGATACTTGGAAGCAATTACTTCATCCTCAAGATGCAGAAAGGGTGATGAGCATTTTAGCGGATCATTTTGCCAAAAAAACCGATCATTATTGTGCAGAATTTCGTTTAAAATGCCAAGATGGTAATTATAAATGGATTCTTTCTCGGGGACAAGCTTTATGGGATGCAACCGGAACCCCAGTGAGAATGGCGGGTTCCCATACCGATATAAGCGATCGCAAAAACGAACAAATCTTATTAACATCACTCATAGATTGTATCCCCGATCTCGTGTTTTGTAAAGACTCCAAAGGAGTCTATAAAATGTGTAATAATGCCTTTGAAAAATTTGCAGGACGAGATAGAAAAGATATTATTGGTAAAAGTGATTTTGAGCTTTTACCCCTAGAAGAAGCATTAAAATTTCGAGAACAAGATCGATTTATGATGCTGCAAAAACAGTCCCATCGTAACGAAGAATGGATCACCTATCCGAATGGTAATCGTCGCTTAGTGGATACCTTGAAAACTCCGTTTTGTTGTCCCGAAGGTAAGTTAATGGGAACGATTGGTATTAGTCGAGATATTACTGATCGCAAACAAAAAGAAGAAGCGATCAAAAAACAAGCAGAAAGAGACGCTTTACTCAGTAATATTGCTAGACAATTAATCGATCTAGACTTAAATACAGCAGTCCATTTTATTTTAGAATCCTTAGGAAAATTTACCAAATGCGATCGCAGTTATATCATCCGTTATTTTCCCCAAGAAAAAGCCTGGAGTATGGTACATGAATGGTGTAATGAATATACGCCATCTACTATTAATGATTCTCAACATATTTCCTTAGAGGTGTTTCCTTGGTTTTCCCAACAACTCATAGCAGGAAAATTAATTTGTATTAACGCTTTAGAAGATTTTCCCCCAGAAGCAACCGCAGAAAAAGACGCTTATCAAAACAGTTTAAGTCCTAACTTATTAGTGGTTCCTATGATGACAAGGGGTCAAACCGTTGGCTATTTAGGCATCGATAGCAATATCTATAAAAGGTGGACAAAAGAAGATGTTAACCTCTTAAAATTAGTAGGGGAATTAATGGCGATCGCCGAAGCAAGAGCCATCGCTGAAGAAGCCCAAAAAGAGTCCCAAGCAAGGTTTGCAGGAATTTTAGATAATGCCAATGAAGCCATTATTTCTATCGATGAACAACAAAAAATAACCCTCTTTAACCATGCTGCTGAAGAAATCTTTGGTTATCCCTCCGAAGAAGTATTAGGTCAGCCTTTTAATCGGTTAATTCCTTCTCGCTTTACCAACGATCATTGTCAACACATTAACAACTTTCAAAATACCTCAGAAACAGCAAGACAAATGGGGGGTCGTCGTCCCGTTTTTGGTCGTCGAAAAGATGGGACAGAATTTTTAGCAGAAGTTTCTATTTCTAAAATAAAGCTACGGGGAAAAACAATTTTTACAGCCATTATTAGAGACATTACAGAACGAAAACAAGCAGAAGAAGCCCTCAAGCAAGCTAAAGAACAAGCCGATGCAGCTAACTGTGCTAAAAGCGAGTTTTTAGCCAGTATGAGCCACGAATTACGTACCCCTTTAAACGCTATTTTAGGCTTCACTCAAGTGATGCAACGAGATCAAACTTTAAAAGAAGAACATAGACAAAACTTAGACATTATTGGTCGCAGTGGAGAACATTTATTAGAGTTAATCAATGACATCTTAGAAATGACCAAAATTGAAGCAGGGAGAACCACCTTTAATCAAACTCAATTCGATCTCTATCGCCTGCTTGATAACTTAGAATCAATGCTGCATTTAAAAGCAGAAGAAAAAAACTTACAACTCCTCTTTGAAAAAACGCCAGACCTTCCCCAATATATAGAAACCGATGAAGGAAAACTACGACAAGTGCTAATTAACCTCTTAGGAAATGCCATTAAATTTACTCAAGAAGGTGGAGTGATTTTACGCATTAAAACCAGTGAGCAAAGTCGAGAAAATCAAGCCATTATACTAATCTTTGAAGTAGAAGACACTGGCCCCGGTATTGCAGCCGAAGAAGTCGATCAACTCTTTGAAGCCTTCGGACAAACAGAAACCGGCCGTAACTCCAATGAAGGCACAGGATTAGGGTTGCCCATCAGTCATAAATTTGTACAATTAATGGGAGGAGAAATCAGCGTTAGCAGTATATTAGGCCGAGGCAGTTTGTTTAGTTTTACCATTCAAGCCAACCTGATTCATGCTAATACCATTAAAAGTAATCAACCCCCTCGTCGAATCATTGGTTTAGTCCCCGGCCAACCACACTATCGTATTTTGGCTGTGGATGATCGTCTCGAAAGTCGTATTTTATTGGTTAAGTTATTATCATCAATGGGGTTTAATGTTCGTCAAGCCAGTAACGGCCAAGAAGCGTTGGACATTTGGGAACGTTGGCAACCCCATTTAATTTGGATGGATATGAGAATGCCCGTTATTGACGGTTATCAAGCCACCCAACGCATCAAAGCAAGCCAAAAAGGACAAGAAACCGTTATTATTGCCTTAACAGCCAGTGCCTTTGAAGAGGAACGGAATTTAGTCTTATCGGCAGGATGTGATGATTTTATGCGTAAACCGTTCCGAGAAGAGGTGTTATGGGAGAAAATCGCTCAACATCTTGGTGTTCAATATATTTATCAAGACTTAGATAATCAAAATGTTACCTCTCCATACAACCAACCAACAACCCCACAAACCACATTTCAATTACAGTCTCTTCTCGAAAAAATGCCCTCTCAATGGATCAAAGAACTTCATCAAGCTGCCCTAGAATGTAGTGACGATGGCATACTGGAATTAGTTAATCGAATTCCCCCTGATAGTCAACCCCTAGCCATCGCCCTTCAAGAATGGTCCGAAAACTTCTTATTTGATTCTGTCATCGAATTAACTCAAAATACGATGTAAATGTAAAATTTAGAATGTAGAATGTAGAATTTAATGTTTCCTAATTCTTAATTCTTAATTCTTAATTCTTAATTCTTAATTCCCCTATGACCTCTGATTCCAGTAATATCTTAGTTGTCGATGATACCCCTGATAACCTGCGCTTACTCTCAGCCATGTTATCGGAACAAGGTTATAAAGTTCGTAAAGCCCTTAACGGAAAAACTGCTTTAAATACCATTCATCAAGTTCCTCCAGATTTGATTTTATTGGATATTAATATGCCATCGATGAATGGTTATGAAGTTTGTCAAAAACTGAAAGAAGATGTTAAAATAAAAGATATTCCTGTTATTTTTATTAGTGCCTTAGATGATGTTTTAGATAAAGTTAAAGCCTTTGATGTGGGAGGAGTTGACTATATTACTAAACCGTTTCAAGCCGAAGAAGTCATGGCGAGAATTGAAAATCAGTTAACCATACAACGGCAAAAAAAACAACTGCAACAAGAAATAAAAGAAAGAGAAAAAACCGAACAAACCTTAAGGATTTATCTCCATGCCGTTTCCCATGATTTACGAAATCCCGTCTTAGGATTTTCCCTGATTTTGAAAAATTTTTTGAAACAGAAAAAAGATCCCATAGAAATTTCGAGAAAAGTTTTAGAACAAATGTCAAAAAGTTGCGATCGCCAACTGAATTTGATTAATTCTTTGGTAGAAAGCCAACAATTGGAAATAGGGGGCATTAACCTTAACCTGAAACCCCTAAATCTAACCAAATTAACTCAACAATTAGCCACAGAATGGCAACCCATGTTACAGGAAAAAAAAGCCCTATTATCTCTGGAGATTCCCCCAGATTTACCCCTAGTTAAAGCAGATAGCGATCGCCTGTGGCGGGTGCTAGAAAATCTCATGGCCAATGCCTTAAAACATAATGAGCCTGGCATCCAATTAATCCTCAAAGCAGATATAATAGGACAAGAGAAACAGGACTTAAAACCTCAAAAAATTCGCTGTAGTCTAGAAGATAATGGGGTGGGGATCAACCCTGCACTAGCAAAAACCTTATTTGAAAGATATCAAAGAGGAGAAAAAGCAAACAAAACCTTAGGGTTAGGATTGGGTTTATATCTTTGCCGCAAAATTATTGAAGCTCATGGCGGAGAGATTGGGGTAGTGACAAAATCAGGTCAAGGGGCTAAATTCTGGTTTACCTTACCCATTTTAGATCAATCAAGGGATTGCCAATGAAGAAAAATCTCAACCCTCAAAGCCTCAGCTTTAACTCTGGGAACTAAAATGGAAGGATTAAATGTCAGAGAATCATGACATATTGATCCCCAAAAGGCGATAAATGCGTAAATTCCTCATAAATTCTTGAAACGGCCCCTTGACCGTAGAGACTTATGTTTTGTTACATAAGATTAACCCAAAAGTCCTAAATATAAATCCTAAGAGCCATGAAGTCTCCCATAAGCCCTTATGGAAAGGACTCATGACCTAATGCCAGGAGCAATTAACCGTAAAAACTATCGGAGAGTGATCTCATGGCACTTCAAAGCCATCCCCCACTAGAAGAGATGACCTTACGGCAGCTACGAAAGGTAGCCAGCGAATACAACATCTCCCGTTATAGCAGAATGCGAAAAGCGCAACTCTTAATTGCGATTAAGCAAGCGATACAGTCACAAACGCCCCAAATGATTGAAACTGAACCTAAAGCTAAGGTTGAGTCAACCATTCAGGAAGCTCAAAAAATAGAAGCTTCTAAGTTTGAGGTGGGACAAGAAAATAACATCACCAGAAATGGAATCGACATTAATTCTCAACTCGGAGAACTTTTTGAAGATTATCAGAGAAATCGCATCGTTCTTTTGCCCCGTGATCCTCAGTGGGCTTATGCTTATTGGAATGTTTCCCAAAAATCCAAAGACACCTTAAAAGCCCAAGGAGGAGAACAATTAGCCTTACGGATTTATGACGTAAGCGATATTGATCTCAATTATCAAAGTCCCCATAGTGTCCAAGAATATATCTGTGATGATGTCACTCAAGAATGGTACATCCCTATTCCCTTAAGCGATCGCGACTACGTGGTCGATATTGGCTATCGTAGTGTTGATGGGCGTTGGTTAGTCCTAGCCCGTTCTGCTAAGATCCATATTCCCGCCCTTTATCCCTCTGAGTGGATAGAAGACATTTTTGCCACCGTTAACTGGGACGACGACATAGAAGACAATCTAGTTGAACCGTTACTTCCTCCGAACCCCATTCAAAAAAGATTTGCCGTCAGTGAACAAGTGGCACAAGCAGCCCGTGTTGCTAGCTCTGCCTTTGCCTCTTTGCAACATATGGGCGGATCACCGACGGGTTCTGTCGTCTTTGGGTCTGGTGTAGGGATGTGGAGTCTCCCTACAGTATCTGGGTTAACCCTGTCTGGTATCGGCTTGGCTTCTGAACTGTTGCCCCTTTCTCGGAAGTTCTGGTTAGTCGCTGATGCGGAATTGATTATCTATGGTGCTACAGAACCAGATGCAACCGTTCTGGTTAGTGGCCATCCTGTTAAACTGAATCCTGATGGAACATTCCGCTTTCAAATGTCGTTCCAAGATGGCATTATCGATTATCCTATCGTGGCCATCGCGGCGGATGGACAACAAACCCGTTCTCTCCATATGAAGTTTGAACGAAAAACCCCTTCTCGTCATACTAACAGTAAAGAAGAAGCGATGTTAGAAGCGTTGGGTTAAGGTTGAGTTGACCTTAAACCATCTTTTTTAGAGTGATTTGGCCGGCCCAGCTGAGAAAGTCCCCCCTGAGATTCACAGCTAAATCCCTTGTCATACCACTCAGAGAGGTTAACTGCTTGTAGAGGAGTCACCTGGAAACAGGGAGGTTGTATGAGTTGACTAACAACCGCCCACATCAGGCTACGAGTCACATCCAAAAACGTTTTTAAGTCTGATTCATGATTGCCAGGAACACCTCTTTCTTTAGGGGTATCCACTTCAACCGCAATCCCTTTGGCCCCCAGATGAATTTGTGCTAACCATTTAGCCCTGGGGAGGTGGCTTTGTGAAGTGATGACTTTAACTTTATGAACCCTATGCTTTTGGAGAAAGGGAACACAAAAGAAAAAATTATCAAAGGTGGAATGAGCGCATTGTTCAATCCAAACATTGTCCATGTCCGCTTGTTCTCGTTGGAAAATAAGCTTAATACAAGGAGGTTTTGAGCCTTGAGAAACAATAATGGGAACCTCTTGATATTGGGAAGCGATTCGAGCCGCATAGATTTCCCGTCGAATGCTTCCACCCAAAACTAAAATACCATCGACAGTGTGATTGGAGTTAATCGGTAATCTCACAAACACATTAAAGGCTAAGCTGGTTAAAATTAAACCGATTAAGATCCAGAAAATGAACTTAAATCGTTTTTTCCATTTTTTTTTAGTTAAACGGCCTGTTAAATCAAGTTTTGACCTGCTCACAATTCTAGTCTCTATCGGTGACATCTCCCCACCCCAATCACACATGATGGGTGGGGTTTCCTACCTCATGATAGGTTATTTCTGCTGCAATTTTAAAAAAAATAAATAAAATAAAACTGTGCTATCTTTAATAGTAGCCTAAAAATTATCGCCAAAGTAACTTATTAATTATGTTATTTACTGAATTAGTTTTACAAAACTTTGGTCCATACGCTGGTAAAAATGTCATTAATCTACATACGGAAAAAGATAACGAAAATCGTCCTATTATCCTCATTGGGGGAATGAATGGAGGAGGAAAAACAACCCTAATGGATGCTATTCGTTTAGCATTATACGGACAACGCGCACAATGTTCTACCCGTAATAATTTTAGTTATAGTGACTTTTTAATTCAAGCAATTAATCATCAAGCTCCGTTAGGGGAAGAAACAAGAATAGAGTTAGCATTTGAGCATTTTATTGATGATCAATGGAAAGAAATACGCATTGTTAGACGGTGGGATAAACAACTAAAAGAGGGTAAAGATATTTTAGGAATTCTTGAAGAAGATTGGCCAGATAAAGCATTAGCTGAAACTTGGGATGAATATATCGAAACTTTATTACCTTTGGGGATTTCTAACCTATTTTTGTTCGATGGAGAACAAGTTAAAGAATTAGCTGAACAAGAAACCCCACCCACCAGTGTGATCGAAGCAATACAGTCTTTATTAGGATTGGAATTAGTGGAAAGATTAGCAGTAGATTTAGAGGTGTTAGTCAATCGTAAACGGAAAAAATTAGCCAATCAATCACAACTCAAAACTATAGAAGAAATTGAAGATAAATTAAATCATTATAAACAAAAATTAGCAGATGTTCAACAAGATAAATTATCCCTAGAAAATCAACTCAGACGCGCTAATAATAAGGTTAAAGAAGCATCAGAACGTTTTAGAATAGAAGGGGGAAACATAGCAGCAGAAAGTAGTACCCTCAGAAAGACTATCGATGAGTTAAAAGAGAAATTACAACAGCAACGAAATGAAATGGTAAATTTAGCAGCAACCAGTTTACCGTTAGCTTTAATTACTCCCTTACTTACCGAAGCAAAAAAACAAGGGGAAGTAGACGTTAAACAGCAACAAGCTATTATGGCAAAAACTGTCTTACAACAACGAGATCAAAAGTTACTTGATTATCTAGAAACCCTAGAACTAAATCAAGAAAAATTGTTGAAAATTCAAACATTTCTTGATCAAGAATACGAAACTATTAATCAAACTTCTCAAAGCAATCTTGATCACAGTTTAGGAATAACAGAAGATGAATTAACGCAACTTAATGCTTTATTAGATTATAAATTACCGTCTCAACTGGAAACCGCTAAAAAACAACTAGAAACCTTACAAAAATTAGAAATTGATTTAGATAACAACGAGAGAAAATTACAGGTTGCTGCTTCCCCTGAAGATTATCAAAAACTGAGTGATGCACTCACCAACGCACAAAAAGAAGTTGCTAAGTATCAAAGTCAATATAACTTAGCTGAAAAACGCATTAGAGAAGCAGAAAAAGCAGTACAAATGACCATAAAAGATTTGAAAAGTTACACCAATGAAGCATTAGAAAAACAAAATAATGAACATATTATTAAGTCGGCCGCTAAAGTACAAAATACGCTACAATTATTTAAGGAACGATTAACCCTTAAAAAACTCAATAAACTAGAAGGGGAAGTAACCGAATGTTTCCGTTATTTACTCCATAAATCTGAACTCGTTCATCGGGTTGCGATTGATACTCATAACTTTAGTTTATCCCTTTATGATCCCCAAGGAGAAATGGTTCCCAAACACCGCTTATCCGCAGGGGAAAAACAACTGTTATCTATCGCATTTTTATGGGGGTTAGCAAGGGTTTCGGGACGTAACTTACCCATTGCTATTGATACCCCTTTGGGAAGACTTGACTCTTCCCATCGCAATAATTTAGTTGAACGTTATTTCCCCACTGCTTCCCATCAAGTTATTCTCTTTTCTACTGATACCGAAATACGACAACAAGAGTTACAACAACTGCAAGAACAAGCGGCGATCGCTCATACTTATCTCCTAGAATATAACCCTTATGAGCGTAAGACTACTATTCGCTGTGATCGCTATTTTTGGTAATTTTTCTGTGATTAAATCTTGAGGAAAATCGGGTATTTTTGCACCAAAGCTTGCCAAGAGTTACAGTGTAAACAACTTACATTCTTTCTAAGACAGAAATCCCTAATAAAGATAATCCTAACTTTAGGGTTCTTGCTGTTAAATTACATAATAGTAAACGGGATGTTTTTAGAGGTTCTTCTGACTTTAAAACGGGACAGTTTTCGTAAAAACGATTGAATTTTTTACTGAGTTCATACAAATAATCACACAAGCGATTAGGGAGTAAAGTTTTTTCCACTTCTTTAATAATTTCACTGACTTGTAACAGATATTTTCCTAATTCAACCTCGGTTTTATCTTCTAAGATAATTGGTCTATTTTCTCCTAAGTTTTCATAGTCAATATTGCCTTCTCGGCTGATACTTTGAATTCTAGCATAAGCATATAACATATAAGGGGCTGTATTTCCCTGTAAAGCTAACATCTTATCATAACTAAATATATAATCACTGATACGATTTTGACTCAGATCAGCATATTTTACAGCACTAATTCCCACTGTTTGAGCGACATGATTAATAAAGTCTTCTGATTCTTGTCTATCTTCTGATTGCAAGCGATTTTCTAAATCTTTGCGAGCATAATTAATAGCTTCATCTAATAAGTCTTTGAGCTTAATGGTTTCCCCTGACCGAGTTTTTAATTTTTTCCCATCTTCTCCTTTCACTAACCCAAAAGGAACATGAGTTACTTCTATTGTGTCAGGTAAAAAATTGGCTTTTTTGGCAACTTGAAAAACTTGAGCAAAATGATTCGATTGTCCTGCGTCAGTAACATAAATAATCCGTTTAGCTTCATCTTCTTTAATGCGATATCTTAACGCAGCTAAATCGGTGGTTGCATAATTATAACCTCCGTCAGATTTTTGTACAATTAAGGGTAAAGGATCACCTGATTTATTAGTAAATCCTTCTAAGAAAACACATTGCGCTCCTTGATCTTTTTCTAGGATTTCTTGTGCATCTAAAGACTGGATAACATCGTCTAAATAAGGATTATAAAAAGATTCACCCCTTTCTGTTAATTTCACCTCTAAACGATCATAAATTTGTTGAAATTCTCGACGAGATTGATCACAGAGTAACTGCCAAGCTTTACGACTTTCTGCGTCTCCCGATTGTAATTTTACTACTGCTTCTCTAGCAGCTTCCTGAAATTTTTTATCTTCATCAAATCGTTTTTTTGACTGTTTATAAAAATCAACCAAGTCGCCAATTTCTAAAGCATCGGGTTGGGTTAAAGCATCAGGATAAACTTCTTTTAAATAGGTAATTAACATCCCAAATTGTGTCCCCCAATCCCCTACATGATTAAGTCTTAAAATTTGATAGCCTAAAAATTCTAAAGTACGGGCAATACAATCACCAATAATAGTAGAACGTAAATGGCCGACGTGCATTTCTTTAGCAATATTAGGACTAGAAAAATCAACAATAACCTTGGAAAAATTCTTGATTTTTTCAATACCTAAACGCTGATCGTTATACAAAGATTTTAGTTGAGTTTCTAAGTAACTGGTTTTCAGCTTTAAATTAATAAAACCCGGTCCCCCAATTGTTGGGGTTTCACAAATATTATCTAAGGATAAATTATTAATAATAATTTGAGCAATTTCTCTGGGTTTTTTGCTTAATTTCTTACCTAAAGGAAGGGCAATATTTGCCTGATAATCTCCATGTCTAAGATCCCTTGCTAGTCCAACTTGGGGATCAACCTCTTTGAAATTTTCACCAAAAGACTTAACTAAAGCGTCTTGAAACTCGTGAGTTAGTTGCTCATTAATAGAAGTCATAATACCTACAAATCTTTATTGAGAAACATTTAACTAATTTTTTTAGCTTATTTAGTTTATCATAATATCCCTAGTGGGTTTAAGATGATAACTTAACATAATATGAGAAGAAAGCTGATGAAACCTTTACGCTTTTTAGCTTGTTTGTCCCTCTTTTTAAGCTTATTTATTGGTAGTGCGCCTAGTTTAGCCGATGTTCTTTATTTCCCTGGCTATCTGCCAAGAAATACTTTAAGCCTACCTCCAATCCTACCGCTTTACCAGACGGCTCAATGGGGTTAATTATGTCTCTAGGATCTAGTTTTATGCAGATTTGAAATAAGGGTGGGAAGGGGGGGAAGAGAGGGAAGGGTGGGAAGAAAAAACCATTTTCTCCCCCTGCATCCCCTGCTTGTCTCAGCAGACAATTTTCCGCGGGCCGAGCAGTATTGAAACGATTCCCATCTGGACACCACTATTGTACAAAAGAAATTGGAACTTTAGTAATTGCTTTTAAAGACAGATTATGCCGATTTATGGATTAAGAAAATATAAAAAAGAAATAAATAAAATAGTCACTGAGACTGAAAAAGAAGATAATGTGCTAGAATAAAAAAAGATTATCTTCCTCATAGTAATGGCTAAAAAGAAGTCTCTAAAAGCTAAATTAACAAGGATAAGTCGGTCAAAACAAAAG
>JAAUYD010128636.1_pt1 | contig 13502 bp, 11 predicted proteins | sample 7278101 | NCBI WGS metagenome assembly JAAUYD01 (sample SAMN14350128, study PRJNA611818) | marine sediment metagenome | isolation source: surface marine sediment (0.6m) | place: French Polynesia: Moorea | collected 2018-08
CTGAACAGTAGTGTGAAGCGATCCGTGTTGCCGCTCACCGAACGACGGCCAACTTCGTACTCGAGTTCGTCATCGGCACGGTAGTGAAGGTCTGAGTAGTCGACAAACTCGAAACCGGCCTCGAGGGCCTCCTTGATCACCAGCACCGGGTCGATGCGGCGACGATTTTCATAGTTGGCCGGCTCCATGTGGCGCATCGTGTGATCGACGACGCCATACAGTCCACCGGACTTCAGCGCCTCGAATACGGCATCGTTCAGGATCTTACGAGCTTCCGGATCGAAGTTATGCACGTTCCGGAAGGTGAGGACCATGTCCATGTCGGACACACCAAAGTCAAACTCGTCCAGCGAGTAGAAACGTGCGCCCTCTTCGCGACGAAGGTTAGCCGTGGTCTCGACCACTTCGACGTCTTCGAAGCCGGGCTCTGTCAGCACACCTTCGCTGACCCGCCGTGTCCCGATGGAAACATACAGCTGACCGTTTTCGGCAAGCACGGGCGCCAGGACGCGCGTATACCAGCCGCCACCGGGAATTAGCTCGAGGACACGCATGTCATCCTCAAGACCAAAAAACTTCAGCGTCTGCAGTGGAAGGCGATTCCGGTCGCGTACGCGGTCCGCCTCCGGTCGTGCTTCGGCAGCCAGTGCGGCCTCTACCTTGGCGTCGATCTCGTCGGCGGTGCTGACGGTGGCAGCGAAGCCTGAAATCACGGCAATAGATACAGCAATCAAAGTCCTCAACGTACTTCTCCTCGAGTAAGCGTGGTCGGGGTTGTAACACATCGCCACGCGCAGAATGGCAACAAAGTGTAAGCGACGCTACGCACGCGATTGTCAGCGGACTAGTCGGTAGTCTTCGTGAGCCAGGCAGGATGCGAGTACTCGACAATCTCGACCACATCGCCCACCCGCGCAACGCCGGCAAGCTCGACAACTCCCAGCAGGCCATGACTGAGCTTGGCCGCTTTGGCGAATGCGGTCGGCATCAGTTCACTGCCGTCAGCTTTTCGATAGCGTTGTTTGAGCATCTCACCTTTGCTTAAGCACGGTGCGCAGAATTCTTCGACAAGCAATTCGAGACCCGACGGGAATTTAAGCATCGAGCCTTTCGGCAGCTTTGACAAATCGGGGGCACCCTCGAGACAGACGTTGGCCGTGATGTCCCTTGGAGACAGTCGTGACGCCAGGCCCATGTCCGACGAGATTTGCTCCAGCTCTTCGACCGAGATGGCGGACCACATGCGCTCATTGCGCCGCATCGTGCCTTTCGGCTGTTTATCGTTGCCACCCGCTGAGCGAAGATGACCGCGATGGCGATCGCCGACGATGCCGTCGATCTCAAATTGCAACTCATCAGCAACGCCCCGCTCCGGATCCAACTTCGTATACGCGTGCAGTTCGACAACGGTAATCAATTTCACAGTCCTCTCTAGTATGGCTCGGGCGGCGTCAATCGACGGCGATCGGGCGCCCAGAACGGCCCTTCGACCACGGTCGCTTTGGCCATCTTGCGTTGCCAGTGCATCTCGCGCTGGTAGTAGATCTCGACCCACAGCGTCTCGCCGGGTCGGCCGTGTGGCTGTCGGACAGTCCCGAGCGCGACATTTTGCTTGCAGACCGGCGACCACGCAGCGCTTGTTACGAAACCGATATCGGAGCGGTTGCGAGACTGGCGCGGGAAGATGTAGGCATTGTGCGCCGGCTTGTTGCCTTCGATATCCAGGCGGACCAGGCGCCAGGTCGAGCCCCGACGCTGTTCCTCGGCGAGTGCACGGCGTCCGTTGAAGTTTGGCTTTGTGAAGTCGACCAGCCAGTCGAGACCCAGCTCGAACGGCGAACGGCTGCGCCCGCTGCGAACCGTCTCGTCGGCAGGCAGGAACTCGAGTCCGGGCGCCAGGTAGCCCGCCTCTATCCGCGACATCTCGAGCGCGTCGGTTCCGATCGCACGGATACCGGTCATCTTGCCCGCCTCGAAGATACGGTCCCAGATAACGCCGGCATCTCCGGGCGACATCCACAGCTCGTAGCCCAGGTCCCCGGTAAATCCGGTACGCGACACCATGACCGGCCTGCCAGCCAATTCCGTATGCATCAGACCGAAGGGTTTGAGTGACTCGAGTCCTTCCAGTCCTGCGCGATTCAGCACACTCCAGGAGGTCGGCCCCTGCACGGCCAGCGCTGCAACCTCGGCCGTCTCGTCGTCGATCTCGACATCGAAGCCGATCGCCGCGTCCGCGAACCAGGCCGCATGTCGCCCCGCGGCGCAGATGCGATAGTCGCCGTTATTCAGGTGGAAGATCGTGCCATCGTCGATGACCTTGCCGTCGTTATCGCACCAGACGCTGTAGCCGACGCGGCCGGGGCGCAGTGTAGACACATTCCTCGTCACGAGGCGGTTGAGGTAAGCCTCGGCATCAGGGCCGGTCACGCGGTATTTGTTCATCGGCGACAGGTCGAACACGGCCGTCGCGTTGCGGATCGCGAAGTACTCGAGGTCGGCGCAATACGGTGAGTTGCAGACCGTGTAGCCGTTCCACGTATGCCACTCATTGAGCGTATCCACGGCCCTGAATCGGCTGTAGAACGGCGTCTCGAGTCGGCCCTGGTGAACTTCGGTCATCGCGAACGCTCCCTCTCCAGTATCACCTGCGCGGCGTTGTAGCCGGGCGCACCGGTGACGCCACCACCCGGGTGCGTGCCGGCGCCGCACAGGTAGAGTCCTTCGAGCGGCATCCGGTATTGCGCCGCGCCGGCGACCGGCCGTACGAACATGAACTGATCGAGCCCGAGCTCTCCGTGGTGCCAGTGCCCGCCGGACATGCCGAACTCAGCCTCGAGATCCACGGGCGTCAGCAACTCGGAATGGAGAACAAGATCGCGCAATCTCGGCAGCGTTTCTTCGAGCACGCGCAGTGCAGCATCGTGGAAGTCTGCTCGCGCGACGTCGGACCAGCCGCCGGCGAGATCGTAAGGCGCGAACTGCACCAGCGCCGACATCACGTGCTTGCCGGCGGGCGCAAAACTGTCATCGGATACGCTGGGGAATGAGAGCTCGAACACGGGCTGACTCGAACAGCGCCCATACTTGACCGGGTTGAATGCCCGCTCGACGGCTTCCGCCGACGCAGCCACCAGCAGACGGCCACCGAAATCCTCGGGGCGGAGACCGCTGATCTCGGGCAGCGCGTCGAGCGCCACGTGCAGTTTGGCCACATTGCCCTTGCTGCGCAGGTGGTGGACCCGTCGCACGAATGTCGACTCAAAATGCCGCGCGCCGACGAGTCCGAAGACCGTGGTCTTGGGGTCGGCATTCGAGATGACCTTCCAGCTCGAGAACCGGCCCGCCGCGGTATCAACACCGACGACCCGGCCGTTGTCGACGACAATACCCTCGACCGGCGTGTCGGTACGGATCGTCACGCCGAGCGCCTCGGCCCGTTCGGCGAGCGCGTCGCTGACGGCGCCGAGACCGCCAGCCGGCTGCGACACATGCCCTCCGGTGCAGAGCCGGTACAGCCACGTGATCATCGAGCCGGGCGAGCGTGGACCCGTGTGTGTGCCGGTGACGGCATCGAGTGCGATCGCACCCTTCAACAGATCACTCTCGAAGCGCGCGTCGAGTTCGTCGTAGATGTTCTGCCCGATCAGCTGCAGGAAGTCGCGCATGTCGGCTTTGCCGAGCATGCGCAGGTCGAGGCCGAGCCTGGCGAGCTTGATCGTGTCATTGAAGCTGCCGGACCCGAGCCTCGGCGGTGGCTTCATCAATTGTTTGTTCAGGAACCCAGCGAACGTGTCGCTCCACTCCATGAATTCGGTGAATGCCTGTGCGTCCTGGTCGCTGACGCCGACCGCCGTCTGCTCATCCATGAAGACGTGATCGCCGCTTTGGCTCAGCGCGATCGTCGGCATGCGTTCGCTCTTTAGCGGTATCCGCACGCCCAGCGCCTTCATGACACGCGGCTGCAGCTGGTGCAGCAAGTGCGCGCCCGCAGACACCGAAAAACCGTCGGCGAAGGGGCGCGTGACGGCGGCGCCGCCCACCTCGGCCCTCGCCTCCAAGACCAATACCTTCTTGCCCGCTTTGGCGAGCAGCCCGGCGCAGACCAACCCGTTATGGCCGGCGCCGACGACGATTGCATCGTATCGCTCAGTCATCGCCGAAGTTCTCCGGCACCGTGTTGGCGTATTTGAGGTCTTTGAGGATCTCGCGAGCGGCGTTTGCGCCCGGCGCAGCCATGACGCCACCGCCCGGGTGCGTGCTCGAGCCACACATATACAGGCCGGACACCGGCGCACGATATTGCGCGTAGCCGGGTACCGGTCGGTTGAACAGCAGCTGGTCCATCGTCAGCTCGCCGTGGAAGATATTGCCCTCGGTGATCCCGATCTGGGACTCGATGTCCGACGGCGTGCGGATCTCGTAGTGCAGGATCAGGTCCTTGAAGTTCGGGCTGTAGTTCGCAATCTGGTTGATGACGGTGTCGGCGAATTGCTGGCGCTCCTCATCGGTCCACGCACGCCCGTCGATCTCATAGGGGCAGTACTGCACGAAGCAGCTCATGAAATGTTTGCCGGGCGGCGCCATCGTCGGATCGTTCATCGTCGGCATGACCATGTCGATGTACGGATCCTGCGACCAGGTACCGTCCGTCCAATCGTCGTAGGCGCGCTCCATGCGCTCCATCGAATCGACGAAGTGCATGTCGCTGCTGTAGAGCGTGCTGCCTTTCGGCAGCGCCGGAAACTCCGGCATGCCGTCGAGCGCGATATTCAGCTTGCCGGACGAGCCGCGAATCTTGAATTCTTTGACCTTCCTGACGAAGTGCGACGGCAGGTCGCTCTCGTCCATGCAGTCGAGGAACATGCGCTTGACGTCCATCGCCGAGACGACGGTGTCTGCATCGATCTCATCACCGTTCTCGAGCGCGACGCCGACAACCTTTCCATCGCGGATGCGGATGTGCCCGACCCCGGACTCCGTGCGCAACTCGCCGCCGTTCGCCTGGAACGCGCCGGCGATCGCATTGGACACCGCGCCCATGCCGCCACGCGCAAATCCCCAGGCGCCGACGTTGCCATCGACGTCGCCCATGTAGTGATGCAGCAGCACATACGCGGTGCCGGGAGAATGAATGCCCAGTGCCGTGCCGATGATGCCGCTGCCGGACAGCGCCGCCTTGATGACGTCGGTCTCGAAGTATTCGTTCAGATAATCGGCGACGCTCATCGTCCAGAAACGCAGCGTCTCGTACATGCGATCCTCGCCCATGTCGACGAATCGCTTGCCGATGTCTAGCAGCCCGGCCAGGTCCCGGGGGTGAAACGAGGTCGGGTCCGGCGGCGTCGTCAGCAGGAAGTCCCGTATGAACCGGCACTGGCGCTGCGTGTCGGCGGCGTAATGCTTGTAGGCGTCCGCATCGCGTCGTGAGAACCGCGACATCTCCCGGTACTTGACCTCCGGGTCGTGGTACGAGCCAAAGTAGTCACCGTTCTGCATGAAGGTCAGCGATCCGCCGTAAGGCGTTATCTGCAGGCCGTGCTTGTGCAGCTCCAGTGAGCGAAAAATTTCGGGCCGCAGCAGACTGCAGACATACGAGCAGTTTGAATAAATCCAGTCCTTGTGCAGCTCGCGGCTGACCGCCGCTCCGCCGATATAGTCGTTCTTCTCGACACAGACGACATCGAGGCCGGCCTTCGCGAGGAACGCGGCCGTCGTAAGGCCATTGTGGCCCGCGCCGACAACAACGACGTCGTACTTCTTCATGAAGTCACGCGGCCGAGTTCTGTCAGCAGCCAGGACACGTACACGCTTTCGGCCGCTTCCATCTCGGAGAAAGGCCCGGGCTCGTAGTAGCGTGACTTAACACCTGCATAGTTGTCGGTGATGATCTTCATGTCGGCCTGCGTCGTAATGTCCCAGAGCCATACGAGCTCGTCGACATCGTAGTCCTTCGACGCCTCGGCGTCTCCCCGAACAAACCACGTAATCTCGCAGCAACAGTTCTCGAGATCGACCGGCTTGAACACGTAACAGACGACGTGATCGCTGTAGGCGAGCATGAAAGAGAAGGCGCCGAACGAAAAATCTGATGCACCGCCATCGTAGCTCGTGAGTTCGCCGAGCAGCGGCGCGACGGGCTGCCCGTCGCGACTGCCTGTCAGGTAGCCCTCGAACAAGGCCGTCCGGCTATAGCCGTAACCCATCTCTCCGTCGCGCGCCTTGGTATCGAGACGATCGACCACACGGTCCGGCAGCGGCGAATCCGCGAGCTTGTCCTTCAGCGCGTCCTGCAGGGGGCCGCGCCGGCGATGGTCGATGGTCAACGTGTGCATGCGCGCGTACTCGGGGTGCGACGTTGAGCAGTGATAACACTCCTGGTAGTTCTCGACGGCAAGCTTCCAGTTCGCGGGGATCGCGTAGCTGCGTCGCGCCGCGACCTTCATGCCCTCGAAGTCGAGCACGTGCATCGGCTCCTCGAGGTCGTGAACCGCGCCGTCCAGCGACGGCGGCGAGTCACTGAAACAGATCAGGACGATGCCGTGCACGATGCCGATCGACACCGGCCGCAGGCCATAGTCACTCTTGTCGAAGCCGTCAGGCATGCTGCGCGCAGCGACGAGCGCGCCGTCCAGGGAATACTTCCAGCCGTGGTACGGGCAGGAGAACGCACGCGTCGTGCCGCTCGGCTCGAGGCAGACCCTCGATCCTCGATGGCGGCATACGTTCGCGAAAGCCCTGAGCTCACCGTCTTCACCGAGCACAATGATCGCCGACTCGTCGGCGACCTCGAAGACCCTGAAATCTCCGGGCGCCTGCCACTCGGACTGGTGGCCGGCGACGAACCAGTTCGGGTAGACGATGCGTGCCAGCTCGGCGCGATAGACGGCCGGCTCGGTGTAAAAGCCTCGCAGAAGCGAGCGCCCCGCCGGCTGTTGCTGCAGAAGCTTGGAAACGGGGTCAGTCATGGTGCTTTCGGGTACGGCGATAGATCAGCAGAGCGGCGATGAACCCAAGAGTACAGAACCCGACGGCGATCAGGTAGAAGTAACGATAGCCGTCGACGCCCGGGTAAGCGTCGAGCAGGACACCGCCGATGTAGGGCATGTAGATGTCCGGCGTGTAACCGACGAAAGAGACGACACCGCCGGCAGTTCCGGTCACCGCGACCGGAACGCCGCCCTCCTCGAGCAGCGCAAAGTAGATGCCGCGCAGCGCGAAGATCGCGATCGCGGCGATCGCGATATTGGCCAGCATGAGCCAGACGATCGCCGGGTCGGCAGGCGTCACCGCGAACAGGCTGAAGCTTATGATCAGGACAACGAAGAGCACGACCGTCGTCCGCGCGATGCCGAAGCGATCCGCGGCAAATCCGGCAAGCACGGCGGCGCCGGGTTTGAGCCACATCCTTGCGATCGACACGGCGCCGGCCATGCCGGCCGACATCAGGAACACGTCGGTCGCGTAAGGCGTAAAGTAAAACGACGTCCAGTAGGCAGAGTACGCAGCGAGGATAACCAGTGCGATCAGCCACACGACGGGCATGCCCAGGACGCGGCGCACGTCTGCGAGCCTGATCTGTTCGCTGTCGCCGCGGTCGGCCACGCTGTCCTCGATCACCAACCAGCTCAGAACGCCGAGCGCAATCGTCAGTACCGACAGCACGACAATGACAGTGGAGACGGCCTGGTTCGTGCTGCCCAGCCAGACGAAGATCGCGAGCAGTGAGCCGTTGACGGCCATTTCGGCCACACCGCGAGTCGTCTCGAGTATCCCGAAAGCGCGCCCCTGCTCGTCCGGAGGCGCCCAGCCGCGCGTCACGCGAATCATTGATGCCCAAAACATCAGTGTGATGGCGACACCCCAGCCCGCGTGAATGAGGAGGCTCGCGCGATAACCGGGAAAGGTCGAGAAGTACAGGCCTAATCCACCCATGATGAACAACGACAGCGTGATCAACTTGCGTGGCGAGTAGCGGTCGGCCTCCCAGCCTCCGGGTATGTAAGCCAGCATCGACGCAATACCGAACACGCTCATGAGCATGCCGAACTCGGTGTTGTTCAGCGCCAGCGCATCGGACAGCGGTTTGTACAGGAATTCGCGCAGAAACGGCAGCAGGAAGATAACGCCACCGGAAAAGCCGAGCACCAGCATCAGTATCCAGCGACGAATAGCACCCATTGCTTGTTGTCCTTCTCAAGGGCTCTGGAGTCTGCCCGGGGCGATTCAAATGGCAACTTCGCCGGGCGGTCTTCGAGTGTCACCCCGGACCGGCGCCGAATCAAGGGTGAAGGCGGGGTCTGACTAGAATGTTATCGGTTGGCCGTCCCAGGCGAAGAAACCGCCGGAGTCATCAGCCTGCGCACCGTCAATAAGCTCGAGCAACTTGCCGGCAGAGAATGCGGCGTCGAACAACTTGCCCTTGGGCACGCCGCGCTGGAAAGGCGACGACAGGCGCGTGTCCACGGTTCCCGGGTGCAGCGCCAGGAGAATCGATTGGGGCCGACTGCGGCGGTGCTCGATGGCTGCCGTCTTCAACACCATGTTGAGCGCCGCCTTGGACGCGCGGTAGGACATCCAGCCGCCGAGGCGATTGTCCGAGATGCTGCCGACTCGGGCCGACAAAGCTGCGAACACGGACTTTGCGTCTTTTCTCAGCTTCGGCAGGAAGTACTTGGCCACGAGCGCGGGGCCGAGTGTATTGATTGCAAAAACGTCCTGCATGGCTGCGGCGTCGAGTTGGCGCAAGGCTTTCTCGGGCTGGTATTCGTCGGTATGCAGTACGCCGGTCGCGACGAATACGAGGTCAATCGGCTGGTCTATCGCGTTAGCGGCCTCGCGAATACTGTCTTCGTTCTTCACATCCAGCTCGGGACGCGTCAGCGCAATGACGTTGGCGAAAGCCGGACTGGCCTCAAGGTGCTGCCTGATCGCTGTGCCGATGCCGCCGGATGCGCCGATCACAACTGCAGTGGCAGGAGAGGTGAATGAAGTCAGATCCATAGAGAAAAGCGATGGCGCGTCCCTGCGCCGCCGCTGTGTTCCTTTAGAGAGGGTGATTCTGACAGACCGGCTGGTATCGAGATGTCTGCGTGTTGTGCATGCTGCCTGTCAATGAAGTAAGGGTACGAGAGTCGTTCGGCGAAAGGATTACCTGGCCGTATCCAGTTGTTTCAACGATTTTCAGCTCGCGTGTCGTACGCCGGCTTCGGGTTGCCGCGTGCCGAGGTACTGCAGTGCCTCGACGGTGAAGGCACGGGCCGGCCGTCCTATCAATGCCTCCAGCTCGCCAGGCTCTGCCGTGTTGCCCTCAGCGAGCATCGTCAACTGGTCTCGCGTGACGGGGAAATTGGGAATCCAGTCGAGCAGCATGACCGGGATCTTCACAAGGAATATCGGCGCGGGTAGAACCCATTTGTTCCTGCCTACAGCGCTGCCGACACGTTTGACGATCTCTGCCCAGGAAACCGACTCGGGACCGCCCAGCGTGAACGTTTCGCCGACAGTCTCGTCGTTGGCCAGCGCAGCCGTGAACGCATCCGCCACGTCACGCACGTGGACGGGCGACATCATTACCGCATCTTTCTTCGGTCTGAACCCGGTAGTGAAGCCCGCGGCGGGAATCGGCAGGCGGATAACATCGTTGAGTAACTGTGTACCGATCTCCATCAGGCCTCGCGGGTTACCGAACACGAGGGACGGCCGGAAGATCGTGTAGTCGAGGCCGCTCTTCTTCACAGCCTCCTCGGCGAGGAATTTGCTGCGTTGGTAATCGGTCCCTGCTTCATGAATGCCGTTGGCGCTCATCAAGAGGAATCGCTGGACGCCACAGGTTTTTGCGGCCTCCAACACGCGCTCGGCAGCGTGAAACTGGAGGTTCTCGAAGGTCGCATCGCCTTCCTCGCGCAGAATGCCTACGTTAAAGATGACCGCGTCGCAGTCTTTCAGCGTCGACGCGATAGCGGTCTCGTCGGTCAGCTCACCGTGTACGATATCGCAGGCGTTCCTGTGCCGTACCTTTTCGTCGCTGCCACGGCGAACCAGCAGCGACGGTACATGTCCGTCGGCCAGCAGGGCATCGACGAGATAGCCGCCGATAAAACCGGTTCCACCGATGATTGCTACGCGCATGCGAGTGCCGAAAAGTCTGAGAAGCAGTGCTAAGGATTACAGATTTCAGCGCCGTGTGGAGGGCACGGCAGTGACAAATTACAAGATGAAACAAGTCAGATCTATGCCTCTCAGCGACTTTCCGGCCGCCCGCGGATGACAACGTTGTCAATCGACGGTACATTTGAGCAGTCTGCGGGGGGCAGAAATAATGACAACAACAAAGTTCGAAACGGCGCCAGAAGACCGTATTAGCGTTCCCAATCGCGTCATCTACGGTGCGGGTGCATTCGTTAACAACCTGCTCGCCGGCTCAATCGGCGGCATGATGATCGTGCTGAACCTCGGATTGGGCATGAATCCGGCTCTCGTCGGCCTGCTCGGAGCGCTGCCGCGCCTGACCGACGCCATCACCGATCCGCTGATGGGCTATATATCGGATAACACCAGGAGCCGGTGGGGACGACGCCGACCTTACATCCTTGTAGGCGCAATCGCCGTCGGTATCATTTATGCCGCCTTATGGCAGCTGCCGCTCGGCATGAGCGAGAATTTCTACTTCTGGTACTTCCTCGTCGGCTCGCTGATTTTCTACCTCGCGTATACGATTTTCGCCACGCCGTGGGTGGCCATGGGCTATGAGCTGACACCGGACTACCATGAGCGTACGCGACTGATGGGCACGCAGAACTTCATCGGCCAGCTTGCCTACTTCGTGCCGCCCTGGTTGCTGCTCATCATGCAGGACGACAGGTTTTTCACGGACATCGTCGACGGCGCAGCCGGTGTCGCTATTGCGATCGGCGTCTTCTCGATTGCGGTCGGCATCCTCCCGGCCATTTTCCTGAAGGAACGCTTTTCTCAACAGATTCCGACGGGCGAGGACGCGCCGCCGCCTGACGATGACGCACCGAAGTCTGCCGGACAGGCCATCGGCGCCGTGCTCAAAGACTTCTTCGTCGGATTCGGCAAGGCGCTGAAGTTCATCCCGTTCCTGAAGCTGTGCCTCGCGACGTTCCTCGTGTTCAACGGCTTCATCCTGATTTCGTCGTTCCAGGCTTACGTCATCATTTACTTTGTCTCCGGCGGCGACCAGGAAATGGGTGGGCTGTACGTCGGGCTCGCCGGTACGGTGCAGACCTTCGCAACCTTCGTCGTTATCGGCCTCGTGACCTGGATGAGCACACGGCTTGGCAAGCGCCGCACCTTTATCATCTCGACACTAGTGTCGATGATCGGCTACCTGATGAAGTGGTTCTGCTACAACCCGGACATTCCCATCCTCGTTGTCTTGCCCGCACCGCTGATCGCGTTCGGTCTCGGCGGGCTGTTTACGATCATGCCGTCGATGATTGCCGACGTCGTTGATGCTGACGAGTTGAATACCAACGAGCGACGAGAGGGTATGTACGGCTCCATATTCTGGTGGGTTGTCAAACTCGGCATGGCAGCGGCCATCGCCGGCGGCGGCTACCTGTTGAACGCGACCGGCTTCGATGTCGCGCTGGGCGGTGACCAGACCGATCGCGCGATCTTCCTGATGCGCCTGTTCGACGCCGTGATCCCGGCAGCAGCTTCGTTGATCGCCATGTGGGCCGTCTACACGTTTACGATCACCGAGGAGCGGGCCCATGAGATTCGCATCGAGCTCGAGAAGCGACGCGGTGCCGGCTCGACGGAAGCGACGGCAACGGCTTAAGGCCCTGATTCTGGCCGGCTGCCTGTTCTGGCAGCCGGCCGTTGGCGACTCGTTCAGTAACCCGGTCATACCGGGCTACGCTCCCGATCCGTCTATCATTCGGGTCGGCAAAGACTACTACCTCACCAATTCGACCTTCGAGTATTTCCCCGGCCTACCGATCTACCACAGCCGGGACCTCGTCAACTGGGAGCTGATCGGGCACGCGCTTCACCGAGAATCGCAAATCGACCTCGATACGGCAGACTCCTCCGGCGGCGTGCATGCCCCAACGATCCGGTATCACGACGGCACGTTCTACGTGATCGTGACCAACATCGTTCATAACAAGCCGGTGAACCTGATCGTCACGGCCGAGGATCCCCGGGGGCCCTGGTCTGAGCCCTATATCCTCGACGATGCTCCCGGCATCGACCCGTCGTTGTTGTTCGACGACGACGGCCGCGTCTGGTACACCGGCAACTGGCATCCGCCGGATCCTGAATTCGAGGGCCAGGCGGAGATCTGGCTGCAGGAACTGGATCTCGAGACCATGCAGCTGACCGGCGACAAACACTACCTGTGGCGCGGCTGCTGCCAGGGCGCGCATGCCGAGGGGCCGCACCTGTACAAAAAAGATGGCTACTATTATCTGATGCTGGCCGAGGGCGGCACCGGCTTCGAGCACGCAGTTGCGATTGCCATCAGCGAATCGCCGACCGGTCCGTATCTGAACAATCCGCGCAACCCGATCCTGACGCACCGGCACCTGAGCTATGACCATCCGATCACAGGGGTCGGGCATGCCGACCTCGTGGATACACCGGACGGCAGGTGGTTCACGGTCGCGCTCGGCTGGCGATTGATTGACGGCGCGCACGGTATCCTCGGCCGGGAGACCTTCCTAGCGCCGGTCACGTGGGAAACCGAGCCGTACGAATGGAAAGAGAAGCGCTACACGTTTCCCGTCATCGCTCCCTCCGCAGGTCGGATCGAGTTGACCGATGATATGCCGTTTCCCGGCACTCGCCAGGCACTCGATACGCGCTTCATCGACGAGTTCGACGGCGAAACGCTCGATGGCGAGTGGAACATGCGGCGCACGCACGACCAGCCTTTTCACAGCCTCGACAACGACCGGGGCTTCCTGAGGCTTGAGGCGAACCCGGGCGCAATAGGCCCGCAGGCCCGCTACAGTTTCCTCGGCATCCGTCAGCGGGATTTCCAGTACGTTGCCGAGACCCGGATGCGTCTCGAATCCGGCGGCGATGATGAGGCCGGGCTCGTTTTGATGCAGAACGATCGGTCGGCGATGATATTCACGCTGCGCGACGGCAAGTTGAGACTGCAGCGACGGTTAAACGGCCGCGTCACGGACCTTGCCTCGACCCTCTTCGCGACGCCTGACATCGAGCTCCGGGTTCGCGCTGACTATCTTTCTGCCGACTTCGAATACCGCGAGGCAGCTGGCGAGTGGACGACACTGGCCGCCGACATCGACGTGACCTCACTGTCGCCCGCGGTCATCGATGGATTCAATTACACCGGGGTCTACATCGGCCTGTATGCGACCGGCAACGGCAAATCTGGCGGCCACGCGGATTTCGATTACCTGCGCTACGAATCAACGGCTGAGAACAGGAACGACTGGTACTCCCGATAGACCATAAACGGCCGACCAGGGCATCCAGACAGCGCACCCGGCCATCATTCC
>JAAUYD010032308.1_pt1 | contig 13499 bp, 13 predicted proteins | sample 7278101 | NCBI WGS metagenome assembly JAAUYD01 (sample SAMN14350128, study PRJNA611818) | marine sediment metagenome | isolation source: surface marine sediment (0.6m) | place: French Polynesia: Moorea | collected 2018-08
ACTTGCAGATATGATAGTTAGATTCGTAAGTCAGACGTTTTCTCTCCTGAAAGAAATATTGTCTGCACTCATACAACGCGGAATTAAAAAGATTCTTACTCAAACGGCACAAAACAGACAGAGCATCAAACTCTTGTTTGCTAAGTCGTCTAAGTTGATTCTTTTGAGTAGCGTACATACAAATTGTTTTCGCGACAAAATTGATATTAGCGCGAAAAGCAAATTTTTTATAGCCCTAAACTAAGAAAATATGGATGAAGAGCCCTTGGTTTGTGTAAGGGAAGTTCTCCTCCCCATACATAAATGCCATAGGGGTATCCTCCCTTCTATTACCAACCCTATTTACGATGATTGCTTAGTATCGGGTCAATTCATTAATTGACCCAAGAATTACTAATTAGATTCTAAAACAGCCCTTCTCGCCCAGGTGTCAACTTCTACAATATCTTCTAGGCTAGGATATTGTTTATTTTGAGTACTAAAGCGATCGCATACTGTTTCAATTAAACGGGGTATATCTAAAAATTCAATCTTTTCTGCTAAAAATAAGGCAACAGCTTGTTCATTGGCTGCATTTAGTACTGCTGGCATTAATCCTCCTGCTTTACCTGCTGCATAAGCCAGTTTCATACAAGGATACTTTTGATGATCTGGTTCACGGAAAGTAAAACTACCAGCTTTCACTAAATCTAGCTGTTCCCAATCAGTATAGATGCGTTCGGGATAAGATAAAGCATAGAGTAAGGGAAGACGCATATCGGGCCAACCCAACTGAGCTAATACAGAAGTATCTTGTACTTCAATCAGGGAGTGAATAATACTCTGAGGATGGATCACAATATCTATGTGATTGTAATCTAAGCCAAACAGATAGTGAGCTTCAATTACTTCTAGACCCTTATTCATCAGGGTAGCAGAGTCAATAGTAATCTTTTGCCCCATCGACCAATTAGGATGTTTAAGAGCATCTTGTACTGTGACAGTAGCTAATTTTTCTACTGGTAAGTCACGGAATGAACCCCCAGAAGCAGTGAGAATAATTCTTCTTAAACCCCCTTCAGGAACTCCTTGTAAGCACTGGAAAATAGCAGAATGTTCCGAGTCAGCAGGTAATAATTTAACTCCGTGTTTCTCTACTAGAGGTAATACTACAGGCGCACCAGCAATGAGAGTTTCTTTATTGGCTAAAGCAATATCTTTTCCTGCTTCAATAGCTGCGATAGTTGGTAACAAGCCAGCACAACCCACAATTCCTGTAACAACGCTCTCTGCGTCTCCATAACGAGCAACTTCTGCTACTCCTTCTCCTCCTACTAATATCTTTGGTGGATTGGGAATATCTGCGATCGCATTTTTAAGTTCTGGTAATTTATCCTCGTAGGAAGTAGCAACAATTTCAGGTTTAAAAGTCCTAATTTGTTCTGCTAACAGTTTAATATTGCGCCCTGCTGCTAATCCCACGACGCGAAATTTATCAGGATGATGGGTAACTATATCTAAAGTTTGTGTCCCTATAGAACCAGTAGAACCAAGAATAGTAATCGCTTTTTGCTTTATGGATTCGCTCATTGTAATTTCTGAAATAGTTATGGGTTAGCACAGAGTATTTATCTGTTACTAATTCTCCCATTTCCTCAGCCTAATTCAAGGTTCTAAGCTGTTAGGTATTTATGTAATTTTTTGCGTCGCGATTACTAATATTCGTCATTCTGGGGTCTATTCCGTCTGGGTTTTTCTTCCCAATCTGATTGCTCGTCTTCTTTGGGTGGTCGTTCTCTATCCCAATCCCTTTCATCATCAGGGTAATCAGAATCATTCATTGGTTGATAATCTACATAATCTGTAGTTACCACATCATCTACATCTTCATCATCTTGATAGCTTCTACCTATCCCCTCATCATAGCTCCTACCCATACCAGCACCATAATCTCTGGGTTTATCAAAATCTCTGCTTCTACCAGAGTCATAATTTCTACCTCTATTATCTTCTTTGTAACTTCTTCCTAAATTGGAAGCGTCAGGGGTATTTCTGCGAGGGGTGCTTCGGGGTGGTTCATCAGAATAGCGATCTCCTTGATATTCAGAGCGGGGGGGATATTCGGGAGTTTCCCAATCATCTTGTCTTTCTGGTTTATAGCGATCGCTTCTAGCGGAACTACTTTTGCGACGACGAGGAGGATAATTATCAGGTTCAATATACTTTGAGGAAGATGTACGACGACGAGGGTTTCTAGCACGGGATTCAGGGTCATCATAACCTCTGAGTCTAGGGCTATCGTAGTTAGGCTTTGCACCCTCATAACCGTAACTATCTTCAATGCGATCACGACCGCGATCATATTCTTCTTCTCGATAAACTCTAGTGCGACTTACTGGACGCTCCCTATCTACTGTAGGAGTATTCCGTCTAGCTTGTTCTGTCGCTACACCTCGTAATCTAATACTCTCTACTGCAAAGAAAATTGCTGAACCAGACAATAAGAATTGACCTAACAGTAATATTGGGTCGAGTCGCCATCCTTGAAATAAAAGGATACAACCAGATAGCAGACCTATAGCAGCAAAAAAGATATCATGATCGCGGGATAATTCTGGACGTATAGAACGTAAATAGAATAAAGCAGCCCCTGCTACCGCCAAAAATAATCCTAATATACTGGCTGGATTCAGCCCAAAGTTAACCATTGCTGCTCTCCGTCGTTACCGATAGAAGTTTCTTTCTACTTTACTTTATTCAGATCAGACTTATCTGATGTTGTTGATTCTACCTTGTTTTTATTTTCTCTCATCTCGCAAAATATTACCTCGTCATATCTCGGTAAATCACCAAAAAATTAGTATCGGAAGCTAAATTCCGATACATCTATCTTATATATTATATTGTCTTAATAGTTATTTTGAACTATAAATTAAGAACGTTCGATTTTGTCAAACTGACTAAAAACGATCAGAGCTACTGTAGCAGGAATTACTACAATTAAGCCACCAGCTAGTAAGCTCCAGAAAAAGTTAGCTAAAGAAGGAGTCATAGTTTTAAATCCTTGTTATTTAGAGATGAAAGTTTACTTAGTTAATAATTCTAAAAGTTTTTCTGCCAAAACTACAGATAAAGATTAAGGTTGTCACAAAATTTTTAGGTTGAAGATATCAGTGCAGAAGCTCGGAAATATTGTGGTGTTCTACTTTGCACAGACAAAGCTACAATACAAAACAGGTAATTCATATTTTGTAATAAATTGTTATTAACTTTGTAATTAACGGAATCTAACTTATGAACTTAGCTAATATTGCAGCTTTGGCTTTAGGGATTATATTGGGATTGATGACCATTTTATTCATTTTTCGGATTGTTTTAACTTGGTATCCCCAAATAGACCTTAACAGTTTCCCTTTTAAACTAATTACTATACCTACCGAACCCTTCCTTAGTCCTTCGAGAAAAATCATCTCTCCCTTGGGTGGGGTGGATATCACCCCCATTATTTGGGTTGGTATTTGTACCTTACTCAGAGAAGTCTTATTAGGTCAGCAAGGCTTAATTACTATGGCATTGAGAGCTTATAATTAACACTCCCAAGTTTTCTACTGTGGCATCAAGTGTTCTTGGATAAAGTTGGTATAGACTTCTCCCCTCAGAAAAGCAGGGGTTTCCAAGATTTTTTGATGAAATTCAATAGTTGTGGGGACTCCTGTAATGGCGCATTCCCTTAAGGCTCTTTTCATCCTTTTAATAGCAATATCGCGATTTTCTCCCCAGACAATTAGTTTCCCAATCAAAGAATCATAATAGGGTGGAATTTCATAATCTGTATAGACATGAGAGTCCATTCTGACTCCAGGTCCTCCTGGTGGTAAATAAGCACTGATTCGCCCTGGATGGGGTCTAAAATTATGTTCGGGGTCTTCTGCATTGATGCGACACTCAATAGCATGACCTTGAAGTTTTACTTGATTTTGATTAATTCTGAGCTTTTCTCCCTGAGCAATTCTAATTTGTTCTGCAATTAAGTCCAATCCTGTGACGACTTCGGTTACAGGATGTTCTACTTGGATACGAGTATTCATTTCCATGAAATAAAAATTACCCGACTTATCAAGGAGAAATTCTACTGTCCCTGCGCCGACGTAGTTAATGGATTTAGCAGCTTTAACCGCAGCATCTCCCATTTTTCGGCGTAATTTAGGGTCTAGCACTGCGCTAGGAGCTTCCTCTAGCAATTTCTGGTGACGACGTTGGATAGAACAATCTCTTTCCCCCAAGTGAATCGCATTACCATGACTATCCGCTAAGATTTGGAACTCGATATGACGGGGACATTCAACAAATTTTTCGAGATAGACTCCAGCATTCCCAAAGGCTGCTTCTGCTTCCCCTTGGGCTGCTTGGAATAATCTTACCAATTCGCTTTCCTCTGTAACTAAGCGCATTCCTCTACCACCACCACCAGCAGTAGCTTTAATCATCACAGGATAGCCGATTTCTTTAGCTACAGCGATCGCCTCTGTTTCATCTTGCAGTAGCCCATAACTTCCTGGGACAGTAGGTACACCTGCTTTCTGCATGGTTTTTTTGGCTGTGGACTTGTCTCCCATCGCCAACATAGCTTCTTTGCTAGGACCAATAAAAACAATTTGATGATCGGCGCAAATCTCAGCAAATTTAGCATTTTCTGCTAAAAAACCGTATCCAGGGTGAATTGCTGTAGCATTACGAGTGAGAGCAGCAGCAATAATATTAGGAATGTTGAGATAGCTTTTTCCCGAAGGTGGAGGTCCAATACATACGCTTTCATCTGCCAGTTGAACGTGGAGAGCTTGCCGATCGATAGTAGAATGAACGGCAACAGTAGCAATACCCATTTCCGCACAGGTGTGTAAAATGCGTAGAGCGATTTCTCCTCTATTGGCAATTAAGATTTTTTCAAATTGCATATAAGGGTTACTTTAATTAGAGTCATGTCTTAGAATAAGATTTTTTATGCTGCTAAAAAAGTGGCGGGCTGTCTTTCGATCCCAAATTAGAAGGAGGGCGATCGCTGCTCCAACTCCACCAAGGGGTGTTACATTCACACAAATAAAATTCTTGCCATTTCCGACGCAGATCATACCCTGTGACAGGTGCGCGACGGTTTAGCCAAACATTTTGTGCTTTCTTAGGGTCAGCCTTGCAGGAAGGGCAGCAAAAAGCTACTGAGTGAGTTGCTTTCTCTGTCCATTTAGGAGGAATAGGGGCAAAAGCATCCATATTATTGACTCATCAGTTGTAAACAGGTGGCTCTAGCTTATCTCAATTCTATAATCTTGAGTAAGATCAATTTAACAATAACTAGGCTAAAAATTTTTTTAAACTATCTTTCCTTGCCATTGTTGCCAAAGAGTTTTGAATTTACTACTAGTAAAGTAATAGCTAAAATTGAAGTTAGACTAACTCTTTTACCCCACATCTGAGCTTTAGTACCTTGATACCAAATCTCTATTTCATAATTGCCTTGCGGTAAATTCAACATTATTCTGCCATCTTTTGAGGCTGTTTGATTTGTCATAATTTTGATAAGCGAGATGTCTTTTGTCATCTGCTTATTCTCACATTTGATTACTGATTGCTATACATAAGATATAAGTACCTAGGCAAAATTATTTACACAATTCTCAATTCTGAATAACTACTAACTACTAACTACTAACCACTAACCATCTCAACTATGTAATCAATTTTGCACACCTACTTAGATAAAATCTCGGCTTATAAAACATTAATTAACTAGCTTTGGCAACTACTGTATCTTGAGTGAGTAATTTAATTGCTCTCTGATACTGTAAGTCGGCATCTGTACCAATCTGATCGTAGCTAATAGGTTCTTGAGAAACTACAAAATCAGGCTGAATACCTAGTTTATTAATATCTGTATGATTAGGGGTTTCGTATTTGGCTACAGTCACCGCTAATCCTGAACCATCAGGTAATTCAAATAAAGATTGAATTAATCCCTTACCAAAAGTTTTTTCTCCTACCAGTAAAGCACGTCCGTTATCTTGTAATGCACCTGCTAAAATCTCACTCGCACTAGCTGTTCCCTGATTTACTAATAGTACTAAGGGTGCTTTGCTGATTACCTCTGGATTAGATTCAAAATTTCCTAAAGTTCCCTGACGATTCACTGTATATACAATTGTGCCTTCTTGAAGCCATAAACGAGCAATTTCAATTCCAGCTTGTAATAAACCCCCTGGATTATTTCTTAAATCCAGAATATAAGCTTCTGCTCCTTCTTGTTTTAGTCTGAACACAGCATGAGCAATTTCTTGAGTCGCATTAGCACTGAATTGGTTGAGGCGCACATAACCAATAGATTTATTACCATGATTATCTAGGTTAGCGGTCACAGGATTCAGAGAGATGCGATCGCGTATTAAATCAAGATTACGGATTGTTTCAGGTTGAAGATTGTGGGATTGCACCGTGACAGATACTTTTGTGCCAATAGTACCGCGCATTTTTGCTGCTGCTTCATCTAGAGTTAATTTTTTAGTATCTATCCCATCTATCTCTAAGATATAGTCTCTGGGTTTAATACCAGCCAATTCTGCTGGAGAACCTGCTAAAGGGGATACTACCTCTATTAACTGGGTTTCTGGGTCGATGTTAATTTGCAATCCTACCCCTGATAACTCCCCAGAAGTATTGACCTGCAAGCTATGATACTGCTCTGGTCTTAGTAGCCTAGTGAAGGGGTCATCGAGAAGAGCTAACATTTCTTCAATCGCTTGATAGCTTTCTTCCCGATCTCTCATAGGTTTTTTAATAAACTTCTGACGCACAAACCACCAGTTTTGATGATTGAATGTCTCATCTACATAGGATTGGTTGACAATTCGCCACGACTGCAACAATAATTTCTGTTCTTCCGTAAAGGCTTGAGCAGAAGGAGTAAACCAAAATAGACTAGAGGTAAACCAGACAAATACTAGTAGAGTAACCCAAAATACTTTTTTGACCATGTGGAAGGAATATAGTTTAGCTTTAACCTAATTATTAGTTTATATTAGCGATTCTTAATCAATTGTTACCTAAAAATACCGCTCCGTCTCAGGAAGATGATTCAATAGATATAATCTAACCCAGTAACTAGCACCCAAAAAATATCTTGGGAAACGGCAACACCAAAACTTAAAGCTATGTTACATTTTTTAAAGGGAAATATTCCGTATCCAGAAATATATCTTAGTTAGCTAATTTAGACTTCATGTTCACTAAACAAGTAACAGATTCCAAAGTTTATCAATGGTTTGACGAACGTCTGGAAGTGCAAGCAATTTCCGACGACATCAGCAGTAAATATGTACCTCCTCACGTCAATATCTTCTATTGTCTTGGTGGTATTACCTTAGTTTGCTTCTTAATTCAGTTTGCTACTGGATTTTGCATGACATTCTATTACAAGCCTACTGTAACTGATGCTTTTACGTCTGTAGAGTACATTATGAACGAAGTTAACTTCGGTTGGTTAATTCGTTCTGTCCATCGCTGGTCTGCTAGCATGATGGTTCTCATGATGATTCTTCACGTTTTCCGCGTCTATTTAACTGGTGGTTTCAAAAAACCCCGTGAGTTGACTTGGATTGCTGGAGTAGTTATGGCAGTAATCACTGTAAGTTTCGGTGTTACTGGTTACTCTCTTCCTTGGGACCAAGTAGGTTACTGGGCGGTTAAAATCGTATCTGGTGTACCTGCTGCTATTCCTGTAGTTGGAGATTCAATGGTAGAACTACTACGCGGTGGTGCTAGTGTTGGTCAATCTACTTTAACTCGCTTCTACAGTTTACATACATTTGTATTGCCTTGGTTGATGGCGGTATTCATGTTGCTACACTTCTTGATGATCCGCAAACAAGGTATTTCTGGTCCTTTGTAAAGCCATTTTTTGATGTAGAGCTTAAGCTTGATCGTCTAACATAAATCTGAGAGATAATTATTCATAATCTCGACCAATAGTCAATAAGCTCCGACAGCAACTTGCAACTATCTTGCCATTTTACCTGCTGATTCTGAGTCGATTAAGGAGAAACCAATGTCAACATTAAAAAAACCCGATCTTAGCGATCCCGCATTACGCGCCAAGCTAGCTCAAGGCATGGGTCACAACTACTATGGTGAACCTGCTTGGCCTAACGACCTATTATATATCTTCCCAGTAGTAATCTTGGGAACTATTGGTTTAGTAGTTTGTTTAGCTGTACTAGACCCTGCATTGATTGGCGAACCTGCTAATCCTTTTGCAACTCCTTTGGAAATCTTACCTGAGTGGTATCTATACCCTGTTTTCCAAATTTTACGCATTCTTCCTAACAAACTTTTAGGAATTGCTTGCCAAGGCGCTGTTCCTTTGGGCTTAATGCTTGTTCCTTTCATTGAAAACGTTAACAAGTTCCAAAACCCCTTCCGTCGTCCTATAGCTACTACTGTTTTCCTATTCGGTACTGTAGTAACTATTTGGTTAGGAATTGGTGCTACCTTCCCTATCGATAAATCTTTAACTTTAGGATTGTTCTAGGTTTTTTGGCAATTATAATTTTTTCATAATCTGAACGCCAGCGATCGCTGTTGTTTAAGCTGTAAAAGTTCACAATTGCGATCGCTAGCGTAAATTTTTGGCTGGCAAAGCCAATTATCATCACTCTCTCAACAAAACTTAAGCTTTACAAAGTTACATAGTAAATGTAATTCTTAACAGATGATAATTGTGACTGATGAAAAGATTATATTTGTTATGTATATTGTTATCAGTAGTCTTTCCCATAGCTAGTTGTGGCAATAGTAGTGATGTTAGTCAGGATAGGCAAAATAGCATTTCTCTAGAAAATAATGCAGACATTCTTGCAGAAGCAGAGTCTTTTAACTATCAAGATTATGCAGAAGTATTAAAAACTTATGTCAGCGATCGCGGTTTAGTAGATTACGAAGCACTACAAGCAAATAGAGAAAAATTAGACCAATTTAATCAAGCATTAGGTTCAGTAACCCCCAGTATTTATAACAGTTGGAGTGAAGCAGAACAACTGGCATTTTTAATCAACGCTTATAACTCTTTGACCCTTCAATCAATTATCGATCAAAATCCTCTCAAAAAAAGTATTAGAGATATTCCTGGGGTTTGGAGAAGACGTAAATTTGAGCTTGCAGGAAATTCTAAAACACTTGATAATATAGAACACGATATCCTCAGAAAAGAATTTAATGAACCAAGGATTCATGCAGCTTTAGTATGTGCAGCTATAAGTTGTCCTCCTCTGCGGAATGAGCCTTATTTACCAGAACAAATAGACAGCCAATTAGACGATCAAGTAAGAAAATTTATTGCTAGTTCTCATGGCTTTAAAATAGAACAGGATGACAATAGAGTATATCTTTCTTCTATCTTTAAATGGTTTGGGGAAGATTGGGTTACTAGCTATGGTATTGAGGATAAATTTACAGGAAATAGGAAAGAAAAAGCAATACTAAATTTTATAAGTAAGTATCTTAACGAATCAGAGAGAGAATATCTACAAGAAGGACAATATAGGATATCTTATTTAGATTACGACTGGTCACTAAACAAAGTTAGTAATTGACCGAGAGAGAGGCTTCCGGCTAGAAAGCATCTCTAATCGTGGTGTTGACAATTGATAATTAATAATTGTTTCATTGACTAAAGATAGTTGAGGAGAATAGAAACTGGTGCGGGTCAAAAAGATTATCTCTGTGAGTTTTTTATCCATAGTTACTGGGTTGCTAGTTGCAGCTTGTGGAAACAACCATCAAACTTCTACCACCAACAGGGATAGTAGCACTCTCAAACTTTTATATTGGCAAGCACCAACGATTCTTAACCCCCATCTTTCCACAGGGTTTAAAGATGCAGAAGCAAGTCGTATTACACTAGAACCTCTAGCTACTTTTGATAACAATAATCAATTGATTCCCTTTCTCGCAGCAGAAATTCCTACAGTAGAAAATGGAGGGATTGCTGAAGATGGTAAATCAGTCACTTGGAAGTTAAAACAGGATATTAAGTGGTCAGATGGCACACCTTTCACTGCTGCTGATGTAGTCTTTACTTATGAATATGTCGCTAATCCTCAAGTTGCTGCCGTATCCAAAGGAAATTATGATGTAGTAGCCAGTGTAGAAGCGATCGATGACTACACTGTTAAAGTAAATTTTCGAGATGTTAACCCTGCTTGGTACTTAATTTTTGTTGGCGCACAAGGGATGATCCTTCCCAAGCATATTTACCAATCCTACAACGGTGAAAATGCCAGAGAAGCACCAGCTAACCTCAAACCCATCGGGACAGGACCGTATCAAGTAGTAGAATTTAAACCAGGAGATACAGTTATTTATGAACCTAACCCTGAGTTTCGCGAAGCTGATACATTGGGTTTTGAGAGAGTCGAACTCAAAGGGGGTGGGGATGCAACTTCTGCTGCGAGGGCGGTTTTACAAACAGGAGATGCGGATTATGCTTATAATTTGCAGGTTGAAGCACCTATCTTAGAAGAATTAGAAGCAGCAGGAAAAGGCAAAGTTGTAGCTAACTTTGGAGCTTTGATGGAACGAATTATTATTAATCATAGCGATCCTAATAAAGCTACTGATGATGGTGAACGTTCTAGCATTAAGTTTCCCCATCCTTTTTTCAGCGATTTCAAAGTGCGTCAAGCCTTAGCTTTAGCTATTGATCGTGACACTATTGCCAAGCAACTATATGGAATAACAGGAAAAGTTACACCAAACTTTTTAGTAGCACCCCAACAATATGTTTCTGCTGATACTAGTTATGAATACAATCTTGAGAAAGCTAATCAGTTATTAGATGAATCAGGATGGCGCGATACTAATGGTAATGGAATTAGAGATAAAGATGGCGTAGAAATGTCCATAGTGTTTCAAACTTCTGTAAATCCTTTACGGCAAAAAACCCAAGCAGTAATTAAACAGGGATTAGAATCTATTGGGATGGAAGTAGAGCTAAAAAGTATTGATGCTAGTGTGTATTTTTCTAGCGATCCTCAGAATAACCAAACCCTAGAACGTTTTTATGCAGACTTACAGATGTTCACTACAGGAAATACTAACCCCGATCCTGGTACTTACATGAAGTTCTACATTTGCGAGGAAATTCCCCAAAAAGTTAATAGTTGGTCAGGATATAATAACTCTCGCTATTGTAATCCTCAATACGATCAACTATGGCAACAATCTAATGTTGAATTAGATACCCAGAAGCGGGAAGAAATTTTTATTCAGATGAATGATTTACTAGTAAATGAAGTAGTGGGTATTCCCTTAGTTCATCGAGCAGATGTAGTAGCTTTTAGTAATGATATTACTGGTTATGAGCTTACTCCTTGGGATATGCGGACTTGGGATATTATGAATTGGAAAAGACAATGAAATAATCCTGAGCTTATGCTGTAGTGTATATGAAACGATAGCCTAAATCATAATGCTTTTGCTGGCGTAGATGTCCATAATTTTGCTCCCACACTCCTGTCTCTAAATCTTTACGTAAACTCACTAAACCATGATTTAATTCATCTTTTGTAATTTTGGCAAAGGATGAAATCCCATTACGAATCTTGCTATCAAGGTAAAGTTCTGGTCTTGACCAACCTACTGCTGCAAATGAATCCGATAAATCATGAGGTAATCATATCAAATCACTAAATGTTTGCTACGCATAAAGCATCGACAAATAAAAAGTTTTTCTTTCACTTCCGTTACTTCTCTTGCTTTTTATAATATACTTAAAGTGATCTGATATTAATTCCTAAAACTTACCAATCTTTTGTTGACAATCAGATTTAGTAATATTTGAATACCGTGTTTCGCCACTAGCATCAATTAGATGATAATTTTCAAAAGGACTAAAAGGAGACGACTTATTAATACAAGCAAAACCTGTTTGTATTAGTTGATTTCTAGCTTCCTGGCAGTCGGATGAAGTTAGATTAGTGGCAAATACTTGAGTAGTGTCAGCATTAACTAAATGAACAATGCCAGAAGAAAAGCTACTACGGGATTCATTTTGGCACGTATATCTTCTGGAATTATTTAATCCCCATAGATTACTAGCAGGAAAAAAATTCACATTAACTTCTGGTTGTCGGGATTGTATTTCCGCAAGCTTTTGTTGATGTTCTCTCATAATGATTCCTTCTAATGTTTCTTGATCGCGTCGTCGATTATCTGCCATTATTTGATTCATGGTTTGTTCTGTATTATTAATCTCATTCTTAAAACTTCTACCTATTTTCATTTCTAAAAATGACATTAATTCTATAGCATCTTGTGGTTCAAGACGAAAACTTGCAATATAACTGTTTGTTCCATCATTCCAACTAATAGCAAAATTTTTTCTAAGTTTTGTTCCACCTGTCCAAAAACTTGTTCCTTTCCAATCTGTCATTTGTAAGTTAATAATTCTGTTGAGATTTATAGTTTGATTTAGTTCTGACTCTTTGAACTTTAAATAAAGATTATTATTTTCAATTAAAACACGACAGCTATCGAGATCGCCTTCTATTATATCTTTACATTTTCCTTTATAAGATTGAGCTAAAACTGGTACACTTATTGCCAAAATTACTCCTGTTATTAAAACTGAACCTAGAGAAGAGATAACTTTACATTTTGACAACATACTGTTCTTAAGAGATTTCATACAAAAATAAGAAGTAAAAACTAACTGATTGAATTAAATAAATTCTGACATAGATTTACTTAATAATTGTTTAGTTTTTATAAAAAAAACCCAAAATAATTTATAGATTAGATAAAGAAAATACAGAAAATAAGGGACTAGATTACCGTTTAACTATAGAAAATTGAGTAAATCTTTAAATGTACTTTAAACAAATACTTAGATATTTCAAATTAAATCTAATATTACTGGTAGTAGGATTTGACTTTTACCTGTAATGTTACGGGTAGATTTTTAAAAGACAATGTCTCAACCAAAACAAACCCCCATAGCTTTCTTTATGGGGAAGTTAACTTCAACCCGGATAGGTGAGAAACTATTTTTGCCCATAGCGTGGATACGGGAGGAGAAACGAATTCACCCTCATACGGTATCCATTAACTTGTAAATAATATATGTGCGATTCGTTCATAACAAACCCTCATCTGAGGGGGGACTTATCGCTTTAGTTGAGTAATCCACTCTGGGTAGAGTTCGCACTTTAATCCTCAACTAATGATAACTAGTACATCATCAAGGTGAGATATGTAATATCAACTCAATAAATGTTTGCTACACATAAGGCATCGACAATAAATGGATAACAAGTAATCGAACTAACAATTGAGTTATTAAGTTTATTTAAGGTTTTACTAAGAGTAATTCTCAGGCGATCTAGATTTTCAAAAACGTACCACTGTAATTGATCTTTTAGATATCTCCATAATCTTTCAATTGGATTAACTTCTGGTGTGTAGGGGGGTTGAAAAAT
>JAAUYD010025242.1_pt1 | contig 13497 bp, 11 predicted proteins | sample 7278101 | NCBI WGS metagenome assembly JAAUYD01 (sample SAMN14350128, study PRJNA611818) | marine sediment metagenome | isolation source: surface marine sediment (0.6m) | place: French Polynesia: Moorea | collected 2018-08
ACTGCAACTGCAGGCGATCGCGAAGCTAAAATTCGTTTGAGCTTTTCTGAAGCTTATCGGGGAGTGCAAAAAATCCTCTATCTCGGAGAAGAAAAAATCGACGTTCGCATTCCTGCTGGAGCGAAATCTGGTAGTAGATTAAGATTGCGAGGTAAAGGCCAGTACAATCCTTACAACCAACAAAGAGGCGATCTTTATCTCAATGTCGAATTAGATTCTCACCCTCATTTTCAGTTTGAAGGAGATAATTTAGTTATTGAAGTTCCGATCGCCCCAGACGAAGCAATTTTAGGTGCTTCGATTGAAGTACCTACTCCCGACGGGATCGTGACGATGAAAGTTCCTGCGGGGATTCGTGCGGGTCAATCTTTACGATTGCGAGGTAAAGGCTGGCCGATTCCTCAAGGCAAGCGGGGAGACTTGTTAGCAAAGATTGCGATCGCAATTCCTCAAGATGTTAGCGCGATCGAACGAGAATATTACGAAAAAATTCACGCTAATCGCACTTATAACCCCCGCAGCCATCTCAAGCAGGTAAGATTGTAATTTTAACTGGCCGGTTCGAGTATCGATTGCAATTTTTCGCTGCTAGCATTCGGAGAAAGGAAAGAGAATAAATGTTTGTATTGTAATTTTCCTTCTCGATCGAGGACGAATTGTCCCGATAGGGGCGCGCCTAAAGCTTGGCCGACTTTGTAGCTTTTAAATACTTCACAGTCAGGATCGCTCAATAAAGGCATCTTTAAACCCAGATCGGAAATAGCTTTTTGGCATTGTTCGGGATCGATACTAGTAATCATTAATAATTCAATGCCTTTGCTTTTGAAGTTTTCGTAGTTGTCGTTTAGTTCTTTGATGTGGGGCTTGCACAAAGGACAATAGTGTTTTTCTGTAAAAATACGAGTAAAAGCAAGGATTACGGGTCGATCGCCTTGATAATTTGACAGTTCGATTTCCGCATTATTCGTTATGTCGGTTAGCTTGAAGTTCGGCACAGTGTTTCCCAAAGCTAACTTACTTTTTGCCGGAATTGGCAAGAAATTGCGCCAAAAACGCCCGTTGAAGAGTAATAATCCCAGATCTTTAAAAAAATTCAGCATACGCGATCGCAAATAACTTCCTAGATAAATAGTAACCCCAACAATGGTTCTAACCTAATGTCGGGGTGAAAGTTTCAAATGAGTCGTTGGTAAATCTAGTCTACAGCCGCGAAGAAGACTTTAGATTTGACTGGATCTGGATTCATTGTTTTGTCTCCTTCTTGCCAACCAGCAGGACAAACTTCATCGGGATGAGTTTGTACGTATCTGATCGCTTTGAGGGTTCTTAAAGTTTCGTCAACGCTGCGACCGAAAGAAAGGTTATTAATCGTTGAGTGTTGGATTACTCCTTCTTTATCAATGATAAACAATCCGCGTAAAGCAACCCCCGCGTCGGGATCTAAGACGTTGTAAGCGGTGCTAATTTCTTTTTTAATATCGGAAACTAACGGATAAGCTACGTCTCCTACTCCACCTTCTTTGCGATCGGTTTGAATCCATGCTAGGTGAGAAAATTCACTGTCCACAGAAACTCCTAAAACCTCAGTTTCAAGGTCTTTAAATTCTGAGTAGCGATCGCTGAATGCTGTAATCTCAGTCGGACAGACAAAGGTGAAGTCCAGAGGATAAAAGAATAAGACTACGTATTTACCCTTAAAGTCGGATAATTTAATCGTCTTAAATTCTTGATCCAATACAGCTGTTGCTGTAAAATCTGGAGCTTTTTGTCCTACTCTCAAGCATCCTTCTGCTGGATTACTCATGGGGTGATTCTCCTTATTTTTATGAACTTTTTCGGGTAAAATGCCCCATTACCTCGATATTTATGAGATTCTGGGTTCGCCTTTTGATAAACAGGTGTTAATTGCTGTTTAATTTTTAATTAACTTTTTTCACTATATCATAGTCATAACGATTGTGACTAAGTTAAAAGTTAAACCTTACTCAGTCGATCGCTAGGTTCGGCGAATTACCACAAAACATCCTACCTCGAATGAGGAACGATCGGAAATCGGAAATATTAATTTAGAGCAAACATAGCGATCGAGATCGAGCTAGACTGCAACCAAAATTCAGTGAAATATTGAGATCGATCGTTTAGTTAGTAGGAAATGTTAAAGAAGAGATTAGGGAACGATCGCATCACCATAAATTGCGGCAGCAGTAAATGGTGAAAGTGTAATCCTAGCACGTCCATTGGCATCAACATCAATAGGATCTCCGGTACAAGTTTTGGCATCGGGGTCGTAATCAAATTGAATCACATTACAATATTTTCCTGCTGGTAGACTGGTTTCAAAATCACGGGATAAGTCCGGGCCTTCTTGACGATTGATGACCACAAAGCCGCGATCGCCTCTGCCAAAAGCAATTTGATTAAATCCGTTATCCCACCAATCAGTGACAAAAAAATTAGGTTGAGTATAGTTGCGAAAAGCTACCATATTCGAGATTGGTCGCCAACGATGTTCGCACTTCCATTCGTTAAAACAGTTAGGATTGTCACTGTTATTTGAATAAATATTATTGGTATTACCCAGGCCATCTGAAGGAGGCCCTTGATCGAAACGACCAAACTCATAACTGGACATAACTTTAGGATACCCATAAGGCCATCCCAGCATAAAAACGTTAATTAAATCGTATAATGTTCCATTTTTATAAGTGACGTAAGGTGGGTTTTCTTTGCGTTGTTCGTCGTGGTTATCTGTAAAAATGACTGCTTTGGTACTATCCATTAAATCCCAAGACGGGCCCAAGGTTTTAAGTTCGGAGATATTTTCACTTCTACCGCTATTGTCATTGTAAAAAGCATTGAGAAACTTTTTGCCGACTTTTTTGCCATACTTAAATTCGGTTATATCAGCCTGACCTTGATTGACCCAGAAATAATCATCATCTTTGATTGCTTCGTTGCCAGGATCGATAACTTCAAGAAAAAAATAAGGATCTGGATCGATTTGCTCGTTGACTCTTTGGATGATATTGTTAATATCTTCTGGATTCATATGCTTTGCGGCATCTATTCTAAATCCTTTGATTCCCAAATTGGCCAAAGAGATTAAATAGTTCGCAATTGTTTCCCTAACATTATCTTGAGTTGTATTTAGATCGGCTAAGCCAACCAACTCACAACGTCTGACTGCATTAGAAGGGTTAAGCAAATAATCGCTATTTTTGATATTGCGATCGCAAAACTCGGGAAAATCTACACTATCTATATGAAAATCTAAAACACCATATGGCACTTGTGGATAATCGTATTTTGTGACGTTTGAACCATTACTACCTATAGCACTATCTCCACCAATCATATGATTAATTACGGCATCGGCATAAATATCAACTCCGACAGCTTGACATCTACTAATCATATCTTCAAGTTCATCAATAGTACCGCTACGACTATTTTCAAGACTGTAACTTACTGGTTGATATCTTTGCCACCATGGGAAGCCTCGATCTGAGATTAATGCATGTTCGTTAGGAGGAGATATTTGCACTGCAGCATATCCTTTGGGCCCGAGATGATTTTCACATTCTTTAGCAATATCCGTCCATTGCCACTCAAAAAGATGCACAAAAACTGTTCGGGGAGAAGGGGAAGATTGTGCTTGAACTGGCAGTGGATTTTGACAGAGACTAAAAATCAAAATCAAAAGCAAAACACTGATTATTTTCTGAATACGTTGATTTTTCATTTGATATCAATTCTTTAATGATTAATTAATAGTCCGAGCGGACTAATTTCATATCCTTGAACTGTCTCAATTGAGGGATTGTTTTAGTTGAAAATCTTTAATAATTTCAAATTGAGATTTTCTTGCCACTAATACTTTGAAACTCAAAACTTCCGACTACTTCTCTATAAGTCCGTTTAACATCTCGCAGCATACTTACCGCCATTTTTTCACCAAGTAAATTACCTCCGGTTTCTAGACCAGTTGGAGAACGATCGTAAGAATTATTCGGGCCTAATGCTGTTCCATCCGTACGCCAATGCATTCCAGCTCCATCGCGAAATAAAGTAATATTAGCAATCAATTTATTTAGCTCTCCATGCACGGTTAAAGTCGGGCCAACATAATTGTCTAATTGCTGACCGTTAGAAATGGGGATTTTTGGCTCGGGAAAAACTTCATCGGCAAAAAAGGCTTTAAGAATAGTTGCAGCAGCAGCAATAAAAGCCGAATGTCCACCTGGATACGCAGGATGAGTTGGAGAACCTTCTGGAAAAGCGATCGGTAATAACCAAGTACCATTGCGATCGCCGCGATTATATGTTGAGTTTTGCTGTTGGTTGTATTCAAAGATGCGATCGAGGACTCGAGTTTCACGCCATACTTGTGCCCCTTCGCCAAAAAGTTGGTTAAATAGTTGGTCATCGAAAGGGCGATCGGGTGAATTGCCTAAGTCTCCCCGTCGGAAAAGCTCTAAACGCTGAGCGTAAACTTCTGGTCGCAAACGCCGATGAACGCACCATTTTTGAAACCAAGCGTGTTTTAGACCGTAAACTGCAGCTAGTCCGCTTTGAATGCCAATATCTGGAGCACCAAAACTACCAAATGCCTCGGAAGTGTTGATTTGTCCGTTTGCATAAGGACTAGTATTGGATATTTTGGCATTGAGTTGGAAAAGAATAAGAGTAGCCCAGAGACCGGATTGAAAAGGTAAATCAATATGTACCCATTGTCCTGCATCCCTTAAGGTAATAATATGGCGCGTACCCTCAATAGTATCGGAATCAGTCGGATCGATGTCTCCATTATTAACTTGTTTCCAAGTGTCAATATCAGTCAAATAGTCAAGATTTTCTCTTGGATAGTTTTGTAACTGAGCGATCGGTTGATTCCCAAACTGAAAATTTTGCAATAAAAATTGCGAAACATGAGGCCCGACATCACAACCATCGTATGAGCCTCGAAAAATAGTATTTGGGGTGCATGTAAATCCAAATTCTTGCTCGAATCCTAATTGATTTAAATCTTCACAAGCCTCAGCAATTAAGGGGTTTTCATCGTATCGATCGAAAGGAATATCTCGAGACAAAGCCATCCAGTATCTTTCGACCATATCTACAGCAGTATTGCGACTGGCAAAACTTGGAGCTGATGCCATCCTCGCCCCATTAGAGTCGTCACCAATTAACTGAAATGAATAAGCATTGAGTGGATTGACAAGTTTGCGTATGCCTCCACCAAGTTGGACTTGCTCGAAGCCTATTTGCGTGCCTTTTTGAATTGCTGTTAAGAGTGATTCAAATGAAGTTTTTTCAACTAAACCAATTAAGTTATGGCTTAAAGCTTTAGTAAAAGAAGCAAAACCTTCAAATCCGATCTGTCTAAACTTTTGTTCGTCTCCGTTCGTTGGCGGTAGGGAAGTGATAAAGGAATCTTCGGCATCTTCAGATATTAACTCACGAATATCGCTGGCTCTTTCCTGGCGTTCTTCAAAATCGCGATCGTCATCACTCATTGGGAATCAAATCTCCTTTAATAAGTAAACAAAATCTTTTGTCAAGTTTTAAAAGTACCTAGCAAGAATAAAAATTCCAATAAAAGCTTAATTTTTTAGCTCGATTTTAGTCGATACTCGAGCAAAAATATCAATTTTGGCACTTTTAGTCTTGTTGATTTTGATAATAGCAAGTTTCCTTGTCAAGCAATAGACATTTTTTTATAAGTTCACAATGACTAAGTGAAAATTTAAAACAGCGATACCAAGTCGAAGTTATAGCAACTGAACTATAGATTAGGACACTAATTGTCACAGCAGAAAATAGTTAGTATAGTTATTCGCTCTATTAATTACAATTTTCGTTTGCAGAAGGCAAGAGGCAAGAGGCAAGAGCGGTGAGACCCCGCGCGAGGCTAACGCGCAAGGGAACGCTCACCAAGACAGGCAAGAGGCAAAAAAAGTTTTGTAAATTACCTAGCGATTAACTGTAGTTAGTAGGTAACACCATTTCTGAAAAATCGGGCTACAGATAACGCTAAAAGCTGAGATCGGGCAAAGCCTTATCTGACCTACTACCTAGACCGACTGACCCCTGACCTCTGACTGTAGCAATTTTAAATAGAAACGGTATCAACTGCGGCTGCACTCTAGAAGGAAAAAGCGATCGAAAATTCAGATCGGTGGTTTGCCATAAAAATAATTGCCCGGCTGTTTTCTGTGAGGAAGCCTTAATTTTAGATTTTAAAGATCTTTTTTAATAAAAAACGCAGCACTACGAGCAGCTTCTAAAATGGTAATTAGTCCGCTACCAGGATGAACTGCACCACCAATCCAATATAAACCGCGAGTATTGCGCGATCGAATCGGGGGACGGAACGGGCCTAGTTGAGTCCAATTGTGGCTTAAGTTAAAGACAGCACCACGAAAAACGCGGTAATCATCTTGCCAGGTGTTTGCAGTGTAGCAATTTTCAGTCACGATACTATTTTCAAGGTTTTCATAACCCAGAACTGATAATCGTTTAACAATAAAATCTCGATAGGATTTTTGTTTATTTTCCCAATCAACGTTAAAACTGGTGTTAGGGATGGGTACTAATACAAACAAAGTGCTGTGACCTTTAGGAGCATTGCTAGGATCGATAATCGTCGGATTGCAGACGTAGAAAGAAGGGTTTTCTTCGTCTAATGCTGAATCGTCCAGCCAGGGTTTTTCTAGACGGCGAATATGTTCGGAAAGATAGATTTGATGGTGCGGTAAGTCTTCATAGCGGCGGTTAATTCCCAAGTAAAGCATAAATGTAGAACAAGAAAATTTCATCTTATTAAGTTTCTCGTTCGTATATACACCCCGATCGCACTCGGGAATAAGATTTTCCATAGCATAGGCAAAATCGGCATTGACGACGACACCATCGGCTTGAAAACGTTCTTCGTTTGTTAATATCAGACCGCGAACAGATTTGTTTTCAATCCACACTTTTTCGACAGGACAATTGAGGTGGATTTTTACTCCTAAATCTTTGGCCGCACGAGCGAGGGAGGATGCTAAATTGCGGAAACCACCTTCAGGATGCCAGACTCCATCTTGAAATTCTAGATAAGGAATTAGACTAAATACGCTCGGGCTGATGGTGGGGTGCGTACCTAAATATTTGGCAGGGTAGCTCAAAGCATACACTAGTCGCTCGTCTTTAAAAAAGTTCCAAAAATTTTGGTATAAGCTTTCCCAGGGTCGAAATTGTAAAGCTTTAAAAATCTCTCGAGGACGCAAATATCCCAATAAGGAGCGCACGGGAGATCCTAAGTATGATTTGTAATAAAGTTCGTTTTTGCGATCGTGTTCGGCATACCAAAGATCGAAAGCTGCGGGCAAATCGCTGCGAAATTTTGCCAGTTCGCTCTTAAACGCTTTCAAATCCGAGCTTAGATCGATGTGAGTATTATCCCAAAAATGGACTCTGTTGAAAGGTTCGAGTTGTTTGAAAGTAATATAATCCGATCGATTTAGTCCCGACTCGGCAAATAGTTCGTCGTACAATCGCGGTAGTTGGAGAATTGTCGGGCCGGTATCGAATTCATAAGGCCCGTTTTTAAATCCTCTCATTCGACCGCCAGCGCGATCGCTTGCTTCAAAGATTTCTACATCATATCCTTGACCAGCTAGCCTTATAGCCGTAGCCAAACCACCAGGCCCCGCACCAATAATAGCAATCGAATTCGACATAGAATTTTGAGTAGATTAGATCGTAACAATAAAACAATTGTAAGAGACTGTTTATAAAATAAACATTAAAGAGTATTTTGAAAAAAACCACTATTTACCCTCATATTGCTTTTTTGTGGGCGGACAATCCTGCTGATAAGAATAGAATGAATTTGATAATAAATGAAAATTGAATACTATTTGGAATTTTCTAATAAATCAAAGTGATATTTTGAGTTAAATTGCTCGACATATTTAAATGATTGGTAAAGTTATTTATTTTTTGCTGGGGCTTTGAATTTAGATCGGTCGCGATCGCAAAAATGTAAGCATTTAGACTGATTTTAGATATTGTAAATCGTTATTATGAAAGTCTTTGTTTGCGTTCAACCTTAAAAATGAAAATCTGAATTTAAAATGTAAAGTAATGTTACTGATTTTTTAAAAAAAAGTATTTATATGAACCAGATCCGCAGGCGATCGCCTTAACCTTAAAAAATATCCAATATTTAATTAAGGCAAAATTAATGAATAAAGAATTTAAGAAATACCGCATGATTTGCACCTTGACTTTTGGCGATATCTACGGGCAGATTTTTGTTTGGTTGTTTGTTATTTTCCTCACTCTCGCAACTGCATTGGCTTTGTGGAGTAGCACCCGCGAAATTTACGCTTTAGCTACTGTCGGGCTAATTTTGGTGTTGTCTTTACCCTTCTTGCTTTTTGCTTTCGTAACTACTTTATTAAACCATATCGAATTTGCTCCGATCGAAGCCGAAGCAAATACACCTGAATATTCAAGAAGCCAAAATAACCACGCTAATAAACCAGCAGAAGCTACAAGTTAAGCAGTCAATGGTGGGTAGTGGATAGTAAACAATCTTTCTCTCCCTACTCCCCCAGACTAAGCTCCCATTCCCGAATATTGTTTTAAACCTTGTTTCCACAACCAACGATTGAGCAGATAAAAAATTAAGCCCCATCCAACCATCGTTAGTAAAGCTCGAGTAAGATCCACTGGTAAACCGACTAATAAAGCTGCTGGAAAATAGACAAAATAAGGAAAAGGTGTCCATAAAACAATTTCGCGAATTAAACTAGGAAAGACTTCTAAAGGAGCAATTAAGCCGGAAAAAAAGATATAAAATAACAGCCAAAATTGAAGAATTGCACTCGCTCTTTCCGTCCAAAAGGCAAACATAGCAAAAGTATATTGAATTAAAAAACGCAACGCAAAAGAAATTATAATTATCAAAATCCAAAGCAATACGGTGCTAAAATTAGGCAACCAAATTGCTCTTGGATAAAGCCAGAAAAACAAGCCGATTAATAAGATAACTAAAGGTATTCGCGTTAATTTTTCGGATACGTGTCGAGCTACGTGATGCCAAGCAGGATCTAAAGGTTGCAGCAGTCTTAAAGATAATTTGCCTTCTACTACTTCTTTTTCAAAATCCCAAATTACCCAAATATTAGTAAATTGTCTCACTAAGAAGACACTGAAAAAATAACGCGCAAAATCAAGAGAATTGAGGGCAAAATTGCCGCGATCGGAGGCTTCGATCCAAACTCCCATCAAAATAATTGGTAAAGATCCCGCTAATGCCCATAAAAATATTTCTGCTCGATATTCCAACATATGAGCGTAATGAGCTATTAAGAGAGCTTTCGCTTTTCTAACTATCCATTTCATTTTTACGTTGTCTGAAAATTGCCTAACTCGAGCTATTATATAAAATTGCTTTCCCAAAACAAATTTTAAAAATTAAAATTTTATTTTGAATAATTTTAAAAACTGCTTTTTTAGTTTGTAAGTTGCTAAAATCAGCAGACTTTAAAGACAATTTTTCAAGGTTTCAATAGATTCGGGAAGAGTTTTTTTACATTTAATAATAAGTGCGATCGCTAGATTCCATAGTTTGGTAATATAAATTACAGTAAATAAAAAAACTATTATTGAACGTGAAAATTATTGAAAAAACAGACGCAAGTCTAAAATTGCACTATAAAAGCCCCCGGCCTTTCTTATTTAGTGTTTTTGGAACTCTATTTATTTTAGTGGGATTGAGTGCGATTTTCTTTTTTGGCAAAAAACACACTTTAGAATGCGAAAAAGTTCCATCCGATCGCGCCAACTGCCAAATGGTAACTACAGGTTTTTTTGAAAATACCAAGGATGAGATTATTTCAGAGCAGAAAATAAAATCGGCTGAATTAGATTTAAATCAAAATAGCGACAATAAGAGCAATATAATCTTAGTCACAGAAAAAGGAGAAGTAGTTATTAGTGAAAAGTTCACTTTTAGCGAAACGGAATTTAAAAAAGAACTAGAAAAAATCAATAGCTTCATTCAAGATGCTAATATTACCGATCTAAGCGTAAGTCAAGATAATCGCTTTTTTAGTATTTTTGTTGCTATTTGTTTTGCGGCTATCGGCAGTGGCATAATTACAGTATCTTTATTAAAAGAAAATTCAGAAGTATTTTATACCTTCGATCGCAACAGCAAGCAATTACAAATTCAAACCAAAAAACTATTAAGTAAAACTGCAACCACCCAATGGGATTTCCAAAATATAGAAAAGGCGATCGTTAGAACTGAAAAAAAAGGATATAGAAACGATCGCGCCGATATCTATCATTTAGAATTGGTAATGGGAGAAAATGGCAATTATCCAATGTATGTTTTTGTTGGCGATAATATAAAAACCACAGCCGATCGCATTGCCGCAGCAATAAATCAAGTCCTAAGATAGATTCAAGTGGTTTAATAACCTAAACACAATCTTTTTAAACTTTACCTTGACTGAACAAACGACCGATAACTTCTTCGATCGGCGGATCGCTAATGCTTAGATCTACTACGGGTAAATCTGCCAATATTTTAGAAATAGTATTAGTTAGTCCTTCCCTCGAGACTAAAAAGCTCACCTCAGCACCTTCGTTTGCTTCGATTTCACCATATCGAGCTAATTGCGATTCTGGGACAGTTTTAGCTAATTCTACTTTGACTTGTCGCAGCGGAGCAAAACGGTCTAATAAATCTTCTAAAAGTCCATCATAGATTAAATTTCCTTGGTGGATTAACATCACTCTTTTACACAAAGCGGTAATATCCGCCATATAGTGACTGGTAAGTAAAATAGTTGCTTGATAGCGATGATTGTACTCTTTGAGAAAGTCCCTGACTGCAGCTTGAGCGTTCACATCCAGCCCTAAAGTTGGTTCGTCGAGAAATAACACTTGAGGATGATGGATCAAGGCCGCTAAAAGCTCTGCTTTCATTCTCTCACCCAAAGACAACTTACGCACGGGGCGATTGAGTTTTTCTTGAAGCGAAAGCATCTCGCTAAGTTCGTTTAGTCGTCGAGCAAATTCTTGTTCTGAGATATTATAAACTGCAGCATTAATTCTCAGAGAATCTAGTGCGGGTAAATCCCAAAGTAACTGTTGTTTTTGCCCCATCACTAAACTCATCTTTTGCAAAAATTTGCTTTGACGGCGATAGGGAAAATAACCCGCTACTTTAACTGTACCGCTAGAAGGATGGATCAGTCCGGTAAGCATTTTTAAAGTAGTAGTTTTCCCCGCACCGTTAGGGCCTAAAAAACCGACTATTTCACCAGGTTCGATCTGAAAAGATACGTTTTGTACGGCTTTTACTTCTCGATAGGTACGGTTAAAGAAATGTTTTATCGTACCTTTTAAACCTGGTTGTTTGACTGCAACCGGATAAATTTTTGTTAAGCTTTCGACAACAATCATGTTTATTCTGTAGGGAGAGCGGCTCGCTCGATTCAGCCTGTAATAAGGTTACAACTTTTAGGTTTGATGTCAAGTTTTTTTTGTAAATCTATATATAATGCAGTTCGGGTTTTTCACCACTATTTTTCGTTTAAACCCCCTGCAATAAATGCAAAATATTTTATATTCTAATTAGTGAAAGGGCACAGAGATTAAACCTCAAAAGAAACCAAACATTTTAATTAGGAGTTAATAACTATGGCACTAATTCGTTGGCAACCTTTTAGAGAAATTGACGAACTACAAAGAGAAATGAATCGTTTGTTCGATCGCTCCTTTTACGATTCCGATCGCCAAGCACTCCCTGCTACTTTTGCTCCTGCTGCGGAAATGACAGAAACAGAAGATGGCATCCATCTCAAATTAGAAATTCCCGGCATCGAAAGTAAAGATTTAGATGTAGAAGTAACTGCAGAGTCAGTTAGTATTAGCGGCGAACGCAAATCGGAAACTAAAACAGAAGAAAACGGCACTACCCGGACTGAATTTCGTTACGGTAAATTCCGTCGAGTAATTCCTTTACCAACTCGGATTGAAAATACCAAAGTAGTAGCCGAATATAAAAACGGTATTCTAAATCTCGATTTACCCAAAGCAGAGGAAGAAAAAAATAAAGTAGTTAAAGTTAACCTCGGCTAAATTCAATCTAAAACTCAATTGAAAATAAAATGGTTGCAACTGTAAAAAATAACTGCAACCATTTTATAGTAACTTTTTTGAAGAGCTTATTTAATGTAAGTCTTGCTAGATTCGTTTTCGCAAAAGATATCCTCATCAAATGCGATATTATCTAAAAGGATTGAAAAATCAGTGCGATCGTAATCTCCATCAAAAAAAGTTTGCAAGATTAAATCTCTTTCATCGCTTAAATATGCTGTCATAAATAAAAAAGATGAATTGAGTTCGTTAATATATTCTAGAAGCTCGATTTTACTGACATTGCGATCGCAAGAAAAAATAGACATCACTAAGACTCCTCGATCGTACCAGTTATGAAGCACTAGATTCATTTTACGTCGATGGGTACAAAATAAATTATCCCCTTCTTCTGTTACTTGATAGCCATTAAATTCAAGATGATTTTTATATAATGCAAGAGGATGAGCAGTAGTTTCGCTAATATTTAAATAATTCATATTAACTTGAAAATGCGATCGAACTTTTTTTAGATGACTTATTAACTTAAAATTTTAAATGGAACTCTCAAGACTTATCTTCCGAACAAATACAGATTTAAATTAAATATAAAAACATAAAAATGTCAAAAATACTGCTGACAAAATAGCAGGTCAGACTTGAAAATCCTTTTATCCTTAAATTTAAATGGCGAACGAAGCTAAGCTAAACTAATAAATACCTTACTTAAGAAATAAATCTTAGAGAATCTAATCGCACAAGGAAATATATATGTCTCCAACTTTGCTGCTATCCAAAGAATTGCCCAATTTAGAATACCAATCTACACGCGATCGCTTCGATTCTACTTGGGAAGCACCCCTATCAACTTTACTAGGATTGGGCCGCGCTGCTGGTGCCGATTTTATCGAATTTTTCTTAGAAAGAGTTAATTACATCAACTGTTTAGCAGAAGACGATCGCATCACGAGTATTGTCCCCCGTTTGTCAAGTGGTGCTGGAGTGCGGGTATTTCGCGGCAAACAAGATTGTTATGTCAGCACTAACGATCTATCTTTTAACGGTTTAAAAGCAGCCTTAGAAAAGGGCTTATCTATCTTAGGATTGAATTTACCCAGCCCCCAAGCTTACATTCCCGAGATTAACCTAGAAATGTTGCGAGACTACGCTGTTGCTAAAGGTAAAGAATATTGGCTGGCTAAATGCAGCAGCATGAAAGAGATGGGAGATGTGCTAATAGCAGCAAATAACATTATTAATCAAAAAGCAAGCCACGTACAATCGAGAAGGGCCGTATATTTCAGAGATTGGCAAGAGGTTTTAGTTGCCTCTAGCGACGGAACTTTTGCCAGG
>JAAUYD010197097.1_pt1 | contig 13495 bp, 15 predicted proteins | sample 7278101 | NCBI WGS metagenome assembly JAAUYD01 (sample SAMN14350128, study PRJNA611818) | marine sediment metagenome | isolation source: surface marine sediment (0.6m) | place: French Polynesia: Moorea | collected 2018-08
ATCAAGTAAACTAATTGATGAGTAGATTTGTATGTTTTAATCTTGAACGTTTAATTTCAAGATTATTTTTTGCACTTTTTCAAGAATATGTTATTATATTTTGTTTGTATTACAATGACATAAATTTTTGCCTGGAGGTATGGGGTCAGTCGATCGCTTATCTTCTTGTCTTAATTTTGAAACTCGAGCCAGATTTAATAGCTGCTTGCAGTTTTTTTAAATAGTTCAATTTTTATCTAAATTAAAATTAAATAACCTTGACAAAATACTGCTGTAAGAAATCGTGCCAATTAATTCCCCACTATCTCCAATTACGACCAAGTAATTTACTCTGGCTCGCTCCATTTTTTGTTTGGCGATGTCTAAAGAGTCTTCTATCCAAACAAAGGATTGACATTCTCTCATTACGGTTTCAACTTCAATCCGATCTAGATCTAATCTCTCTTGCTGAAATTGAACTATATCTTCTCGTGTAATCAAACCTATTTTTCGGTAGCAATTGTGATGCTTGGTTTTGAGAATAACGATACAGTCTAATTCTATGTTGTTCATAAGATTTAATGTATCGTTGACTGTAATATCTCCAAAAACTGCCACCGGACTTGGATTCATTATTTGTTCAACGTATTGTGAATTTAACATGCACTCTTTCCTCTAAGACTGAGCTTTATCCGTTAATCGCAATTTATAAATGTATTATTCGCTACTTAATTTTGATGTTGTTGCAAAGATTTAACTTTCCGCAGAAGTCTGGAAACGGGGAAAAGATAACAGAAATTGCTGTGAAGTTTATTTTTTTATTTTGTTAGGAAAATGAAATTTCGATTGAGTTATTGTCACTTTTATATTGTTTTTATTGTCAATTGTTTTTTTTATCTATATAGCTGCCAAAATCATTATACACATTTTTTTAAGGGATCTAGCCAGTGTTGGCTGAATATACTTAGTTTTGTACGAGAAACAAATACTAATGCTGGAAATTATTAGCAATTTATTTGCTCCGAGAGATTACATACCCCACGGACACTGTTATCTTTGGCAACCATCTTTAGTTTGGTTGCATTTGTTATCGGATTTATTAATCGCGCTCGCCTATTTCGCTATTTCAATTACTTTAATTTATTTTATTCGTCAACGAGAGGATATTCCTTTCAAGCAAATATTTATCTTATTCAGCGCGTTTATTATTAGTTGTGGCACGACCCATTTCATGGGGGTCTGGACGCTGTGGCATCCCGATTATTGGTTTGCTGGTGCGATTAAAGCAATCACGGCAGTTATTTCTTGTTATACAGCATTAGAATTGATACCCATCATTCCGCAAGCGATTTCCTTACCTTCTCCTGAAGCATTACAAAATGAGATTCGCGAACGCCAACGAGTCGAGCAAGAAATTAAACAAGCCAAGAATTTTTTACAAACAATAATTGATTACTTACCAATTACTATTTTTGTTAAAGACGCAACTCCCGAAAGATTCGGTCAATTACTATTAATTAATAAAACTGGGGAACGACTATTTGGATTAAATGCAGAAGAGATGATTGGTAAAACTAGTTACGATTTATTTCGTCGCGAACAAGCCCAATTTGACGAGTCAAAAGATCGTAACACTTTCGTTACTGGGATTATGGAGGATATTCCTGAAGAACCAATTGACAGTCATACTTTAGGAAAACGCATTCTTCATACTTTTAAAGTGCCTCTCTACGATAAAGAGCAACAGCCGCAATATTTACTCTGTATTTCTGAAGATATCACCGAACGCAAACAAGCTGAAATTCAAATAGAAGAATCTCTCAGAGAAAAAGAGATTTTATTACAAGAAATTCACCATCGAGTCAAAAATAATTTATTCGTTGTTTCGAGTTTATTGGAATTACAGTCCGATCGGCTTGCAGATAGCAAAGTTGTTAGAGCATTTGAAGACAGCCAAAATAGGATTTATTCTATGGCATTGATCCACGAGCAATTATATCGCTCTATAGACTTAGCTCATGTTGATTTTAGTAAGTATTTAAAAGCATTAGTTTCCCATTTATCCGAATCTTACAATTTAGATTCAAAGCTAATTACCTGCGAATTTAATCTCGAACCAATTGCTTTAAACATTGAAAGTGCCCATCCTTGCGGATTGATTGTTAATGAATTGGTTACTAATGCTTTCAAACACGCTTTTATCGATCGACAAGAAGGCCGAATCTACTTAAATTTACACAAAAACGATCGCGATCGGATTGTTTTGATAATTCAAGATAATGGAAGAGGTTTACCTTCCGGTATAGATTTTCAAAATACCGAATCATTAGGAATGCAATTGGTTTGCACTTTAACGAAACAGTTGGAAGGGACAATTAAAATGGAAAACTCTCACGGTACTTCATTCGAGCTTGTTTTCTCAGAATTAAATTATAAAAATCGTTTGTAATCTTCGCTGGTACTAATCTCCCAAGCGGTGTTTTGTTAGTACCATCTTAATAATCTCGCGTAATTCTTTGTCTTTAAAAGGTTTGAGCAGATAGCCGCAAGATCCAGTTTTTTCTGCTCGCTCCATAGTTTTTTCATCTGCATAAGCTGTTAAATAAATAACCGGAATATCATCTATTTGTTTGATTTTTTCCATAGTTTCAATTCCATCGAGATCGCCTTTAATAGCAATATCCATTAAAATTAAATCTGGCTTATTTAAATTTACTGTTGCGATCGCTTCTGCTCCCGATGACACTATTTCACTAACTTTATAACCTAACCTTTTTAGTTTTAGAGTTAAGTTTTTAGCTATTAACAATTCATCTTCAACTATTAAGATAGTAACCTCGGACATTATCCTCTTTCTAAAATATTTATTAATTTGATTGAAAAATTATTTTTTTAAACCATTAAGCTCGAATTATTTCTAAATTTGTCTAACTTAAAATTGCTCGTTTTAAAAAATAGCAAAATCAGAGATCGTCCCTTTTTTGAAATTAATCGATCGCCATTATTTTTAATATTTTAAAGTGCTATTTATTGTCTTCAATAGCACTAATTTCCAAACGATGCCTTGTTAGTACCATTTTTATAGTCGCGCTTAATTCTTTTTCTTTAAAAGGTTTGAGCAGATAGCCGTAACAGCCAGTTTGAGCGGCTCTCTCTACTGTTTTATCGTCTGCATAAGCCGTTAAATAGATCGCTGGAATATCATCTATTTCTTTTATTTTCGCCATCGTTTCAATTCCATCGAGATCGCCTTTAATAGCAATATCCATTAAAATTAAATCTGGCTTATTTGAATTTACTATTGCGATCGCTTCTGCTCCCGATGACACTACAGCAATAATCGTGTAACCGACTTTTTTTAGTTTTCTGGTTAGATTTTTAGCTATTAGTAGTTCGTCTTCAACTATTAAGATATTAGCCACTATTTTCCTTTTTATACTCCAAATGTTAAATCGAACTCTTAAGTAATTATTACTAGTGTCATCTAAAATTTATCTCTTTATGAAAAATATTTCAATTGTCTAGATAATCTATTTAAGATTGATATTTTCTGTCTCTATATTCCCAATCCAATTAAATGGACTTGTAAGCTCAATAGTCCTCTTGCAGAAGTCAGAGAACGGTGAAAATCTATTGCCTATTGCCTGTTGCCTGTTGCCTCTTGCCTATTCCCTGTTGCCTATTGCCTATTCCCTGTTGCCTGTCCTCACCGAAACGTAGTAATTATCAACAAAATTGATATTACTATAAATATCGAATCAAAATAACAAGCGATCGGATTGAGATCGAGCAAAGATCTCAAATTACTTCTGACTGATTTTAAAAGACGCTCCAGTATAACCCGTCATCAACCATAACACTGCTCTAGCTCCATCTCGAAGGGACTTCTCCACTGGCTCGGCTCGAGAATTTGTACTTACTGATAGCGGTTTAACAACAATGCCCCTGCTGCCAAAAACTATCTCAGCGACAACTCGAGCCCGAGTCATGTGACTTGCGGAAGTGACTAAATAAACGCTCTCGATCTTTTTTGCTTTTAATTCGTCTGCAAGGGTAGTAAAATTAGTGACCGTATCTACGGCGCGATAATCTAAGTGGAGGCGATCGCTCTTAATTCCTCTATTGATAAATATTCTTTTAACGTAACCTCGAGGACTTCCAGAAGAGACCCAAATCGGTAGATTGGGATGTTTGTTTGCCAGTTGAGCGGCAAAAATTTCTCGTTTGGAATCTCCTCCGAGTACGAATATTGCTTCTGCTTCGATAAAATAGCTTTTTATTTGTCTGTATCCCAACCAAGAAGAGAGCGCGAAAGCGAATAACAGCAGGGATTTTATTTGCCATTTTTTCGATCTTTGTAAAGCAGCGTTTTTCATCTATATATGAATTTAATATTTTTTAGAAAGCGACTGGTTTAGTCAGACTAATGTTCCTTTTTTTTGACTTCTACTTAATGTATCTTGTTTGTTTTTGATTGGCTAGGGTAAATTTCGCGATCGCACAGTTCATAAATATCGATTGATGAGGGAATAGATCGTTAATATCATAAATTAATCCCGACAATCTCAGTCAAGAATAGTAGCTGACAAGCACAAATTTAAGACTCGCAATATCTTCGTTCAAGCCGAAGTCAGTAAAAATTTTTCATAATAATACCAATTCTCTAAAATAACACTACAAACTAAATCTTTCTGGCCTGCTGCCTGTTGCCTTTAGTCACCGAAGTGTAACAACTCTAAACAGAATTAGTATAAGAAAAAATCGCCCAATCTGTTGTGCTTTTTTTTGCGTCCAAGGGCATAATAAGTTAGCAAATCAATTTATTTTTAGAAAAATATTATGGAATACTTAGATAATTTCGATTTAACTTGGCAAAAATACGAAAGAGATATTGCAATCCAATCTGAATTGCAACAAATGAAGCAAGAATTAATGCGAGAGGTTCGTAAAGATTTTGGCCGTCAAGACAAGAATATTTCTCAATTTAATGTTAGTAATGATTTGGATGCTGTTTTAGCCCAATTAAATAATTTAGTGGGCATGAAAAATGTTAAAGAAGATATTCAAACTCAAATCAATTTACTAAAAGTTAAAAAAATTCGCCAAGAAAAAGGCCTAGCAAACATTCCAATTACCCTTCATTCTGTATTTTGCGGCCCTCCAGGCACGGGTAAAACAACCGTTGCCAGATTGATGGGAAAAATATACAAAAGTTTAGGATTGCTTGCCAAAGGACATTTAATTGAAACAGATCGCTCTGGTTTAGTGGCCGGTTATATCGGTCATACTGCCGCTAAAGTAAACGAATTGGTCGATTCGGCTCTAGATGGTGTATTATTTATTGACGAAGCTTACAGTCTCAAATCTGAAGGTTCTAGTAGCGATTTCGGACAAGAAGCGATCGATACTCTGCTCAAAAGAATGGAAGATTGTCGCGGCCGGTTGGTTGTTATTGTTGCTGGCTATACAGAAGAAATGTCCCGCTTTATCGCTGCCAATCCTGGTTTAAAATCTCGCTTTAGTAAATATTTTTATTTCGACGACTATCAACCCGAAGAATTGTTAGCTATTTTTGAAAAAATTTGTCACAAAAATGAATTTATTTTAGTCCCCGAAGCCAAACAGATCTTATTAGAAAAATTTACTAAAATCTACCAACAAAAAGATAAAAGTTTTGGTAATGGTAGAGCAGTGAGAAATATGTTTGAAAAAGCGATCGAACGACAAGCTAATAGATTAGTTAAACTTCCTTCAGAAGTTACCAAAGAAATGATGATGACTATTATGCCCGAAGATATTGCTTAAAGCCCGCAGATTTAAAGGAGCGACGATCTGTAGGATTATTTTTGGGAATTGGCATAACTTGCGATCGCTTCAAGAGAAGATATTGTTTAAAAACGGGACTGGTCGGACTCGAACCGACGATCTAGCGCTTCAGATTGGTGTGAGTTTCCCCACTCTCTGGACTATCCCTTCACCATTGGTATTTTACCTTTAGGTGGCGGCCGTTATGTTGTCGGGGTTGTTAGTCGATCTGAAATTTCCCTTTCTACCCGACAACCAGTCTCTGCACCTTTTCTATCGGGACAATAGAACTTGGCTCAAGATTACCTTATTTAGATTCTAAACTTAGGCTTCCTTGAATTTGACCGCATTCACGCACGCAGTTTCCTATCGTGGTGCCCGATGATTCAGGAGGCGCTTGCTCTATCCAACTGAGCCACAGCCCCGCGTTTTCGATCCAAATTTAAAACTAGCATGAAGGGATCTCGATCGCCCTAAAAATTAGACTTTTTACAGAAATCGGCGATCGAGCGGGTTTTCTCATATCGCTTCAAGATGAACGGGAACTATTCCGTAAGCAATTAAGCGGGTTGGAATATCTCGCAACAAAGGCCATTTCAGAAAAGATGGTTCTTTGAAAGGGCGATCGCCATCTAAAGCTTTAGCAATAATTTGTTTTTGGACGAATGTTTGAAAAGATTGAATTACTTTAGTAGGTAGTTCTCGCTGACGCTGGATTTGGGCTAAGTCTGGCAACCAAACGCGATCGCCCTTTAAGGATGGACTGAGAATATTGGCCGCAACTACTGCATCTTGAATCGCATAATTAATCCCGACTCCACCAACTGGAGACATTGTATGTGCGGCATCGCCGATTGCTAGCAAACCGGGTCGATACCAACGAGTCAGTCGATCTGAGTTAACTGCTAAAAATGCAATTTGACTCCATTGTTCTAAGTGATTTACCCTGTCTTTTAATTCCGGTATGATATCTGCGATCGCTGCTCTAAATGCTTCTATTCCTGCGCTGCGAACTCGATTGTAACTGCCTTTGAAAATAAGATATCCCAGTTGTAGGGAATCTTTGCGATCGATGGCTATTGCCATGTGACCTTTGTCGATCCGCGCTTTAAGTCCTCCTTCTAACCAGCGATCGTCGGCTTGAGTTCGGGGTAAGGCAAACCACAATACGTCCATCGGGGGCGACGTTGATACGCTTTTTAAACCGGCTTTTTCTCTGAGGTGGGAAAAGCGTCCGTTTGCTACTACTGTTAGTGTGGCTCGGATTTCTTGCCAGTCGCTATCTTTTTTGTAGCGCACTCCTTTTATTTCCCCGTTTTCTTCTATTAGCTCCCGTACGTTAGCTCCCATTATTAGTTTAAAGTTCGGATACTCTTTTGCTGCCGCGACGACCGTTTCTAAAAAACGAACTTGAGGCAAAATCGTAATATAAGGGTATTTTGTATCTAACGAACTGAAATCGACTAGTTGGATCGTACTTTTTTCCGTCTCGAACAATCCTCGATTTAATTTAGAATGGGACATCTTTAAGAGGCGATCGGCTAAACCTAATTCGTCCATTATTTCCATGATCGACGGATGAAGGGTATCGCCGCGAAAATTTCGATTGAAGTCTTGATGGGCTTCTAATAAGGTGACATCTATTCCCTGACGGGCTAGCAGTAAGGCTAAGACAGTTCCGGCCGGGCCGCCACCGACGATCGCGCAAGTTGTTTTTTCCATTATCTTATTCTCTTTTTCATACTAGACGGTATAGTTTTATTTTAGAGAAAAAAACAGGAGGCTAACTCGCTGTAAAAAAAACTTAATCTAGTTGCGATGCGATCGCCTAGGGTTAAATCTATTGAAATTGAGAGCCTAATACTAATTCTGTTTAAAGTTGCTACACTTCGGTGGGCAAGAGGCAAGAGCGGTGAGACCCCGCGCGAGGCTAACGCGCAAGGGAACGCTCACCAAGACAGGCAAGAGGCAGAAGGTAAAAAAATTGGAAAATAGATCTGTAGCATTATTTTTACGAATTGGTATAAATCCCAAAAGGAGATTAAATTTAGATCGAAGATCCAAAATAATGCTGCCGAGCGATTCTCCTCTATTGCCTATTGCCTCCAGAAAATAAACAAAACCTTTAAATTCTTCCCACCTCATCAGATCGATTTCAAAGAACAAAATAATAAATAAGATAGAAGCGATCGCATCGCGGATATTATGGTTAAACTCTCGATCGAAGGAAAAAAATAACTGTGAGTGGCAAATATAATATTACCCTACTCCCTGGAGATGGTATCGGCCCCGAAATCATGGCTGTAACCGTCGAAATATTAAAAGTAATAGGGAAGAAATTTGAAATTGAGTTTAACTTTCAAGAAGCAGCGATCGGAGGTGTAGCAATCGATGCTACCGGAGAACCTTTACCAGCCGAAACCCTGAAAATCTGTCAAGATAGCGATGCCGTATTATTAGCGGCGATCGGCGGTTATAAATGGGATAATTTGCCGCGATCGCAGCGTCCTGAAACTGGTTTGTTGGGTTTGAGGGCTGGTTTGAATTTATTTGCCAATCTCCGTCCGGCAACTATTTTCCCTCAATTAGTCGATGCTTCCACCCTGAAAAGAGAAGTAGTTGAAGGAGTGGATATTATGGTCGTGCGAGAGTTGACTGGAGGCATCTACTTCGGACAACCTAAAGGTATTTTTGCCACCGAAAAAGGGGTCAAACGGGGCGTAAATACGATGGCTTATACTGAGTCGGAAGTGGATCGCATTGCTAAAGTAGGCTTTGAAACCGCCAAAAAACGCAACAGTAGACTTTGTTCGGTGGATAAAGCTAACGTTTTAGACGTATCTCAATTGTGGCGCGATCGCGTTACTTTAATGGCTGGGGAATATCCTGACGTAGAATTGTCCCATCTTTATGTCGATAATGCGGCGATGCAACTAGTTCGCGCTCCGAAACAATTTGATACCATCGTAACGGGCAATTTATTTGGCGATATTCTCTCCGACGCTGCGGCAATGTTGACTGGTAGTATTGGAATGTTGCCGTCTGCTAGTTTGGGTGCGGAAAATCCTGGAGTTTTTGAACCAGTTCACGGATCTGCCCCCGATATTGCCGGGCAAAACAAAGCCAATCCTTTGGCAATGGTTTTGAGTGCAGCGATGATGTTGCGTTACGGTTTGAATCAAGAAAAAGCAGCCGCAGCAATAGACTCTGCTGTAATTCAAGTCTTAGATAAGGGCGATCGCACTGGGGATATTATGTCGGAAGGCATGAATCTTTTAGGCTGTCGGGAAATGGGAGAATCTTTACTTAAAGCTTTAGAAAATATTTAATTTTAAGAGAAGCAGGCGAAAAAGTGTATAATTTAGCCTGCATTATTTAGGAAAATTAGCGTGGATAGTTTGAAAAGCTTACAAAGAAAGATCGATGCTAAAGATATTGCTGCTGCTAAGGACACGGTATTATTAAGTTCGGCTCGAGGAATTTATCAAAAGTATCGAGAGCGACTTTCTCGGAGAAAAGTACCTTCAGGAGTAGCAATACATCGGGATACTTATCGCGGACAATTAATTTTTCACAAAAAACCGATCCTCTTACCTGGAGAGTCTTTTATCCCTGTCGAACGACTCAATTCCCAACAGAAAAACTACACCTCAGAAATTGTCTTTTCTCAGAGAAATTTCAGTAATTTAAGTTATTACTCGTATTGAACCTCCCATCGCTCTTTCGCGAGGGATTCCCATATAAACTCTTATCTAGTCCGCTTTGGTACAAACGATATGCTATCTTCCAAAGTTTAAGACCCCGACAGACCGCCATTACTGGGCTGTTTCTTTAACGTTCACGGGCGCGCTCCCGCAAACGGATCTGAATTAGATTGATTTTTTTGGCTGTGCTTAATTGCTAAACCTAATTGCTAGTCGCGTCACCATTACAATTTCTAGGGCGATATTTGTTCCGACGATCTGAGGCAAGGGAAGTCAATCCCTATGTTTTCGTATTGCGCTTTACCGCTTTATTTATAGTACCACAAAATCCTGACCGCGATTCATCCTACACTAAAAGAGTAGGTCTTCTCGCGGAACAGCCAGATAAAAAGAATATTTTAATGATATTTTTTTAATAAATCCCTATTAAAAATCCTAATAATTAGCTTTAACCTGATTCAAATACTTTCTAAATCTTTCCATATCAGCCATCAAAGTAGACTCGACTATTCTGCCTAAAAAAAGATTGTCCATTAACTGTCCTAAAATTCCCGGAATAGAATAAGAAACGGTTAATTTAACAATGCTACTATCGCCGCGATCGTAGAAACGAACCGCCGCTTTATTCGGTAAACCTTCGATTGATTCGGTTTGAATAATTTGTTTGGGAACTAATTTAACAGTCCGAGAAACCCAAGTAAAAACAAAAGGATCGCTTGCCAATTTCCAGCGAGAATATTCGGGATTATCTTCTAATACTTTGACAGAATCGATCCATTTCATCCATAAAGGCATTTGTTGGAGATCCGACCACAAACCCCAGACTAAATCGATCGGACTGTCTACTTCAATTTGTACGCTATGCTCTAACCAGTTTGTCATCTATTATCTATTAATTATTTCTTGTTTGCGATCGGCCGGTAAATTTTTAATATAATCTCGAAACCTTTCTAAATCTGCCGCAATAGTAGACTCGACTATTTTACCTAAAAAAAGATTGTCCATTAACTGGCCTAAAATTCCCGGAATGGCGTAAGCGATCGTTAATTTTACAATGCTACTATCGCCGCGATCGTAAAAACGAACTGCCCCTTTATTTGGCAAACCATCGACAGATTCCCATTGAATAATTTGGTGTTTGTTTAATTTTAAAATACGAGAAAGCCAAGTAAATTCAAAACCTCTACTTGCCAGCTTCCAGCGAGAAAGTTCGGGGTTATCTTCTAATACTTTGACAGAATCGATCCATTTCATCCATAAAGGCATTTGTTCGAGATCTGACCATAAATTCCAAACCAGATCGATCGGTGCCCCGACTTCAACTTGTACGCTATGCTCTAACCAATTTGTCATTTTGAATTTATTATATTTGTTTTCTTATTTGTTGTTTATTTATTGACCTTAGAAAGGCGGGCAATGCCCACCATTTTACCGAAATTAAACGGGTGTTGGTTCGCGAGTTTCAGCTAAGCTTGTTAAGATAGCACTCGCTGCTTGTTTGCCCGATATTGTCGCCCCTTCCATGCTATCGATATAATCTTGTTGGGTGTAGCTACCAGCTAAAAAGAAGTTGCTGATTGGAGTCTTTTGCGCGGGACGATAAACATCCATCCCGGGCCCTTCTCGATATAAAGATTGAGCTAATTTAACTACACTGTACCAAGTCATATTTAATTCCCGTGCCGAAGGGAAAAGTTTTCTAACTTGTTCGAGGACGTGGTTAGCAATATCCTCATTTTTTTCCTTAATAAAAGGATCGCCCGGAGTTAAAACCAACTGCAATAAAGATCCTTGACCTTCGCGATAATAGTCTCCCGGACTAGTTAAAGCTAAATCGGCAAAACAAGAAAAATCAGCATCGGGAGTGTACAGTAAATTATCTATTCCGACAGCTTTTTCTAACTGTTGGCGTTGCTGCGGATCTTGCATTTCCGTCACCCAACCATCAAAGCGCAACTGTACCGTAGCTACGGGAACGGCATCGAGTTTATAAATGTTATCAAATTCCGACCACTTGCGCCATGCTTGAGGCAATAACTTTTTAATTCCGGGAACGTCACAAGCAGCTAAATAAGCATCAGCAAGGATCGTTTCTTCTGTTTCGCCGTTAGCTACGACTAAACCAGTTACTTTATCCCCTTCAAACAAGACATCTCTAACCCTGCGCCGAGTATATATTTTACCGCCGCGATCTTCAATATATTTGACGATCGGTTTGTGTAAATATTCGTCTGGAGATCCTTCTAACATCCGCAACACTGATGCTTCGGTTTTAGTGGCAAAAAAGTTAAAGATGGTCAGCATACAACGGGCTGAAATATTCTCCGTATCGATGAAACCCAAAGCATAGGCGATCGGATCCCACATCCTTCTCAAACTGCCGTTATTGCCCCCGTGAGAACGAAACCAGTCGGCAAAACTAACCGAATCGAGATCGCGAATATTTCTCATCGCTCCCTCGAAGTCTAGCAAACCCCTAACTATCGGGCTAGTCCCTAAAGCCAGGGAATTAGCCACCTTATCCGTTGCTGAGAGTTGAGAAGTGGTAAAAAAGGCCTTTAAACCGTTAAATGGCGCGCCAGTAATAAAGCGAAAATCTAACTCTCCTATTCTTCCTCCTTCATTGACGAAAGTGTGGGTGTGTTGTTTGAGACGCAAATCTTTAAAAGCCCCAACTTTTTTCATCAATGCAAATAAATTGTAATAGCAGCCAAAAAAGACGTGCAAACCCATCTCGACGTGGTTTCCTTCAGCATCGATCCAACTGCCTACTTTTCCGCCAACAAAAGGACGAGATTCAAATATTTCTACTGAATGGCCCGCATCTACTAAATCCATTGCTGCGGACATTCCTGCTAATCCTGCACCTACGATCGCAACTCGCATTCTGTCTTTGTTTTTTAAGTTTATTTAAGTATTTTAATATTTTGCGGCACTGTTTTTGCAGGGGATGGATTTATCCTTGCTGTTTGCTAGAGGGCAAATTGGATTTGAGTCGGATTATATAATTAGGACGCATCTTTATGGCAAGATTATGGGCAGATATATTAATTGTCAGATCGGCGATGAATATGAAATAGTTTGGAAATATGGTTTTGGCGTTCAAAACTCGGAGATGCATAGAATTAATACAGAATTAGGCATCGGACAGTATCACCTAATTCGATATTTGGAGGATGAGAATGAAGATGACGAATATGAGTACCTATCCGAAGCTGAAACTGATGTAGATGGAGATATTCTGATTCTCAGTAAGGGGGATGTTCAAAAGCTAGAGGAGCAACTCGAGTTACTGAAAAACTCCGATCGCGGCGATCGCGATAAATGGTTTATTGCCATGCTCGAAGCTATTATCAATTTTATTAGGGAACATTCGGAGCAAGATACGTTTATTTTTGAAGGTGAATTTTAATTTTTATTCTTAAATTAAGGCGAACATTGCTCTCCCCATTCTAAAGGTCTTGGATACGGTTCTCCAATTTTGAAACCTGCGGGACATTGAAACTTTTTCACTGTTCCATCTGGCATTAAACCATACTCTAAAATATAGCCGGTAAAGTAAAGATTAAATCTAACTAGACTAATCGAATCGCAATTATTAATAATTTGAGTAGCAAGAGAATTAAGCAAGATATCGTTATTCATAACTGCATTGGCTTCATCTCCACTAATTACTAATTTATAATTATTCGGACGACCTTTAGGATGATAAGGATAGTTTTGATTGAGAATCTCAGAACTTTCAACTTTCACCCGATCGATCTTGTTTAATTGCTTTTCTACAGATGCGACCGCATCTTGACAGATGTTTAACTTATCTTTTGCTAATACTACTTGCTTTTTCCTCGAATTTGTTTGTTTAGATTCGATCGCATCGGACTGACAACCACTTATACTTAAGGCAGTTACAATACAACTTAGAAATAAAATATTTTTTGACATCAAAAATACCACCTTTCGATTTATTCTCTTATCGATCTAACTTACCACCGTCCTAACGTTATACC
>JAAUYD010014697.1_pt1 | contig 13493 bp, 10 predicted proteins | sample 7278101 | NCBI WGS metagenome assembly JAAUYD01 (sample SAMN14350128, study PRJNA611818) | marine sediment metagenome | isolation source: surface marine sediment (0.6m) | place: French Polynesia: Moorea | collected 2018-08
CAGGAGATAGATTTGTCCTCGAAGACGCCAAGGCTGAAAACCGCATGAAATTGAGCGTGCACATCGATCGACTGGTTTTGCGCCATATCGATTTACCGCGTCATCATCGGCAAATACTCCAAAATGCCATGCAGCGTGAGCTGGCCAGATTGATAGCGGCTAATCCAACGGCACTGCGCCGCACCGCCGGAGGTACCATCCCCAACCTGACAGCCGGTGCTGTTTCGATCCCGTCCGTCATCCGCCATGCCGGTCAGGCAAGGTCGCTCGGCCGCAGCGTTGCCCGTTCCGTCTACCAAAGGATCGGTCTATGACGTTTGAACCATTGAAAATCACATCGCGGAGGGCGTCGGAATGGCATAACAGAGTTCCCGGCCGTGCAGCCATTCGTTCGCTGCCGGAGAGGGATCAGGAGAAGAAAAACAGGTCTGCTTCTGTCAGAGGCGGATTTGAACATGATTTTAGCAGCACGCCAGGCCCGAACAGCATTTTACACAATGCGCGGGTTCAAGCGTGTCCCCATTCGCCGGCCCGGTGTCCTTTTGGCGGCGCATGCCACAACTGCCCGCTGCCGGTGCAAAGAAAACCGACGGCTCAGACACGGCCGCAGGTCGATACAGGCGAAGGCGCCATTATCCGGCGGAAACCCACATGACCGTTGAAGGAAGAACTCCCGTGCGGAGATGACCCGGTGTTGCTTCAAAGACAGCCCAATGCAGCGTTCCCTGCGGACCCGGATGCCGCCGATTTTCAGGATGGCCTGAAAATGTCCATTTCGTCGGGCAGGCCCCTGCCGGCGAATGTGTATCACTATTTCGAGTCAAAGATATCCCACCCGCTCCATCATGTCCGCATCATCGACAATCACCATTCGGCCGCTCTGGCCCGCAGCATAGGCGCCCGCGCCTTCACCCTGGGCCGCCATATCTGGTTCGGACAGAATGAATTCCAGCCGTCGAGTCCGGAAGGACAGCGGTTGATAGCCCATGAGCTGGCCCACACCGTTCAGCAGCGGCATCATCGGGAACAATCTATTCCCCAGGGGAACCCTGCCATTGGCCGTCCATCAGATCCGGCGGAAGCCGAGGCCGATCGTTTCGCCGCCGCTGTGCTCACCGAAGGACAGCCGCCGGAAATTCGACAGCGGGCTCCTTTGCTTCGCCGCGAGACACGCCCGGCCTGTTCTGTCTCCACCGCGGCGCAGCCCAACCAGCGCAACGTGGTATGCGGCAATCAGACCTTCCGAGCCACGTGGGACATCACAACCACCAGGGAATCGGAGACCCGGACTGACGTAGATCCAGGGATAGACTTTAACAACATATGGCTCGATATCGAGATATGCCGTGGCGGCACGGTGGTCACCGTTACACCGAGCATTGACCTGCCAGATGCCTTTAGGGGGGTTTTGCGCAATGTTCTGGGCGGATCATCGGCTCTTGAAGGCGTCACCCTGTCCCCTCAACTGGAAATTGAAATCGCCCGGTCCGAAAGGTTCGGGCTTTCACTCAGGGGCGGGCCGACATTTGATCCGCTCCAAGGTGAAGTCACCGGTGGGCGGGGAGGTTTGTCCCTGGATACGCGCATCGGGCGGTTTGGGCTTGGTGTCGAAGGCCGAAGAGGCGGGGAGGTCAGGGGGCTTTTGACATTCGAATTCGGAAACAGAACCCCGGAACGAAGAGATTGCTCACGCCGTCGACGCCGGCTCAGACTCACCTGCGAGCGGATCAGGGTGATTCCCGCGGTTGATCCAACACCTCCAACTTACGCAAACCGGAGAGCGGAAGTATATTTGCTCTTCCCCTATGCCAAATCGACACCCATCCGCCAAATACTCCTGCGATCCGGCGAGCAGCGCCCGCGATCGGCGACCGTTGACGAGATCAGTGCATTGGGCAGCCAGGGGTACAACATCGATCGCATCGAGGGATTCGCATCTCCCGAAGGTCCACGTGAACCATCGCAACGGCGTCGCTTTATGGGCAATCAACGCCTTTCCCAGGCCAGGGCCGAGACGGCACGGCAATGGATTTCACAGAACTGCCCTGTTTGCGAAGGATTGGACACGACACCTGTCGGACGCTCCGAGCTCTTCAGCCCCGGAACGACACCAGAGGCCGAAGGCCCGACCCTGGCCGAGTTTGCTACCGGATCCTTCCTGGCTTCGGACGACCCCCTCAGCATCGAATCCGAGGCAGAACGGCGTTCATTGGCCCGCGGGTCTCTGGAAGCCCGCCGAGACAGCATCTATCCGCTGCTCCGGCGCGCCGTCATTGGTTTCAGCCGCCGGGTTCAAATACGACCTGCCCAGCCTGGATCACCAAGGCGGGAGATCCCGGAGGCGGTGGCTTGCCCGAGAGCGGTGCGCGACGCCATGCGGCGCCATTTCAGGTTGTAGCCATCCGACAGGGTCGTTTCCACCATCAAAAAGGTAAAATAATTGTTTGCTGCGACTTACAACCAAAAGCGTGCCCGCCATGGCAAGCCGATCGAGAGTCTGATGCGGTCTTTCAGCCCACTCGAAGCCAATTCAACCCGTAGGTCCGCGTCGAGCAATGCCATCCGCGGTTTTAACGTAGATTTTAGTCTTGTGCCGGTTGCGATGGCGCCGGAGCAGCCGGCTTCGGCCCTCATCCACCAATCCCATCCCGTCGCAATTCAGAAGAAATTAACCATCGGCAGCATTGACGATCCGTGTGAGCGGGAGGCGGATCAAATCGCCAGCCTCGCCGTGTCCTCGCGACAACCGATGTGCGGAACGGAAGATATTGCTGCCGGCTACTGCTCAGGCGGCGAAAGACATTTTCCATCGCAACAACCTGTCAGCGGGTCAGAGCTTCTGGCCAAGCCGGGAATACCGCTCCCCAAGACAACCAGGGATGAGATGCAGCAGCATCTCGGCATGGATCTCCATCATGTTCGAATTCACACTGATGCGGCCGCTGCTTCCGCTGCATCGGCCATCAGTGCCAGAGCGTTTACCCTGGGAAGCCATATTGCGTTCGCCCCCAATCAATACGCCCCGGACACGATCGACGGACGGCGGCTGTTGGCCCACGAACTGGTCCACGTCGCCCAACAGGCCGGCGGTCAGCGGAATGCAGGCGCCCGGCAACACGTTGTTCGGAGGGCTGCCCAGGCGGCACCGGCCGTGGGGGCTGCGGCTGCATTGGGATGGTGTTTGAGCGGCGCAGTAATCAGCGGATTGCTCGATGAGGCGTTGCAAGTGGGTCAGTGGCTGCTTCGTGGAAGCGACCGGGGTGATTTCAGGCAGAACTGGTGCCGGACCTTCATCGCCGCTTTGTTGGGCTGCGTCACCGGTATAGCCGGAGGGGCGCTTCGCACCATTTTGGTAGAGCTCGGAATGGCCTCCGGTCTGACGTTGGGCGGTCTTTTGACGTGGCTCATGGCACAGGGAATACGCGTGCCGGCGCACATTGTCAGTTTCTTGGGGCGGCAAGGCTGCCTGGAGGAGGAAATTCCATCATGACGGCCCTGGAACCCAGCCCATAAGCCGGCAACCGAACCCCTTTCAAAAAGGTTTTCGAACCAATGACGACTTTTCCAGGTTCACCCAAGCTGCTCAAGGGCGCTATCGTTGGCGTCGACCTTTTCAATCCTGTCCCCAACGTCATCGTATTTCAATACAATCCAGCGTCACTGACGCGTACCCTGACCCCCCAGGCCATGGAAGGCCAGGGGGCAACCGCTGAAGCGCTTCGACTGAATGGCGCGCCGGCCGAGGATATCCAGATAGAAGTGGAGATCGATGCCACCGATCAACTGGAAAAAGGCGCTGTCGCCTCGGGTATCTACCCCCAATTGTCAGCGCTTGAAATGCTGATCTATCCCAAGAGCGCCCTTGTGATTGCCAATACAGCCCTCTCGGCCGCCGGCATGCTGGAAGTAATCCCGCCGGTGGGGCCATTTACCCTGTTCATATGGGGCGTCAAGCGTGTATTGCCGGTGCGCATCACCAAGTTCTCCATCACCGAGGAGGCCCATGACGTCAATCTCAACCCGATCCGCGCCAGCGTCTCGCTGGGGCTGCGTGTGCTGAACTATAATGATTTTCCTGTCACCCATCCCGGTTACCATATGTTCCTTGCCCACCAGGTTGTGAAGGAAGCCATGTCCATTGCGGGCAGTGTCGCCAACCTGGACGCCGTCGCCGGAGGAGATATCAATCTGCTGTAAGCAAATCAAAGGAGTCCATGATGTTTGAACCCACCAGCCGTTACTACGCGCTGGAAACGGCCTCTGTTACCATGTCCGATGGTCGGCTCGCGGCCTACAAGCGGCGCCGGTTCCTTCCCCGGTCCAGGGATATGGCGGTGCTGACGGAAACAGCGGTGGCTCAGGGCGACCGCCTGGACTTGATCGCCCACCGTGCATTTGGAGACCCCCTTCAGTTCTGGCTCATTTGCGATGCCAACGATGCCATGAACCCCATGGAGCTGACCACCGCAACCGGGCGCATGCTGCGCATCCCGATGCCCCCCCTGTAAGGAGACCCCTTGCTCTTAGGTGTCAATCTCATGATGCTCAACGGTCCGAGCATCCCGGTACCGGCCCCTCCGACCATAACGCAGGCGTTGGACAGCATCCAGGTCAGACATCAGGACCAGGGACGTTCCGGCTTCCAGATGGTGTTCCATGCCGGCCGAACGGGGCCGGAACATTTGGTGGACTATCCACAATTGCAGGGCCCCTTGCTCAAGCCTTTCAGCCGGGTGGTGCTCGTCGTTTTATTCGATCTTAAACCCCAGGTACTGATGGACGGCATCATCACCCGCCAGGAAATGTCCCCCGGCACCGACCCGGGCAGCGGCACGCTCACTGTCACCGGCGAGGATGTCAGTGTCATGATGGATATGAAAAAGAAGCGGGTCGAGCATCCGGCCCAGGACGAAACCCTCATCGCGCTGAAGCTCATCGCCGGATACGCACAATACGGGTTGATTCCGATGGTGATTCCACCGGTGGTGATCGATCCGCCTATTCCCACCGAGCGCGTTCCGGTCCAGCAGGATACGGATTTGAGATATCTGGAGACAATGGCCCGGCGTCATGGCTATACCTTCTACATTAAACCGGGACCGGCACCGTTGACCAATACCGCGTACTGGGGGCCGCCCAACCGTCTGGGCGTGCCCCAGCGCGCCCTGTCGGTAAAAATGGGGGCCCAGACCAATGTGACCGACATCTCCTTGTCCTACAACGGGCTGGCGCCAACCATCGTGGACGACGTGGTTCAGGACCGATTGACCAACCAATCGATTCCGGTTCGAACCTTCGCGAGCTTGCGTCCCCCCCTCGTGAGCCAGCCCGCGCTGCCGCTCAACATGCCCAATGTCCGCACCACCTTGCTGGGCCGGAACAGCGGCCTCAATGCGACCCAGGCCATGGCGAGGGCCCAGGCCGACACCGACCGGTCCGTTGACGAGGTCGTGACGGCCACCGGATCGCTCGATGCACTGCAGTACGGCAGCGTGTTGCAGCCCAGAGGGGTCGTGGGTCTGCGCGGGGCCGGGTTCACCTACGACGGATTTTACTACGTCAAAAGCGTCAGCCATGACATTCGCAACGGGCAGTACAGGCAGAACTTCACCCTGACGCGGGAAGGCACCGGCGCCATCTCCCCGGCGGTGATTCCATGACCCAATTTTACGGTAAATATCGCGGCACGGTGGCCAATGCCGTGGATCCCATGCAGCAGGGCCGCATCCAGGTCCAGGTGCCGGCCGTGCTGGGGGAAGGCCAGATGAGCTGGGCCATGCCGTGTGTACCCTATGCCGGTCCGGGGGTGGGCTTTTTCGCGATTCCGCCGGTGGGCGCCAACATCTGGGTGGAGTTCGAAGGGGGAGATCCGGACTATCCGATATGGAGCGGCTGCTTCTGGGGGATTGGTGAGGTGCCGGCGCTGCCGGCCGTTGCGGAAATGAAAGTCCTTAAAACAGATACCTGTACCATTACCCTCAACGACCTGCCGGGGGTGGGCGGTGTGACCATCGAAACCGTGGCCGGCATGAAGATTATGCTCAGCGCCACAGGGTTGGAGATCGACAACGGACAGGGCGGTAGCATCAAGATGACGGGGCCGCAGGTGTCTGTCAACAACGGCGGATTGGATGTGGTGTGATGCCGGGTTTCATCCTTCACCAGGGTGCTGTCATTCTTTGCATGCACGGCGGTCAGGCCCAGGCCACGGCACCCAATCCGCGGGTAAAGGTGGCCGGCCAGCCGGTGGTGGTGCAAACCGCTCCACACGCTGTGGCCGGATGCCCATTTGTCACTCCGGGCGGGACCCCGCAGCCCTGTATCACGGCCCAGTGGGTATCCGCCGCGACACGCGTGAAAGTGGCCGGCCAGCCGGTGCTGCTGCAGGACAGCCAGGCCGTATGCCCCCCCAATGGCACCGGCGTGAACATCGCCGGGACCCAAACCAGAGTTCGAGGTCAATAAATGGACATCGATTATCCGCTGCATATCGATGGGCGCGGTCGGGTCGCGCGGACCGATACGGACGCCCATATCCGAGACCTGATCGAACAGCTGCTGTTTACCGCACAAGGCGAACGGGTCAACCGGCCCGAATTTGGAACCGGGCTCATGCAACTGGTGTTTGCCCCCACCAGCGACGAACTGGCGACAGCCACCCAGTTTCTGATTCAAGGGGCCTTGCAGCAGTGGCTGGGTGACTTGATTCAGGTGGAACAGGTGGAGGTCAACGCTGCAGAAGAAAAGCTCAAGGTGACCGTGGTGTATCGGGTTTTGCGCAATCAACAGCGCAAGACGGCGCACTTCTTCAGGGAGGGGCCATGAGGCCGCGTTACTATTGTCGTGAAAACGATCGGCGGGATGAAATTGACGGCCGGGCGGATTTGAACGGCATTGATTTCATCGAAGTGCTCGATGACGCCGGCATGCTTCCGGATGAGCGTCAACGCACCCTGTTCGTCCATTTCATCAACGATCCCATCGGCCTGTCCATTGGGCCGGAAAATGTGGTTGTCGAGGGCGGAGAACGGGATGCGTTTCGAGATCCGCCGGTGGCCGATGCCCGGGTTGCGGTCGACCCGCGCAGCGGCAGTTCCCAGGCTGTACTGGTGGTGGATGTCCGGTATCCAGGAGATTATTCGATCTATGCCCTGCGGCTTATCGCCGGTACTGAAAACACCACATGGTTTGATCAATTGGATCCCATGATGCGGTCGGTGGACTTTTCTTTTAAAGTCAACTGCCGCAGCCATTTTGATTGTTGCCGTCGGCCAATCTGCCCGCCAAAGGTCATGCGGGAGCCGGCCATCAGCTACCTGGCCAGGGATTTCAAATCCTTCAGGAAGCTGATGCTCGATCGCATGGCGGTGTTGATGCCCCAGTGGCGTGAGCGCAACGCCGCCGATGCGGGTATCGTGCTTTTGGAGTTACTGGCCTATGTCGGAGATTATTTAAGCTATCGTCAGGACGCGGTGGCCACCGAAGCTTATCTGGAAACCGCCCGGCAGCGCGTGTCGGTCAGACGCCATGCCCGGCTGGTGGACTATCCCATGCACGATGGGTGCAGTGCGCGCTGCTGGATCCATGTGACCGTGCGTCAGACCGTTACCCTGGCCGGGGGTACGGCATTTTTTAGCGTGGTCCCGGGACTCGAGACCAGGATCGATTCCGACTCGGAGGGCCACCGCCAAGCCCTCGCCAGCGATGCCGAACCATTCGCCGCCATGGATGCCGCCACCCTCTATCCGGAACATAATCAGATGGAATTTTACACGTGGGGGGCGCGCCAGTGCTGTCTGCCCAAAGGGTCCTGCTCAGCATACCTGCGAGGGGATTTTCCCAACCTTGAGCCGGGGATGGTTTTGATATTCAAAGAAGTTCGCGATCCTTCCAGTGGAAGCGAGGCCGATGCGGACGCGCGACATCGACATGCGGTGAGACTTATCCGCGTGACCAGAACGACAGATCCCATTGGCGGGCGCTTTGATCTGCCGCCAACGGATGCGGCGGTCGACGTAACGGAGATCGCCTGGTCAAAGGAGGATCGCTTGCCCTTTGCCCTCTGCATCTCCGCCGAAAGAGACGATGAGCATGATGGCGGCTATGTTCCCCAGGTCAGTGTGGCCCTGGGCAACATCGTTCTGGCGGATCATGGCAGCTGGGTAAGGGCCGAACCTTTGGGGACAGTTCCGATGCCCACACTGAAGCGGGTCATGACAGTGACTGGCTCGGATGAAGGCGACTGCAATGTCGATCAACCATCGACACGGCCTGTGACCGAAACGGTTTCGCCCCGTTTCCGGCCTGTTTTAAAAGAGAGATGGATCACCCAGGCGGCGCCCGCCCCATCCGGTCAACCGCCGGCATCAGCCCAAGCTGCCATGACCTGGGAAATGGCCGATGTTCTGCCGGTGATTGTTTTGCACAGCACCATGGATAATGAACAGCACCGGCAGTGGCATCCGCAAAGGGATTTACTGAACAGTTCAAGCCGCACCGAGTTTGTCGCGGAGGTGGAAACCGACGGGCGGACCTATTTACGGTTCGGTGACGGTCAGCACGGAACCAGGCCTTCTCCCGGCGAGGCCTTTACGGCCGACTACCGCATCGGTAACGGCGCCAGGGGAAATGTGGGCGCAGACACCATCGTCCACATCGTCAGCAACGACACGGCCATCGAACAGGTTGCCAATCCGCTGCCGGCCCGCGGCGGGGTGAATATGGAAAGCATAGACAGCGTGATGGCCAGAGCACCCCAGGCATTCCGGACCCAAAAGCGTGCCGTCACCCTGGATGATTATGCGCAGGCCGCATCTTCCCACAGGGGCGTGCAGAAGGCCGCAGCCCGGCTGCAGTGGACCGGCAGCTGGCACACCCTGTTCATCAGCGTCGATCGGATGGGCGGTGCCCCCATTGATCGTGTTTTTGAAACGGACCTGCGTAAACTTCTGGAACCCCTGCGCATGGCGGGGCACGACGTGGAAATAGACCCTCCCCGCATGGTTCCCCTGGTCATCGATATGACGGTCGACATCCATCCGACCTACGAGCGCAGCAGCGTGCGGGAAGCGCTTCTGCGCAGATTCAGTCCCGACAACTTGCCAGGCGGCCGCAAAGGGCTGCTTCATCCGGATAACTTTACCTTCGGCCAAAGCGTCTACCTGAGCCCGATGATTGCAGCGGCCCAGGCCACGGACGGCGTGGAAGGGGTTGATGTGACGCGCTTCGAACGGATGGACGCGCCCGGCGGTCAGGGGTTGGAGGAGGGACGATTGACCATGGGACGTTTCGAAATCGCCCGCCTGGACAACGATCCCAACTTTCCGGGACGGGGAACCTTCACGCTGAACCTGAGGGGAGGACGATGAGCGCAGACGACCATCGATCCGGACACGACACAACAGGCTGCGGCTGCTGCGCCGGTCGTACCGCGGGGGTACCCGAGCAGGTCTGGAATCGGCCGGGCCTTTCGGCTGTGGCCTACCGCATCGGCACCCATGCCCGATTCAAGGAGAGCTTGCTGGCCCGCCTGTCGTCGGAAGATTTACCGGCACTGCAGGACTTGAGGACCCGCGACGATGATGATTTTGTCATCGCTCTATTGGACGCATGGGCATCCGTGGCCGACGTGTTGACCTTCTATCAGGAACGGATCGCCAACGAGTCTTATCTGCGCACCGCCACCGAAACCCGTTCCCTCTATCACATGGCCGCGCTGATCGGCTATCGGCCCCTTCCGGGCGTGGCGGCCGCCGCATACCTGGCCTTTGACCTCGAGACCGCCAAAGGCGCTCCGGACCGCGCCGATATCGCCGCCGGCACGAAAGTGCAGAGCATTCCCGGGCAGGGAGAGAAACCCCAGGTCTTTGAAACGGTCGAGACCATTGAGGCACAGCCCCGATGGAACGCCCTTCACCCAAGGGGCTCCCAGCCGCAGGATCTTTCCACGGCAATGGAGAGTGCCCTGATCCAGGGGGTAAAGACCAACGCCAAGGTCGGCGACAACCTGCTCATCGTTTCCAACAGCGCCACCCCTGTGTGGGACTTCAAGCAGATCACAAAGGTGACCGCCGATGCCGGCAAGGGAACCACCGCCATCGATTTCATAGATGAACCCCAGCCACCAGCCCCCTTTCCGCTGCCCGTTCTTGAAATGCAGCCGTTTCTTCTCAAGCCCGTTAAGCTGACGGCCGGACTGGTGACAACCCATATCCGCCAGGCGATGTGGCCCCTGGCCAACCTCAAGGCCCAGGCCAAAATTCAGCGTTGGCCCCTCAAGTCGTTACGAAAAAACCTCAAGGTTCAGAGAACCCCAATCGACCTGCCCAGGAAAACAGGCATCTTTGCTTTTGTCGGGCAGGCGGCCGTTTTCGGACACAATGCGCCCAAGTGGAAATCCCTGCCGGCTGCCCAGCGGTATGGGGAGAAAGTCAAAGACACAGACGGAAATGATGTGACGGTCACGGCACTTTATCCCGACAACTGGGATCAATCGCCGCCGACTTTGGAAGATGAGGACGCTGGCGCTGGCTATGTTTACCAGGACACCACCTACAAGGAGATTGCGGCCGGAAGTTGGGTCGTGCTGGACAAACCCTCCACCTCGCCCTGTCTCTATCAGGTGGACGCGGTGGCGGATGTTTCGCGAAGCGGCTTTGCCATGAGTGCGAAGGTGACCCGGCTGACCCTTGACTCAAGCGATGATTTTTCCAAATTCGATGTGCGGAGCACCTCCGTCTACCTGGCGGCGGCTGAACCGCTGGCCCTGGCGCAACTGCCGCTCACAGCGGATATCCCCGAAAGTGCGGAAAAGAACACGCTGGTATTGGAAGAGCTCGACCTGGAATTGGAGGCCGGGCGAAAGGTGATCATCACCGGCGAACGCAGTGATCTGGATGGTGTGACGGAGAGCGAACTCTTGACCATCGATACCGCGGACGTCATCGACGGCTATACCCGCCTGAAGTTCATCAAGGCGATAGAACATACCTACAAAAGGGATACGGTGACCCTCAATGCCAATGTGGCCCTGGCCACCCACGGCGAGACCACCAGCGAGGCCATCGGCAGCGGCACCGGCACCCTCGGTTTTCAGCGTTTCCCCCTGCGCCAGCCGCCGTTGACCCACATCGCTTCCTCGAATCCCAGCGGCGCCGACCCCACCCTGGAGATCCGGGTCGATGACCTGCTCTGGGAAGCGGTACCGTCGCTGTATCGACGCGGACCGGACGAACGGGTTTACGTCATTCACACAACGGACGAGGGAGAGACCAGCGTTCAATTCGGCGATGGCGTCACAGGGTCGCGCCTGCCCAGCGGAGACGAGAACGTCCGGGCAGACTATCGCAAAGGAATGGGCGAGGAGGGGCTGGTCCGGAGCGGGCAGCTCGAATTGCTCCTGACCAAACCGCTGGGTGTGCGCAGTGTCACCAACCCGCTTCCCGCTGCCGGCGCACAGAACCGTGAGGGGCTCGAGGAGATCCGCAGCAACGCACCGCTCACCATCAAGACCCTGGATCGACTGGTATCCCTCCAGGACTATGCGGATTTTGCAAGGGCGTTCGCCGGCATTTCCAAGGCCCTGGCCACCTGGACATGGGATGGCATCAGAAAAGGGGTATTCATCACGGTGGCAGGTCCCGACGGCGCGGCCATTGATCCGGCAATGCCCACTTTCGGCAATTTGACCGCCGCCCTGCAGCAGTCCGGAGATCCGCTCGTGCCTATCGCCCTGGCAAGTTATCATCCCGCTTTTTTTCTGTTGGAAGCGGGCATCCAGGTCCCTAAAGCCCATGACCCGGAACAGGTTCTGGCCGACGTGGAGACCGCATTGAGATCCCACTTCGGATTTGCCGCGAGACAGTTCGGCCAGCCGGTCCGGCGAAGCGAAGTGGTGGCGGCCGTACACCAGACGCCCGGTGTGGAGGCACTGGATATGGATTTTTTCTACCGCACGGATGCGACGCACGATGGGACGGATACAGTAGAAAAAGAACTGGCCGTCCGTCTCGACGCTGCCGTCCCCAGCGCCGGCGACAGAGAACCGCTGGCGGCCGAATTGCTGATTCTGGATCCCCGTCCGGTGATGCTGAGGGTATTGTCATGAGTTTTGATGCCCATTCGTTGTATGAATTGCTTCCGGCCATCTACCGCATTCGCGACAAGGCGAATGGAGGCCTGCTGCAGGAGTTGGTACAGATCATCGCGGAGCAGATCGGCGCGCTGGAAGAGGATCTGGATCAACTCTATGATGATCAGTTTATCGAAACATGCGCGTCGTGGGTCGTCCCCTATATCGGAGACCTGATCGGATTTCACGATGTTCATCGGGCCGATACCGCGACATCGGCTTCCCGTGCAGAGGTGGCCCATACCATTGCCTATCGCCGGGCCAAGGGGACAGCCTCTACGCTCGAGCAACTGGCCCGCGATGTAACCGGTTGGCCGGCATCGGTGGTCGAATTTTTCAGACGTCTGGCAGTCACCCAATACCTGAATCACCTTCGAAATGATCTGCATGGGCCGGCTGAATTGCGAAGCTGGCCGGCAGCCGAATACATCGATACGCCCTTTGATGCGCTCTCCCGCACGGTTGACATCAGGACAATGGACAACGGGCGTGGGCGTTACAACATCCCCAATGTGGGCATTTTTCTTTGGCGCGTGAAAAGCTACCTGCTGCGAGAATCTCCGCCGTTCCAGGTGGATGCCAGGAGGTTCCGGTTCCATCCGCTGGGCGTGGATATGGCGCTGTTCAATCAACCTGTGACGGAGACCGACATCTCCCATATGGCGGCTGTGGAAAATGTGCCCATGCCGCTTTCGCGGCGATATCTGAAAGCGGCCCTTGCAGATCACTATGGTGTGGACCGCAGCCTCTGGCTGAGCATCGGCGGCACCGTTATCGACATCGGCCAGGTCAGGATATGCGACTTGTCGGGTGCCGACAATAGTGGCTGGGCCAATATGCCGGAGAGCGGTGTGGCATTCGATCCCCAGTTGGGACGGATCGCCTTTGGAACGGATGTCGATGTCAGCGACGGGGAGCTCACGGCCGGGTACTGTTATGGATTTACCGCCGACATGGGCGGTGGCGGCTACGACCGCATCAAAACGCTCTCCCGCCCGGACGAGCTCAAATCCACTGTGCCGGCTGACCTGGCCACCATTCAGGCGGCGGTGGACCATGCCGGCGGTAGCGGCCTGATCCTGGTGGCCGACAATGGACGTTATACGGAAACGGACCTGCGGATCGATGTTTCCCGGGACCGGCAGCTCCAACTGGAGGCAGCCAACCTCGTTCGGCCTGCCCTTGTTCTATCTGGAGATGCCCTTTTGACCGGTGGGGACAGTGGAGAGATCACCCTGAATGGGCTGCTGATGGCCGGTGCGCCGTTACGTGTTCCGACACAGGCCAACGGCACCCCCAACAGGCTCCAACGGCTGACCTTGCGCCATTGCACGGTCGTTCCGGGAACGACACTGGACGAGGA
>JAAUYD010173870.1_pt1 | contig 13493 bp, 11 predicted proteins | sample 7278101 | NCBI WGS metagenome assembly JAAUYD01 (sample SAMN14350128, study PRJNA611818) | marine sediment metagenome | isolation source: surface marine sediment (0.6m) | place: French Polynesia: Moorea | collected 2018-08
GGACTTAGCAACCATTTTACCATTAGATACATGGGGTTAAAACCCCTGTTCGCTCCACTGCCACGCCTTAAAAGGACGTGGCTAACTCTCGCTCACGGCCGTTTAGGTTTATTGGGTTGGTTATGGTTAGAATTGATTAATAATTTTACTAATAAATAAAAGGTGTCATGGTTAAGGGTTCTCTTGACCGCATAAATGCCATTTTTTGGTTATTCCTGCCCTTTATGCCCAGTTTGGCAAGTGATTGATGCCAAAATATCCCCCAGCCAACCAGAAAAAAAATTTTCAGGGGAATAAACAATCTTTTATTGTTGGTTGACCAACAATTATCAGCATGATCTCTCTAGCTATTTTTGAGAGTTGCTATAACTTCCTATAAAGATAAAGATTCCGAGGGATTAGCTGGTTCTTCGGGATCAGGATATTTCAAGGAATTGGGATAGGGAGATTCTAAATTAGTTTCTCTGAGTTCATCCACTTTTAAGAGGATTAAATATTCATAAAAAGCTTGTAAGGTACACCAAGCAAATCCGGCTTTGCCGTCTAAAATTCCCCCTAAAATAAAATACATATAAAACCAACGAACAACAGGACGCAAAGGCATTCTTAAAGATAAATCTTTGAGGGCCCGTCTGCGTTCAACTTCAGTAGAACCAAAGAGCAATTTTCTCCAACTGACACCCCCTTGTTCTAATTGATAAAGGGTTTCTTTGGCCTCATCCGTAGAATAACGATTATGTTTTTCGATCCAACGACTTAGTCCTTTGCCACAGGTATAGTGAGGATAAGTTTCTTTGAGAAAACCTACTGATCCATGACAAATTTCCCGTTCTGTGTGACCATAATCTCCAAACCACACTTGGCCTTTTTCAAACAAACGCATTTGATAACGGGGATATTGGGTACTGCGACGAATCCATTGACCCATAAAAATGACCCGTTCTGCCACATAATAACCGATCGCTTGCTTACTTTGACTGACTGCTACACATTCGGTAAATAATTCTGGAGTCATGCGTTCATCTGCTTCTAAAATATAGACCCATTTATGTTTAGTTGGGATATTTTTTAGCATCCAAGTCCGTTGTTTTCCGTGACTTTCAAATTCGTGTTGAACAATTTTCACAGGGTAACGAGAGGCAATTTCAACGGTGCGATCGCTACTATAGGAGTCAACCACAATCACGTCATCGGATAAAGCAATTACCGACTCAAGACATTCGGCAATATCGACTTGTTCGTTATAGGTAAGAATGTAGACAGAGATCATTAATCTTTAAGACTATTTTAAGGGTATGGTCAAAATTTAAAGGATTTTCTTCTATGAGTTAGTTTATCAAGGGAATTTAAGTTTGTCTTTCATGTTTCCTAATTTGTAACATTCCTTTCGCAATCGCTATAAAATAAATCTTAATATACAGCACCAGGAGGTTTTTGTGGCACTCTACGCGGACTTACATCGTCATCTGGGAGGTTCAGTGGTTCCTCGCATTCTCTGGCGGTATTTCAAGCGTCATAACCCGGATATGGCGCAACGCTTCCCCCAGTATCCTACATTCGAGGAATTTTATACTCGCAAACGGAACACCCTGGATGAATATTTAGAACTACACACCTTAGTGGAAAGTGTGCAAACGGAACAAACTCTTCCTTATTTTATCTATCGTTTAATTCGTGGGGCTTATATTTTTGAAAATTTGGCTTATTTAGAGTTACGTTATACTCCTTATCTTCGGACTCCAGAACAGCTTAATCAGTCTCAACGAATTGAGGCTATGACTAACATTGTGAAGATAGTGGGTAAGGCCAGTCAAGTTAAAGAATATCCGATTATTATTAGTCAAATTCTTTGTATGCACTCTCGTTTACCCTACGAGGTAAATAAGGCAATTGTGGATTTAGCTGCACAAATGCGAGATTATGTGTGTGCCATTGATGTAGCTGGGGGTGACTCCCATTATGGGGAACGATTAGATGAGTTTATTGATCTGTATAAATATGCGCGATCGCTTGGGTTAAAAACCACTGGCCATGTTTATGAAACCCCTGACGGGTGTTACCCCGAATTATTACCCTATTTAATGAGAATTGGTCATGGTATCCAAATTCCTTTAAAATATCCTGAATTATTACCCCAACTGGCCGAAGCTAATCAGTGTTTAGAGGTTTGTCCTACCACTTATTTAAAAACAGGAACTTTGGAAAATTTATACGAGTTAAAGGTGGTTTTTGATCGTTGTTTTGAAGCGGGGGTTGATATTGCCATTTGTACGGATAATGCTGGACTTCATAATGTTCGTTTACCCTTTGAGTTTGAAAATTTATTAACTCAAGATGTCATTGATTTTCATCAGTTACAAGCTTGTCAAGATGCAGCGTTTCGCCATGCGTTTGCTTGGCCTTATAAAGAACCTCCTGCTTCTTTATTAATTGGTTTACTTAAAGAGAATTCGTCAGAAGAAGAACAGGAATTATTATCGGTTTAATTTTTCTGTAGAGATGTTGCCTTAAACGTCTCTACTAGAAAAATTAATAATTATTTAATGGTCAGATAATTAATTCAATTTATAATCGAGGTATCAAATTCCTTGTAATACTTTTGAAGTTACTTACTTATCTGTACCGAAATGACTCAAAGTTGGTTAATTAAAATCGGATTCAAGTCGGCCATTGTTGCCACTATTTTGACTCAAGCTGCTGCAAGTTATGGATTAAGCTTTGTTAGCGATCGTAGTGCATTAGGTGCTAATGATCAATTAGATTGGTCAACTTTACCTGTTGCTCCTTTTAGTCCTCTGAGTTCTACTTTTCCTGCTATTTCTGATAGAGGGTTAGGGGTGACCGTTTCTTTTCCTCCTCCCAATACAGAGTTAGGAATTGAGCAACCTTTCTATTTTCAAACCACCAGTGATGGTATTCCGTCGAACTATTCTCCTAATGATTTTGTCCTCTTTTCGGGATTTAATCCAGAGACACTCATTGGAAATTCTGGTCCGTTAACAATCACGTTTGACATCCCCGTTTTAGGGGTAGGTTCCCAATTAGTCGTGGAGAATACTCCATCCTTTTTGGGAACAATAGAAGCATTTGATGTTAATAATATGTCGTTAGGTCAGTTTAGTTTACCAGGAATTAGTTCACAAGCTTTAGATAATTCTGCTCAATTTTATGGAGTTATCAATGATGTTCCTAACATTTCAAGAATTACGTTTAGTACAGATATTACTGATCGAGCTATTGCTATTAATTCGTTAAGTCTGGTTAATGTTTCTGTTCCTGAACCTTCTTTGTCTATAGGATTAATCTTCATGGTCGGTTGTGGATTGATTTCCAAGAATAAAAGAAAATCTCTCTAATTTTAAGTTGTCTAAGTTATAATACAAGTATCTTTTGAAATAAGGATAACTTGTGAACTTAGACAAAAATTCCTCAATCTTATGAAATTTCCTTTACAATTTATTTATGATTGGTATCGTAACGCAATACGTCATCCTCAATATCGTTGGTGGATAATTTTAGGAACGTTAGTTTATTTTGTCAGTCCCTTAGATTTTTCTCCTGATATCTTTCCTATTGCTGGACAAATTGATGATTTTGTGTTATTGACCTTACTGATCACAGAACTATTTCAAATGATAGTTGAAAGATTACAAAATCCTTCTCAAGTCACTGTAGAAGACTCTCCAGAAGGTGAGACAATAGAGGTTAATGCAGTTTCTGTGGATGACAGTTCAAATTAGAATAGATTTAGAATAGATAAACCAAAATCATGAGTGATTCTGCGACAATTTTATTAGTGGATGATGAACCGAGTGTGAGAGAATCGGTACAAGCTTATTTAGAATATAGTGGAGATTTAACGGTTAAAGTTGCCAGTAATGCAGCAGATGCTTGGGAACTGTTAGAAAAGATAATTCCTGATGTCATTATTTCTGATATTATGATGCCAGAAGTAGATGGTTATCAGTTCTTAGAAAAGTTAAGAGATGACTTCCGTTTTCAAGGAGTTCCTGTTATTTTCTTAACCGCTAGAGGAATGACTTCTGATCGGATTAAAGGTTATAACGCTGGTTGTGATGCTTATTTACCCAAACCCTTTGATCCCGAAGAGTTAGAAGCAATTGTTAAAAATTTATTAGAACGGCGAAAAGTTAATGAAAAATCGGGTAGTGACTCAGCAAAACTAGAAGAAATCGCCCAAGAAATTCGAGAATTAAAACAACAACTGGGACAACAACAAAACAATTTAACGACGACACCACCTCCCATAAAAATTGATTTAACCCCTAGAGAAAAAAGTGTTTTAGACTTAGTTGCAGAAGGTTTAATGAATAAAGAAATTGCAGCGAGGTTAGAAACAAGCGTGAGAAATGTAGAAAAATATGTCAGTCGTTTATTTAGTAAAACAGGGACAAATAGTCGAACTGAGTTAGTTCGTTTTGCCCTAAAACATGGGTTAACCGAGTAATTTATATTAGTATGCTTGAAAATGGATAAAACGGAGCATAAATCTTTGTCTCAAAAACAACTTCTGTGGGATAGCGCCGGAACGCAGTGAGGAACTTCTGACTTCGTTAAGTTACAGATTGCGTTTTAATTGATCTAATTCATCATCCAATTCCCACTTTTGGAATTCTGCCTCTAAGGGATCACTAGCTTTATTATAGGTACTGTAATTAATGGTTTGATTCCATCCTTTTGTATCATAATTAGCCTTAGCTTGAGCAGCTTGAGCTTGCCTAGCTTTAGTCTGTAATTCTTCTTTTCTCTTTCTAATTTGAGTTAATAGGGTTTTCCCGTTAGCAATTTGTTGTTTCGCTGCTTCCATTTGGCCCCACAATTGATTACCTTGACGCAAGAGAGCAGCTTCTCTTTCTTGGGCCCTTTGAGCTAAATCTAAACGTCCTGCAGCTTGAGCTTTTGCTACTCTTTTGTGCCAATTTTGGATCTCTTCAGCTAAGGATAAAATATCAGATTCTAGACGTTTTTTTTGACCTTCCTTTTCAATAATTAGTTTGAGAGCTTCTTCTTCCTGTTCTCTTAATTGTTCTAAGAGAGCTTGTAATTCTAAATGGGGATTATTTTGTAGAAATTCTTCTAAGCGTGTTTCTAGAAAGCGACTGAAATCATCAAAAATACTCATATAGCAATTAATAAATTCTAAATTATCAATTAAAAACCTTGTCCCACTTCGACATATTTAGTCTGACCATTGTGATAAATAATGGCTTTTTGGTTTTGTACCCCCATAAGAATACCACCACTACTACCCACCGCTTCCCCAATTTCAAAGCGTCGACTAAGACCATTAAAGGTAAAAATAGCGGTCGACTGTTCTCCTGACTCCAAAACCCCCACTAACTGATGACCAGTATCTTGGGATAGTTGAGGACTAGCAGCTATTTCTGGGGGAACAGAAAAGGTATTTTGGTTAGGGGTTAACACAGGAACCCTAGAAGGGGTAGAGTTAGCAGAAGGGACAGGAGGAGTGGGAGGGGAAGGGGGTTGTAGAGAAGGAGGGGTTGGGTTTGACGGGTTGGGGGGATACATTGGCACGTAAATCCGTTCTATCACCTTTTCTGGGGTAGAAGGTGAGGTGGATTGAATCGCTACGTTAGAGGGTTTCTTTTCTTGAGGGTTGACTAAGGTTTTTGAAGTTGAGGGTTGGTTAATAACATTCAAAGATTGTTGCAAATAAGCGATAAACTCAGCATCAGTCGGGTTGGGAGTAGACTTTGCTGTTTTGCGTTGTTTTTGCTCAGATAGATCAGAGAATACCCACATCAACGCCAATAAAAAGTAGACACTGGCAACCGAAAAAAAAATTTTATCAAGATGTTTTGGAATTTGGCTATCGCTTTGAGTTGAATGCACAGGATTTCCTCCCCACTTTATGTTAGTTTGACTCAGGTTTTCGGGAATGTTATCAGTATAGCTCTTTACTCTCGATAAACTGTGATGAGTAATGTCTCAGAAGTCCGATATCTGTTAGTCATCGCCGATCAAAAATCTAGACGTATTGTCCCTTTAACAGATAATACTTATTCCATCGGTCGTGATCCCCATAGTAATATTTTGTTATACGATCGCCAAGTGTCCCGTCATCATGCAACTTTATTGAAGATTAATGATATTAAGCATGATCAACCCTGTTATCGTATTATTGACGGTAATCTAAAGGGAAAAAAAAGTACCAATGGCATCGCTGTCAATGGTAAATATTGCCTGTCCCATGATTTGGCCCCAGGGGATTTAATTCGTTTTGGTAATCAATCTCAAGCTAACTATCATATTATTGCTGATTCGTGTGAACTGGCTTTATTAAAAGAGTCAGACTCTAATCCTCAAGACGTTGAAACTTGTTTACCGTTAGATGATTTACCCTCTGAAAATCATGTTGCCTCTCTTGATGAAATTTTCTTAGAAGATGAGGAAGAGGACGATCAACCTAAAACGATGACATTTGGTAATCGGGAAAAAAATAAAGATTCAGAACCCTTTAAAAATCAAGCTTCTTTAGCTGATTCTAATCCTAATCCCATTATAGAACTTGATTTCCAAGGACAAATTACCTATCTCAATGCTGCTGCTAAAATCAAGTTTCCTGACTTGATTAAATTACAAGCATTGCATCCCATTCTCCAAAATCTCATTGGCAAGAGAACCCCTAAAGAGGGAACTTCTTTTGTTCGAGAAATCCAATTTGAGCAAAGTTTTTTTGAACAACATATTCATTATTTAAAAGAAAGCGAATGTTTAAGAAGTTATTTATTTGAAATTACAAAATACCGCAAAAGAGAAGTTAAGTTAACTGCTGGAAAAGATCGCTATCGTTTCTTTTTTGAGCAAAGTACAGAAGGCATTTTAGTCATTAATCCAGATACCAAGCACATTATTGAAGCTAATCAAGCTTATTGTCAATTGTTAGGCTATAGTAGTGCTGAAATTATTGGTTGTAATCTTTATCAATTATTAGAAACAGAACGAGATAGTTTTAATGAAGCATTAGCAAAAATTACCCCAGACAATCCCTATATGATTAGGGAATCTTTTCATCGTCATCAAAATGGTTCATTACTAGCGGTTGCTGGTCAAATTAGCCTCACTAGCTATCAAGGACAAGAGGTTTTATGTTTAAATGTTCGAGATATTCGTGACCAAAAACAAGCAGAAGAAGAATTACAATATCAACTCCTTCATGATCCCTTGACTAATTTACCCAATCGGGAATTCTTTAAGCAACAATTAGGGGTCGCTTTAGCCCATGCTCAACGCCATGAACATTTATTAGCGGTCATATTTATTGATATTGATTCTTTTACTCATATTAATAATACGTTAGGTCATTCTCTGGGGGATAAAGTATTACAAAGTTTTGCAGCAAGACTAAGTTCTTGCATTCGTGCAGGAGATACAGTAACCCGTTGGGGAAGTGATGAATTTGTTTTATTATTACCTCAAATTAAAAACACAGAAGATACTGTTAAATTAACCCAACGTATTTTTGACACACTACAACGTCCCTTTGTCTTAGATGAACATCGTCTGCAAATTAAATGTAGTATTGGCATTGCCATTTATCCTCAAGATGGAGACAATGCAGAAGGGTTATTAAAAAATGCAGATACAGCTTTATATCGGACCAAAGAACAGGGAAAGAACCACTATCAATTTTATAGTCCCCATTTAACCGCAGAAGCCGAACTTTTATTACGTTTAGAAAGTCTCCTTCATCACGCATTAGAAAAGAAACAATTTTTTCTTCAGTATCAACCACAACTACAATATAAAACGGGGAAAATTGTGGGTATGGAGGCGTTATTACGATGGGAAACCCCAGCTTTTGGTCTAATTATGCCCCAAAAATTCTTACCCTTAGCTGTAAAAACTAACCTTATTTTACATTTGAGTAAATGGGTATTAAAAACCGCTTGTGAACAAAATCTTTCTTGGCAAAAAAATGGTTTACCCCCAATTCCGGTGACGGTGAATTTATCTGCAAGAGAATTTCAACAACCCCATTTAGCCACAGTGGTGGCCAGTATTCTGGATGAAACGGGGCTTGATCCTCAATGGTTAGAATTAGAATTAACGGAATTAACCTTACGACAAAATTTGAATTTAGCCCGTAAAACATTACAGGATCTTCAAAATTTAGGAGTTCGTATTGCTTTGGATGATTTTGGCCGCGGTTTTTCCTCTTTAGGATATCTTAAACAATTTTCATTCCGCACTTTAAAACTGCATCAAGATTTTATCCGAGACTTACGGGGAACTTCAGAAGAATTGGGGTTAATTTCTGCCATTTTAGCCATTGGTAAGGGCTTTAATATGCGTGTTGTTGGGGAAGGGGTGGAAACCTCTGAACAACTCAAAATATTACAGGATCTTAATTGTACAGAGATCCAAGGTTATTGGTTTAGTCGTCCGTTACCCAGTAAAGAAGCGACAGAACTCCTCAGTAAAATTGCTAGGAACAATTATATAGATTCTGCAAATTTTATGTCTTTACCGATGATGGATGGTTAGTTTTTAGACACTTCTGGGAACAATAAGAATAACCCTTGTTTGTGTATCTGTGATGAACACCCTATCATCCTTTCGTCATATTCTTGTTATTGAGGACCAAAAAGCCCGACGCATCGTTGCTTTAGAAGAAGCAACCTATAGTGTTGGCCGAGAATCGAGTAATGATATTGTTATTTATGAGCAAGTTGTTTCTCGTCGTCATGCAACCATTGTACGAGTTAGACTAACCCCCCGATTAGATAGTTATTCTTATCGGATTATTGATGGAAATTTAGAAGGTCATCGCAGTACAAATGGTTTATTAATTAATGGGAATTTAAAAGAATCTCATAATTTAAAACACGGTGATGTGGTTGTTTTTGGTCCGAACGCTAAAGTTAGTTATTATATTATTTCTACGGCTTTAGATATTGATTTATTTAATCCTCTTGATCTTGGACAATTAGAGCAAGAGGACAATGCAATGGCGGAAACCATGGTTGCTGAGGAGAATAATAAGTCAACTTTAATTAATGAGGAGAGTTTACAAGGACGCGATCGGGATGATTTAATTCGATTGGCTTCTTTTCCTGAATTAAGTCCTAATCCTATTATTGAAATCGATTTTACGGGTCATTTAACTTATTTGAATCCAGCAGCTAGTATTAAGTTTAAAACCATTACACAAGAGCAATTAAAACATCCTGTGTTAGCAGGGTTACTTTCAGAAGTTCATAACATACAAGGAAATTTATTACTAAGAGAGGTGATGATCGGGTCAGATATTTTTGAACAGTATGTCCATTATTTATCAGAACATCAACTCATTAGAAGTTATTTGTTTAATATTACTGCGAGAAAACAGGCTGAAAAAAACTTAGAATATCGAGCTTTTTATGATACGTTAACTGATTTACCTAATCGCAATTATTTTGATGAAAAGTTAGAAATTGCTCTAGTTAAAGCAAAAAAAAATAACGATTTAATGGCCTTACTTTTTCTAGATTTAGATTCTTTTAAAAATATTAATGATAGTTTAGGTCATAAAATTGGAGATCAATTACTAAAAAGTTTTGCTAAACGGTTAACTTCCTGTGTGCGAAATGATGATTTTGTCTCTCGTTGGGGAGGGGATGAATTTACCTTATTGTTACCTCAAATTAATAGTCCAGAAGATACCATTAATTTAGCACAACGTATTCTAGATGATCTTAAGCAACCTTTTGAAATTGAGGGGCATCAATTATATATTAAAACCAGTATTGGTATCGCTATTTATCCTCAAGATGGCGAGGACGCAGAAAGCTTATTAAAAAATGCTGATGCAGCCCTTTTTCGTGCTAAAGAACGAGGAAGAAATCATTATCGTTTTTATCATTCAACTATGACTTCTAAGGCATCTTTATTATTAAAATTAGAAACTCTTTTATATAAAGCTTTAGAAGAAAAAACCTTTTCTTTACATTATCAACCTCAATTAAATCTCAGCAAGAATAAAATTAGTGGAATGGAGGCTCTTTTACGATGGTATCATCCCGAATTAGGGGATGTTTCTCCCGTTAGATTAATTCCCTTGGCAGAAAAAACAGACCTAATTATACCTATAAGTTTGTGGGTTTTAAAAACAGCTTGTCAACAAAATAAAGCTTGGCAAGAACAAGGTTTACCTCCTATTCCTATTGCAGTTAATCTATCTGCCAAACAATTTCAACAGCCTAATTTAGTTGAAATTGTCGCTCAAGTTTTAGAAGAGACAGGTTTAGAACCCCATCTTTTAGACTTAGAAATTACTGAAACATCCATGATGAAAAATATTGATTTGTCCCAAAAAACTTTACACAAGTTACGAGAATTGGGGGTACAACTTTCCTTAGATGATTTTGGTACAGGTTATTCTTCTTTGGGGTATTTACAAAAATTTCCGATTACGACTCTGAAAATTGATCAATCTTTTATCCAAACCTTAGAGGATAATCCTCACAATGCGGCGATCATTTCTGCTATAATTGCTCTAGGAAAAAGCTTCGATCTTAGGGTCATTGCTGAAGGGGTAGAAACCTTACAACAGTTAGAATTTTTACAAAGATTGAACTGTGAAGAAATTCAAGGATTTTGGTTTAGTCGTCCTCTCAAATCAGCAGATGCAACCACATTTTTAAATCAGGTTGACCAATAAATTTAAGCTTAAAAGACAGCTTAAACTATTATCCAAAAAGTTAAACTTAAATTACAGTAGGGATGATTAAACCATGAATTACAAGCCAAATAACACCGAGAATCGTTATATCTTGGTTCTTGAAGATAGTAACTCTCGTCGGACTATTTCTTTAGAAGAGTCTAGGTATTCTTTAGGACGACATTCTAGTAATTCCATTGTTATTCATTCTAAACAAGTTTCTCGAAAACACGCTACTTTAATTAGGAAATTTAATCGAAACAAGAATAAAGATTCTTTTTGGATTTTAGATGGAGATTTAGAAGGTAAAAAAAGCCAAAACGGTATTTTTATTAATGGAGAAAAATGCACAGTTCATGAACTCAAGGATGGGGATTTAATTAATTTTGGCTGTGAGGTAAATGCCAGTTATCATGCTGTTTTTCCTGCTAACATTTCCGAAAGCTTTATTGATAAAAATGTTACTAAGCAATCAGATAACTCTATCCCTAAATCGATTAAAAAATTACCAAAATTATATTTAGAGAATCCCGCGCAAAAAGCAACTTTGATATTACAAAGTCATTCCCTTCAAGATGAGGGGAATGATGATACTTTTCAAGAAGAATCTTATCTTGATCCGGTCACTGAATTACCTAACCGTATTCTTTTTAATGAATATGTTTCCATTGCAGTAGCTAATGCGAAGCGGCATCAAAATTGTTTAGCAATTTTTTTGATAGATATCAAACGTTTTAGTGATATTAATGATAGTTTTGGTTATACCGTTGGAGATTATTTCTTACAAGCGATCGCCGAACGGTTAAAAAATTGTATCAGAACAGGAGATATTGTCTCTCGTTGGGGAGGGGATGAATTTGCTATTTTATTACCTCATATTAAAAAACCAGATAATTTATATAAAATTACTCAACGAATTATTAAAGAACTAAAATATCCTTTTACTGTTGACGACAATACTCAATCCTTGGTTACTCATTTGGGAATGGCTATTTATCCTAAAAATGGACAAGTTCCCCAAGAACTTTTAAATTATGCAGAAACCCAACTAATTTATCATAAAAAAACAGGTAACCATAACCTTCTCAATGAAAACTTAAGCAAAACTAAAGCCTCATTATCACAGATTGAAAAGCGACTTGATGAAGCCTTAACTAAAAAAGAATTATGTTTATACTATCAACCTCAATTAAACAGTAATACCAAAAAAACAGAAGCAATGGAAGCTTTTATTCGCTGGAAACACCCGAAATATGGTTTAGTTCCTCCTAAAGAATTTTTACCTTGGGTAGAAAAAACGGAATTAGTTGTACCGTTAACTCGTTGGATTTTAGAAAAGGCTTGTACAGAAAGTAAAAGATGGCAGACTAATAGATTACCTTCTGTTATAGTATCTGTTAATTTGTCTATGGCTCAATTTCATCATCCTCAATTAATTGATCTGGTTGATGAAATATTAACTTTGACAGGACTCGATCCCCAATGGTTAGAATTAGAAATTACCGAAGCCATTATTTTGAAAGATATCAAACTCGCTTATGATATTTTAAGAGAATTAAAAGGCTTAGGGGTTAGGGTTTGTTTAGATGATTTTGGCATTGGTTATGCTGCGGTGAGTAATTTGCATCAAATCCCCTTTGATACCATCAAACTCGATGTTTCTTTAATCAAAGAGATGGATGAAAACCCTGAGAATACTACCTTAATTTCTGCCCTTATTTCTTTAGGAGAAAGTTTTGACATGAGAGTGGTTGCTGAAGGAGTAGAAACCCAACAACAACTAAATACATTGCATAATTTACACTGTCAAACCATGCAAGGCTATCATTTAAGTAAGCCTCTTTCTCTACAAGAGGCCACCCAATTTTTAACCTTTGATCATGTAAAACCTTTTGACAATTTAGGGTAGAATTTCTTTTCCTACTGCTTCGTAAGCTGACCAAGCCATTTTGGAACGTGGATCAGGATAATCTCTAGTAATAACACCCCTTTGGGAAGCCTTTTCAAAGACAACCAAGAGAGGAATGGATGTTTTAAAGCGAGGAAGGTTCGCTTCTTTTAACCGTTTTTTCGCTTCTTGTCCACTTTTGGTACGGCCATCTACTTTGGTCAACAACACTTTAAAGTTAGCATTAAGGGCCTGTAATTGTTCTACTGCTTTAAAAGTTGCGTCTAAATCTAAATGATTAGGGGTTGTGGGAATAATTAATAAATCACTCCCATCCGCCAGATCCTTAAATTCTTCCGGTTCAGGTCTAGCCCTGGTATCAACGATAATGTGGGGATATTTGCGAATAATACTGGTTGATCCAGCTTGGGAAGCCACATGAAACGGTAGTTTATCCTCCCTAGACCAAATTAAGGCAGAACGGTTGCGATCGGCATCAATCAGCAAAGTAGGGGCTTTTTCTTGCAAATAAGCCGCGAGATGGATCGAAGTGGTGGTTTTGCCGACACCCCCTTTTAAAGCAGTAATAGAAATGATCATGATCTGGTTAACTTATTGATCGGATTTATTCCTCCCCGTTCCCAGATTACACTACCATGACCCTCTTTTTTCTGATGACAATTGACAAAGCGTCACTGTTCGGAAACTTATCTCTGAAGCTTGCGTCAGAATAAGAGTGTGTGTGAGGAGTAAGAACGAAAGACAAAAGCCTTTGAGGTCGAAACATGGCCAGACTCTTAAAGGCTTTTTTTTATCCCAATAAAAGAAAAACCAGAAATACAAAAAGAATACCCCAACTTCTACAAGTTGAGGGATGAATTTTTGTATTTCACCGCTATGTTATAATTTCGGTAAGAGACA
>JAAUYD010066983.1_pt1 | contig 13488 bp, 10 predicted proteins | sample 7278101 | NCBI WGS metagenome assembly JAAUYD01 (sample SAMN14350128, study PRJNA611818) | marine sediment metagenome | isolation source: surface marine sediment (0.6m) | place: French Polynesia: Moorea | collected 2018-08
GAGACCGCTGAGCGGCAACAACAACCAGCCGGACCAGTGGTTGTCATACCAGACCCGGTGCAACCACCTGTATGTTATGCCCGCGCTCACTCTTCCTTCGGCTCGTCACTGAATTGCATGTGATATAGCGCTGCGTAATCGCCGTCGAGTGCCAGCAACTCGGCGTGCGTGCCGGACTCCACGATTTTGCCGCCGTCGAGCACGATGATCCGGTCTGCTTTCTCGACCGTCGATAAACGGTGCGCAATGACCAGCGTGGTGCGGTTTCGCATCAGGGCAGACAAGGCATCCTGGATACGCCGTTCGGACTGGGTATCCAGCGACGACGTCGCCTCATCAAGAATCAGAATCGGCGCATTCTTGAGCAATGCCCGACCGATTGCGATTCGCTGGCGCTGCCCACCCGACAATAACGCACCGCGATCGCCGACCATAGTGTCAAGGCCGTCCGGCATGTCGTCGACGAAGTGCATGACATGTGCGGCCTCGGCCGCCTGCCGGATTTCGTCGTCGCTGCTTTCCTTGAGCCGGCCATACGCGAGATTGTTGCGGATCGTGTCATTGAACAACACCACGTCCTGCGACACGAGCGCAATGTTGTCGCGCAAACTGGCAAGCGAGTAGTCCCGGATGGGCTTGTCATCGATACGGATTTCGCCGTCCGTCGGCTCATAGAAACGCGGCAGCAAGCTTGCAAGCGTCGTCTTGCCACTGCCCGAGTGACCGACGATGGCGAGTGTTTTGCCGGCCTCGATATCGATGCTGACATTATCGAGTACCGCCGCATTCTCACCGTCATAGGCAAAGCTGACGTCGCGAATGATGACGTCGCCGCGCAGTCGCCCGGCGTCAATCGTGCCTTCGTCGACCTCATCCGCCTCGTCCATGATCGCAAACAGGCTGTCGGCGCCCGCAACGCCGCGCTGTAGCGTCGCGTTGACGTTGGTAATTCGACGAACCGGCTGCAACATCAGCATCATCGCCGAGAAGAACGCAATAAACTGGCCGGCGGTCAGACGATTGGCGATCGACTCCTGGGCCGCGAAATAGATTACGAGCGCGATACCGAAGCCGAACACGACCTGGGTGGCCGCCACGCCGAGCGAACGTACACGAATGAGCTTCAGGTTCTGTTTGCGGTTGCGCGTATCCGCGGCTTCGAGGCGTTCGCTCTCGTAGTCGAAGCCACCGAAAGCCTTGACGACCCAATTGCCGCGGACGACCTCATCGGTGACCTGCGTAACCTCGCCCACCGAATCCTGAATACGACCGCTGTAGCGGCGAAAGGCGATGCCCAGCAGGCGTACGAGCAAGGCCACGATCGGGAACAGGACCGCGACGAAGATAGTCAGCTTTGGGCTGTACCAGATCATGACAACAAAGGCCGCAATGACCGTCAGCACATCGCGCACCGCGATTGTGACTACGCTCGTCACAGACTCGGCGACCATCTCGACGTTGTAGGTCATGCGGGACAGCAAGGGGCCCGTTGTCTGCGCATCGAAAAAACGTGTTGGGAGAGTCAGGTACTTCTGGAAAACCTGGCGTCGCAGATCGCTGATGACCTGGCGGCCGATCCAGCCCAGCGAGGCCTCGGTCGCGAAGCCGGAAATGCCGCGCAGGATAAAGATGCCCATAAATGCGTATGGGATCCACCGGACAGTCTCCAGTTGCTTTGCGACGAGCGCCTCGTCCGTCAACGGCGCCAACAAAGCAACAAGGCCTGCTTCGACGACTGCCGTCGATGCCATCCCCAGCACGGCAATGAAGCCGATCAGCTTGTGCGGCGTCACATAGCGCCATAGCCGCGCATAGATGACTCTGACCTGAGGATCGATGCGTTTAGTCACGTTACTCGACCGGGTCGTTAACCGTGGCAATGCTGATCTGGGTGAATCCCAACCGACCGGCAACGTCCATCGCAGTCACGACGTGCTGGTGTCTTGCGTTCGCGTCGGCGCTGATGGTCAGCGGCAGATCGTTGCGCCCCCCCGACGTCTTCTGCAGCGCGTTGCGAATTGTCTCGGCACGGCTGTTTATCAGCTCACGGCCATTAACAAGATAGGTTCCTGCCTCGGTGATCATGATGTCGATCTGCTCGGGCACCTCGTCGACGACAGCCGTGCTTTCGGCCTCGGGCAAGCGAATGGCGATCTGCGACTGTTTGACGAAGCTCGTCGACACCATGAAAAAGATGAGCAGCAGCAGCACTACGTCGATCAACGACGTCAGGTTGACTTCCGGCTCGGTGCGAGGCCGCAGGCTCAGCTTCACGCGTCAGTCCTTTGCGTTGCGGCGATGCAGGGCTTCGACGAGTTTGATGGCTTCCTTCTCCATATCGACCACAAGTGTGTCGACGCGCGACCGATAGTAGCGATAGCCGATCAGCGCGGGAATCGCTACCGTCAGCCCCGCAGCCGTCGTGATCAACGCCTCGGCAATACCACCGGCAAGCACCGTAGGGTTGCCGACGCCATGCGTCGTAATAGCCGTAAAGACTTTGACCATACCAATTACCGTGCCCAGCAGGCCGAGCAACGGGGACACGGCAGCTACTGTGCCCAGAGTCTCGAGATAGCGCTCCAGCTCGTGGACGACATGACGCCCGGTGTCCTCGATAGCATCTTTGAGCACGGTACGCTCGCGATCACGATTGATCAGGCCGGCAGCGAGGATCTGTCCCAGCGCGGAGCCCTGGTGCAACGTCTGTATCTGCTTCTGGTCTAGCTGGTCCTTCTTTACCCAGCCCCAGACCTTGCTTGTGAGGTCTTCCGGAATAACGCGCTTTTGCTGCAGCGTCCAGAAACGCTCGAGGATGATGCCCATCGCGACGATTGCGCACACGATTATCGGCGCCATCAACCAGCCGCCGGATTTGACTATCTCAACCATTTAGCCCAGACCAAGTCGGAAAAAGGAAATATACAACAGTTGCTACGATCCGGCATGCCAGAAACGGCGTCGCCACTGGCGCTCGCGTCGCATTTTGACAACACCCCCATCTGCGCAGACCCGAAAGTAGATCGCCCCGGAGGTCGAGGTCGTCCAGACTTGCGCACCATGGTCACGCCAGCGCCGTACGATGACAGGCTTCGGGAATCCCCAGCGGTTCGCATGGCCCGCGGAAATCACTGCATGCTGCGGGCGCACCGAATTCACGAATGGTGCACCGGAGGACGTCTGACTGCCGTGATGGGGCACGAGCACGATGTCTGCTGCGAGATTGGCTCTCGACTGGACAAGCTGGCGTTCCGCGCGCGCCTCAATGTCTCCCGTCAACAGGACCGCATGCGATCCGCTGCTAATCCGGACGACGCACGAGCCATCGTTGCCTGGCACGCTGTTCCGCCGGGCGGGATGCAGAATCTCGAATTGGACGTTGCCGGCCGACCAGGCCATTCCCTGCTCGCAAAAACCGGCGTCCAGACCGTCGAGTGCCTCGCCGACAATAATCTGCCCGACGTCCAGCGCCGCAAGCACCGCCTCAGTTCCGCCGCTATGGTCCAGATCACCGTGGGATATGAGCAGTCGGTCAACACGGCGAATGCCGCGCGACGCCAAGAACGGCAGGACTGCCTTTTCGGCAACGCTGCCGCCGCCGCGCCAGGCGATACCGACGTCGTAAACCAGAACCTGTTCGTCGGCCTGCACAACGATCGCCAGCCCCTGCCCGACGTCAAGAAACCAGCAATCGAAACAGTCGTCCGGCGGTGGCAGCGGTCGCCAGGTCACTACGGCGATGAATCCGATCACGGCCGCATGGCGGCCGGGCCAGCCACGTGGTAGTGCCACCCAGGCGAGCGGCAATACGAGGAATAGCCAGGCGCGCCCTTCGAGCGCAGCGGTACGCGAATCAATCCGCCACAGCGATGCCATGACCGTAAGCAGCGTCTGAAATCTGTCGACCGCCCAGCTCGCCGCCTGCAGTGCCGCATCCGCAAATCCGGCGGTCGCCAGTGCTACGAGCACGAGCGGTACGATCAGGAAACTGAACAACGGCACGGCGATGAGATTCGCGATCGGTGCGACGACGGCGACGCGCTGAAAATGCATGGCAGTCAGTGGCATCAGGCCAAAGGCGAGGAACATCTGGACGATCGCCAGCTGACGCAGCCAGACCAGTATGCCGCGCCGGGTACCAAGGCGTCGGCGGGCGAGCCAGATGAGCAGCACGACAGCCCCGAACGACAGCTGGAAACCCGGTGTCAGCGATGCAACCGGGTCACAGATGTAGACCAACAGTCCTGCGCTTGCGACAGCGGTTACGCCGTCGATCTGCCGACGCATTACGACAGCCGCCGCCGCTAGCGCCAGCATGCTCGCGGCCCGACGGGCCGGTACACCCAGTCCTGAAACAACCGCGTAGCCGGCCGCAAATACGACACCCGCAACAGCTGCCGGCACTAGCACCGTGCCTCGCCGCCGAAACGGCGCGAGAAGTGCGACGCTGACTGCAAAGGCGGCTGAAGCGGCGAGACCCACGTGCAGACCTGAGATCGCCATCAGGTGGCTGGTTCCCGTCAGCGCAAACGTATCCCATTGCTCCTGCGTCATCAGGTGTCGCGCGCCAACGCCGATAGCGGCTACGACTGCTGCAGCCTGCCTGGATTCCGCTGCTGCGAGAGCACGACTGGCGAATTGTCGGCGGAAGTCTTCCAGCCAGGTTTCCTCGCCCGACCAAAGCAGTCGATTCCTCTTGCCGGCCACAACGTAGCCCGCAGCTTGATAACCCTCGCGAAACATCCAGGTCTCGTAGTCGAACCCGCCTGGATTGAGATGCCCGCGTGGCTGGCGCAGGCGTAATTCGAGCTCCCATACGTCACCGAGTCGCGGCACATGCCGAGGCTCGAACCAGCTCACCCTGACACGTCGCGGCACCCGCACATCGGCAAGCGGTTCGACGCGCATGACGAGCGAGCGACCGCGTCGCTGTGGGACATCTGCAATGCGTACCTGCGTCAGCATGCTGTCGCCGGCAAGGTTGGCGTCGAGCCGGCTCTCCACGATGTCGAACCCGGCGAGCACGAAAAGCGCAAACCCGATTCCGGCGGCCGCAATCGATCGCGTCGGTCCCCAGGCACAGCAAACCAGCGATGCAACGAAAACGAGGCTGGCGAGGTCAGAGCTTAACGGGAGCGTGGTATGCTGCGCCGCCAACCCGCCCGCCACCATCAGGAGACAGGGTTTCAACAAGGCCTGCAACGCCTGCGTTCGCAGCCTCCATCAAAACCGGATCGGACACCGATGCCCAGACGGATTTTCAAGAAATTCGCCATCAAACGACATGAAATGGCGCGTCACTGGATCATGGCGCCGTTTCGCCACATGCTGCATGACCCGCGGCTGTGGGGCATCCGGCGGCGCTGGGTCGTGCCCGCTTTCGCGCTTGGCGTATTCATTGCCTGGCTTCCGTTCCCCGGGCACACGGCGACGGCCATTTTGCTCGCGCTGTTGTTGCGAGTGAACATCCCGATCGCTGCCGTTTCGACCTGGATCAGCAACCCGGCGACGATGGGGCCGATGTACTATCTTGCCTACGAACTGGGCAGCACGCTCCTGGGCACCGAACTCGGTGAATTCGGTTTCGAGCTGTCGTTCGACTGGGTGGCGCACACGTTCGTGACCATCTGGCAGCCGATGCTGCTGGGCTGCGTACTGCTTGGTGGCATCACGTCCCTCGCCGGATACGCCGTGATAGACATCCTGTGGCGCATGTCGCTCAAGGACTACAAGATGCGGAAACGCGCCCGCCGGAACGACCGCAACTCATCCTGACTCTTTCAGGACTCCGTCTTCCAACAGCAGCACGCGGTCCATGCGCCCGGCAATGCTGTGGTCGTGCGTGACGATAACGAGACTTGTCCGCAACTCCTGGTTGAGCTCGAGCATCAACTGCAACACGTGCTCCCCGTTGCCGGCATCGAGATTGCCGGTCGGTTCGTCCGCCAGGACGAGCTGGGGGCGTGTGATAAGCGCACGCGCCACGGCAGCGCGTTGGCGCTCGCCACCGGAGAGTTCACCGGGCTTGTGGGTGAGCCGTTCACCGAGCCCTACGCGATCCAGCAGTGAACGCGCCTTTTCCAGCGCGTCGGGCTTCGCCACGCGCCGGATCAGGAGCGGCATGGCGACATTCTCCTCGGCCGAAAACTCGGGCAGGAGGTGATGGAACTGGTAGACGAAACCAATGTAACGGTTGCGCAGCTCCCCTTTGGCCGCTTCCGACGTGCCGTGCATGGGCGCACCGTTGATCAGCACGCCACCGGTACTCGGCTCGTCAAGACCGCCCATGATTTGCAGCAATGTCGTCTTGCCCGATCCCGACGCGCCGATAATCGCCACGCGCTCGGCTGGGTGCACTGCAAGATTGACGCCGCGAAGGACAGCCAACGTTGACTGGCCTTCGCGAAATTCGCGCGTCACATTGCGGCATTCGAGAACGGGTTCAGTCATATCGAAGGGCCTCCGCCGGAGCAGTCCTTGCTGCAACCCAGGCCGGGTAAAGTGTGGAAACGAGAGCAAGCACGAGCGCGATCAACGCGATTCTCGCGACATCGCCGTACTGCAACTCTGACGGCAGATCGCTGATGAAGTATACGTCGGCCGCGAGGAATTTGATGCCAAACGTCGCTTCGAAGAAAGCCACAATCGACTCCAGGTTCGTCGCGACCAGTATTCCCAGGCCGACACCGACAAGCGTCCCGACGACGCCGACGATGCTGCCTTGCGTAATGAATACTTTCAGGATGCTCGATGGTTGCGCCCCGATCGTGCGCAGGATTGCGATATCCGCCTGCTTGTCCTTTACCACCATGACGAGCGTCGAGACGATGTTGAATGCAGCTACGGCCACGACCATGAGCAGGATAACGAACAGGATGGACTTGGTGATCTGGATCGAGCGGAAGAAATTCACGTGGCGTCGCGTCCAGTCGTTGACGAGAACGAGTTCGCCGTGCGCACGAGCGACCTCGCGAACGATTTCGGGCGACGCGTAGATCTCCGTCACCGACAACCTTACGCCTGTAACGACGCCCTTCTTGCGAAAGAGCCTTTGCGCATCATCGAGATGAACGAACGCCAGACGGCGATCGAATTCGTACATACCGACACGGTAAATGCCGCTCACGGTGAATCGCTTGGTGCGTGGCAACACACCGGCGGGAGTGACCATTCCCTGCGCGAGCGTAACGGTAACCTTGTCACCAACATCGACGCCAAGTGCATTTGCAAGCTCGTTCCCCAGCACAATATTGAACGCCCCGGACGCAAGTTCGCCAAGCTCGCCCTGGCGCATGACACCGCCGATCCCGGACACAGCGTCTTCCCGGCCAGGCTCTACGCCACGCAGCTCGGCGCCGCTGAGCTGTTTGCCCGCGACCAGCAGCGCCTGCCCCTCGATGAACGGGGCTGCCGCCTGGACGCGCGGATTTGCGACGGCCGTTTCCTGCAGCGCCTCGAAACTGCCGAGATCACCATCGACACCTTCAATCGTGGCATGCGCAGTCATCGCCAGCAGGCGATCCTTGAGTTCTCGCTCGAAGCCATTCACAACGGACATCACGACAATGAGCACGAGTACGGCAATGGCGATGCCCAGCATCGAAATGGCCGAGATCAGTGACACGAAGCTGTTACGGCTTCGCGAGCGCACGTAGCGGTTGCCGATCCACATTTCGAAGCGCTTGCCCATCACTCGTACCGCAACGCTTCGGCGGGATTGACCAGCGCCGCGCGCCGCGCCGGGTACAACGTCGCAAGCGACGTCAGCACAAACGCGGAGATGGAGATGATCGTGACATCACGAGATTCGAGCTCGGACGGTATGTTGGTAACGTAATACACGTCGCCCGGCATGATCTGAAAGCCAAACAGCTGTTCGAGAAACGGCGCGATGACGGGCACGTAGATCGCGAGCACCACACCGAGAAGGACGCCGATCAGCACACCGGCCCAGCCGATCATTGCGCCCTGGACGAAGAACACTCGCACGACTCCTCGCGGCCCCATACCGAGCGTGCGCAGTACTGCGATGTCGGTGGTTTTGTCGGTCACTACCATGACGAGGCTTGCGACGATATTGAATGCGGCAACCCCGATGATCAGCGACAGGATCAGCGACATCATCATCTTCTCGATGCGAATTGCCCGAAAGTAGCTGCCGTTTTCGACCGTCCAGTCGCTCGTTTGAACGGCGTCGCCAAGGCGCGTTTGCAGCGCCGCCGCAATAGTTGGTGCAGCCATTACGTCGTTGGCGCGGAATCTCACTGCACTAACGCCATCGCCGATGCCGAGGATTTCCGCCGCATCGGCAGCATTGACAAGCGCTAGCACGCTGTCGTGATCGGCAAGGCCGGCTTCGAATACGCCGCGCAGCACGAATCGCTCGAGCACGGGCTCCAGCGTGCCGTCGCCAACCGGACGAGGAATCAGCAGCACTACGCCGTCGCCGAGGCGCACGTTGAGGTCGTAGGCGAGAATGCGGCCGAGAACAATGCCGCGCTCGCCCGGCATCAGGGCCTCGAGGCTGCCCTCCACCATATTGATTAGTGCGCCGGAAAGGGCCGCCTCGTAGCCCGGGTCGATACCGTGCACCATTACGGCGTGTAAGTCTCGTCCTGACTGGATCATGCCTTCCATCTGCACAAACGGTGCGGCGGCGGCAACGCCTGGCTCGGCGGCGACGTTCTCGACGAGAGGTTGCCAGGCCTGTACGGCCCCATCGGCGCCCGTAATCGTCCCGTGCGCGGACATGCTGAGAAGGCGATTACGCAGCTCGCCCTCGAAGCCGTTCATAACCGACAGAATGACGATCAGCGCCGCAACGCCGAGCGCGATGCCGATGAGGGAGATGAGCGTTATGAACGACACGAATCGCGTGCGCCGCTTGGCTCTCAGGTAGCGCAACCCGATAAAGAGTTCGACTGGATTCAGCATTGGGCCGCATTGTGACACAGTTCGCATGCCTCGGCCCGCGCACCGATGCTATAGTTCCGGTACGTGTAAACGGAGAACGAACATGGCCAAATTGCGTACGATTTCGCTGGCCGCGCTGCTTATGGCGGCATGGGGTACAGCGAGCGCCGACACGCTGCAAATGCAGGGTGCATCCGCCCAGATGAACGACGGACGCCCGACTCGTGGCATGACGCAGGCCAGTGTCGAGTCCAAATACGGCGCACCTGCGTCGGTACAAGCACCGGTAGGTGATCCGCCGATTACACGTTGGGAATACGCCAACATGGTCGTCTATTTCGAATACGACAAAGTTATTCACGCTGTTCTCAAGCGCTGATTGACGCATCGCATCGCAGAGAGCCCGGGCCGTGATCGACCCGGGCTTTTTTTGTGTCCGGATGACACGTTGAACGGGATCGCTGTGTAATAATCGCGGCCCGATTTCATCGAGCGACCCCGTGAACGCACCGCTGCTCCTGCCAGCCAGTCCCGCCCTGCCCGAGTCCGGAGGATCCGGCGCTTGGGGCCGGTTGCTTGGCGCAAGTCTGGCGCTCGCCGTTGCGGAGCTTGCAAGTCGGGTCGAGCGACCGATTCTCGTACTGGCTGAAGACCCCAGGCACGCGGATCAGCTCGAGGCCGAGATTCGCTTCTTTTCGGGCGACAGGCTGCCGGTCGAGCACTTCGTCGAGTGGGAGACACTCCCCTGGGATAGTTTCTCGCCCCACCAGGACATCATCTCTCAGCGCCTAAGTGTGCTCTCGCGCATGCCCTCGATGACTCACGGCGTCGTCATTGCCGCGAGTACAGTGCTGCAGCAGCGGCTGCCGCCGACCAACTATGTCGCGGCACGCTCGCTGTCGCTCTTGCAGAACCAGAAGCTGCCGCGTGAACCGTTCGTCGACGCACTCGTCGAGGCGGGCTACCTGCGCGTACCGCAAGTATCGGAGCATGGTGAATTCGCCGTTCGAGGTTCTTTGATCGACGTGTTCCCGATGGGGGCCGAAGCGCCACTGCGGATCGACTTTTTCGACGACGACATCGAGTCATTGCGGGAGTTCTCGACCGAGACGCAGATGTCCGGCGCACACATCGAATCGGTCGCGATCTTGCCGGCCCGTGAAGTACCGCTCGACAGCGATGCCGTGCGCAGTTTTCGCGATCGCTATCGCGAACGCTTCGAAGGCCAGCCGGGCAAGTCGCGTGTCTACCGCGAAGTTTCCGATGGCATCGCGCACGGCGGCATAGAGTACTATCTGCCGCTGTTCTTCGACGCAACCGCAGCGTTTACAGATTACCTGCCCGACGACTGCATCGTCATGGCACCCGCAGCGCTCGAGAATCTGCTCGAGCAGTTTCACGTCGAGGCGAACGAGCGTTTCGAACTCTGTAGTCTCGACCCGGAACGGCCGATCCTCAGCGTTGCCGAGACATTCTTTGCACCGGAAGATGCGCTTGGCCACCTGGCCGCCTGCCCGGGCATTCGCTATTCATCGCAGTCGCTTGCGGAGGGCTCGGGTTCGATCAATCTCGACACGCAGCTGCCGCCCGCGATGAAGATCGAAGCGCGGTACGAAGAAGCCGCCGCTGCGCTGCTCCGGTTCCTGCAGGACTTTGATGGTCGCGTGCTATTCACGACGGACTCACCCGGGCGGCGCGAACAGCTGTTCGACATGCTCTCCGGCCGTGGTCTCGATCTGGTGCGCATCGACGGCTGGTATGAGTTTCTCGATGCGACGCAGCGAATAGGCGTGGCTGTAGCACCGGTCGACAATGGCATCCTCCTGCCGGGAGCGAAGCTCGCGATCATCAGCGAGCAGCAACTGTTCGGCGAGCGCACGCGGGCGCGCAAGCGCCGCCGCCGGACCGACCGCGATCCCGAAACGATCATTCGTCAGCTCAACGACCTCGAGCCCGGCTCGCCGGTAGTTCACGAGGAATACGGCATCGGCCGTTACCTCGGCTTGACGACACTGGAAGCTGGCGGCATCTCAGCCGAATTCCTGCATCTCGAATACGCCGATGGTGACAAGCTGTACGTCCCGGTACACGCACTTGACCTGATTTCCCGCTACACGGGCGCCTCACCCGAAAACGCTCCACTGCACCGCTTGGGCAGCGACCAGTGGGCGAAGGCAAAGCGCCGCGCGATCCGGAAGATCCGTGACGTCGCTGCGGAGCTGCTCGACATCTATGCGCGTCGCGCCGCGCGACCGGGACATAGGTTCCATTGGTCTGAAACGGATTACCGATCGTTTGAAAGCGGCTTTCCGTTCGAGCTGACCGAGGACCAGGGACAGACGATCGAGGATGTGCTCGAAGACCTGACGTCCGACCAGCCAATGGATCGTGTGGTCTGCGGCGACGTAGGCTTCGGCAAGACCGAGGTCGCGCTGCGCGCCACGTTTGCGGCGGTACACGGCGGCAAGCAGGTCGCAGTGCTTGTGCCGACGACGCTGCTCGCGCAGCAGCACGGCCAGACCTTCCGGGACCGCTTCGCCGACTGGCCTGTCCGTGTCGAGGTATTGTCACGCTTCCAGTCTGCGCGTGAGGTCAGGGATATCGTCGCAGGCTTGCGCTCAGGTGCCGTCGACGTCGTAATTGGCACGCACCGGTTGTTGCAGCATACGAAGGATTTTCACGATGTCGGCCTCGTCATCGTCGACGAGGAGCACCGCTTTGGCGTCCGTCACAAAGAGACCATCAAGTCGCTGCGCAGCGAAATCGACATATTGACCCTGACGGCAACGCCGATACCGCGCACTCTCAACATGGCCCTTGGCGGCATCCGCGAGATGTCCCTGATCACGACACCGCCGGCCGAGAGGCTTGCGGTCAAAACCTTCGTCTCGGAATGGAACGATGTCATTATTCGGGAGGCGTGCCTGCGCGAAATCAAACGCGGCGGACAGGTCTACTTCATTCACAATCGCGTCGAGGATATCGGCCGCGTCGAGCAGCGACTCGAGAAACTGGTTCCCGAGGCCAGTATTCGCATCGGCCACGGCCAGATGCCCGAGCGGGAGCTCGAGCAGGTCATGCTCGACTTCTATCACCGTCGTTTCAACGTGTTGCTCTGCACGACGATTGTAGAGAGCGGCATCGACGTACCGACGGCCAACACCATCATCATCAACCGTGCCGATCGCTTTGGCCTCGCGCAACTGCACCAGCTGCGCGGCCGCGTGGGCCGATCTCACCATCGGGCGTATGCCTACCTCGTTGCTCCGCCCAAGGCGACGATGACTGCGGACGCGATCAAGCGCCTCGAAGCCATCGATTCACTCGAGGATCTCGGCTCCGGCTTTACCCTCGCAACCCACGATCTCGAGATTCGCGGTGCCGGTGAGCTGCTGGGCGATACGCAAAGCGGCCAAATTCAGGAAATCGGCTTCTCGCTGTACACGGAGTTGCTCGGTCGCGCAGTAGCATCGTTACAGGCCGGTGAAGAGCCGGACCTCGAGACCCCCCTCCACGCAGGCGTGGACATAAATCTGCACATTCCGGCTCTGCTACCCGACGACTATGTACCCGACGTACATCTGCGCCTGATTCTATACAAACGCATATCAGCGGCCGAAGACGCGGGCGAGCTGCGCGAACTGCAGGTCGAACTGATCGACCGTTTCGGGTTATTGCCGAATGCCACCAAGAACCTGGTTCGCATCGCGGCCATCAAGAAATCTGCCGCACGCCTTGGAATCGAGAAAATCGACGCGGCAGATGCCGGCGGCTACCTCGTATTTGGCGCGGACAGCCGCATCGACCCGCTGGCGCTCGTGCAGCTGGTCCAGAGCGACAGCCGGCGATTCCAGTTGCAGGGCTCGCACCGCCTGCAAATTCGCGATGATTTGACCAATCTGGACAGACGATTCGCTACAATCGAGGACCTCCTCGAGCAACTTGCGGTCAAAGACTAGGCCATGCGTAAACTGATTCTCAGCGTGTTTTCCCTCGTTCTGTCGGCGCCGGCGTACGCACAGCAGCCAGACGCCAGCATGATCGATGCGGAGGAAGAAGAAATCCGCCGCTACACGGTCGAAGTGATCGTGTTTCGATATGCGCAGGAAGTGGCCACTGGCTCGGAAGTATTCCCGCCCGACAAGCCGGAACGCGGGCCCAAACTCGGAGAGCCCGTCGAGTTTCTGGAGCCGTTGCGGCCGGAACCTGTCGAGGAGGAAGAGCCCGAGCCGCTTCCGGACACTGAACTGACACTACTCGCGGAAGAAGACTATCAGCTCGTCGACATTCATGACCGCATGGAACGGCTTGACGTATATGAGCCCGTGATGCATTTCGGCTGGACGCAGGCGACCTGGCCCGAGGAGGTAACCGAGGCAGTCCCGTTGGCACGATTCGCGCAACCGCCCGAAGGGCTCGACGGCACACTCGAACTCTACCTCAGTCGTTTTCTGCATCTTGTTGTCGACTTAGCTTGGCAGGCGCCGGACGTCGCGAGCAGCCAGGAATACTCGCGGCGCGACGAGTCCCGGACAGTAGGCGATTTGCTCTCCTACACTGGCGATGACCAGAGCA
>JAAUYD010129203.1_pt1 | contig 13488 bp, 10 predicted proteins | sample 7278101 | NCBI WGS metagenome assembly JAAUYD01 (sample SAMN14350128, study PRJNA611818) | marine sediment metagenome | isolation source: surface marine sediment (0.6m) | place: French Polynesia: Moorea | collected 2018-08
ACTTCCCCCAAGACCGACAATTTTAACCATAGGATTAATTCTCCTCAACTTTTAAATAAACTCATAACGACTACGTATAAGTTAACGAAAAAAAACCTCGATCGTCAAGGGTAAGAGTTAAAAGTAAAGAGCAACCTCAATGCTGCCCTTAGTCGGAGTTTCCCCAAACACCTGACTATCAAAAAGAAGAACTAGTTTATCTCAAGATGACCAGACAGCAGAACTACGAATCAATGGAACAGGTTTTGGAGAGATTAGAAGAGCTACTTCATTACCAAAAAAATCGACTAGCTTATCGCAAGCGCTAGATGCTGTAGACATTGTCAGACAACTTGAAGTTGAAGGTCATTTTCCAGAAGCAGATTATGCGTTTGATAACGCGGACTCTTAATTTTCAATGGCTCCAAGTAACTTTAATGTTGTTTGTTGAGCTGGTGTTAAACCCGTAGCCCCAGTTATGTTGGTACCTTCATAGGGTTTAGGAGATCTGAGAGTTTTAAGAAACTGACCTGTTTTTACATCCCAAAGCTTAATTGTTCCATCTTGACTGCCACTAGCTAAGATCGTACCATCAGGACTAAAAGTTACTGATTCGACCCATTTACTGTGTCCTAACAAAGTTTGCAAGCATTGACCTGTCTTTATATCCCAAAGTTTTATAGAAAAATCAGTACTGCCACTAGCAAGAATATTACCGTCAGGACTAAAAGCTACTGAGTAAACCCAGTTATTATGTTCTGATAAAGTTTTTAAACATCGATCGCTATTAATATCCCAAAGTTTAATAGAACAGTCAAAACTACCGCTAGCGACGATCTTACCATTAGGACTAAATGCAACAGTCCAAATATAATCGGCGTGTCCCAAAAAAGTTCTCAAACAAGTTGTTTCTTCAACAGCCCAAAGTTTTACTGAAAAATCGTCACTACCACTAACTAACATTTTTCCGTCAGGGCTAAATGCGACTGAATGAACCCATTTTTTATGTCCTTTGAAAGTCTTGAAACATTGCTGATTCTGAATATCCCAAAGTTTTAGTGTGCAGTCACTGCCACCAGTAACGATCGTTTTTCCATCGGGACTAAAAGCAACAGCGGTTAATGTCTTCGATCGCTCTGAAAAATTATCTAAACAAGTAGCAGATTGAACATTCCAGACTTTTAAGGATCGATCGGTATTAGTATTACTAACACTAGCAATAAATTTGCCATCGGGACTAAAGGCAATTGATTGTATGGCATAAATGTATCCAAATAAAGTCTTTAACCATTTACTATTTTTAATATCCCAAAGCTTGATTGAAGAATTACTACAGCCAATGCCGAGCACTTCATAATTAGAGCTAAAAGTGACAGACGTTACCCAGTTGCCATCGCCTAATAATAAAGTCTTTAAACATCTCCCACTGTTAACATCCCAAAGTTTTACTAAAGAATCAGTACTACCACTGGCAAGAAGTTTGCCATCGGGACTGAATCCAACTGACCAAACCCATTTACTATGTTCTGATAGAGTCTTAAGACATTCCCCGTTGTTAACGTTCCAGATTTTGACTGAAGAATCAGTACTACCACTAGCAATGAGTTGACCATCTGGACTAAAACAAATCGACCTTACTTCATTAGTGTGTCCTGATAAAGTTTTGAAGCATTTCCCGTTGTTGAGATCCCAAAGCTTAATTAAAGAGTCAGCACTAGCACTAGCAAGAATTTTGCTATCTGGACTAAAAGCGATCGCACTTACTTCACTAGTATGTCCTAATAAAGTATTTAAACATCGATCGCTTTCAATATCCCAAAGCTTGACTGAAAAATTATCTCCACTACTAGCAAGTATTTTTCCGTCAGGACTAAAGGCAACTGACCAAACATTATAAATGTTTGCTGATAAAGTCTTTAAACAAGTACCAGTTCTAACATCCCAAAGTTTAATTGAAGAATCAGCACCGCCGCTGGCAACTACTTGATTGTCAGGACTAAAGGTAACTGACCAAACATTATTCTCGTGTTCTTGAGATAGCCAAAGTGGTTTGTTATGTTTGCTGCTCCAGAGGTAAATTTTGCCGTTAAGATCCCCCGCAGCCAAAAATTTTCCATTGGGACTGAATGCTAGTGTATAGATACTGGCGAAAGTTTGATTAAAAACTGAGTTGCGCAGATCGCAACGAGAAAGATTAACTTCATGGAAGTCCATTCCTTGTAAGTTAGCTTGCCAAATCGCCAAGCCAGAAAAATTGTAGCCTTTGACATTTATATTTAATTGACGCAGTAAATTGAGTAGATTTCCTGCCGCATATCCTGGTTTTAAACGAAATTCTGTTTGTAATTTGACCAAAATTTGAGACAAGCAATTTTCCAGACTTTGACGAAAGCGAAAAAACATCAACAGTCGATCGATTAACGGTTGAAGAATCAGACGGACTTGACTCTCCCTAACATAATCGACAGCATCGGCTTTAGTTAAGGCGTAACGATTGAAAAAGTTTATTTTCTCGGAAGTTAGCTCGATAAATATTTTCTCAATTAGTCCCTCGGTCACGTACTCCACGACCACTGTTTGTTGTGTTAAACCAGAAACTCCTGTTTCAATTAGGGAGCGACGTTCTAAGCTAATTATTGCCTGTAAAAATTCTCCTACTGCTCTGGGGAAGACTAAATCTTCTCGTAATTGTTGAGAAGAAATTGGCTCTCGATTAATCGCCAGCCAATACATAATTTCTCGTTCTAAATCGCTTAAACGCTTCCACTGCTGTTCTAGGAGATCGTTAATGTCATCAAATATAAACGAACCTTGCTCGATAACTTCCAGGAATTGACCGATATTCCTCTCAAAAAAATCTCGGATCGTGCTGGCGAGTATTTTTAAAGCCAGAGGATTGCCAGAATAGCGACAATTTAAACTCTCCCATTGAGCTTGTGAGCCAGAAAATGTTCCTTTAATTGAAAAAATTTTTTGCCCTTCAACTGGAGATAAACCTTTTAATTGAAAAGTACGAATCGATAGATTTTCTCCCTCATCAGCAGTTAATCCTAAAGGTTTTTCTCTAGAAGTTAGCAGCAAGCAACTCTTATGATTTATTTCACTAATACAACTAAACAGTTGCTTATAATCTTCGTATCCTTTTCGATACCGACCTGTAGGAAGACCAGTCTCTAAAATAGCTTCTCCATTATCTAGAATTAACAGGCAGCGCGAAGTACGTAAATAATGGAGAAGTCGCAATCTTCTTCCTTCCACTGTTTTGGGTAGGTTAGTTTCAAGCTGCTGTGACAAGAAAAAGATTAAATCTTCAAGCAGAGCAAAAAATGGTGGAGCGTTGCGCAGACTTCGCCAAATAACGTAATCAAACCCCTCGGTTAACTGTCGAGCCAGCTTGACTGACAAAGCAGTTTTACCTATTCCACCTATGCCTAATAAAACTACTAATCGACAGCGATCGACTCCTATCCATTGTTTTAAAGTTGCTAATTCTTGCTCTCGACCGTAAAAAATATCCACATCTGGAGCTTCCCCCCAATCTTCATAGTGGCTGCTTCCTACTAATTGAGTATCGATGCTTTCAACTAAAGGAGTTTTCGTCGTTTTTCTTTCTAAAATTGTTTTAGATAATAGCTCTTTCTCAGGTTGTGTTTCTAATTTGAATTGTTCTCTAACTCTTCGCTCTATAGCCGTACGAAAATTCCTTTTATTAACTTTTTCTCCGAATACTTGAGAAAGAAATTTCCAAAAACTCGGTCCAGCATCATTTCTGAGATAATCTCCAGTATATCCGTAGTTTTTGGCGATCTCTTCGTAATTTTGCCCTCGACAAGAACCCTCAAGAATAGAGACTTCTATCTCTTTGAGATGTCTGTTAGTTTCGATAAAAACTACTCTATCTACTATGTCGATCGCTGTTTCAGAGTTAATTGAAAAGTAAGAATTATTACTGACGACCTTATCTTTTTGAATAATGTTGCTAGATTCTCGCTCCTTATTCCTAACAGAATTCACATAGGGCTCATTTTCAACTGCTATATATTCATCCGATCTAGTCTTTTCTGTTCCGAAAGATTTGTTTATTTTTTTTCGATCGTTAGCCATAAAATAATCTTGATTAAAATTTTGATATTTTTAATCTTAAGAAAACAAAAATTAAGTCGTTCGCCGTTCTGTTTCTTTCTCAGAAAACAAAGTTAGAAAGCGTCCCTTTCTCAGCTCAAAATTTCTGCGCTGCTCTACAAACAAAAAGCTTATATTAAGTTTTTTAACTGTGAAAATTAGTTCTACTCTTCAGTCATCCTTACTTTTTCTCAACAAATCTTCTTGAAAAGACGACGAGCTTTATGGGCAGAATATAATTTTCCTTAGTTGTTTAAATTTAAGTTTACTCAAAACTATGTTTTTACTTTTAATTTCTTAACAAAAACTTCTTAGTTTATCCCTATGGACAAAGCTTTTTTTTTACGAGAATCTCTTAAATAGACAACCAATAAGCTAACGATAAGAACTTCCCGATCGAAATAATATGTAGAGCGAGCTGCTTACATAAAAGTATGGGAAGGCAAAAAATTTCAAAGTAGATTGGTGGAGTTTAAGCACTGGAGTGCAACTGTAGCTAAATTGATGATTATCGACCTAATTCGCAAAGAAAAATTATTTTTCGATCGAAGTGTTTCAGGAACAAATTTGCCATTAGTAGAAACTGTTCCCGAAGGACTAGAATCGATCGATTCACTAAAACGTGCAGATTTAATTCTCAAGATTAGAAATATAGTTTTAAACTTAGATAAACGCTTTCCTAAAAAACAATATCTGCGCTTATATAAAGGACTATCTCAAGGTAAAAAAATAACTCAAATTGCCAAAGAACAAGGAATTACTCAAGGTGCTATGTCTAAACGCAAATGGGAATTAGTTCAGCTCATTGCTCAAGAACTAGAATTATTCCCAATTGAAAATCTTAAAAAGCAACTAAAAAACCAGACAGAATCTAGAAAAATACGCCAGCGATCGCAACAAAAATGGTAACTTCGATCGCCCTCTTAATTTTCAACTGCTCCCAGTAACTTTAATGTTGTTTGCTGAGCTGAAGTTAAGCCCATAGCTCCAGTTATGTTCGTACCTTCATAGGGTCTGGGATATCTCAATGTTTTAAGACACTCACCTGTCAAAACATTCCAAAGTTTAATTATCCCTTCTTGATTTCCACTGGCGACAGTTTGACCGTCAGGACTAAAAGCGACAGATAAAACCCAATTATTCTCTCCAGAAAAAGTCTTCAAACATTTTCCAGACTCAACATCCCAGATCTTGAGCGAAGAGTCATTGCTACCACTGGCGATCGTTTTCCCGTCACAATTAAAAGCAACTGACCAAATCCAGTCAGTGTGTCCGGAAAAAGTCTTTAAGCATTTACCAGATTCAACCTCCCAAAGCTTGAGGGAACAATCGGCGCTACTGCTGACAATAGTTTTTCCATCTGGACTGAATGCTACTGACATTACCCAGTTACTGTGTTCGGAAAAAGTTTTCAAACATTTACCGGACTCGACATCCCAAAGTTTGATAGAAAAATCAGAACTGCTACTGGCGAGAATTTTGCCATCAGGACTAAAAACAACCCCCCAAATCCAATCAGTATGTCCAGAAAGTGTTTTAACACATCTATTGTCAGTAAGAGACCAAAGTTTTACCGAATAATCTTCGCTACCACTAGCGAGCATTTTGCCATCAGGACTAAAAGCAACTGAACGAATCCATTTTCTATGTCCTAATAAAGTGCGATCGCATTTGCCAGTATTAACATTCCATAGCTTAACTGTAGAGTCCGTACCGCCAGTAGCAACTAGATCTCCATTAGGACTAAAAGCGACAGTCATTATTCTGTTAGCCTGTTCTGAAAAAGTCTTCAAGCACGTGCCAGAATTAATACTCCATAGCTTAACTGAAAAATCAGTACTACCAGTAGCGATCGTATTGCCATCGGGGCTAAAAGCAACAGACATTATCCAACTACTGTATCCAAATAAACTATTAAGACATTTATCGTTCTTAACATCCCATGTTTGAATTAAAGCATCAACGCAGCCATTGGCTAGCATCTTCCCATCCTCGCTGAAAGCAACAGACATTATCGCGTTGGTATTTCTCAACACCAAAGTCTTAAGACAGTTACCCCTGTTAACATCCCAAAGTTTTACTGAAAAATCATGGCTGCCACTAGCGACTATTTTTCCATCCGAAGTAAAATTAATTGACCAAACTAAGTTACTGTGTCCTGACAAAGTCTTAAGACAGTTACCTTTGTTAACATCCCAGAGTTTTACCGAACCGTCATTGCTGCCACTAGCAATTGTTTTTCCATCTGGGCTGAAGGAGATCGATCTAATAGGGCTGATGCGAGCTGATAAAGTATTTAAGCAAGTACCATCACTAACATTCCAAAGTTTTACTGTACAGTCATAACTACCACTGGCAAGCATTTTTCCGTCAGGGCTGAATACAACTGATGTTACTTCGTTATTATGAGCTGATAAAGTATTTAAGCACTTACCATTGCTAACATTCCAGAGTTTTACTGAAAAGTCGGCGCTAGCAGTAGCTAACATTTTCCCGTCAGGACTAAAAGCAACTGAGGAAATTTTTTTGCTATGCCCTGACAAAGTATTTAAGCAAGTGCCATTGTTAACATCCCAGAGTTTTACTGTGGAGTCAGCACTACCAGTGGCTAACATCTTCCCGTCGGAACTGAAAGCAATTGACCAAATACAATTGGTATGTTCTTTACAGTGCCAAAGGAGTTTATTGTGTACTACCTGCCAAAGATGAATTGAGCCGTGGACATCACCTGCAGCTAAAAGGGATCCATTGGGACTAAACGCTACTGAAAAAATACTCTCAAAGGTTTGAGAAAAAACTGACGATCGCAAATCTGAATTAGTCAAATTAACTTCATATAAATTCATTCCCTGTAAATTAGCTTGCCAAATTGCCAGCTCAGAAAAGTCATAGCCGCCCACATCTATATTTAATTGAGAGAGTAGATTGAGCAGATTGCCTGCTGCATATCCTGGTTTTAAACGAAATTCTGTTTGCAGTTTGACCAAGATTTGAGACAAGCAATTTTCTAGACTTTGGCGAAAGCTAAAAAACATCAATAGTCGATCGATTAGTGGTTGGAGAATCAAACGAATCTGAGTCTCCCTGACATAATCAGCAGTATCGGCTTTAGTTAAAGCGTAACGATTGAAAAAATTGATTTGATTGGAAGTTAGCTCGATACAGATCTTCTCAATTAATCGTTCTGTCACGTACTCCACGACCACTGTTTGTTGTGTTAGACCAGAAATTCCTTTTTCAATCAAAGAGCGACGTTCTAAACTAATTATTGCCTGTAAAAATTCTCCTACTGCTCTGGGAAAAACTAAATCTTCTCGCAATTGTTGCCAGGAAACTGGCTCTCTATTAATCGCCAGCCAATACATAATTTCTCGTTCTAAATCGCTCAAACGCTCCCACTGCTGTTCTAATAAATCGTTAATGTCGTCAAATATAAACGAACCTTCTTCGATAACTTCCAGAAATTGACCGATATTCCTCCCAAAAAAATCTCTGATGGTACTGGCTAATATTTTTAAAGCTAGAGGGTTGCCAGAATAGCGGCAATTTAAAGTCTCCCATTGAGCTTGTGAAGCGGAAAAAGTCCCTTTAATTGAGAAAATCTTTTGACCTTCAACTGGGGATAAACCTTTGAGTTGAAAAGTACGAATCTCTAGATTTTCTCCTTCATCAGCACTCAATCCTAAAGGTTTTTCTCTGGAAGTGAGGAGCAAGCAACTTTTATGCTCGATCGCAGCAATAGAATTAAACAGGTGTTTGTATTCTTCGTATCCTTTTCGATACCTACCTGTAGGAAGACCAGTCTCTAAAATCCCTTCTCCATTATCTAAAATTAACAAACAGCGGGAAGTTTTTAAATAATGAAGCAGTCGCAATCTTCTACCTTCTATTGTTTCCGGTAAGTCGGTTTCTTGCTGCTGGGATAAAAATAAGATTAACTCTGCCAGCAGTTCAAAAATTGGGGGAGCGTTGCGCAAACTCCGCCAAATCAGGCGATCGAATCCCTCGGTTAGCTGTCGAGTAAGCTTGACTGACAAAGCAGTTTTACCTATTCCACCTATCCCTAATAAAACTACTAACCGACAGCGATCGACTCCCATCCACTGTCTCAAAATTTCTAATTCTTGCTCTCGACCGTAAAAAAAATCTACATCCGGTGCTTCTCCCCAATCTTCACTTTGGCTTATTCCTACTAATTCTTCTCGATCGGCATCGGTAAGTTTTGTTTTTGGCAAGTCCAGACAAGAAATATCGATCTGAGATTGTTGTTCTATTTTCGATCGTTCTTGCCATTTTTGTTCCAAAGCTCGACGAAAATTCCTTTTATTGACTTTTGTTCCTAAAGCAGAAGAAAGAAGTTTCCAAAATCTCGGACCCGCATCATTTCTGAGGTAATCAGCTGTATAACCTTAGTATTGCGCGATTTGTTCGTAATTCCAGTTATGACAAGAGCCTTCGATAATAGCAATTTCCACATCTTTGAGGTGTCTGTTGGTGAAAGCACAAACCACTACATCGGCTACTTCGACGACTTTTTCTTTAATATTGGCAGATTCGATTTCTTGATTGTTCACGAGAACCTCACAGGAGCTGTTTTCCGCGACTATTTGGTTTAAGTTTCCTCTTTAATTTCTAGATGGAGAATCTCCAATTAAAAGTATTTGAATTTCCTTCTGTCCTCTGCCTTCTCTTTAAAGAGAATTTACAAGACAAAAAAAATTATTAATTTTTCCTTCTGGCGCAGGCATTAAAATTACTTTTTACTTTTCCACCTTGTTTGTTTTAATTCACCTAAAAAGATTAAAATAATTAAAAATCACTTTCCTGAATAAAAGGAAAATTTTAGAATAATCGGGCTTTGAAAATTTCAGTTGCTAGCTCCCGTACAAAGCCAAAGCTAATATTAAAATTTTCAACTCTTAAACTAGATCGACCATTATCTTTAGCGTTACTTTTCGTAAAAAAGAAGCTGCTATTAAGTCATTTTGTTCTTAGTTAAGCTTAGTTTATCTTAGTTATTTCAGTGGGATCTTAATTTAACCAAGATATTTAAGTAGTATTTCTTAATAAAAAATTCTTAGTTTATCACTATCGACAAAACTATTTTTTTGAGAGAAGCTTATCTTGCTGAAACTTTTGAATTTCATTTAGGTCCTGCACAATAAAATCGAGTACTAAAAGACGAAGTACTTAAAGAACTTTGCCGAGTTTTAGTTAAGAATAAACAGTCTTTAACTCTGGCAAAAAGAGTCTATCTAATCGATCGCGATCGAAATACATTGACAATTGAGATCGAGACTCTAAACTTGTTCCGATCGTAACCATTATTAACTAGAAAAAAATGGCAAACGTACTGTGGCTGCAAGGCGGTACTTGTTCTGGCGATACCATGTCATTTCTCAATGCCGAAGAACCAACTGCCTGCGATTTAATTAGTGATTTTGGAATTAATTTATTGTGGCACCCATCTTTAGGAATGGAGATGGGAGAAGAACTCAAACAATTGCTCCAAGATTGCGTTTCGGGAAAAATTCCTGTAGATATTTTTGTTTTTGAAGGCACTGTAATCAACGCTCCAAATGGCACTGGGGAATGGAATCGGTTTGCCGATCGACCCATGAAAAAATGGGTAGAAGAATTAGCCGCCATAGCAAATTTCGTCGTAGCTGTAGGGGCTTGTGCTTCCTGGGGGGGAATTCCGGCAATGGAACCCAATCCCAGCGAATCCCAAGGACTGCAATATACTAAGAAAAAAGCAGGTGGGTTTTTAGGTGCAGATTTTCGCAGCTTAGCCGGATTGCCAGTTATAAATATCCCTGGCTGTCCCGCTCACCCAGACTGGATTAGTCAAGTTTTAGTAGCTGTCGCCACTGGAAGAGTCAGCGAGATCGAGTTAGATAAATATCATCGTCCCAAAGCCTTTTATAACACCTTTACTCAAACTGGTTGTACTCGCAATCTCAATTTTACTTATCGAGCTTCTGCAATTGAATTCGGTCAGCCCAATAGCGATTGTTTGTTCTACGATTTAGGTTGCCGAGGGCCAATGACTCATTCTTCTTGCAACACTCTTCTATGGAATCGAGTTTCCTCTAAAACCAGAGCTGGTGCGCCTTGTATTGGCTGCACCGAACCAGCATTTCCTTTTCACGAACTCAAACCAGGAACTGTATTTAAAACTCCAACAGTCATGGGAGTACCCAAAGAATTGCCACCTGGAGTTAAACCAAAAGACTACGCCCTTCTGACAATGGTAGCTAAAGGTATTACTCCTGAATGGGTAGAAGAAGATTGAAGATTGCCGAGCGAGCGATCGTGAATTAGGACATAATTATGGCGATTAAAACTTTAAAAATTTCTCCTCTCGGTAGAGTAGAAGGGGACTTAGATGTACGAGTAGATATAGAAGACGGTCACGTAGTTAATGCCTGGACTCATGCAGAAATGTTCCGAGGTTTTGAAGTTATACTTCGGGGTAAAGATGCAAAGGCTGGGTTAATTGTCACTCCTAGGGCTTGCGGTATTTGCGGGGCATCTCATTTAACTTGTGCGGCTTGGGCTTTAGATACTGCTTGGCAGACAGAAGTACCTCGCAACGCGATTTTAGCCAGAAATCTGGGGCAGTTAGTAGAAACAATTCAAAGTCAGCCTAGGGCTTTTTACGGCATTTATGCTACAGATCTGACCAATAAAAAGTACGAACACAGTCCTTTCTACGAAGAAGCTTGCCGCAGGTTTACTCTTTATAAAGGAACTTCTTTTGAACAAGGAGTAACTATTTCAGCTAAACCACTAGAAATTTATGCACTTTTGGGCGGTCAGTGGCCTCATTCTAGTTATATGGTACCTGGCGGGGTAATGTCTGCTCCTAAATTGACCGATATTACGAAGGCTTGGTCGATTCTGGAATATTTCCGCAAAAATTGGTTAGAACCCACATGGCTGGGTTGTTCTTTAGAACGCTACGAAGAAATTCAAACTTACGATGATTTCTTAGCTTGGTTAGATGAAAGCCCTGCTCATAGTAATAGCGATTTGGGTTTTTACTGGCGCATGGGATTGGACATTGGTTTAGATAAATATGGTGCTGGTCCAGGGAAATACATGAGTTGGGGATATTTACCTCACGAAGATAAATATCAATGGCCTACTATTGAAGGTCGAAGTAAAGCCACGATTATGAAAGGAGGAATTTATAACAGTTTTACTGACACTCATAGCGAGATGGATCAGAGCTTTGTGCGAGAAAGTACGGCACGAGCTTGGTACGACGAACCACTAAATGACATTCATCCCTTCGATCGCACTACTAAACCCAGTACTAATGTTGCTAAAGACTATGAAGGTGCTTATTCTTGGTCTACTGCGGTCAAACATCAAGATTTAGGGCGTTTAGAAGTAAGTCCTTTGGCTCGTCAATTAATTGCTGGTGGCAGACACGGGGAAGACTGGCAGCACTACGACGGTTTTATTCTCGATGCATTTAAAAAGTTAGGAGGCGCTAGCGTACACTTACGCACCTTAGCCAGAATGCACGAAGCAGTTAAATTATATCGACAAGCCGAGCATTGTTTGCGAGAATTTCGACTCCAAGATCCTTGGTATATCGAGCCTGAAGCCAAAGACGGACAAGGTTGGGGAGCAACAGAAGCCGCTCGCGGAGCCTTATCCCACTGGCTGAAAGTCAAAGATGGCAAAATTGCTAACTATCAAATTATTGCCCCTACTACTTGGAATGTAGGGCCGAGAGATGGAGAAGGAAACCGAGGACCGATCGAACAGGCTTTCATAGGTACTCCTGTAGAAGATTCTAGCAATCCAGTTGAATTGGGTCACGTCGCTCGCTCTTTTGATTCCTGTTTGGTTTGTACCGTTCACGCTCACGATGCTCAAACTGGCTCGGAATTAGCACGCTTTAGAACAGCCTAAATATGCTAACAATAATTGGCTGTGGAAATTTAAATCGCAGCGATGATGGAGTGGGAGCAATTGTCGCTCGACGCTTGCAGCGATGGCTTCAAACTAACTCTTATACAAACGTGCAAGTGTTTGACTGTGGAACAGCAGGAATGGAAGTAATGTTTCAAGCCCGTGGAAGTACTTCTCTAATTGTTATCGATGCTAGTTCTACTGATTCGGAAGCAGGAGCGATTTATAAAGTACCTGGAAAAATATTAGAGAAATTACCAGAACCAAGCTATAACTTGCACGATTTTCGCTGGGATAACGCGATCGCCGTCGGGAAGGAAATTTTTCACGACGACTTTCCTCAAGACGTGACTGTTTACCTGATTGAAGCTGAGAACTTAAATTTAGGTTTGACCTTAAGTTCCAGGGTCGAACGAGCAGCAGAAAAAGTATTATCCGAGCTAATTGAGATTGTTGCTAGAGAGTCAAAGCTATGCACGAATTAGGAATTACTAGAAACATCGTCGCGATCGCTACCGAATACTGTGAGGGTGCAAAAGTACGACGGGTAGTGGTGAAAATCGGTCAACTTTCAGCGATCGTGCCAGATGCTATTCGTTTTTGTTTTGATGTTTGTTGTCAGGGGACCCCCCTAGAAGGTGCCATTCTTGAAATTAGAGAAATTCCAGGACGCGCTAGTTGCTGTGAGTGCGGTCGAGAAATACCTCTAACTAAGCCTTTTGGATCCTGTACTTGTGGCAGCGAGCGACTAGATATTTTCCAAGGGGAAGAATTGACGGTCGAAGAATTAGAACTGGAGAAACTATCTGTATAAACTGATGAACGAGCTAATTAACGATTTAGTACTTACTACTTGGTACAACTTATCTACGAATTTAGTAACTGGGGACATAAATCTGCTGACTGGAATCCTCGGTTTAATCCTGGCGGTTTTATTATCAGTGCTGGGAGGAGCGATCGGCGGCATGATTCTGGCGGGGAGAGATATTAGTTATTCCCTGGCTGCTAGAATTGGTGGCTTGTTTGGTCCTACGGGGGTATTCCCAGCTATTTTACTGGGTTTAGTAATTCTCAGTTTATTGAAATAGGAGATCGGTCAATGTTGGAATTAGGTTGGTTTTCAGTTAAGTTATTTTTTCAAGGCAAGCTAGTGCGGGATACTCTGCATTTCTGGCGACAAATTTTTATTGGCAGCAGCATCGGTTTACTGTTATTAATCGGGTTAACGGGAATGGGTTTAGGTTTTTGGTTGCCAGTGATTATTTCCAGTTTGGTTACTGGAGCAGCAATGCCATTCTTACTTCAAGACATCAAAATGGGTTCTGTTAAGTCCAAGTAGAAAAGCAAGTGAACTACCTATCTTGATTCAAAGAATTCATGCTGAGGCTTCCTACCCAGAAACCAGCGGAATAGTGGATTTCTTGCGTCCTCCAGCACGAAGTCTTACAGTTTGGCGAT
>JAAUYD010158034.1_pt1 | contig 13488 bp, 15 predicted proteins | sample 7278101 | NCBI WGS metagenome assembly JAAUYD01 (sample SAMN14350128, study PRJNA611818) | marine sediment metagenome | isolation source: surface marine sediment (0.6m) | place: French Polynesia: Moorea | collected 2018-08
CTACCGGGATCCCCAATGGCGTCGCAAAGACTACGACGGCGCCATGCGCATCAACCCCAGCGACGCTGACCGCCTGGGGCTGGCTGACGGCGGCCGGGCCCGGATCACCACCCGGCGCGGATCCGCCCTGGTGGCGGTGGAGTTCAATGACCGCATGCAGGCCGGCCATGTGTCGCGGCCCAACGGCCAGGGCCTGGACGTGGCCATGGAGGATGAGCAGCCCCGGCGCGTGGGTGCCGCGCTCAACGAACTGACGTCCCTGGAAGATCGGGACTGGCTGGCCGGCACGCCTTGGCACAAGTGGGTGCCGGCGCGAATCGACAAGGCGGAAGCCTGATCCCGGGATGAGCCGGGCTACAGCCGGGTAATGCTGATGCGGAAGCTCTCGGACCAGTTGCTTCCGCCGTCGGCGGAGGTTTCAATCAGCCATCCACGGGGTTCGGTGGTGACATCAAAAAAGGTGGTCCGGAAATGCAGGCGCCTTCCGTCCGGCGTCGGAAAGGTCGGCGGCCCACCAGTGTTGTCCACCACCAGGTCTCCGTCGACCAGGTCCCCCACCTCTACCGCCAGGGCGCCGTAGGTCTGGTCGATGGTGGTCACCATGTACCGGTCCCAGTGCTGGTGATAGTAAAAAGACATGATCACTACCTCCTGGTCCACGTCGGGCCCGGGGCGTACGGTGGCGACCCATTTCAGGGCGTTGAAGGCGGGTTCGATAGTCAGGTGGGCCTCACCCACGGGCTGCCAGCCGTCCGCGGCATTGCGCTCCATGGCCAGTCGCCAGGTCCCCGCCAGGGGTCCCAGGGCCTCCAGTTTCTGGCGGGGTTCAGCGGCAGGATCGGGCGGCTCGGCCTGTTCAGCCAGACCGGGTGCCGCGATAAACAGGGCCAGCGCAACAGGAAAAGACTTCCAGCTCATGGTCTACCCCTTCAGTGAAGTTCGCGAACCGCCACGATGGGACGCGTGTCCACCGTACGGTCCGAATGAACCAGCAGTACATGGTTCTCGGGAACCGGCGACCAGCCGGACTCATCGCTCAGCGGCTCAGAGGACACGATAATGGCGTTCTCCGACTCCGAGCCAGGCTGGGAGAGATGCCCGCCTGCCAGAAACCGGCTGCCCTCCTGGTGCACGTACAGCGACTGGGCAGTGTACCCGCCGGGTGTCACGTAACGGGTTATGGCGGCCTGGCGGCCGTCCGTGAGAACCAGGTTCAGGAATGAGGGTTCGTCGCTGTCAGCCTCGCTGGCGGCAGTCTCCACGTCTGTAATGGCGTTGACCAGAGCCCGGGCCATGGCGCCGGCGTCATGGGCTGCCGGTTCGGATTGCAGGTGATCCACCGCCATGGAAAACACTACCTCGGAATCGCCGCTGCTCTGGATCAGGGCAAACTGCTCGTCCGACAGTCCGGTCAGCAGCCGGCGGCGGATTCTGTAGAACCCTGCCACCTCGCCGTTGTGCATGAAGCCCAATTGCCCGCGGGCAAAGGGATGGCAGTTCAGCTGGGTGACCGCAAGCCCGGGGGATGCCGCCCGCACGTGAGCCATGATGCAGTGGCTGTGGGCCACCGGCGCCAGGCTCCTGAGGTTAATGCTGTTCCAGGCCGGATTGACTTCCTTGAACAGTACCGGCTCCTCGCGGACCCTGGGTTTGTACCAGCCGATGCCAAAGCCATCACCGTTGAGGGGCTCAGCACGCTCCCGGGCGTGGAAACTCTGGTTGATCAGGGAGTGCTCGGGCTCGGTCAGCAGGGAACTCAGGGTGGTTTCGGGACCGAGGTAATAGACAAACCGGCACATGGGAAAGGCTCCAGCAGTTTTTACCGGCACATCATTACAGAATCAGCGGGCAGCTGTCCTCATTGACAACCATCTTATCCATATGTACCATTACAACACATGGTACATATGGAACATGCACGGTAGCCAGGCGTGGAAATTGTCATCGACATCGAAGACCCGGTTCCGCTGTTTTCCCAGCTGGTCACCCAGGTCAAGGATGCAATCCAAACCGGCAAGCTGAGCCCGGGCGATCCCCTGCCGTCTATCCGGCAGCTGGCCATTGACCTGGAGCTGAATGCCAAAACCGTCGCCAAGGCCTACCGCCTGCTGGAACGGGATTCGGTCATTCAGACTCGAGGGTACCGAGGAACCTTCGTACACCCGGACGCCAGGGCCAACAGCACGGTAGACCTCAACGCCTGGGTGATGGATAAATTGACGGATACGGTTGCGGCGTTTCGCGAGGCCGGTGCGACGGATTCAGAAATCCGCATCGCCTTCGGCAAGGTCATGAACGAGCGCATCGGAGGAGAACGCTGAGATGCCGTGGAATGATTCCCTGTTTTACGCTGTATTCCTTGGACAGATCTTCCTGCTGTCCTGGTACTTCCCGGAAAAGATCCATGCCCGGATGAAATATGTCCTGGCCACCTATCCGCCGGATGCGTATCCCAAGCTGTATCCCCGGCCGGTGGAGCATTACCGGATTGGTCACTGGGTGTACCGCTTGATCAACCGCCTGGTCCTGGGTCTGGGACTGCTCATCCTGCTGGCCCTGTTGTTCCTGGTGGATCACGGTAGCTTCGCCGACGATGGCTACATTTCCGAATTCTGGCCGGCGCTTTATGGCTTCGTCCAGTTCATACCCCTGCTGGTGCTCGAGATTGGCGAGTTTCATCAGTTCAAACAGATGCGCCAGGCCAATACCACATCCAGGCGAACCGCGGACCTTCGGCGACGCACCCTGCTGGTCTACGTGTCGCCGACCCTGTTCATTGCCGCTGTCTTCCTGTACCTCGGGGCAGTGCTGCTGTTACTCCATGCAGACGAGTGGGGCGCGGCGATTTGGCTGACGGCAGGCATGCTGTTTATGGCGGGCGTGGGCGCATTCAACCTGTACGGCCAGAAGAAAGACCCGCACCAGAGCACCGAGGATCGGTCGCGCCATATCTCGGCCGCCCTGCATTCCGTGATCTATGTCAGCATGGCGCTCAGCGTGTTCTACATCATGACCGCGCTGGACCAGATGTTCGACCTGGATTACCTGGACGCCACAATGCTCAGCCTGTATTTCCAGGCCATCATCTGGCTGTCCGTGGGCCACATGCTGCGCAGCATCCGGCTGGAGGACCTGAACTTTGAGGTCTACCGGGCTGATCCGGCAGCAACCTGACGGATCACTTCCTCTCCGGGGCGAAAATCCCCTTGAAAAATTCGGACAGGGTCAACTGGGCCAGGTCACGGAATTCGCCCGCGTCAAAAAAAGACCCGCTGCAGGCGCTGCACTGCTCGAACCAGATGTGACGCTGCTGTGGATCCACCATACGGATCATGGCGCCATGGCAGCGGGGACAGGGGTAACGATCGATGGTGTTGTGTGCCCGCCCCGCGGCCGCGTCCCCCGCGTCCAGCGCCGCCGCGGCCTCGGCGTTCCTGAGCAGCTCCACTTCACCAGCGTCAAACCACAGGCCCTGGCAGCGGGTGCAGCGATCAATCTCGACGCCCTGGTAGCGCTCCCTGTCCATGTCGCAGCGGCATTTCGGACAGCGCATGGCGCCGGACCAGAACATCCCGCCTTCACCGCCGGCCAGGCTCACCGTGTAGCGGGAAGATCGACGCTTTTCGCCGTCACCGTGGTCCGGGGCGTGGCGATGGAAAAAAAGTACCAGAATCATGGCCGCCACCAGCAGGCTCAGCAGGGTGTAGTTCTCCACGTAGCTGGACTGCTCTGCCACCAGGCCATACAGCTTGCTGCCGGCCGAGTAGCCCAGGTTGGCCACCGACATGTAAATGGCGAATTGGGTAGCCGACAGGGAGCTGGAGCAGATGGCCATGGCCAGGGCAATCACACAGACCATGACCACCGGCAGCAGCATGATCCAGAGTGACAGCATGACCCGCACGCAGGGTGCTGGTCATTGTTTACCCCCCAAAACCGACAGATACTGAATACAACCCCAGCAGCATGGTAACCGCATGGGCGCCACTTCGCTGTCGGGAGATTTTCCAGCACCCGAAGGCGCTGGAGGAGGCTGCTGCCCGGTATCCAGTACAATGCCCTTGCATGAGCGAAGGCGAACGAAAAAAGTCCCCGATCCAGGCCGAAATGCTGGTCGCCGTGTCAGCGGTCTTCGTCGGTATCTGTGCCCTTGGCGTGTCCCTGTATGAAGCGCATCTGATGCGCCAGGAACAGCGGGCCGGGGTACTGCCGCTGCTGGAGCTGAGCCGATCCTATTTCCTGCGCGATGGAGATTCCAGCGACCGCTGGCGGCTGTTGTTCCAGGCGGAAAACGTCGGCATTGGCCCCGCCCGCATCCTGGATTTCCAGGTAACAGTGGACGGTCAGCCCCATGCTACCTGGCGCGGGGCCGTCAATGCCCTGGTCGGCGAACCCATTGACGTCAACTATGGCCAGTCCACTATCAACGGCCGTACCATCCCGGCAGACCGCTCGGTCACCATGTTTGACCTCGCGGACACCCAGCACACCGCGGCCATCGTTGCTGAACTGGACCGCCTTGATTTCCAGGCCTGCTATTGTTCGGTGTTTGACGAGTGCTGGACCACCACCTACCAGGGCGGGTTTGGCGAGATTGAGCCGGTGGCGGGCTGCGAGGTTTCCTCAGCCTTCGAAGAGTAAGGGCTATTCCCAGGAAAACGCCGGATAGCTGGGGTAATCCAGGGTGATCCCGGTTTCTCCCGCGGCAACCCGGCGCCTTGCCTCTGCAATCAGTGCCTGTTTGTCATGGGGAACCGCGTTTCGAAAATCCGCGACCTCGTCCCAGCGGTCGTAAAACCCCCGGGGCGTGTCGCCGGCTTTGTGCTGGCGCAGCAGGGGACCCGTGACCTGGTAGGCGGCATCGACCCGGCGGGCCATGTTGCGTTCCCACCCATCGATCTGCTCCAGCAGCTCCTGGAGGGCGGCCGACTGCTCAACGCCTGGCGGGGGACGCTGGTCCGCCATGGCCTCAAAATAGCGCAGAGTCTCCCGGTTGCTGATGCTGTCGGCATGGCCCCACTGGTGGCGGTCATGGTCGTTGACCAGGACGCCGGTTTCGGGATCAACGATCAGCACGGTGGGCGTGGCGTAATAGGTCGGTGATCCGAATCGCTGCACCACATCGCTGCCGGCCTCGTAAAAGCCCACGTCCACCAGCACGGTCTGGTAGCGCTGGTCCAGCAGCTTTTTCAGCGCACCGCGCTGGGTCCGCGCGGCCAGGGCGCGACTGTCGTGGCACCAGTTGGCCCCCAGGATGATCAGGCCGAGCTGATCGTTTTCCAGCGCCCGGGCCAGGGCCAGGTCAATCTCAGCCATGACGTCCGCAGACGGCTCGAAAATGGCTCCACGCCCGGCCGCACCGACGGAGGCTGACGCCAGGATCAGGCAGGCCGCCAACAATGCGGCTGGTCGAAAGGGGATATGCGTTAACAATCTCATGACGCTGATTCCAACACAGCAAGCCGTGAACAGCAGTCAGCCTGGACAAACCGGGCACGACGAAATTTCTCCACCCGATGCCGGACCTGGGTGTCGCCCTCGATGCGAAGCTGTAGATTGCCTTCCACGTTACCGGACTCGCCCAGGGCTTCCCGCTCCCAGCTGCCCAGGGTGAACTTGTACTCCAGCAGCATTCCCTCAGGCGCTGAGAACACCGCAACCCGCTCGCCTCCCTGACCCTGCATAGCCATGCCGTCGGGTTCCCAGGGTCCGAAGATGTCCAGGTTCCCGGTGAGGTAAACGGTACCGGTGTGCTCTGGCACCTCCACCGTAATGGTCACCTGGCGTTGCGGTACCGCGGCAGTCGGCCCGGCATTGTCTTCTTTTTCGGCGCAGGCCAGGAGAAGCGGCAGGGCCAGCGCTACTGACAGGCATTTCACGGAGATCACTCCACTGTGTTCACACGATGCTGCATTCTAACCTGCTCGCCAGGCCACGGGTGTTGCAGCGTTTATACTGGGTCATTGCTCGACCGGGATTCGCCATGAAGCTGTTTGTCAAACTGTTCGCCGTCCTGGTGATCATCGCAGTGGTGGCCGGCCATTTCTATCTTGGCCACTACCTGCGGGAGGCGATCTACAGCGGCCCGACAGAAGAGGCGATCGACCTGAACGCGCTCGGCGAGCTTAACCAGGTCCCCTCGAACCAGAGATTGGCTCACGGTCTCTACATACCCGGCGAGGGCCGGCGCTTGACTGTGCTGTTTCACGGCAGTGGCAATACCATTGGTGCCGATTCTTTTTCTTCCACAGCAGAAAGCATGCTGCACCAACCTGATCTGCATCCTGCCCGGAACCCACGATGGCCCGCCTCGACGGCTTTGGGCCGGGATTAGAGGGCTGCAGCCGCGGCAGCTCGCTTAAAAAGTTTCCGCGGTAACTTTTCGCTGGATCACTCTGGAGTCGGCTTCCGGCCTAGGCTGCCAGCGCAACATTTGAACCATTTAAGCTAACCTACCGGCCTTTTGACGCCGACCGTTGTTCCACCCATAGAACACGAGCAAACACCCGGCTAGCAGACCTGCCGATGCAAAGGTCATCAATGGCCAGGACCCCGAATTCACGAAGAAGGCTCGCCAAGATTCGAAGTCGTCAAACAGCTCCAAGGCGATACTCTGCGCGATCAACACGGCGATCAGATAAGTGAACGGCTTTCCGTGCCGACGATTGAGCAGGAAAAGCCCAAGTGCCAGCAGGATTGCTATCAGCTGAGACAAATGGAATGCGTCGTAAATTCGGCGCACATCCTCAAGTTGATTGACGTACAGCCAGGGTACAAAGGTGTTGAGAATACGGCCAAGTACGGATTCCGAGAAAAGGAAGACCGTTACGAGCATCCAGCGAGCATGCAACTGAACGTTTCTGCGCTCCCGCAACCCTGAGTAGTACATATACGCCGTAGCTGCGACGGCGATAAGCGTAATGGCACCAATCCCAGGCCCAAAGACCGCGGCCCACGGATCGCCATCGATGATGCGTCGAGCCTCACTGCGATAGACCAAAAGAAAACCGCATAGATAAATCGGAAACAGGATCAGGCTGGCGAGGCCCAGTCCGCGATGTAGTCCTTTCAGACCGTTGTGTATTGACGCGCTTTGTCCGGCAAGAAGCAGAATCCACAATGTTGCACTGACCGCATGTAAGTGCTTCGAGATACCCGCGTCTGGCAGGTCTGATAGATAACCGGAAAACGCCACAGCTGAGGCCGGTATCAGCATCAAGTAGAAGTAGTGAGCGTAGCGATACGGCATTGACGATCCCGTGACTCGTTCCAATCCAAGGATGTTTTGGGCGCCTCACCACAATGGCTGTTCAGGCCATCAGCCACGAAACCATACCACAGCTTTGGCGACCGCCTCGGGTCGTCAGGTGCGACAGTCACAGGGAGTTTTGCGTAAAAAAATGGCAGGCGTCTCTAAGACAGACCTGCCGAGAACGTCTGGAGGCGGGCAGCTCAGCCGGCGGTTGTAATATTACCGGCTAGCAGCATTCGACGTATTGATGCCTCGCGGGTCAGAGCTGCCAGAGGCCATGGTGAACGCCACCTAGAATGTAGATAGCGAACTTGCCGCGGCCGGGGATTTCCAAAGGCGGATGGGCCAGCTCTCCGCCCGCCGCCACCGCCGAATCGACAGCCGATTCGATGTCGTCAACAAGCCAGTATGGCCGCACCACGGGTTCCTCGGCCTCATGCATTGGCGCCCGCACCCCCACGATGTGGCCCTGCTGAGCCGTGGCAGTCCGGGCGTTGCCGAGATCCGCCTGCGGTTCGCCGAACTGCAGATTGTTTGCCGCCGCATACGCCGAGCAGGTCGCATCGACATCGGTTGCTACGATCTCGAGGTAGTGTATTCGCATCACGATCTCCACAGCATGCAAAGGGTCACGAACTTCTCCAAAGTACCACAGCCCCGGCAAAAACGACCGGGACAGCTACCCCACCGACTGGCCCACCGACTGGCCCAGGGCCAGGAAAAAACTGGCCAGGGTGGCGTTCATCAGGTTGGCAAGGGTTGCCGCGGCCACGGCCCGCATCCCGACCCGGGCGGCGTCGCTGCGGCGGTTGGGGGCGATGGCTCCCAGGCTGCCCACCAGCACGGCGATGGACGCGATATTGGCGAAACCGCACAGGGCGAAGGTCACCACCGCCTGGGAGTGTTCGCTGAGGGTGTCCTTGATCTGGACAAAATCCACGTAGGCCACGAACTCGTTGAGGATGGTCTTCTTGCCTACCAGGTTTCCCACCACCTGGGCTTCCGACCAGGGCACCCCCATAAGCCAGGCAATGGGCGAAAACACCCAGCCCAGTACACCCTCAAAGGTCAGGCCGTCGAATCCGAACAATGAGCCCACCAATCCGAACAGCCCGTTGAGCAGGGACAGCAGCGCGATGAACGCAATCAGCATGGCGCCCACGTTGACGGCGATGCGGGTGCCTTTCATGGCCCCGTCGGCCACCGCGGCCACGACGTTGGCGGCGCGCTCTTCGTCGTCTTCCACGAAGTCGTCTTCCTCCCCCGGACCCCCGGCCCCGGGCGACTCGGGATACAGCAGCTTGGCCATCATCAACCCCGACGGCGCCGCCATCACGCTGGCGGCGATCAGGTACTCGATGCGAATACCCATGGCGGCGTAACCCGCCAGCATGGAACCCGCCACCGTGGACATGCCGGTGACCATGATGGTGAACAGCTGGGCGTTGCTGATGGTGGCGATGTAGGGTCTCACCACCAGCGGCGCCTCGGCCTGGCTGACAAAAATATTGGCCGCGGCACAGAATGACTCCACCCGGCGGGTACCGATCACCCGCTGGAAAATTCCGCCGATGATGCGCACCACCCACTGCATGATCCCTAAGTGATAAAGCACCGCCATCAGAGCCGAGAAGAAAATGATGATGGGCAGGATGCGCAACGCAAAAATAAATCCCACCTTGTCCGTGGCCAGGTCACCGAACAGGAAGGAAATACCCTCGTAGGAATAGTTGATTACCCACTGAACGCCGGCGCCAAAAGTAGACAGCAGGGTCTTGCCGAATGGCAGGAACAGCACCAGGCCGGCCACGAATACCAGCAGGCCGAAGGCCGAGGCCACGGTGCGCACCTGGATGGCCCGCCGGTCGGTGGAAAGCAGCACGCCAACGCCAACCAGCGCAGCCATGCCAAACAGTGAAATGAAGGGCCCCATGATTTTTCAGGCCGGGAGGGTCACCCGGGCCACGCAACCCCGGGCGCCGTCCGTGCGGTTGGCCAGGCTGAGGTGGCCTCCGTGGGCCTCGGCAATCTGCCGGCCCAGCAGCAGCCCGACACCGCTGCCGCCGGCCTTGGTCGTGAAAAACGGGGTAAACAGGTTGTCGGATTCCGGGATTCCGCGGCCGCTGTCGGTCACTTTGATCTCCACGCCACCGCCCAGGGTGGGACGCCAGCTCACTACCACCGGCGCATCACTGCTGGTGGCCTGGTTGGCTTCGCCGGCGTTCTTGACCAGGTTGATCAGCAGTTGCTCAAGCTGGGCCGCGTCCGCCTCGATGCTCAGGTCCGGGCAGTCGTCCAGCTGCACCGACCAGCCGGACTCCAGCGCCGCCACCCGGCCCAGCAGATCCCGCAGGTTCATGGGCTGCTTGCTGGGGGGCGGCAGCCGGGCCAGCTCGGCGTAGCGACTCATGAAGCTGCTGAGCGCCTGGGCCCGGTCCTTGATCACGGCCAGCCCGGCCCTGGCGTCCACGTCCCAGTCGTCCGGCCGGGGATCCCGTTCCAACAGGCTGGCCAGGGATTCCGCCATGGACCGGATCGGCGCCAGGGAGTTGTTCAGCTCATGACCGATGACCCGGATCAGGCGCTGCCAGGCCAATCGCTCCTCCTGGCGCAGGGTCAGACTGAGGTCCGTCAGCACCAGCAGGTGCTGGGGTTTGCCGGACTGGCGGTAGGTGCTGGCCTGAATGCGGAACCGGCCCTGGCGGCCGGGAAAGGTGTGCTGTTCCACCTGGGGCTGGTGGAGCTCCAGCAGGGCCAGCACACCCAGGGATTCAGCAGACCGCCCCAGCAGGTCTCCGGGAGAGGCGGCGAACAGGGCGCATCCGGATGGATTGACCATGCTCAGATCCATGTCGTCGTCGAAGGCCAGTACCGCGGCGTCCAGCTCCTCCACGATTTTTGCGATCAGCAGTTCCGCTTCAACACCGGAAAACCGCCGGGCCCTCAAGTCGTCGCTCAGTGCATTGATCTCGGAGATCAGTTCATGCAGCGCGCCGGGGGGCGGACCGGTAACGCCCTTCAGGGAATAGTCCTCGCTGCGGATAGATTCCACCAGGTTGGCCAGGGTACGCAGGGGATATCCCGCCTTGTTGCGCACGACCACAGCGAGCAGCACGCAAAGACCCGCAGCCGGCAGCCAGCCGAAGACCCAGACACTCAACGGGGCACCCACCGCCAGCATGGTCACCGCCGCCAGCAGCAGCCCGGGCGCGGTCAGCAGCAGGGTCCAGGCCAGCATGCGGCGCTCGTAGGGCCAGCGCCGGGTCCCTCGGGCGATGCTGACTTTGACGTCGTTGTCGCTGACGGGCTCGGTCATTCCCCGCCTTCACCCTTGAGGCCATACTTTTCCAGGCGGCGATACATGGCCGAGCGGCTCAATCCCAGCTGACCGGCTGCCTCCATGATGTTGCCGCCGGCGCGCTCCAGGGCGGCCTGTACCAACATGCGTTCGGCCTCTTCCAGGGGCAGGCCTTCGAGACCCTGCAGTGGCGCGTCGCCGGCGGCCAGGTGAAGGTGCCCGGGCTCAATCTCGTCCCCGCTGCACATCAACAGGGCCCGCTCCACGACGTGGCCCAGTTCACGCACATTGCCCGGCCAGCTGTGGGACTGCAGCGCCGCCAGCGCAGCCTCGGACAGGGTCAGGTTTTCCCGACCGTACTTGTCGGATAGCTGCCGCAGGAACATCTCGCTGAGCGGCTGGATGTCTTCCCGGCGGTTGCGCAGAGGAGGCATGGTGATCTCGACCGTGTTCAATCGAAACAACAGGTCCTGGCGAAAGCGGTCCTCCTTCGCCAGCTCCGCCGGGTCCGCGTTGGTGGCCGATATCACCCGCACGTCCACCTTCTGGGTGCGGGATGACCCCACTCGCTCGAATTCCCCCTCTTCCAGCACCCGCAGCAGCTTGGCCTGCTGTACCACGGGGATATTGGCGATCTCGTCCAGGAACAGGGTGCCGCCGCTGGCCATTTCAAATCGCCCCACCCGGTCTTTCCCGGCATCGGTAAAGGCGCCTTTTACGTGCCCGAACATCTCGCTTTCGAATACTGTCTCTGCCAATCCGCCGACATTGACCGTCACCAGGGGCTTGTCGGCCCGATCAGACAATCGATGGATATGCCGGGCGATCAGGCTCTTGCCAGTGCCGTGCTCTCCAGTGACCAGCACGTTGGCCGCCGATGGCGCGATGCGTTCCACCATTTCCATCACCGGCCCCATGGCGGCCGATTCGGCAATGAAATCGGCACCGGCCTGGCCGCGCAGCAGGGCATTTTCCGCTGCCAGCCGCTTCTCGCTGCGGCGGGAGGCTCCCAGGGCAATCTGGTTGCGCACGATGCTCAGCAGGCGCTGGTTGTCCCAGGGTTTCTCGAGGAAATCTCCGGCGCCATCCTGCATGGCCTGAACGGCCACCGGCACGCTGCCCCAGGCGGTCATGACAATCACCGGCAGATCGGGATTGATCGTTCGCAGGTCTGCCAGCAGCCGCAGACCTTCCTTGCCCGAGGTGGTGTCCTCGCGATAGTTCAGGTCGATCAGCGCCACGTCGAAGTCTTCAGCCTTGACTCGCTCCACCGCCTGCGCCGGGCTGGCGCTCTCGGTGACCCGGTAGCCCTCTCCCTTGAACAGCAGCTTGAGCGCTGCGATGACGTCCGGGTGATCGTCCGCCACCAGGATGCTGCCGGCTATTGCGCTCACCGCAGCCACCCGGCAGCCCGTTCCAGGATCGGGATTCCAGCGTTTCGAAATCGGACAATCATTATGAGGCAGCCAGCGCTGAGCATACGTATCTCTCTGTTTTTTAACATCTTAACCTTTTTGGCACGGCCTTTGCTCAGTGTCGGGAATGGACCGACAACGAACCGACACCAAGGATCGCAAGAAGCGGCAAAAAATCACGCTGGCCATCGTGGGCGGCATTCTGTTCATCGGCGTTTCCGCGGTGCTCGCCACCCTGGATCCGGCGGCTCCCACCGTGGAGCGGGACACCATCTGGCTCAGCACGGTACAGCGTGGCGAGCTGATTCGCCAGGTGCGGGGCCCCGGGACCCTGGTGCCCAAGGACGAGCGCTGGATCGCTGCTTCAACCGATGCCCTGATCGAGCGCTTGGTGATCAAGCCCGGTGCCGCGGTTCAGCCCGACACCGTGATCCTGGAGATGAGCAACCCGGAACTGGCCCAGGCCATGCAAGAGGCCGAGCTGGAGCTGGAGGCCGGGCTGGCTGACCACCTGGCGCTCAAGGTGAGCCTGACGGACCGCCGCTTCGACGGCGAGGCGCGGCTGGCGGAAATCCGGGCCCAGTACCTGGGCGCCAAGCTGCAGGTGGAGGCCGAGGCGGACCTGTTCCAGCGCAGCATCATCTCCCGGCTCGACTACGAGCGCTCCAAGCTGGCCGAAGAGCAGCTCGAGGTGCGCTTCGACATCGAGAAGCGGCGGGTGGCCCAGGCGGAAAACTCCATCGAGGCGGAACTCAACGCCAGCGAGGCCCGACTGCAGCGATTGCGTAACGTTTTGGCCCTGCGCCAGTCCCAGTGGGAGGCACTGACGGTTCGGGCCGGCATCGAGGGTGTGCTGCAGGAGGTATTGCCGGAGCCTGGCCAGCGCATCACTACCGGCGCGACCCTGGCCCGGGTTGCCCGAACTGACTCGCTGCTGGCGGAGCTGCGGATTCCCGAGGTCCAGGCCAAGGACCTGGTACTGGGGCAGCCGGCGGAAATCGATACCCGCAACGGCAAGGCTCGGGGCCGGGTGGTCCGCATCGATCCGTCGGTGATGAACGGATCAGTCACCGTCGACGTGGATTTCGTGGACGGCCTTCCCGAGGGGGCACGTCCAGACCTGAGCGTCAGCGGGACCATTGAAATCGACCGGCTGGACGACGTGATCTACGTGGGCCGGCCGGTGGTTGGGCAAGCGGACAGTTTCGTGTCGCTGTTCCGCCTGGACGAAAGCGGGACCGAGGCGTCCCGGGTGCAGGTGCGCCTGGGCCGCGGATCGGTGAACACTATAGAAGTAATCGAAGGCCTGGCACCCGGTGACCAGGTCATCCTGTCGGACATGTCCCAGTGGGACAGCTCTGACCGACTCAAAATTGACGGATAACCCAACTGGAGAACCCAATGACTGATCAAGGTGCACTGATTTCGCTGGAAGGCGTGCAAAAAGTTTTTCTCACCGACGAGATCGAAACCCACGCCCTGTCCGACGTTCACCTGGACATCCAGCAGGGCGAATTCGTCTC
>JAAUYD010122690.1_pt1 | contig 13478 bp, 9 predicted proteins | sample 7278101 | NCBI WGS metagenome assembly JAAUYD01 (sample SAMN14350128, study PRJNA611818) | marine sediment metagenome | isolation source: surface marine sediment (0.6m) | place: French Polynesia: Moorea | collected 2018-08
CGTCGGTGGCGACCCAGACCTGGTAGTCGCTGGTCTGGACGATGGCATTGATGGCGTGATCAGTAACCAGGGACCGGCCGGGTGGATAGTGCTCAAAGCTCCGGTCCCTGGGGTCGAAGCGGCTGAACCCACCCGTGACGTAGCCCAGCCAGAGCTTTCCGGCGGAATCCATCGCCAGTGTCCAGACCTGGTCTGACAGGGGGGAGTGCGGATTGCCGTCGGAATGGCGAATGGCAGTGAAGTCTTCGGATTCCGGGTGGTAGAGATTCAGTCCGCCACCCAGCGTGGCGACCCATATCCGGCCGTCCAGGTCCGCCACCATCTGGGTGGTGGAGTCCGAACTGATTGAGCGGGGGTCAGACGGGGAATACAGGAACTGCTTGAACTGGTAGCCATCGAACCGGTTCAATCCCTCCTGGGTCAGGAACCAGACGAATCCCTGCTCGTCCTGGAAAGTCTGTGAGACCCAGGCCTGGCTCAGGCTGCGGGATTCCGGTGCCGGGGCAATATGGAAATCTTTTCCCGGCAGGGCGTGACCTGCCTCGCTCAGGCAGACCAGTATCACAACGGTTGCAGCGAGCATCTGACCCATGGCTGAATGACTTCCGGTTGCATGCTCAACCGCTGCGAATCCGTCTGTTGGTCCGCTCGCGGCAGTTCATAGACTTACCATCGGCAGGGCCATCGGAATCTTGAGACGGTCGTCCGCCGCAAATCGACAGCGACCAGATCGACGGGTTTCGGCAGTCGCTGGCCGATTGGCAAACGGCTTAGAAGTACCAGCTCAGGTTCAGCTGCAGGTAATCATCACGCTGGAATGGGAACAGGGCGTCACCGGGCCCGGCGTTGCTGAATCCCCGAAACCGCAGTTCCGCCGACAGTTGGTCTGTCAGCCGCCGTTCAGCCTCGAGATTGAAAAACGCTTCACCGGAGCCTCTGTCCACCACCGCCCCAACCAGGAGGCTGCTGTCACTTGCGTCATTCAGGGCCACCCGGGCACCCACAAACACGTCGTCATCGAAGGGCGTCGGTGGCGCTGAATCGCCGCGACCGTCATACAGGTATTCCACCAGCACACCCAGGTCCAGGGCACTGTCGCGGATTCCAAAGAATGTGTATTCGAAGCCGCCCACCATGGCGGCGAAAGAACCAGAGTCGGCAGACCGGACCAGGCCCTCGAATTTCCACAACCACGCCTCTCCAGTGTGTTGGAAGTCTATCCCGAACTGGGTCATCTGCTCGTACACCGGGGTCAGTGAGTCGCCGCCACTCCGCATGTCAAAACCGGGTTCCCGCGAAGTCCCTCGGAAAAGGTAAAGTCCAAGATCCACATCGCCAAGGAAATGGCTGTATCGCGCTGCGACGTCTACGTGGTTTCGTGCGGCCGAAGACCGGTAAACCGGATTGTCCCCATCTACCGGCAGTGGTGGTCGCAAGCGCCCCCGACGGCCCGGGAATGTCCGCTCCCGGAAATGGGGCAAAAGATACAGTTCAACTCGTCCCCAGTCCCGCTGTAAATTCAGGTTTACCATGGGTTGCCCGAGTTTCTCCTCCTGGTCGATGTCCTCCGCCAGGTCGGTCTGGTTGATGACATCCACCAGATGGCGGGATTCGGTGACGCCCCAGAAGACCTTGTTGATTCCCAGGGTGAGGTCCCAGTCGTCACCCTCGGCTGCCCAATAGGCCTCGCGCAGATCAAAGCGCGATCTTTCCGGATCTTTCGCGTCTGCCCGGACGAATCCAACTATGCTCGCCCGCTGCCGTCGATCATCGCTGCGCCAGCGCCATTCCGGCTGCAGCGCCAGGGAAAAGTGTAGGCCGTCATCCTGCTGATCAAAGCGGGCCTCCTGCAGGAATCCGCGGGTGTCCAGCCCCACGGAGCCGGAAAAATCCCAATCGCCGGCATGCACGCTGCCGGCCATCATCAGCAGCGCGAGTGCGGCGGTGTGCATGGCATTCATGTTCATTGATGCAATCCGTGAGAGGGTCGCCCGCCCGAAAGGAGTTGGGGGAAGCAGGGGAGGACGGACGGGCGACCCGTTGACATCAGCGTAGCCGGCTCAGGCGGCCCTTGATGAAATCGTTGTCGTTGAGACCGTTGCCAAAACGGTACTCGCCGTAGACCAGGTCAGTACTTTTGCCGGTCTGGTGATTCACCATTTCCATGCGGTGGGCACGCCAGATGCCGTTGTAATCCCGGTAGTCCCTCAGGTTCAGCGACTTCAGGAGATCGCCGCGCCGATCATAAAAATCCACCCGGCGAATCTGGAATACCTGCTGGTCCACCCAGGCGACTTGACGGGTGTAGCCGGAGTTTTCGTAGCGTGGGAATCGTTCCACCACGTCTGTCGGCACGCCGTCGAGTTGTTCTTCGCGCAACCACTGGTAGTCATACTTGTTCAATTCAAGGGCGGTAAAGTCCTCAAACGCGAATTCTGATCCCACGAACGGACCGGATTTGTTGGCCGAGGAGATCCTCTTGACGCGCTTCAATGCGGGCAGGAACAACCATTGGTCGTCCGGATCCAGGATTTTTGCGTGGGAAAGCAGGGCGGTGCCCTCGATGTCCCGGGGGCTTTCAAAAACCACCAGGGACCTGTCGCCCAGGGATTCGTCGGGAACTTCCTGGGTGGTGATCTGAAGGGAGCGCCGGGATTCCCTGCCGGCGGCATTGCGCAGGACCATTTCCAGCTGCACTTCACTGTCCTGGAATCCACGATCGGATCGGTCGGACCGGGCGGCGATCTGGAAGCCCTTGCTGGCCTCTTCCGACACCTCGCCGGCAACAACGGGCTGGTCAGCAGCGTCAACGACATTCATGGTAAGGGTCGACAGCGACAGACCCAGGGCCAGCATGACTCCGGCGGCAGTGGCTGGACGGCGGATGGTGGAACTCATGGCAGTATCTCCTGTGGGTTGAGTGTGGCCCTGGCTGCGGTCAAGCAGCAGCAGAAGGGCCGGCAGCAATAGAAAATCGAGGACCAGCGCCAGCACGATGGCGAGCGAGGTCAGCAAACCCATGTCCGCATTGACTTTGAAACTGGACGCGGTCAGCACGGCAAATCCGGCGGCAAGAATGATGGTATTGACCATCACCGCGACCCCGACGCTGCGGAACGCATACCGCACGGCCTCTGCCGCCGTTCCGCCGCGTTCCCTCCGGGCCCGCACGTACTTGGCCAGCAGGTGGACCGTGTCATCGACTATGATGCCCAGCGAGATGGAGGCCACAGTGGCCACCGAGAAGCCAACTTCACCCACCAGCAGCGCCCAAGCACCAAAAGTGGCCAGGATGGGCAGGCCGTTGGGGACCAGGCTCAGCAGACCCAGGCCAACGCTTCGCAGGGCCAGCATCAGGATCACGGCGATGGCGCCCACCGCGGCGGCGGTGCCCGCGACCATGTCAGCAACGTTGCGTTCGGCGATGTAGGTGAACATCACGCTGGCGCTGGTGGGTCGCGACTGCATCCAGTCCGGCAGATTGCGCTGCATCCAGGCCTCGGTGTCATTGAGAAATTGCTTGGTCTGGATGGAATTCACATCCGACAGGGTTGCTGTCACCCGGGATGCCGATTTTTCGATGTTGATCCGGTCGTTCAGGTCCAGCCCGTAGGGCAGCGACAGCTCGTACAGCAACAGGTACTGGGCGGCCAGGTCGCGATCGTCCGGAATTCGATAATTCTGACGGTCATCGCCATGCAGGTTCATGTTCAGGCGCTTCATGATGTCCGTCAGCGAGTACACGTGGGTGACTTCAGGGCGCTCGCGCAGGTATTCCGTGAACAGCTCCAGCTGCGCCAGGTAATCAGGGTCGCTGACGCCGCCCTGTCCCTGGGCCGGAACCGAGTACTCGATGGGGTAGATACCGAAATAGTTTACGGATCGGTCAGTGTCCTGCCGGAATTCGACTCGTTGGTCGAAGTAGCGCGTCCACTGGTCATTCAGTTCCAGGGTGGGGATAAAGGCCACCAGACCAAGAGCCGCCGCGCCGGTGACCGTGAGGATGACCCTTGGTCTGGCCACCACCCGGTCAGCCAGCCAGGCCATGGCGCGTTCGCCCAGGGCCTGGCTGTCGCTGGGCTGTTGCTTGAAGGGCAGGGCGCTCATCAGCGCTGGCAGAACGGTGAGTGAAAACAGCCAGGCGGCCGCGATGCCCATGGCGGTGATGTTGCCCAGGTGCCAGAAGGGCGGGGCGTCGGAAAAATTCAGCGCGAGGAAGCCAACGATGGTGGTCAGTGAGGTCACCGACACCGGCAGGAAATTCTGGCGCAAGGACTCTGCAATGGCGTCCAGTTTGCTGTGACCTTCACGCATGGCGGTTCGCAGTGACACCAGGATGTGGATGGAATCAGCGATGGCCAGGGTCAGAATGACGATAGGCGCGGCCACGGAGATCGGCGTCAGCTTGATGCCCAGCAGTCCCGCCGCTCCCATTCCTGCGGTGACGGACAGCATGATCACCACCAGTGTTGCGGCAGTTGCGCTGGCGGACCGAAGGATCAGCAGTGTCAGCAACATGATCAGCCCGAACATGGCGGGCATCAGCGTGCCCATATCCGCGGTACCGGTTTCCGCGAAGGCGTTGTTGAGCATGGACACACCGGTCAGCGAGACCCGCAGGCCGGGGAATGACTGCTCCAACTGATCGCGCAGATCCCGGGCGTGTGACACAGCCTCCGGAACTTCCGACAGGCTCTTTTCGGGGTATTGCAGTATCACGTTGATGCCGGCGACCCGGCCGTCGTCCGTGATCAGCTGGTTTCTGAGCAGGGGCTCAGCCAGGGCGATGTCCCGTCTGGCCTGTCGCTGGTCCGCTGACAGCGTGGGGGCGTCCCGCACCAGGTCTTCAACCACCAGATCATCGTCGACGCCAGAGGTGTGCTGGAAATTGGTGAGGGAATCCACCCGGATGGCGTAAGGGATTTTCCACGCCGCTTCGGTCAGCATTTCGACCGCCGTGAGCGTGTCCGTGGAAAACACCTGTCCATCCGCCGGTTCCAGCACAAACAGGAAATTGTCGTTCTTGGTGTAGGTTGACTGGAGTTCCTCGAATGCCACCAGTTCGGGATTGTCGTCGGAAAAGAACACCCGGTAGTTGTTGGCAAACTCCAGGTGCCGGGCACCGCTACCCACGGCCAGGGTGGCCAGGACGGCTGCCAGGATGATCCACCACCTGCGAGCGATGACGGTTCGCGCCAGGCCCACGGCAAACAGATCCAGGCGGTTAGATTTCATAACATAACTCCTCGCTACCATTTATTACCGATCGGTCAAAAACAAGCCCAAGAAAAACTGAGCGCCTTTTTCTATTCATGACCAAACGGTCAAAAAAATCCCAAATTTTTTTCTTCACGTCACCATCTCCAATTGAGCATCCAGCAGCTGGTGTGCTTCCGGCTTGGTCAGGGGGCCTTTCAGCTGGGCGGCCAGACCGGACATGAAGGTCATCATCATCATGGTGATGAGCTCCGCCGGCCGCGATCTGGAGACCTGACCCGCATCCTGGGCCTGTCGTACGACTTCGACCATGGACTCGCGGGTACGGGTCATGAAGCTCTCCAGCAGCTGCCTCACTTCGGGGTCATGTGGATTGAGTTCCACCAGGGCATTGAGCGCCATGCACCCCCTGGGGCAGGCCGCATCATCGTCCGCAATTTCCAGCATGGTGTGCAGCACCGAGCGAATCCCATCCAGCGGAGAATCCGCTGCTTTCAGGGCTTCATTTTTCTGGGCCAGCATGCCGTCCAGGTATGCCTTCAACGCCGCTATGAACAGCTGGTGCTTATTGCCGAAGGCCTGGTAGATGCTGCCCTTGTGCAGACCGGTAGCTTCCACCAGGTCCGCCATGGAGGTGGACTCGTATCCGTGGGCCCAAAAGGACTGCATGGCGCGATCCAGTACGTCGCTCTCATCGAATTGTCGGGGTCTGCCAACCATGGCGAGCGATATTACCTATTTATTACCAATCGGTCAATAAATAAATTCCCAGAGCTTCCGAGGACGAATTCAACCCCGGTGTCGGGGCGCGGTACCATACAGGGTCGGAATCAGGAGACTCTTGAGATGTATTTGCGAACTATCGCTGGAGCACTTGCGCTGATTGTGGGGTCGGCGGTAACCGGGGCTGCCGAGTTACGGACCGAGCACACCTACGGCTTGTCCGAAGGAGAAGCGCGTCCCCAGGCCACCCTGGAAGACGCGGCCTTTCTGGCCGGTTCCTGGACCGGCACCGCCTTCGGCAAGCAGTTCGAGACTGTGTGGAACCCGCCCTCTCAGGGCTCTATGGTCGGATTGTTCAAATTGTTCGATGACCAGGGTGTTTCCTTCTACGAGATTCTGCTGCTGACGGTGGACGAAGAAGGCGCTCTCAGCCTGAAGGTCAAGCACTTCACTCCGGACTTCATCGCCTGGGAAGAAAAGGAGGACTTCATCAACTTCCGGCTGGTGAAGCTTTCCGAGGATGAATTGCATTTCTCGGGCCTCAGCTTTTACCGCCGCGGAGATGACCGGATGGACGGCTACATCGTCATGCGCAACGGTGACCAGTTATCCGAACAGCACCTGGTGTATCGCCGGCGGTGATAGCGGCGGACGATAAGATCCGTCTGGCGCCAAGTACAGGCAGCCGGGACGTTGCGTGGTTGTTACTCCTGTTCTTCTCATTGCTGCTGACAGGGGCTGCCGCCTCTGCCAGGGATGCAGCGGGAGAACAGCTGCTGGACGAGATGCTTGGCGCCATCGGCGGACGCCAGGCCTGGGCGGGATTACGCAACACCGTCAACGGCTCCCAGCAAAACCGGGCCCAGGAACCCACCGTGGTATACGCCGTCATCAGCATGGATTTCGAGAAACCGAGATTTCGGATCGAGACCACGGGGCCGGACCTGATGCTGATTCGCGTGATCGACGGCGAGGACAGCTGGCGGTTGAATCGCCAGGGCGTGATCGAGGACCTTCCCGCTGACCGGCTTGAGGGCGACCTGCAGTGGTACGCGGCGCACCTTTACCGCAGCATTCATCGTCTGGCTGCCCGGGACCCGGCGCTGTCGCCAAGATCCGCTGGGCCCAGGCGGCTCGAGGTATTCGAGGGAGAGCGGCGCCTGCTGTGGTTCCTGCTGGATGCCAAGGGCGAACCCTACCTGTTCGGTGTAAGGGACAGTGACTCGGGCAGCCTGCTGGGGCCGTGGGATTTTGTCGAGCAGGGCATTCATCACCCACGCTGGGTGTCCAGCCCGGACGGCACCTGGCGGGCTGCGGTGAAGGCCCTCAGTGTCAACGTTCCGCTGCACGACGCGACTTTCCAGCGCCCCGCGGTCGCCGACGGAACGCCGCGCTCGGATTAACTGGATCGAAACCCGGGAGCTCAGCACATGGCTGCCTGGATTGATCGACTGTCAATCATGACAGACCCTGGTGCACTGCGGTTTTCAAACTGATCAGGAACGGCGAAAATCCGCTGGGTACCTGGAGACCTGTTGTCTTGAACAGCTACGACGCCATTGTCATCGGGGCAGGCCACAATGGCCTGACCAACGCCGCTTTTCTGGCCAAGGCCGGCCTGAAAGTGGTGGTGCTGGAAAAGAACGACTACATCGGCGGCGCGGCGGTCAGCCGGGAACTGCACAAGGACTGGATCTACTCCAATTGTTCCTATGTTTGCAGCCTGCTGCGGCCGGAGATCTTCCAGGCCTTGGACCTGGCCCGTCACGGGCTGCAGGTCACCCCCTACGGCGGCAGCGTCACGTTCATGCGCAACGGCGACTACCTGGGCAGCTACTGGGATCACGAGGTGGCCCACCGGGAGATGGCCCGGCATTCGCGCCACGACGCGGATGCGTACCAGCGATTTGCCGCGGAAACCATGCGCCAGACCCGGTTTATCCGGGATTTCCTGCTGAGAACGCCGCCGGACCCAACGTCGTTTCGCTACCGGGACATCAAGGAACTGCTCGCCATTGGACGCAGGGTGCTGGAAATGGACGAGGAGGCCATTTACGACACCCTGCGATTCTGGACCATGAGCATCGGCGATTACCTGGACGAGTTTTTCGAATGTGACGTGATCAAGGCCTCCCTGGCCGGCAGCGGCATCATCGGCACGGCCCTTGGGCCATACTCTCCCGGAAGTGCCTACGTGCTGTTGCATCACTACATGGGTGAGGTCGACGGCAACATCGGCGCCTGGGGCTTCGCCCGGGGCGGCATGGGTGGGGTCAGCAATGCCATCGCCAGTGCGCTGCAGGCCTTTGGCGGCGAAATCCGCAAAGAGGCCGAGGTCCAACAGATCATTGTGCGCAACGGCAAAGCCGCCGGGGTGGCCCTGGCCAGTGGTGAAGAGGTGAGCGCCCCCATTGTGGTGTCCAACCTTGACGTGCGCCGGACATTCCTCAACGTCATGGATGAAAAAGACCTGGATTCGCGCTTCCTGGAGCGGGTGCGAAATTTCCACATTCGCGGGTCTTCGGGAAAACTCAACATTGCCCTGGACGGCCTGCCCACCTTTCCGGCCCTGCCCAAAGGAAGTTCACTGATGCACAGCGATATGCACTTCATCGACTCGCTGGAGCGTATCGAGCGGGCCTACGACGACTGGAAAAACAAGACCTGGTCCAGGGATCCCTACGTCGACATGCTGATTCCCACCCTGACCGACCCCACCATGGCGCCGCCAGGCAAACATTTCATGAGCTGCTTCGTGCAGTACTGCCCGCCGGAACTGGATACGGGTGAGTGGACCGACCAGGACCGTGACGCCTTCGGTAAGACAGTCATCGACCAGATCAGCGAGTACAGCCCGGATTTCAAGGACCTGATCCTGCACGTGGAGATCCGCACGCCGCGGGAACTGGAGCAGGAAATCGGCCTCACCGAGGGCAATATCTTCCAGGGTGAGCTGACCATGGACCAGCTGATGTTCAACCGGCCCATCCCGGGATTTGCCCAGTACCGGGCGCCGGTCAAGGGCCTGTACATGTGCAGCTCCAGCACCCACCCGGGAGGCGGCGTGATGGCAGCCCCTGGCGCAAACGCGGCCCGGGAGATCCTGGCCGACCTGAAGCGGCCCAACACGGTTCCGGAGAACTTCGGCGATGACTGAGAATGCCATCGTCATCGGAGCCGGCCACAACGGTTTGACCTGCGCAGCTTACCTTGCCAGGGGCGGATACGATGTCGTTGTGGTGGAGGCCTCGGATCACGTGGGCGGCGCCGCGGATACCCGGGAGTTCGCGGACGGGTTCCGGGTATCCGGCTGCGCCCACTACGTTTACCAGCTCAACCAGCAGGTGGTGCAGGAACTCGGTTTGCAGCAGCACGGGCTGGAATACAGTGCACGCGACCTGTCGACTATTGCCCTGTCGCCCGGTGAGCAACGCGTCACCATAGGCTCCGGTGGGCTAAGTGGTCCTGTGACTGAGCGGGACCGGTCGGGTCATCGGGAATTCACCCGTTTGACGGAGCGCTTCGCCGGCCTGTTGTCGCGCTACCTGAACCAGGCGCCGCCGCGCCTTGCCAACGGGACCCGCAAGGACCGGCTGACACTGGCCAGGCTGGGCTGGGACATCCGCAGGCTGGGCAGGGACGACATGCGCGAGCTGCTGCGCGTGGGGGCCATCAATATCTATGACGTTCTCAACGAGTTTTTTGACAGCGACCTGGTCAAAGGGGCGATCAGCCTGGACGCCGTGCTGGGTACCCACATGGGCCCGCGGTCCCCCAACAGTGTGCTGACCTACCTTTACCGTCTCGCCGGCAACGGCGTGCCTCGTCCTGGAGCGCTGGCCTTGCCCCGTGGTGGGATGGGCGGAATAGCCGCCGCACTGGAGCGAGCCGCCAGGGCCGCGGGAGTCGAAATCCGCTCCGGTACAGCGGTTGGGCGCATCACCGTCAGCCATGATCGGGTCTCTGGCGTGGAATTGACGGACGGCGAAAGGCTGGAAGCAGGACTGGTGGTGTCCAGCGCCGATCCCAGGACCACGGTGTTGTCCTTGCTGGGCGCGCGGCACTGTGAAACCGGCTTTGTCCGCCGTATCCACAACCTGCGCTGCCGGGGCAACGCCGCCAAACTGCATCTGGCCCTGGACGGGCCGCCGGACTTCCCGGGTGTTGGCGCACCTGATCTGCGTCATCGGCTGATTTTTGCACCGGATATGGACTACGCCGAGCGGGCGTTCAATCCCGCCAAGTATGGTGAGTACTCCACCGAGCCGGTGATGGAAATCGCATTGCCCAGTATGTCGGACCCAAGCCTTGCTCCGGAGGGGAAACACGTGCTGTCGGCCATTGTGCAATATGCCCCCTACCAGCTGAAAGCCGGCTGGGACGATGGACAGAAACAGGCCTTCCTGGACGTCGCGTTGGCGACGCTTGCCACCGTGGCGCCGGGCATTCGCGATCAGATCGTCGCCGGCGAACTGCTGACGCCGGCGGACATCGAGGCCCGCTACCGCATCAGCGGCGGCCACTGGCATCACGGTGAACTGTCGCTGGATCAGTTCATGTTCGTTCGCCCGGTGCCGGGGGCGACCCAGTACGCGCTGCCCGTGGACGGGTTGTTCCTGTGCGGCGCCGGGGCCCATCCCGGCGGTGGCATCACCGGTACGCCGGGTCGGATAGCTGCCCAGGTCATAGTTGAAGGAGGTGCGGCGTGAGCGTTGCTGGTAAACCCGTCAGCGAAAGGGTCCTGCGGACCGCATTTTACTCCCGTACCAGTGAGGCCAACCTGCTGAACAAGTGGCACAGCTGGCGGGGTTACACCACGGCGGATGCCTACTACGACGCGTCCATCGAGTATTTTGCCTGCCGCAACGCCACCGGGGTGTTCGATCTGTGCCCCATGACCAAATACCGGATCACGGGCCCGGATGCCCTGGCTTACCTGGACCGGCTGGTGACCAGGGACATGACCAGGATCAAACCCGGGCGGGTGGCTTACGCGGTGTGGTGCAACGATGCGGGAAAGGTCATCGACGACGGCACCATCTTCCACCTGTCCCAAGGCGAGTACCGGCTGTGCGCCTATGGCCGTCACCTGGCCTGGCTGCTCGCGGCCACCCTGGGCTTCGACGTATCGGTGGAGGAAGAAACAGACGAGATTGCCGCCCTGGCGGTTCAGGGCCCTACCTCCTGCGCCATTCTCAAGGACATGGGCCTGGATGGCATCGAGAACCTCAAGCCGTTCGGGCTGACCCATTTCGACCATGGCCAGCTAATGGTGTCGCGGACGGGCTTTACCGGAGACCTGGGTTACGAGCTGTGGGTGGAGCGCCGCTTTGCCGAGAATCTGTGGGACCGGCTGTTTGAGGCTGGCCGCCTGCGTGGCATCCGAGCCATGGGGGGTGACGCCCTGGACATGGCCCGCATCGAAGCGGGGTTTCTCCAGGCAGAGGTGGATTTCCTGCCGGCGGACCAGGTGGTGCGACCGGGACGCGCCCGGTCTCCCTATGAATTGGGGCTGGGCTGGCTGGTGGACCTGGAAAAGGCCAACTTCAACGGCCGCCGGGCCCTGGCCCGGGAGAAGGCCGAAGGCTCATCGGTGTGGCAGATGGTGAAACTGGTGATCGAGGGCAACAAGCCGGCGGATGCCTCGTACATCTACGCAGGCACCAGAAAACAGGTGGGATTTGTGACATCGGCCATGTGGTCGCCGGTGGCCAAGCAGAATATCGCCCTGGCCACGGTCAAGGCGCCCTACGGCAACAACGAGAGTAATCTTCACGCCGAGATCTACTACCAGAGGGAGCTGCACTGGTCCCGGGTGATGGCGCGCTGCGAGGTGGTGGACAAACCGTTCTGGGATCCGCCGCGCAGGCGCGCCACACCGCCGGCGGACTACTGACAATGCCAACTGCGGTGGACTGGGTCGGGCAGACCGACCGGGATTTCGAAAACGCTCTGACCCTGCCGGGCCGGGTGTACTGGGATCCTGCTGTGTTTGCCCGGGAAGAGCAGCAGATTTTCGGTAAGGACTGGCTGTGTGTCGGACACGTGAGTCGACTGGCCAGCCCGGGCGACTTTTTCCTGGTCAACCTGGGCCGGGAGTCTGTGATCCTGGCAGCGGACAAACAGGGCACGCCCCACGCGTTTTACAATGTGTGCCGCCACCGGGGAACCCGGGTGGTTAACGACGCCAGCGGCAGTTGCCGCCTGTTCCGCTGTCCCTACCACGACTGGGCCTATGGCCTGGACGGCCGGCTCATGTCCGCACCCAATATGGAGGAGACGCCGAACTTCCGCCGGGAAGACTTCCCGCTGCGGGAGGTAAGACTGGAGTGATGGAACGGATTCCTGTTCATCAACCTGGACTCCGATGCCCTGCCCATGTCGGCGGTTTACGACGACTTCCCGGACCTGTCATACCTGAACCTTCACCGGCTGCAGCGGGTTGGGTATCACCACTATGACGTGGACGCCAACTGGAAACTGATCTGCGAGAACTACAACGAGTGTTACCACTGCGCCCTGGCGCATCCGCAGCTGCACCGGATCAGCGTCGACCGGGAGTATCCAGATCTGAACCACGTGGGCAAACACTTCACCGGCGGCCCCATGGCCATCCGGCAGGGTTTCAACACCATGACCACCTCAGGCGTCACCGACCGGGCGCCCCTGCCGGGCTGGAAGGACTCGGACAAGGATATGGTGATGTACTTCAACCTGTATCCAAACCTGTTGCTCAGCATCGCCCCGGACTACCTGCTGACCCACTACATCTGGCCTACCGGTCCCGAGACGGTGTACATCGAGACCGAGTGGTTCTGCGCAACCGAGCAGATCGAGCAGCCGGGATTTGATCCGCGGGACGCCATCGAATTCTGGGACACCACCAACCGCCAGGACTGGGGGCTGTGCGAGAACGCGCTGCGCGGCCTGCGCTCCACGGGACACCGGCCGGGTCCCTACCAGTCCTGGGAAACCTGCGTGCATGACTTCGATCGCTGGTACGTGCGTCGCGTCTTTGCCTGCCAGGATTGATCTGGCACGGGTCCGCAGGTGGCAAGCGCTCAGAAGACATTCCGGGATGCCGTCAGGACCGAGGGCTTCACCATCACCGGGCAGCTGCGCCTGCACCAGGATGTGTCCGCCCGGGAGATCCTGGGCCAGGCACGAATCCTGGCACCCCGGGTCAACGCCGTCGCCATCACCGATAACCCCTTCGGCGTTCTCCACCTGTCCGGCCTGGCCGCCGCCGCCGCAATCCTGCTCCGCGACGGCATCGATCCGCTGCTGCATCTGTCCGCCCGGGACCGCAACCGCATTGCCCTGAAGAGCGAACTGCTGGGGGCGGCCGCCCTGGGAGTGACCAGCCTGCTGCTGCAGCGGGGCGACCGCCTGCCCAGGGACAGCGAGGTGACCCAGGTATTCGACACCGGCGCAAAGAAATTCCTGGCCACCGCCCGGCAGCTCAGCCAGTTCCAGGTGTCCAGGGGTGAGCCCGAGCTGTTCCTGGGTACCATGGCCACGGTGTTTGATCCCGAGGC